>Ga0265318_10001921_pt1 | contig 11622 bp, 9 predicted proteins | sample 4821metaG_FD_192431 | JGI IMG/M metagenome (GOLD analysis project Ga0265318, IMG submission 192431) | Rhizosphere microbial communities from Carex aquatilis grown in University of Washington, Seatle, WA, United States - 4-8-21 metaG | ecosystem: Host-associated > Plants > Roots > Rhizosphere >... | reverse complement strand
GGCGTCCTCGATGATGCGGTTCGTGAGCTGGATGATGGGGGCGGAATCCTCGCTCTCAAGGTCGGCGGCCTTGACCTCGCTGCTGCCGCCCTCGGTGTAGGCGCCGGCGATGAGGTCCTTGACCTCGTCGATGTCGACCTCGGTGGCGTCGGACTTCTTGGCGGTGGATTCCTTGAAGTACTGCTTGATCAGGGTGTCGAGCAGGCTGGCGGGGATGACCTTGACGTCATCGATGCTCATCTCCGTCGCCTGGGAGAACGACTCGCGCTTGGCGTAGTCCAGCGGGTTGGTCATCAGCACCGAGCAGGAGTTGGCGCCGGTCTTCTTGTACGGGAAGATGCACTCGCGGCGGATGATGGCGTCGCCGGTGATCTCGACCAGTTTTTCGTCGATCTCGACCTCGTCGGGCTTGGTGATGAGGGGCAGCTCGGTGAACTTGGAGATGAACTTGGCGGTGTCCTCGGGAGTGAGCTGGAACTTCGGGTCCAGCATGCGCTGGATGAGGGTGGAGGAGTACTCGGCCACCTCGCGCAGCACGCCGAGGTCCTTGGTGGTGAACTGGCCGCCGGTGCCGGCGGAGGGCTCCTTGTTGAGCACCTGGATGGCGCCGATGACGATGTTGGTCTTGAGCGGGACGGTGAGCATCGAGTTGACCTCGAAGCCCACGTTCATGTTCTTGAGCGAGGCGGCGTCGGCGCCCTTGCCGCTGAAGAAGAGGGGCTCGCCGGTCTGGATCACCTTGCCGACGTTGCCGGTGCCGGCGGGCAGCTTCAGCTGGAGGAGTTTCCGGGTGGTCTCCTTGAACTGCATCTCCTTGTCCTTGTCCGTGCCCCACAGGGTCGGCGAATAATAGACCTGCTTGAACGCGATCTCGCCGGACTCGACGAGGTACAGGGTCATGGATTGCGCCTGGAGGGACTCGACGACCTTGCTCGCGGTCAGCTCGATGACCGTGTTGACATCCTCGCGGCTCGGGGCCGGCTTGGAGATGACCTTGATGAGCAGGGACCGGCGCAGGGTGCCGGTGAGATTGCTAGCGATAGCCATGTGGGAGGGAAGGTGGAAGCGCTCCGCCCGGCCGGCGCCGCAGGGGGCGCACACGGTGGATTGAAAAACGCGCTTGCTTGTATGAGTAAAATTTCGCGTGGTCGAGGGTGAACTTGCAATGCTCCGCTGGCTTAAAGAATTCTGGCTCCGCCACTCCCGCAAGACCGCTCCCACCACCCGCGCGGCCGACGGGGCCCGGGGCGAGCAGGCCGCCGCCGATTTCCTGCGCTCCCGGCTGGGGTTCTCGGTGGTGACACGCAACTGGCACAACCCGCAGGACCGGCGCAACGAGATCGACCTGGTCTGCCGGGATGGCGAGGTGCTGGTGTTCGTCGAGGTCAAGGCCCGGGACGAGCGGGCGCAGGTGCCCGGCTATTATGCGGTGGACGAGCGGAAGAAGCGCGCGCTGCGCCGCGCGGTCCAGGCCTATCTCGGCCAGCTCGACCGCCCGCCGCGCACCTTCCGGTTCGACGTGGCCGAGGTCACGCTCAGTGAACGCCTGCCCGCGCAGGTGCTGCATTTTGAGAACGTCCCGCTTTTCCCCAAGGGCTACCAGGTCGTGCGCCAGAGCGGATCGAGCGAAGAGGCGGCGTCGTAGTTGTTTTCTGCCGGGACGCGGCCCGTCGACCAGCTCGGGGCCCTGGGCCTGTGGCACGGCCCAGCCCGCGCCCCTGCCGATCGTCCGGGCCCCGGGTCCGCGAATTTGCCTTGCGGGGGCCTTTCATCGCGACAACTTCCCCGCGTATGGCTGAAGAAACCCGTCATCCGTTCCTCCACGGGCTGAGCAAGCACCGCGGTTCTCCGCCCACCGTCGTCGTCATCTTCGGCGCCTCGGGCGACCTGACGGCCCGCAAGCTCATCCCCGCCATCTACAACCTGGCGCACGACGGCCTGCTGCCGGCGGATTTCTACCTCATCGGCTTCGGCCGCAAGCCGATGCCGGACGCCGGATTCCAGGCCATCGCGGCGGCGGCGATCAAGGAATTCTCCCGGCGCGAGATGGACCCCGCCGTGTGGGCGCGGCTCGCCGAGCGCACGCTGTATGTCAGCGGCGGCTATGACGAGCCGGCCGCCTATGCCCGGCTCGGCGCCCGCATCGCCGGGCTCGAAACGGACATCGGCCAGCCGCTCCAGTCGCTGTTCTACATCTCGACCCCGCCCTCCGTCTTTGCGCCCATCCTGCAGAACCTCGGCGCCAGCGGCCTCGCGGCCCGCCATGTGCGCCAGGCCACGCAGTCAAAGGTCATCATCGAAAAGCCCTTCGGCCGGGATCTGGCCAGCGCCCGGGCGCTCAACCAGTCGCTGCTCGGCGAGTTCGAGGAGTCGCAGGTCTTCCGCATCGACCACTACCTCGGCAAGGAGACCGTGCAGGACCTCCTGGTGCAGCGTTTTGCCAATGCCATCTTCGAGCCGCTCTGGAACCGCAACTTCATCGACCACGTGCAGATCACCGTGGCGGAGGAGGTGGGCGTCGGCACCCGCGCCGGCTACTACGAGCAGAGCGGCTGCCTGCGCGACATGATCCAGAACCACACCATGCAGCTCCTCGCCCTCACGGCGATGGAGCCCCCCGTGTCGTTCGACCCCGAGTCCATCCGTGACGAGAAGGTGAAGCTGCTCAAGGCCATCCAGCCGCTGCGGCTCGACGGGGCGGCGAGCGACGTCGCCCGCGCCCAGTACGCCGCCGGCATGCTCGGCGGCCAGGCGGTGCCCGGTTACCTCGCCGAGAAGGACATCGCCCCGGCGTCGGCCACGGAGAGCTACGCCGCGCTCCGGCTCAGCATCAACAACTGGCGCTGGCAGGGCGTGCCGTTCTACCTGCGCTCCGGCAAGCGGCTCGCCCGCCGCGTCAGCGAGATCGCCATCCGGTTCAAGCGCGCCCCGGGGAACATCTTCGCCGAGTCGGACCGCTTCAACCTCGCGCCCAACACCCTCGCGTTCCAGCTCCAGCCCGACGAGGGCCTGAGCCTCGTCCTCAACGCCAAGGTGCCGGGCCTCGAGACGCGCACCCAGCCGGTGAAGATGAATTTCCGCTACGCCACGACCTTCGGCTCCAACACGCCCGAGGCCTACGAGCGGCTCGTGCTCGACGCGATGATCGGCGACGGCACGCTCTTCATCCGCGGCGACGAGACCGAGCGCTCCTGGCAGCTCATCACGCCCATCCTCGAACACTGGGCGGCGCAGGGCCGCACGGGCATGGACAGTTATCCGGCCGGCTCCTGGGGCCCGGCCTCGTCCGCCGCGCTGCTGACGGCGAACGGGCATGCGTGGCGGGAACCCTAGTTGGACCAATGGCCAAACGCCAAAGGCCAAACAAAATCCAATGACAACAATTCCATTAGCCGGTGATTGCATGGCGGGGTGGGCCGCGGGATTTCTTTGGCCTTTGGAGTCTGGTGTTTGTTATTTTTCCCTTTCCCATGCCTGAAAATTTTGAAGCCCTGCCCGGACTCGAGGTGCCCGTCGGCGGCATCACGGCCGGCTTTGCCCGGCTCTGGGCCGACACGGCCGCCGAGGAGCAAAAGGCCATGCAGCTCAACCTCGTGCTGCACCTCGGCCTCGACACCTGGCCCGAGGATGCGCTCGAGCAGTTCCAGGTCGCCCGGCGGCTCGCCCAGCGCTACCCGTGCCGCGTCGTGGTGCTCTGCCCGGTCAAGGAGGAAACGGCAAAGGTGGAGATGCGGGCCAAGATCTACGGCGAGTGCTTCAGGGGCAAATCCAAGGACGACACGCGCTGCATCGAGATTGTCGCACTCAGTTATCCGCCCGCCGCGAAGGACTACCTGCAGGACCAGGTGTCCGTCTGCCTGTCCACCGACCTGCCGCTCTACTACTGGGCGCACCGTTTCACGTCGAGCAAGCGGCTCAGCAACTATGTCTACCTGCTCACGCGCTCGCAGCGCGTGATGTTTGACAGCGCCATCGTCTCCGCGGACGCGCTTACTTTCGCCTGGCCGAACATCTCGGCCGTCCGCGACCTGGCCTACTCGCGCACGCTGCCGCTGCGGCAGAACATCGGGCAGTTCCTCAGCCGGTATGCGCCGGCGCTCATCATCGGCGGGCTGCAAACCGTGACCATCCGCCACCGCGCGCAGCTGGGCGCCGAGGCGCGCTGCCTGCTCGGCTGGGTCAAGAAGGGTCTGGTGCGCGCCGGCGCCAACGTCGGCGAGGGCATCGCCTTCACCGTCACCCCGGTGGACTGCGCCGGCTGCTTCTCGCTGGAATTCGGCTACGCCGACCCGAAGAGAACCTTTCTCTGGGCGGCGGACCTGGCGAAAAACGAGGCCGTCTTCACCGGCGACCTCGGCACCGGCCGGAGCACGCAGACCGTCGGCGCGCACCTGCTCGCGCCCGAGGAGGCGCTGAGCGAGGCGATGTTTTTCTAGGGCGGGCCTTGAGAATCCTATAGGGCCGATGAAGCCACGACAGGCAGCCCGCTGGCGGGCGCCCAAAGCGCGCGAGCAAGCTCGCTGGCCCACGGGCAACAGCATTGTTCCGGCCGAGGAGGCGAAGGCTGCAGGACGGGATCGCCGCTCCCGCCCCAACCGGGTCACCCCAGCACCCGCAGGCCGTGGAGGGCCGACTCCAGGCGGTCGAAGACCGGCAGGCCGGCGTCGCTGAAGGCCCGGCGGTAGGCGGCAAAGTCGGTCCCCGAGTCGACGGCGACCGCGACGGGCTTGCCGTGGGATTTGCCCAGGTGCGCGAGCACGGCGCCCAGCTTGGCGCCGCCGGCGGCGGTGGTGTCGAGGCGGCCCGTGAAGGGCACGAGCCCGATCACGAGGATGGCGGCGTCGCGGATGAGGATCTCCGCGGCATCGATAAAGGCCGTTTCGTCCGCCATCGGCGTGAGGTCGAGCGGCAGCCGCGGCGCGACCAGGCCGGCGAGCTCATGCCGGGTCAGCATCTCAGGCAGGGAAAGCTGGGCGGCGTCCCCCAACTCGGCCCCCGGGAAGGGAACTCCCAGCAGGTCGCTGCCGTTGACACTTTCGAAGCCGGCATTGGTGAGCAGGGCGACCGGGCCGGCCGACAGCTGCGGATAGGAGCCCAGCCACGCGAGGGCGGCGTCGAAATCGGCGATGCGGTCGGCGAAGCGGGCGCCCACGCGCTCCAGCAGGGTGCGCTCGAGAGTGAGATTGCCGGTCAGGGCGCCGGTGTGGCTGGCGGCCGCGGCCTGGCCGGCCGCGGTGCGGCCGGCGCGATGCAGGAGGACATGACGGCCCAGTGACCGCAGCTGCCGGATCGCCTGGGCCGCCACCGCCAGCTGGCCCGGGCCGAAGCCCTCGACGTAGGCGGCGATCGGGCCGCGGCCCCGCTCGGCGGCGAGGGCGGCCAGCACGTCACCCAGGGCGACATCGAGCTGGTTGCCCAGGGCGAGGCCGAGCCCGAAGCGCAGCTCCGGGCGGTGCGAGCGCCGGCTGAGCAGGAACGCACCGCTCTGGCTGAGGAGGGTGAGTTCGCCGCCGGCGGGGTCCGGGGCGGGCAGCTTTTCGGGCGCGATGAACGAAGTGTCGAGCCGGCGGCCGGGCACCCAGTGGCCGAGAAAATTTGGGCCGACCACCGCCGGGGTCCAGCACCCACTCGCCCGGGCCACACACAAAGCCTCGACGAGTTGGGTGCCGTATCCGGCGGTGTCGGCCCCGTCACCAATGCCGCCGCAGGTTAGGGCCACGACGGCAGCTCCGCCCCCCTGCTCCAGCAGCTGCAACAACACACCGACTGCAGCGGGAGCGGGCAGGGCAAGGATCAGAAGGTCGATGGGCGCGGTGCGGAGTCCGGTCACGTCCTTCACGCAGGGCAGGCCGAGGAACTTCGCCTTGCCCGGCTTTACCAGCACCAGGTCGCCCGCGGGCAGCACGTGCTGCTGGAGGTTGGCGAGGATGGTGCGGCCGACGCCGCCCTCGCGGGTGGACACGCCGGCGAGGGCGATCCGGTGCGGGGCGCGCAGCGCCGTCAGGAATCCCGCCGGCGGGGCGCGGCGCGGCGCCGGCCGCGGGCCGTGGGTGCCGACGGCGTCGAGCGGCCGCGGACGGCCCGCCAGGTCGAGCGCGACGGGATTCAGTTCGAGGAGCACGAGCCCCTCGGCCTCGGCCACGTCCGCGAGGGTCCAGAGCGAGCCGAGGAATTCCCCGACGGCGGCGCGCGTGGTCAGCGCGGACGTGCCGCGCAGCCGGCCCAGCCAGATGCGACCGAGCAGATGGCGGCCAAATTCCTGGAGCGCCTCGTCCGGCCGGGTGAAGGCGAGCGGCCAGCGCAGCGGCGGGGCCAGCCCGGCCAGGGCCTCGGCCTGCAAGCCGCCAAAGCCGAAGAGCAAGGTCCAGCCCGCCTCGCTGCGCACCAGCGAGACCATTGCCTCGGAGGGCAGGTGCGGGGAGCACGCGACATCGATCTGTTCGCAGACGAGACCCTCGATCCAGCGGTGGCCGCCGGATTCGAGGCGCCGGCGCATGCCCTGGAAATCGTCGAGCACGCTCTGCTTCTCGTAGGGCAGGAAATGCACGGCGCCGAGCTCGGACTTGTGCCAGACGTTTTCGCCGAGGCCCTTCACGACCACGGGTTCGCCCGGCTCGAACGGCAGATTGCCGCCCGCGAGGCCGTGACGCGGCGGGCAGAGTCCGGCCCGTTCGAGCAGGCCGTAGGCCTCGGCTTCATCGACGAATCCAGTCGGGTTCATGGGGCGTGGATTTGTGGGGTGCCCACAACAAACCTGCAGGGGTTGAGACTGACGTCGGCTGATTTGGGCATCATGGGGGTTGCAGCTGGCGGCGGACTTTCAAACCGAAACGGGGGCGGCGGCCTGCTGGCCCGCGGCGAAGGCGGACTCGTTGAGGGGGAGCAGGGCGGCCTTGTCCTTCAGCACATGGCGCAGGGTGTCCAGGATGGCGTGCGCCGGCAGCAGGTCCGTGGCGGCCTGCAGGGCGCCGAGGGCCACGATGTTCTTGACCACCGACCGGCCGAGGCCGGCGGCGAGCGAAGTGAAGGGCACCGGCAGCACGCGGCGGCCGGCCGGCAGTTCGCCCGGCTCGAGGATGACCGTGCTGTCGTAGAGGATGAGTCCGCCCGCCGGCACGGCCGGCGCGAACTTCGCGAGGCTCGGCGCGTTGAAGGCGACGAGGATGTCCGGCTCCGGGGCGGCGGGGTTGAGCACCTCGTCGGCGGCGAGATGCACGTCGGCGTAGGAGGTGCCGCCGCGGCTCTCGGGGCCGTAACTGGGGATGTCCGTCGCGTCGAAACCCAGCTCGATGGCGGCGCGGGTCAGGAGCAAGGCGGCGGTCTGGGCGCCGTCGCCGCCGGCGCCGGCGAACTTGAGGCTGACGTCGCGCCGGCCGAGATGGACCGGCCAGGCCGCAGGGGTGCGCGGGCCGGCGGCCGGCTCGGCGCCGCAATAGCCGAGGATCTCCTCCGGCTCGAAACGGGGGGCGGGCGGCTTGAACCAGGACGCGACGGTCACGTCCTTCTTCACGCCGAGCGGGAAGACGGGCTCCATCTGCTCGCGCACCCATTGCTCCGCGTCGGTCGGCGAGAGCTTCAGGTGGGTAGGGCATTCGCTCAAGATCTCGATGAACGCATAGCCGCGGCCCTCCTGCTGGAGCGTGAGGCCCTTGCGGATGGCCCGGCGGGCCTTCAGCCGCTGGCGGGCGTCGTAGAGCGCGACGCGCTCGACATAGACGGGACCGTCAAGCGAGGCGATGAGCTCGGCCATCCTGAGCGGCCGGCCCATGGCGGCGGTGCGGCCCTCGGGGCTGGTGGCGGTCTTCTGACCCAGCAGCGAGGTCGGCGCGAGCTGGCCGCCGGTCATGCCGTAGATGGCGTTGTTGATGAAAATGACGGTGAGGGGCACGCCCAGCTGGGCAAGGGAGATGGTCTCGGCGAGCCCGATCGAGGCGAGATCGCCGTCGCCCTGGTAGCTGATGACGATGGCATCGGGATTGGCCAGCTTGTGGCCGAGCGCCACGGCCGGCGCGCGGCCGTGCGCCGCCTGGGTGTTGCCGATGTCAAAATAATAATGCGCGAAGACCGCGCACCCGACCGGGCTGACCAAAATGGCGCGGTCCTGCAGGCCGAGTTCCCCGATGACCGCGGCGAGGTCGCGGTGCACGACCCCGTGACCGCAGCCGGCGCAGTAGTGGGTGCTGTGGCCCTTGAGGCCCGCGCCGTGGGCGTGGCGCTGGAAGCTGGGATAGAAGACGCTCATGCCGGCACCCTCTGGGTTTCGAGCAGGTGGTGGAGGATCTCCGCCTGCGAGGGCAGCACGCCGCCGTAGTGCTGCACGGAGGTGATCGGCGGCGGGGTGATGCCGGCGTGGCTGAGGGCGAGGCGCAGCTCGTCCTCGAGCTGGCCGGGGCTGCCCTCGACAAGGACAAGATGATCGGTGTGCGGCAGCAGGGCCTTGAGGGCGTCGAGGGGGAAGGGCCAGAGGGTGACCGGGCGGAAAAGGCCGGCCTTGAGACTCTGCGCGCGGGCGGCCTCGATGGCGCCCTTGGCCATGCGCGCGGGGGTGTTGCAGGCCACAACGAGCACCGTGGCATCCGCGCAGCGGTAGCAATCGGCGCGCTGTTCCCGGGCGTGCATGGCGGCGTACTTGGCGTTGAGCCGGCGGTTGTGCTGCTCGAGGTCGGCCTCGTCGAGCTGGATGGAGCTGATGAGATTGTGGCGGTGGGCCCGGTCGCCATGGACCGCCCAGGCCGGCAGGCCGGGCTTGCGCAGCTGCGGGGGCAGGTGCACGACGCCGGTCATCTGGCCGAGGTAACCGTCGCCGAGGATGACGACGGGGTTGCGGTAGCGGAAGCTGAGCTCGAAGGCCAGCATCGTGAGGTCGAGCATCTCCTGCGGCGTGCCGGGGGCGAGGACGATGGCGTGGGTGTTGCCATGGCCGAGGCCGCGGCACGCGAGCTTGATGTCGGCCTGCTCCGGCCCGAGGCCGCCGAGACCGGGTCCGCCGCGCATGATGTTGACGAACACGCCCGGCACCTCCGCGCCGATCATGTAGCTGAGGCCTTCCAGCATGAGGCTGAAGCCGGGGCCGCTGGTGAAGGTCAGGCAGGGCACGCCGGCGCCGCCGGCCCCGTACATCATGTTGACCGCGGCGGTCTCGCTCACGGCCTGGATGAAATGGCCTCCGACCTTCGGGAGGATCCTCGCCATGAGCTCGGCCCCCTCGGTGCTCGGGGTGATCGGGTAGCCGAACACGTGCCGGCAACCGGCGAGCAGCGCGCCGACCGCCGAGGCGTAGGTGCCCTTGAGCACGAGCGGTTCGCAGGCGGGCAGGGCAACGAAACCGTCGGGCTGGTCGCCGTCGGAATGACTGGCCACAAGCTTCGGGCCGAAAAGCTTGGCCGGATCCTGCAGGGCAAAATCCGGGTCCGCCGGCGGGCGGTCGGTGTCGGGCCGCAGGCCGAACGGCTCCGGGCACGCGGCGAGGCAGAGGCCGCAGCCGGTGCAATGGGCCAAGTCCAGCGCGACCGGCACGAGCCCCGTGGCAGGATTGATCGTGGTCCCCGGCGTGATGCAGCCGCGCGGACAGGCCTCGATGCAGCGGAGGCAGCCCTTGCAATATTCCGGCTCGAGGAATGGTTTGGGGCGGGTGGACATCGGGCGGGGATGGCGGGATTGGTCCGTCGACGCGGGGCGGGCGGCAGGACCGGGGGGGATGGCCCATATTAAGGGCGTGCCGCCCGGAGCACTGTGCATGGCTTGGCGGAGGCTGCGCGAGGGTTGTATCGCGCAATTACGCCGAAAGGCGTAGGCCGCTGGCACGCGATTTCAAACTCCGGCCGGCGGCGGCGCGGCCCGGAAGGTTTGGCCGTGAAATCCGGCGAAATCCATGGTTTGCTCTCACCATGATGCGGACGACCCGTTGGCTGCTGCCCCTTGGCCTGATGTGCATGCTCTTGCCGGGCCCCGGTTGGGCGCAGGGCAAGCGTCCCCCGCCGCCGCCGCCAGCGCCGCCTGCGATCATCCGGCTGGCCTGGCTGGCCGGCAGCTGGCGGATGGAGAAGAGCGGGCGGTTGATCGACGAGCAGTGGATGGCCCCGGCCGGCGGCGTGATGCTGGGCATGGCCCGCACCCTCGCGAAGGGGCGGGTCATCGGCCACGAGTTCCTGCAGATCCGCGTGGGGCCGGGCGGGGATCTCTTCTTTGTGTCCCAGCCTTCGGGTCAAACCGAGGCGGCGTTCCAGATCAAGTCGCTGAGCGACACCGAGGCGGTGTTCGAGAATCCCGCGCAGGATTTCCCCCAGACGATCAGCTACACCCTTCGGCCGGACGGCTCGCTCCTGGCCGCCCGCGAGGGCCCGGGTCCGGACGGGCAGGTGAAGCGGATCGAGTATCTTTATGGCAAAATTCCCTAGCCCCACCAGACACCCCATGAAAAAAGCGCGCGTCACCGGTTTCGGCGGGATTTTCTTCAAGGCGAAAAACCAGAAGAAGCTCCGCGCCTGGTATCAGAAGCACCTCGGGCTGCCCCTCGACCCGGTGTGGGGCGGCTGGCAGATTTTCTGGCGCGACGCCGGGAATCCGAAAAAGAAGGGATATTCGGTCTGGAGCATTTTCGCCCGGGACAACGAATACTTTGGCTCCAGCAAGCAGCCCTTCATGATCAACTATCGCGTCGCCAACCTGGAAAAGGTGCTCGCCGCCTTGAAAAGGGAGGGCGTGTGGGTGGACCCGAAGACCGACGCCACCCCTGACGGCAAATTCGGCTGGATCAAGGACGGCGAGGGCAACCGGCTCGAGCTGTGGGAACCCCCGAAGGGGAGCTGAGGCGGCGCGCGGACGCACCCGGCAAGACATTCCCTTGAGCGTCGGTAGGGAGCGCGGGATGCACTTTGGAAAGAATGAAGTAATACCGCAGCCATGCGGCAGTCTTACCGCAGCCGCTGGTCTTCAAGGGGAAGGAGGGGAGGCTCCGCTGGTACTTGTGCCCGCCCTAAAACCGGTGGAGAAATTGCAGGGATTGCCCGGTTGATCAGTCGACGAATTCAAACCGGACAATGCGGACTTCCTTTGGCGCATGATCCACCCATTAGGTGAGTATTATATCGCAACCTAGCATGACTTCGTAGAGCCGGCCGGAGGCACCAATTTCCCGGTAGTCGCCTATCCGATCCGGGTAACGGGCCAGATGGTCGAGTTCGCGCAATACTTTCTCCCGTTGTTTCGTCGTCAGTGCGGTGAAGGCACGAACGGCCTCGTCACCGAGGGCCTAACCATAGGCCGACATCAGACTCCGGCGGCCCGGAGTGACTTGTGCAGGCGCTGCAACTGCGCGCGAGACACCTTCTCCCCCTTGGCCATGCGACCGGCCGCTGCGTCCAGCGCCCGCTTGTTGGATTCGCTCTCGGCCCGGGAGAGATGCTTCAGGTAGGCGGAAAGGGCGAGCCGCTCGGAGCGGGGCAACGCCTTCACTTTGCGCTGAATCTGGAGCAGTGACATGGGGAGGAATCTAGTGAGGGAGGAAGTGTTGGCAACGCGGGTATTGCCCACAGGAAAGGCTATTGCCTACGAAACACACGAATGGCATGAAAACAGGGTTTTTGTCATTCTGCGTGCAGCGAAGAATCCAGTGTTCCCGCG
>Ga0265318_10001919_pt1 | contig 11625 bp, 9 predicted proteins | sample 4821metaG_FD_192431 | JGI IMG/M metagenome (GOLD analysis project Ga0265318, IMG submission 192431) | Rhizosphere microbial communities from Carex aquatilis grown in University of Washington, Seatle, WA, United States - 4-8-21 metaG | ecosystem: Host-associated > Plants > Roots > Rhizosphere >... | reverse complement strand
CGAGATGCGATTGCGTTTGAAAAGCGTCAAAAAGAAATTGAAGGACTTGCAAAAACTCTTGCAGAACGAGAAGCATCGTATAACGAAATCGCTGGCGAATTAAATCAAAAAGAAAAAGCACTTTCACACGCGAATCGAGAACACGAAGCACAGCGAAAAGAATTGACGCAGCAATTAATTGTTTATGAAAAAACACTTGCTGGCGCACAAGGAGAATTGCTCAAAAAAGAAAAAACGTATCAAGAATTAATTGCATCACTTGAAGAGCGAGACGGACATATTACTGAACTTGAGCGAGTTGTCAAAGCACAGAAAAAAGAACTTGATACTAGAATTGCTCTGCTGGAAAAGCAAGAACGAGAACTTGGGTCTGCACTTGAATCGAGTCAACAAGAAAGAGTAGCGCTAACTGTTCTTTCACAAGAACACGCTGCACTCAAATTTGAACTCGCAAAAAAAGACAAACTTCTATCTGGCAAAGAAAAAGAAATTGCACGGTCACTCAAAGCATTTGAGGAGCAGGAAATTGCATTGCACGAACGTGCATTGAAAATCGCAGAAATCGAAACAACAATCACTCAAAAAGCAAAAGAACTTGATAGTCAATTGCGTCACGTACAAATTCAACGAAAGGAAGTTGATACGAATGCTCTTGCACAAGCAAAACTCAAAAAACAACTCGAAACAGAAGCGCACGAAATTAGTCAGCTTCAATCTGCACTTACAAAACGTGCACGAGAAATGGATTCTGAGAGAAAATCTGTCGAAGAATTTGCAAGATCTTGTGCCGAGCAAGAAAAATCATTACACGAACGTGCATCTGCTCTCGAGCGGCTAGAACAGTCAACAAGATCTCTTGCTAGCGAATTATCAAGTCGAGAAAAAGAGGTTGTCGCACAAGAACGAGAAATTACTGCAGCAAGTAAACAACTCGAAAAACAACAGAAGCATTATCTTGCATTAGAATTGCGTGTCGAAGAACAAGCGCGTGCTTTGGATGCACTTGAAAAGTCTACAGACAAACAAGAAGAAAATATTGCGGCAGCACAAAAAGAATTACTCCGACGAGAAAAAGCACTTGTCGCATTTGAGCAAAAACTCTCTGCACAAGCTGCAGCACATGCGGCCGAGTATGAGAAAACATCTCTTTCACAACGCTCACTAAATAGCGATTTGATAATTCGTGAAAAAAATGTTGCGACAAAAGAAAAGGAAATTGCTGCAGCAACCGTTCAGTTTGAGAAACAGCAAAAACAATATTTCGAGTTAGAGCAACGTGTTGTTGAGCAGACTCGTGCACTTGATGCAATGGAGAAATCAACATCTCAAGAAAAAGCTGCAATTTCTGCAGCACAAAAAGAATTAGTTCGCCGAGAAAAGGCGCTTGTCGCATTTGAGCAAAAACTCTCTGCGCAAGCTGCAGCGCACGCGGCCGAGTATGAGAAAACATCTCTTTCACAACGTTCACTAAATAGTGATTTGACAATTCGGGAAAAGAATGTTGCGACAAAAGAAAAAGAAATTGTTGCGGCAACGCTTCAATTTGAAAAACAACAAAAACAGTATTTCGAGTTAGAGCAACGTGTTGTTGAGCAGACTCGTGCACTTGATGCAATGGAGAAATCAACATCGCAAAAAGAAACTGCAATTTCTGCAGCACAAAAAGAATTAATTCGACGAGAAAAAGCACTTGTTGCGTTTGAAGCAAAATTAGTTGCTCAGGAAAGTCAATTATCTGTTGCGCAAAAAGAAACTAAAGAATTACGTTCATCGCTTACAGAACACGCAAGATCGCTTGAGCGTAAGGAAACAAATCTTCTTGAATTACAAAAAGAAATTTCTATTGAACAGAAGGAACTCGTTAAAGCTCGAAATGAACTTAGTGGTTTGCAAGAGAGACTTTCAGTTCGTGGAAAAGAAATTGATTCTGATCTTGCATTAATTAATCGCGGTAAAAATGAACTTGCAATAAAAGAAAAACAATTGTTTGCGCAAGAATCTAAATTTATTAGTGCACAAGAATCATTTGATAAGCGCGTACAAGCATTTGCTGATCAAGTTAAACGTTCTGATGCGCAAAGTGAACAACTGACTGCGTTTGAAAAATCATTGCATTCAAAAGAAAAAGAATTGACTGCATTCGCGCAAAAACTTGCAAAACAGCAAGACGCATATTCGCAACTTGAGTCGCGTGTGCAATCACAGGCGCGAGATGTTGATAAATCGCAACAGCATTTATCTCGACGTGAAGATGAAATTTCTGCGGCACAAAAGATTTTGACGCAACAAGAAAATACGGTAATAAAATTAGCGTCTCAAGCGCAGAAAATTGAAGAGCGTCATGCGCGCATGTCTAACGAAATCGGACAACTCACGCAAATGCGTACTGAGTTGAATCGAAATAAAACTCAACTTGAGCGACAAATCGTTTCGTTGCAACAAGAACAAGAAACTGCGTTAAATGTTGTAAACGAATTGCACAAAGAACGTGCAACAGTTGAGCAAGCACTTAATAGCGGTAAAAAAGTTGTTGCCGAATTGGATTCAGTTGAGCGAGCACTCGCACAAAAATCAACTGCACTTCGCCGATTAGAAGAAACAATTCAAGAAAAACAACAAACTGCTCAAGTTATTGCGAATGCGCAACAGGAACTTTTGCGAGAACGCAAAGACCTTGAGAAAGCTGTGCAAATATTATCTGCACGTCGAGCGCAGGAAGAATCGCTTCTCGTCAAATTAGAAAAAGAGCAGAAACAGGTTGGCGACGCGAAATCTGTTATTACAACACTCTCACGTAAGCAAGACGAAGTTACAAATATTTCAAGAAATCTCTAAAAGCAACAAGAACAAATTGCTGCTGCACATCTTGCGTTGCGTGAACGTGAAGCACTTATCTCTGCTAAGGCAAAGGAACTTATCGAGCAGGAAAGAATTATTGGCAAAGTTATGTCTGAGAGATCAAGCCAACAAAAAGAATTGGTCAAACGAATTACTCAACTTGAATCTAAACAGCAACAGCTCGTAGGACAACTTGAAGCGAACATACAAGCACGTGAACAATTGCAAAAAGAAAAATCAATTCTCACGCAGACAATCAAAGAACTTGGCGTTCAACAGTCAAGGTCTGGCAAAGACATGTCAAAACGTGAACAAGAAATTGAAAGTAAAATGCGTTTGTTTGCAGCGGCAGAATCAAGATTCAATCAGCGTGAAGCTGCACTTGCTCAAAAAGAGCAGCAACTTGCGTCATCGATGCAGGAAATTAATGGCGGCGAGCAGAAATTGTCGACTTTGCGTGACGAAATCACGTCGATTCGAACAGATAATTTGACGCTCAAAAAAGATTTGGACAAGAAAGCACGACTACTTGCTAACGCAAAAATGTTGCTTGAAAATCAAACTACGGTTGTTCTCAAAAAAGAAGCAGAATTACTTGAGAAAGAAGCGCAGTTGGCTGATCGCGAAGCGGTGCTTGCAAATCGTGAATCTAAATTACACAACAAACATCATTATAACTAAATAAACAAATTTTCAAAACAAGGACCGAAACAAGAAATGACAAAGAAAAAAATAATCGAAGCGTACTTTTTGCAAAAAACTGGCGGTACATATAATGAGCAGTCTTTGTATTTTCTCCTCGATCTTTTGCGTCGTGAGGGATTGGCAAATGAATCTAGCTCGATTGAGCAAATTGGTGCAAGTCTTGCAACATTAGTTCGTAATGGTTCACATTTGCGTGTTGTTACAAAAAAATTACCTGAACATATTCGAGCACAAATTGATTTCTCACTTCAAAAAACTAAAAAGTCAAAAGCAAATGCGAGTTCTCATCGTGGGCAGCAATCAACGTTTGACGATTTGCTTGCGTCGCTTGATTCTGATGATCCCAAATTCACTATGGATACGACGCTTGGCCTTGAATTCTCGTCGCTAGAAGAATTAGAAGCTGATTTGAAAAAACGCGCACTCAATACAATTTCGCCAATACTTTTCCGAAAGTCTGCGTCAAGTAGTTTAGAAGACGCAGAAATGCGTGAGCAAGATTATCGTGAACAAGAATATCACAACGCAGAGTCTGTTGATGCACGTGCTGCGCTGCGTGAGTCTGAAGAATTTTCAACTGATGTTCGTTTGTCTCAACGGCAAGCGCAGGAATTAAGAAATCACCAAATTTCTGCTGAGAATTTTTCCGATTCATCAGACTCGTCTGAGTTTTCGGGTTTTAATTCAGAGTCTCAAAACATTCAAAACGAACAAAACATCAAAAAAATGTCGCAAATACAATCTGTATCGCAAATGCCGCAAATCTCTCATCACGTTCCTCAATTTCCTGATGATTCACAATTAGCAAATAATTTTATGTCAAATAATTTAATGTCAAATAATTTATCGAATAATTTATTTTCGTCGCAGCAAAACTTGCCACAAAATTTACAACAATATTCGCAACTGTCTGCACAGCAATCTCATTCAACGCAGGTGCCACAGATTTCTATTCAAACTGTTTTCGCGCTTAATGATTTGCGAATGAGAGCCGCACTTCTCGACGCTAAAGAGAGATTACTAACTCAACGTATTGGTTCATTGCAGGATCCAATCTTGCTTCGTGCGTTGTCTTATTTAGACGAGAGGATGATTCAACTGCGTGATCAAAACAGTCAACAAAATTCGATGAATCAACAAAATTCAATGCAACAATTTCAGCCTCAGCAATTTCAATCACTTCAACCTCCTTTGCAATTGTCTGGAAGTTCTTTGCATACTAACGGACAACATCTTCACGAACATTCGCATTCTTCGTCGCATTCTCCAGTTACACAGTTGCGTGCACAAATTGCCGATATGATTACTTTGCAAAAATCTATGCAACAACTTCAACAGGTATTTACTCATAATTCAAATAATTCTCTTTTAAGCGCACAAGCATCTTTGCGAGGAGATGTTCAACAATTATTAGCTCAACGCGCGCAAAATAACGGTTCGAATAACGGCGAATCAAAAAATGAAGTAAAAAAGCTTCGAACTCAAGTAACGTCGTTGCAAGATCAACTCGGCGCGCTAACTTCTCAAATTCAAAATTTGATTGGTCAAGTTTCTCGTGATAATATAAAATCACACAAAGCCTCTTTGAATAAACATAAGCACGTTAAATCTTTACGTGCGTCGGCGGTTCACTCTCACGAACTTACTGATTCTCAACGACAAAACTTGTCTACAAGTTTATCTGAAAATTTTCCTTTATCAAAAGCTCAGTCAGTTGAACCTGTTGTAGCACTATCTCCAGTTCCAGATATTTCTTTGCTAACTTCTCCGCCTTCATTTTCATCAGGGTTATCAGGTAACGATGAATCAACTTTGTTGAGAATATACACACTACTTGCTCAAGGAATGAATGAGTTGCCTATTTCGGTAACGCGCGCGAAGAGTATTTATGGGCAGTTGCAAAAACTTTATGTAACGCTCTCCGTCGAACAAAAACCAATTGTTTATCCATCAATTGTTGATTTTCATTCGTTATTAGCAAATCAATTACGAGATCAAAGAGATCCACTTGACAAAAGAAATTCGCGAGATACTGGGGATAATATTGATATGAGTGGTGTGGGGGGCGTACGATGAGTTTTATAGAAAAAATTAAAAATATGATATTGCCTGCGCAATCGTCCACTTCTTTGGACTTAAATCAAGCAAGCCAGATGAATCAGCCAAATCAAATAAATCACGTGAATCCGCAAACTCAATCAAACTCTATTTCTGGTTCGTCGGGTTTGAGCCTTCGCTCAGAATATGTTTCTCATCAAGTCGATGATTTAGAAGAGAAAAAAAGAATTCTTGCTAACGAATTGATTGCGCTTCACGTTCAGATTATTAATACGAAAAAAGAATATTCTCTTTATCACAAATCGCTTCTTAAGTTGAAGAAGACGATTGAGTTCATCAACGAAGCAGAGGACCATCTTGCAAAAGAAAAAGCAGAACTCAATGAAGTTCGAGCTGTTCTTGATGGTCAACGCAAATCTGCGATGCAAACTGTTGAAACTCTTCCCACTCGTGAAAAAGCGGTTACTGAGCGCGAGCAAAATTTATTTGCACGTGAACGAGATTTGCTTGCAAAAGAAGCTCTCATCGCCGCGCGCGAATCAGAATTGCTTGAGAAAGAAAAATATCTCGGCGAGCAATCTATGCAAATTAGTCAGACGCATTCTGCAACGCTTTCAAATGCTGTTCATGTAAAAACGCACGATGCACAACTTCGTAATGTTCAGTCTCAATTAATTGCCAAAGAAAAAGAAATTCAATCTCTCTCCGCGTCGTTGCATAAACAATCCCAGTCTCAGTCGACTAAAGAGCGTGAACTTGTTGCTCTGGCTGCAAATCTTGATTCTCTAAAAATTCAACTTGTCGCCGAGAAAAAAGGCTTTGATTTACAAAAACAACAATTGATGCAGTATGCAAAACAATTACAACATCAAACTGTCGCTGTCCAACAAAGAGCAAATGAACTTGCGCAAAAAGAATCTAAATTACTTCTCGATTCGTCAAAAGCATATCCATATCAAGTTACTGCGACGCAGATTTCTATGTTGCAGCAAACTCGTGCGCAGCTTGTCGCTGACATTGAATCGTTGCAATCACAACTCTTTTTACATAAAAGTGAATTAGGAAAAACTCAAACGCAACTTAGTTCTGCGCGCAACGAACTTTCGGCAATTGCATCTGAAAGATTGGATTTAGCGACGGAATTCGCGAGTGCGCAAGAAGAAATTGCATCTCGTGAACGTGTGCTTTTGCGAAAAGAAGCGAAGTTAAGACATAAATAAAAGTTCTAATTGCTTAAAAGTCAATGCCTTGGAGAAATATTAGGAGAACTGCCGATTGGTGCAGGCAGTTCGACGAGAAATCTGGCGTAGCCAGAGAATCTCCGCATTGACTTAGTCGTTGTTTTCTGTCAGATTACAATCGTCTTTTTAATATCACATTTGTTTCTAACATAAATGACTATATACAAAGAAGGCAGTGCAGTTTTATTTGATGTCGGCGCGGTGGCTGGCTCTGTACCGTCGCGCAAAGACGATGTTTTCTATAACGTTGATATGAAACATCAACGCGATGTTTTTGTTGCTGTAATGAATAGTTTCAAACGGTTTCCTTCGGGTCGTTCATTGTCAGTCGGTTTGGCGATGGAGGCAAGTGGAGTTCGTGCGATTCGTTTAACGAAGGAATGTGCTTTGACGTTTTCTAAGCAAAACGGAAACGAGCTTCGAATTTTTGCAAACGATTTTGATGAAACTGCAATTAAATCGTTACGCCATAATCTGAAAGAAAATAATGTTAACGTTTCTGCAATTACACAGCTCAACGCCGACGAATTTTTCGCGACGAGCGAAGGGCTAGATATTATTGATATTGATCCATTCGGCGGACCGGGTCCATTTATCGACGGCGCCGTGAAAAGACTTTCTCGCGGCGGATTGCTTTGTGTAACTGCAACAGACACGGCGCCGCTTTGTGGCGTGTTTCCTGATGTTTGTCTACGAAAGTACTGGGCGACGCCGTCACACGACATGTCTATGAATGAATGGGCAGTTCGTATTCTTGTTCGTTATTGTCAACTTATCGGCGCGCAATACGACAAAGCTTTAATTCCTATTCTTTGCTATAAAAAAGATCATTATGTCAGACTTTATTTGCAATGTAAAAAATCTAAAGAATTGTCGTCGGAAATTGTCGCGGCGCACGGTGTTGTTTTTGTTAACGAGAAGTCTGGAGAAATTTCTAAAGTTGCTAAAAAAGGATTTGCACTTGTCGGTCCGATGTATCTCGGTCCACTTGTTGATTCGTCGGCGTTTGACGAGAAAAAATTCCGCGCAACGGTTTCTGATGCGTGGGCAGATCGTTTGTTTGATGTAAACTCTGTTGGTCGTAACACTGTTGGTTATTTTACAGTGCCGCAGATGTGTAGTTTACATAAGATTGGTCCACAGCCATCTGTTTCACAAGTGTTGACTGCACTTAGAACTAAAAATAAAAAACAAAAGAAGCAAATTTTCGCGTACGAATCTCTGGATTTTGTCGAGTCAATAAAATCAAATTGTAGTTACAAAGAGTTCGTTTCTGCATTACGTTCTGTCGGCATTAAGAAGAAAAACAAAAGAGCCGTTCTTACAAAGAAAAAAAAGGAAGAATAGTAAAAATAATTTAATGTTCACGAAATTAAAGATGAACTTAAAAATTTATAAGTATTCGTTGATTGTTATTAGGTATGGACTTTTTTGCAAAGATATTCAAGAAGAAATCGCCTAAACATCCAATCCCGCGGTATTGCAATACTTTAGAAGACGACGAGCTCAGAATTAAATTAGATAAGAAACTTCATTCGTTATTTAAGGGTCAATCTTATGATATGAATGAAGTTGAGAAATTAGAAAAGCAACTTCCAACTAATAGTATATATCAACAAGTTAAAAACGCAGACGAATACAAATTAAGACAAGATGCTCTTCATTATTCAATGATTGGAGAGTATGAGAATGCAATCGACGCGTGCAATAAAGGTCTTGAAATAAACCCGTTAAGTATGTATCTTCTTTATATGAAAGGTAGAACTGAAAGTGATTTAGGTTTGCATGAAGAGGGATTGAAAAGTTTAACAAAAGCTATTGCAATAAAAAAAGATTATGCTGACGCTTATGTTGAGCGCGGGCGAACAAGACAAAAAATGGGCGATATGGTGGGTGCCATAAAAGATTACGAAAAAGCAGATAGTATTGAGCCCGGAGTTTATCCTTACTATGATGATAAGGTTAAACCGACTTTAAATTCAAAGGAAGATAAAATCGTCGAGAAACATGCTGCTAAAAAAACAAAAGCATCTTCCAAGGTTGGTTCTTTGAATAACGCGGATATTGCTAAAACTCTTTATAATTCAATAAAGAAGTTTGATGGAGCAGAAGCATATGGTTCTTTAATTGTAGAGACGCTAGAAGGTGATATACAGTACAAAGTTTATTTTAAGATGTTGGCAGAAGATAAATATGAAACAGAACCCGCATATGTTAAACTCATATATCCTGACAAGTCTGAGATTATTGCACAGCCGTCAATAAATAAAGAACTTCTTATTCAAGCTGCAAAACATCCACTGAATATCATGAAATTCAAGTTCAAGACTCATAACGATATCAAAGCAAAATACTTTTATTTGATAAAAATTCAAGAAACATTTTATGATTTAAACGCTGATGTGGCAGAAAAGCTTATCTGATGTTCTAAGATTTTTATCCGATTGCTCGTCTAACGTCTGTCAATTCAAATGAATTAACGTCTTGAATTCCCATAATTAATGGTTGCAATACGTCTTCAGGTGAGCCGAGATTTTCTTCCCAGATGAATGTGATGTCAACTGCAATTAATCCAAATGCTATTGGTTGTCTTGCGATTCTTGTTTCTGCGTCGCCGATTTTGCTCTGAATTATTTTAAGTGCTGCTGCTTGAATTGAATCTAGATTAGCATCGGGTGATGTTGGCATAACTCGTGCTGTGATTATTACTTTTGCCATTTTTTGGTGTCTCTTGTTTTTTATTTTTTTGAAATAGAACTAAAAATTGTAAAAGTGATAAATAAAATTAGTTTGGTCCGCTAAAACCACAGCTTGGGCAAGTATATCTTGCTGCAATTGCGCGTGATTGTTTGCTTCGAACGATTTCAGCTTTTTCGCAGCTTGGGCATACGAAGATAACGCTACCTGGGTCGTTCATAATTTCTTTATTGAGTGAGAGACATTTTTTTGCTGCTTCCATTTTTATTTAACCTTCATTCGCAATTGCTATTTGATTATACTTTGTAGTACTATATCATATAGTATAATTGCTGTATTCTTGCGAAACAGAGGGCGTTTTATAAAGTTTGCGTCGTGTTGCGTGGGTTTTCTGTGAGAATGCTTATAAAGAAATACGGCTAGGAAGTTATTGAGAAGAGGACTCTCGTGAGCGTTTTTGATAAGTTGATGTTTTGGAAGAAGAGCGAAGAACCGGCTGCGTCAGCTTCTCCTTTTTCGTCATCATCTTTTTCTCCAAATTCTATGTCGATGGGTGGACCTGGTGGTGCGCCTGGGACTGATTCTTACAATCAATCATTTCATCCACTTGATGTTCAAAATCCGCCGTCGTTTGGAGATGTGAATTCTTCTAATAATACTGGAATAAATCTCGGAATGGGATCACCAAATGGTGGCGTTCCAAGTTTTCCGACGGGGATGGGTAGTAATTCTGGATTTTCTGGAACTTCTGATCCATTTGGACAAGCTGGTGGGCAGTTCGGTCAGCCGCAACAATTCGGCGGTCCACAAATGATGCAGCAACAATTTTCTGCAAGTCAATTGCCTGCTCGAGATATGTCATCTGATTTGAGCAAGATTCATCCGCGAGATATTGAACTGATTCTTTCTCGACTAGAATTGGTTAGATCAGAACTTGAAAATGTCAATCATCGACTTTCTTACATCGAGCAGAACTTTAGTCAGCCGCAATCTGGAAAGTCTGGTGCAAAGGGCGCTAAGAATAATTGGTATTAGTTATCTAGAACTTTTCTTTCAATTTTACTTGGCTTGGAGTAAGTATTATTAATAGTAAGGCAGCCTTTTTGATTCTATGGCGAAAAGTGCTAAGGACGACAAATTCTCAGACTATCTATTACTTTATTTTCCACTTCTTTTAGTTTTTATTCTTGATAGACTAACAAAAAGTCTTGTAATTTCATCACTTGAGCTTGGAACTTCGACTCCATATTTTGGTGGCTTGTTTTCGTTGTCGCTCGCGTATAATCGCGGCGTTGCGTTTGGTATTTTCTCGCAACACAGCGATATTGTTGTTCTGTTTATTAGCATAATTTTACTTGTTGGATTATTAAGCATCCACAGTATTCCTCGACGATATTATTTACCTTTTGGATTGGTACTTGGCGGCGCGTTTGGAAATGTGTTTGACAGATTTTTGTATCCACAAGGTGTTGTCGATTTTATTTCGGTGCCGTATTTTTCTATATTCAATGTGGCAGATATCGCAATAACTGTTGGAATTATCGGTTTAATTATTAGTCTCTTTTTGGCAGAAACACGGTCTGCAGTTTCTCATAAACGTAAGCGCTCGTCGCTTAAGAAATAAATTGATAAATTTTAACTTCTAAATGGTCTATGCGGAGATTTTCTGACTTCGTCAGAATTTTCGAATTTCGTCCTGCACAATCGGACGAAATTCTGATGACTCTCCAAGGCATAGACCATTTCTCGGTATCATTCTCGTGCATAGTTTTATAAACGGCTTTTGCTTTCGCGATATCTATGTAAACACCAGTAGAAACACCAGTTGCACCAACAGTCGGCGCAGAAGGTGGCGAAGAATTAGAATCAGCAAGACTTCGAATGCCGCGAGGCCGTGAAGTTATTGGTATTCTTGATCAACGTGTTGGCGGCAGTCGTATGAAAGTTCGTTGCATGGACGGTAAAGTCCGTATGTGCAGAATCCCTGGAAAACTTAAACGAAAACTTTGGACTCGCGAAGGCGATGTTCTTCTTATTGAACCATGGGAATTTGGCGGCGACGATAAAGGCGATGTTGTCTTCAAAT
>Ga0265318_10001918_pt1 | contig 11628 bp, 9 predicted proteins | sample 4821metaG_FD_192431 | JGI IMG/M metagenome (GOLD analysis project Ga0265318, IMG submission 192431) | Rhizosphere microbial communities from Carex aquatilis grown in University of Washington, Seatle, WA, United States - 4-8-21 metaG | ecosystem: Host-associated > Plants > Roots > Rhizosphere >... | reverse complement strand
GCCCGAGCCTGGGGCGGCGCCTCCGGTCGCGTTGCCCCCGGCCTGGCTGCCCCCGGATGCGTCGCCGCCGTCGGTGCTTCCCCCGGTCGCATCCGCGATGGTGGTGGCCCCGCCCGTTCCGGCCACGCCACCGTCCGCCTGGCCGGCCGCTCCCAGCCCACCGCTCCCGTCCAGGGGCGCGCCCCCGGCTGCTCCGAGCCCGCCGCTCCCGTCCAGCAGGGCGCCCCCGGTCCCGCTTCCGTTCCCGATCGCGGCCCCTCCGCTCCCTCCCGCTCCAGCGCCGAGGCTGCTCTTCCCGCCGGTTCCCCCACCTCTCCCGGCTCCGCCCGCCAGCCCGGGCACTCCGCCGGAGCCGGCGTGGCCCCCGAGGGACGAATAGTCGTAGCTGCACCCGGACATCGCGAGAGCGACCGTGGCAAGGAGGGCGAGCGGGCATGCACGCCCTCGGCGCCCAGCGCGCCCTGAGTCAGTCGTCTGCATGCGGGGTAACTCCTCGGGCATCTCGCTCGGGCATCTCGGTGGGTGCCAGCGTGACGGATCCGCGTTGCGTCGACCCTTTCATTCAGTGCGCGGATTGCGGCGCGCGCGGATTGTCTCCAGCCGCCCGCGAGACTCCGGCGCGTCACGCGTCGAGGTCAGCGGCCATCGCTGGTTCGCAGGCGGTAGCCGAGGCCGATCTCGTTGAGCAGATATCGGGGGTGGGCGGGATCCGCCTCGATCTTTCGGCGAAGCGCGTGCATGTAGACGCGCACGTAGGAGACCTTGCGCTGGTAGGCCGTGCCCCAGGTCTCCTGGAGTAGCCCGGTCGTGGTGACGACCCGGTTGGCGTGCCGAGCCAGCGCCGCCAGCAACCTGAACTCCGTCAGCGACAGAGGAACCAACTCTGGGCCCCGGAAGAGGCGCCTCGCTTCGAGGTCCAGTCGATAATCCCCGAAGGTCAGGTCCTGCCCGGGGGCGTGGGAGACCCCCATCCCGCCCCGCAGGGCCGCCCGGATGCGGGCGCGCAGCTCGGGCACTGAGAAGGGCTTGGTGAGGTAGTCGTTGGCCCCGGCATCGAGCGCCCGGACCTTGTCGGCCTCGCTCTCCCGCGCCGACACCACGATGATGGGTGCGGCGGTGTGGGCCCGCAGCATCGGGATGAGCGCGAGCCCGTCCCCGTCGGGCAGGCCTAGATCCAGCAGGACCAGCTCGGGGTTGCGGGTCCGGACCTCCTCGATGGCGCGCTGTCCGGTCAACGCTTCGAGGGTCCGGTAACCCTCGCTCTCGAGCGTGACGGCAAAGACATGACTGAGGCGGGCGTCGTCCTCGATGACCAGGATCTCGGCGATGGCTTTCATCACGTGCGTGCGCTCGCCCAGCTGTTCGTGACCTGGCGAGACCGAGAGGATGCGGTCGAGGTGGAGGTGGAGGTGGAGGTGGAGGTGGAGGTGGAGGTGGAGGTGGGAATAGGCGTGGGCATGCCATGGGTACCGAGCAAGGGCCGTACCATTTCGGCCCTGGCCTCGGCCCCTTGCCGGCTGCGTCCCCTCCGCCTCGCGGTGCGCTTCACCTGGAACTTTGCAGAAGATCGCGGTCGCGTATCGTGCGTCTTGCAGAGGCTCCACGAAGGCCCCCGGCCAGCGCGGTCGGTCACGCGGCGCAGCCGTGTCTCGGGCAGGTCACGTCCGGAGGCGGTATCCGAGGCCGGCCTCGTTCACGAGGTGACGGGGGCGGGTGGGATCCACCTCGAGCTTCCTCCTCAGGGCATGCATGTATACACGGACATATCCATGCTTGGTCTGATAGGCGGAGCCCCAGGCCTCCTTGAGCAACGCATTGGTGGTCACGACCTCGTCCACGTGACGCGCCAGCGTCGCGAGCAGCTTGAACTCGGTGGGGGACAGGCGGATCGGACGTCCGTCTCGGCTCAGCAATCGGGCCTCGAGATCGAGGGTGTAGCTGCCGAAGGAGACGCGGGTCCGGGCCGCGTCGCCCACCCGGGCGCGGCCGCGCAGCGCGACCCGGACCCGGGCCAGCAGCTCGGGCACCGAGAAGGGTTTGGTGAGATAATCGTTGGCGCCTGCGTCGAGGGCCTTGACCTTGGCGGACTCCTGCTCGCGCGTCGAGACCACGATGATGGGCGCGGTGGTGCAGGTCCGCAGCTGTGGCAACAAGGCCAACCCGTCGACGTCTGGCAACCCGAGATCGAGGAGGACCAGGTCGGGGTTTCGTGTGCGCACGGAGACGAGCGCGCGGGCGCCGTCCGAGGCATCGAGGAGTCGGTAGCCCTCCGGCTCGAGCGCGGTCGTGAAGATCCGCACCATCTTCTGGTCGTCCTCGACGACCAGGATGGTATTGCCGTGTGCCATGGGATCGAGGGAGCCAGCCAAGGGGGAGGGGACGTGCCTGAGATGGATTATCCGGGATCGGTCGGCCGCGACGGCGGCCAGCCCGGGGCGAGATCCGATTCCTTCACCCCGACAACGTCGTTGGCTGGGTGGTGATCGGCGTGGGACCAGCGCCGAAGCCGAGGTCGGCCGGCGCCGCCGCCGCGCTCAGCTCCGCCTCCGCCATCTCGGGCGCCCGGCCCCCGATCGGCAGCGCAAATTGCATGGTCAGCCCACCGCCTGGCGTCTGGGCGGCCCACATGCGGCCTCCGTGAGCCTGGACGATTCCCCGGGCGATGGTCAGGCCGAGCCCGAGCCCGGAGCCGAGGTGCTCGCTGACGCGATAGAACTTGTCGAAGACCCGGGGGAGCTCGCTCTCCGCGATCCCGCGGCCGTGGTCCGTGACCGAGACCACCGCCTCCCGCCCGGGGTCGATGGCGACCCCGACCTCGATGGGGCCCTCGTTGCCCGAGTACTTGATGGCGTTGTCGACCAGGTTCATCAGGACCTGCTCGATCAGGGTGGCGTCCATGTTCAAGAGCGGCAGGTTGCTGGGGACGTTGGTGAGGAGGTGCCGGCTCCCCATCGACTCGTCGATCCGGCTGAGGACGCTGCCAACCACCTCCTCCAGGCTCTCCCAGTCGCGGTTCAGCTTCAACCCTCCGGACTCGAGGCGGGTCACGTCGAGCAGGCTCTTCAGGAGGTCGTTGAGGCGTCGGGCCTCGTCATTGACGATCTTGGCCATCTCGTGGCGCGCCCGCGGGTTCAGCCGCTCCCCGTGCTCGAGCAGGGTGCTGGACGCCGAACCGATGATGGAGAGGGGGCTGCGCAGATCGTGGGACACCGTGCTCAGCACCGCGTTGCGGATCCGCTCGGTCTCGGCGTCGAGCTGGGCGGCCACGATCTCCTCGGCGAGGAGGCTGCGCTCGATGGCCATCGCCACCTGCCTCACCATCGACATGAGGAGGGACGAGGGCCGGGCGGGGGCCGGCGCGCCGCCGTCGCGGCGGCGCACCGAGACGACGCCGATGCACCCGCGGTTCGCCACCAGGGGGAGATAGGTCGCGGCGGCCGCCGGAGCGTGACGGGTGCCGGCGCCAGCCGGTTGCAAGTGGGTGGCTACCCACTCGGCCACCGGGAGATCCTCGGTGTGCAACGAGAGCGGACCGTTGGCGCCGAGCACCTGGGTGAACTCTCCGCTCGCGTCCCGGGACAGGATGTAGACCGCGGCCCCCACCGTCGACTCGATCTCGCGCGCGGCGTTGATGCACAGCTCGCGGGGCGACCGCGCCCCCGCCAGCTCGTTGACCAGCGCATAGAGCGACTCGGTCTTGCGCTCGCTCTGCCGGGCCGCCCGCGCCTGCTTGCGCAGCCGTTCATTGAGGGTGTTCATGAAGGTGGCCACCGCGAACATGGCGGCCATGGTGAACAGGTCCCTCCCCCGCGAGATGGCCAGGCTGTGATAGGGGGCCAGGAAGAAGAAGTCGAAGCTTACCGCCGCCAGCACCGCCGCCACCAGCGCGGCGCGGTAGCCGAGGCGCATCGAGACGAGGCCGATGGTGAACAGGAACAGGATGACGGCGTTGGTCAGGTCGGCGCGCAGCCCGAGCGCGATCGACAGGGAGGAGATCGCGCCGACGGCCAGCACCGCCAGGCCGACCCGGGCCAGCTCGGCCCGGTCGAGCCAGGCACCTCGTGCCGGGCTACCGCGCAAGGCGCGCGCCTCCCACCATCGGAGGTCGCGCTGCCCGAGGCGCCCGGAGATCGAGGTCGAGCCTGGGCCCACGCCCCGGATGGCTCACTCGGGGGAGGCCTCGGCCGTGAGGGCGCCCTCCCGGGTGCTGCGCCCGGCGGCCATCAGGGTGCTGGTCCGGTCGACGACCTCCTTGACGGACTGATCGCCCGTCCCCTTGATGGAGAGCACGTACCCCGCGTAGGTCTCCTCGATCGCGGTCGTGGTGCCCGGGACCGCGAAGGGGTCGCTCCCGGTCGGCGTCACCCGCCCCGCCTGCACCAGCGCCACGTGACAGCTGTTGACGCGGCCGAGCCAGGGGAGGGTCACGTTCGGGGACGCGCGCAGCGCGATCGTCTCGCCGCGGGTATGGCTGACCTTGGTCTTGCCGACCTGCGTGTCCTCGCTGAGCGGCGCAGCGCTGGCGAAGGAGTCGCGGTAGGCGAGCAGCCCCTGCTCTCGCGTCTGGGCCGGGATGCCGGCGCAGTAGTCTTCGGCCCGGCGCGCCAGCTCGGCCTGGCTCACCGTCCCATCGTTGCCTCCGGCCGTGAAGGTGGCGCACCCTCCGGCCAGCACCAGGCCGAGGCCCGCCGCCAGGGAGCTCCCCTTGGGGGCCCATCTCGAGCTCGTCGTGACTTTCATCTTCAGCTCTCCTTTCAATTGGGTTGCTTCGACCGACGCTCTCAATAGTTCCGTACGTTCACGTTAAAAGGGGGTTAAAAGCGCCATCGGTCGCAGCGCCACCGTCGGAGACGGGCCCCGTCGGTGACCCCGCTCACGGTAGGTTAAGCGTCGGCCTCCGCCTCTATGTGGCATCGTCTGCCAATGCAGGCTCTCGTGTATGAAAGAACGTCGATGACCGGAGTCGATCGCAACCTCCCTCATCATGATCATGATGGAGACGTACCGATAACGTGGCGTGAACCGGGGTAGACATTTAGCTGTCCAATGACCCGCTCCGCTCCATCTCGATCCACGACTGAGACGGCGCAGAGAGGTCAAGTGTCCTCCCAATTTCGCCGTTGTTTCGAGACGAAGGAAACGCCCGGGGCGCGGTCGGTCACCGGCTTTTTAACGGGGTTTTAATGGCGACGCTGTTACGGTCCCTCTCGCGTGCACATGAAACGACATCATCGCAGGCCAGTCCGTCGCATGCCGCGGCCCCAGACAGTGACTGGCCCAAACGCAGGGAGGATTCTCTTGAGACCAAGGCCCATATTCTGGATACCGCAGCTGGTAATGACGACGATCTGCCTGGGGGGGTTGGCTCGAACGGCGCACGGGCAATCCGACGCCCCGCCTGCAACGCCTACCGCCGGGGGACCGGTCGTCGCGGTCGCCTCGCCTCCCACCCCGGGCCCCACGCCGGCGGCGGCGCCGCCGCCGTCCACGGATCCGGCGCCCTGGGTGACCACCGCGGGGGATGCCTTCTCCACCGGTGACTTCACCTGGCTGAACGGCAACAGCCGGCAGCACAAGGCGCCCCTCGACACCAAGTACTTCACCCCCGAGATCCTCCTCGACATCAACTACACGGCCTCGCGGAACAACCCCATCGACAACACCGTGGTGGGTTCGACCGCCCTGTCGCGCAACAACGAGTTCACGCTGGCCTTCATGGGCTTCGGCGGAGACTTCCATTACGACAACGCGCGCGGACGCATCATGACCCAGTACGGCGTTCGCTCGACCCTGGTGCCCCGCAACGACTTCAGCGCCACCCGCGGGCAGTTCGATCTGTACACCGCCCTCCGGTACGTGAGCGAGGCCTACGGTGGATATCACCTCGACATCCTCCACGGCATCAACATCGACGCCGGGATCTTCATGTCCTACGTGGGGCTCTTCTCGTACGACAACTACGAGAACTGGATGTACCTCCCATCATTCACCTCCGATAACACTCCCTGGTTCTTCAACGGAATCCGCATCCAGATCTTCCCCACCGAGAACCTGAAGATCGAGCCCTGGATCATCAATGGCTGGCAGACGTACGGCAAGTTCAACTCGATGCCAGGGTTTGGTGCTCAGGTCCTCTACCGGCCCTTCGAGTGGCTGTCCCTCATCTCGAACGACTACATCGGATGGGACGCCCAGGACCTGCCGGGCCGGACCCGCTTCCACAGCGACAACAGCGTCCAGGTGCGGTACTTCGAGGACAAGGCGTCCCGGGCGGTCGTGAGCCGGGCGGCCTTCTCGATCACGGCCGACATCGGCGGAGAGTTCGGCGATGGGGTCACGCCGTTCGGGGGGAGCGGCACCGAAGGACACTGCACCAAGGCGACGCCCTGCACCCAGCACTTCGTGAGCGCGATGGCCTACAACCGGATCTGGTTCGGGGAGCACTGGGCCTGGAACGTCGGCGGGGGGTTCATGAACAACCCTGGGCGCTACCTGGTGCTGGCCCCCACCGGGAACGCCTCCCCGGTCGGGATCGTTCAGCCCCTCGGGACCGCCGCCGCCACCCAGCCGTTCGACCTGAGCGCGGGCACCAAGTTCAACGCCTTCGACTACGAGACCGGCATCCAGTACATGCCCACCGAGCAGCTGACCTTTGATCTCGAGCTCAACCATCGGCAGGCGGACACGCCCTACTTCGCGGGGCACGGCGGGGTCACCTCACCCGACGGATACATCACCACGACCTCCCCACCGGGGTGGCGACCCGACCTGACCAAGAATGATTCGCGGTTCATCGCCGCGCTCATGGTGCGTTTCTAACGACTGGCATCGGAACGGAGAGAAGATGACTTCTGCATTGCGCAAACGATCGGACGGTTTCCTGGTCAAGGCGGTCTATCTCAGCCTGGTGGCGACGCTCTTCTTCGCGCTGGGCTTCGCCTGCAACGAGGGCGGGGAAGGAGATCGCTGCAACCCCGTGGCGGCCGCCAACGGTGAGGACGAATGTGGCAGCGGCCTTTCATGTCAGACGCCCTCGACCTGCGTCGAGAGCTACTGCTGCCCCAAGGATCCGAGCGGTAGCAAGAACCCCTACTGCAACGGCATGGCCTGCCCACAGTCGGACGCCGGCGTCGACTGAGCACGGCGCCCCGGGCCCTTCCCTGCACCTCGAGGAGGTCACATGTCCCTGGACAGAGCTTCTGAGCCCGGTCACTGGTTGACGTTGCTCGAGCAGCGCCGGCTCTCGGTGGCCGCGGCGACCAGCCCCTGCGACTGGTTCCTGGATACGCCGCGGCTGGCGCCGGTGATGGCGCTGGCCCGGCGGGTGGCCGGGATCCCGACGGTTCCGGTGATCGTGCGGGGAGAGCGGGGCGTCGGGGTGGCCGAGCTGTGCCGCTTCCTGCACGACGAGGCGGGGCGGGGGGGGCGGTCGGGGCGCCTGTGGAGGTTGCCGGCCGCCGAGGCCGGCAGCCCGACGCGGCGGGGCGGGGTCGGGGAGGGCACCCTGGTGATCGACGACCTCGAGGACCTCGGCCCCGAGGGCCAGGCATGGCTGAAGGATCTCGTCGGCGATCGCCTCCGGGCGGGGCGCAGCGTTCGGGTGGTGGCGACGTCGCGGCTCGACGTGGAGGCGCTGCTGGCGCGCCCGGGCCTCGACCAGGAGCTGGTCCATGCCCTCGACGTGGTCCGGCTCGAGCTCCCCGCGCTGCGCGAGCGGCCCGAGGAGATCCTGCCGCTGGCCCGGCGCTACCTGCGCCACTTCGCGCGGGCCTTGCAGTGCACGGTGGTCGGGTTCTCACCGGGCGCCGAGGAGAAGCTGCTCGCACACCGCTACCCGGCCAACGTGCGCGAGCTGAGGAACACCATCGAACGGGCGGTGGCGCTCGAGACCTCGGGCGAGATCCAGCCCGACGCGATCGTGTTCCACGAGGAGCGGCCGACCGCGGGGGTGGGGCGGTGGGCTGGCAGGGGGGCGGCCATCTCGTCGATCCCGCGGCTGGCCGCCCTCATGCAGGGACCACGGTTGCCGACGCTGGCCGAGGTCGAGCGGGAGTACCTGATCGCGCTCATCCGCGAGCTGCGCGGGCGCCGGGTCCTGATGGCGCGGGCGATGGGGCTCTCCTACCCGACGGTCGTGAAGCGGATCGCCCAGCACGGGCTCGACGTCCGCGCCATCCTGACGGCCGACCAGGACCGGGGGGCGCCCGACGATTCGATCGGGCTCGGCGGCCCCGCGAGGCCGGTCCGGGCCGGTCACCTCGGCCTCCATCAGGAGGGCGGTCGGGCCGTGGGGGGCGCGAAGTGAGGGGAGCATGGTCCAGTCTTTATTTTTCCTCCCGGTGCCCTTCGTCTTCCCCTTCGCCTTCGCGTCGGGGCGCGCCCGGTCGAGCGCGCCGTCCGTGAGGGGGTACGACCGGGTCGCGCGTGCCGGCCGCGTCGCCCTCGCAGCTCTGGTCCTGTCCGGTCTCACCCCGGCCCCGTCCGGGCTGGCGACCGAGGCTGCCCCGCCGACGGCGCCCGTCAGCTTGACCCTGGCCCAGGCCCTGGCGCTCTTTCACGCGCGGGGAATCGACCTCGTCATCGCCGATGCCGAGGTGGACCGGGCCGCCGGCGACCTGCGGGCCGCCGCCGCCGTCCCGAACCCCGGCCTGACCGGGGGCCTGTCGCACTCCTGGTTCGACGACAACCAGTTCGACACCCACTCCGGCTGGTCCATCGGGCTGACGGACTCCGGCGCCATCGAGGACAGCCTCTCGGGCAAGCGCGGCCTTCGCTCCCAGGTGGCGCAGGCGGCCCTGGCGTCGGCCGCCATGCAGCGCGCGGACGCCGTCCGCACGCTCGATCTGCAGGTCAAGGAGCTCTACATGCAGGTGGCTGCCGCCGCGGCGAACGTGGACCTCGCTCGCGAGGGAGCCCAGTCGGCGGAGGACACCTTTCGACTCAATCAAGTTCGTTACCGCTCGGGCGCCATCTCGGAGGTCGATCTGTCGAAGACCGAGACCGCGAAGCTGGAGGCCGACCAGGCGCTCGACGCCTCCCGGGAGTCCCTGCATCGCGCCGGGGTGCAGCTCGGCTTCTGGCTCGGGTACCGCCGCGGACAGACCGTGGACGTGGCCGTCGCCGTCGATCCCCTCCAGTCGGGCTTCTTCAGTCCGCCCGTCCTGGTCGGGCTCAGCGAGGAGGCGCTGGTCGATCAGGCCCTGGCGGCCCGCCCCGATCTGGTCGGGCAGGGCGACGAGGAGGTGCGCGCCAGCCGGGCCGGGGACCTGGCGGCCAGGCTGCGCTTTCCCGACATCGCCCTCGGGCTGCAGTATCAGCAGCAGGGCTCCGCCGCCAGCCCCAACCCGATCTCGCCGCCCACGTTGATGGTCAACCTGACCGCCACCTTGCCGGTGTTCTACCGGCAGCAAGGTGAGATCCAGCGCGCCGCGGCCGACCTGCGGATCGAGCGCGCCCGCAAGTCCAGGCTGGCCGCCCAGATCGCGGCCGAGGTGAAGGTCTCGCTCGAGGGCTACCGGACCGCGCGCATGCTGGTCGAGCGGATGCAGGGACACCTCCTCGAGCGCGCCCGCCGGGCGCGCGACCTCGTCAAGCTGCAGTACGAGAAGGGCGCGGCGTCCCTGCTCGAGCTCCTCGATGGGCAGAGGACCTACATCCTCGCCCGCAACGAGTACCTGCAGGACCTGACCGGATACTGGAACGCCGTGTTTCAACTGGAGGCCGCCGTGGCCTCGGAGCTGGGGAAATGAAAAGCAACAGAGAGAGCATCCGCACCGGAATCACACGCATAACAGCAGCCGCCGCCTCGTCCCTGCCCGCGCTGGTCGCGCTCGCCTTCCCGGCGTGTCGCAGCGCCCCGGCCAGCCCCATCGAGGCCCGACCGCAAGGGGGCGAGGTCTGGCTCAGCAGCCAGCAGCTCCGCGACGCCCGCGTCAGCGTGGCCGCGGTCGAGGCCCGGACGGGCGGTGACACGCTCAGGGCCGCCGGGCGGATCGCCTTCGACGACCTGATGGTGGCGCACGTGTTCTCCCCGGTCACCGGCAAGGTGACCCGCATCCTGGCCGACCCCGGACAGCCGGTCCGCAAGGGGGCTCCGCTCGCCACCATTCAATCTCCCGACGTCGGCATCGCGCTGTCCGACCTGGGCAAGGCGCGCGCCGATCTGCAGGCGGCCGATCACGACTTTCACCGCCAGATGGAGCTCTACCAGGCCCACGCCGGCTCGCAGCGCGACTACGAGGCGGCCGAGGACAACTTCGAGAAGGCCCGGGCCGAGATGGAGCGGGCCCGGCAGAAGGTGCGCCTCTTCCGGGAGGGGACCGCCGACGCCGTCACGCAGGAGTTCACCCTCCGTGCGCCCATCGATGGCGACGTGATCGCGCGCAACGTGAACCCGGGCGCGGAGGTCCAGGGGCAGTACGCCGGGGGCACCGCGGTCGAGCTCTTCACGGTGGGCAAGCTCGATCGCCTGTGGGTGGTGGCCGACATCTTCGAGATGGACCTCGGGCGGGTGAAGCTCGGAGCCCAGGTCAGCATCCAGGCGGTGGCGTATCCCGAGCAGACCTTCGTCGGCACGGTCGACTGGATCTCGGACACGCTCGATCCGCTGTCCCGCACCGCGCGGATTCGCTGCGCGATCCCCAACCGAGACCATCGCCTCAAGCCCGAGATGTACGTGACCGCGCTGATCGGCGTGGCCGAGGCGGGCAAGGTGCTGGCCCTCCCGCGCACCGCGGTCCTGCGCATGGCGGACCAGAACATCGTCTTCGTGGCCGACGGCGACACCGTCGATCGACGTCATCGGTTCCTGCGGCGGGTGGTCGAGCTCGACGAGCAGGGGCACGACGGCGGCGACGTGGTGGCCATCCTGCGCGGCCTGTCACCGGGCGAGCTGGTGGTCACCTCGGGCAGCATCCTGCTCTCGGGAATGCTCTAGCCAGCCGGCCCGCTGACCGATGATTCAGACCATCGTCCGGTTCGTCCTGAGGTTCCCGGCCTTCATCTGCGCCCTGGCGCTGGTCATCGTGGGCCTCGGCCTCTTCTGCTACCGGAAGCTCGACATCGAGGCCTACCCGAACCCGGTGCCTCCGATGATAGAGATCATCACCCAGCCGACCGGCTGGAGCGCGGAGGAGGTGGAGCGCTACGTCACCATCCCCCTCGAGAATGGCCTGAACGGGATGCTGGATCTCGAGCACATCCGCTCCCAGTCGCTCTTCGGGCTCTCCGACGTCAAGTGCTACTTCACCTGGCAGGCCGACTACGCCGTCGCCCAGCAGCGGGTCCTGAACCGCCTGAGCTTCGTGAACCTGCCGGGCGGGATGACCCCCGAGCTGTCGCCCTGGAGCGCCATCGGCGAGATCTACCGCTACCGGCTGCGCGGCGACGGCTACTCGCTGAGCGAGCTCAAGTCGGCCGAGGACTGGATCCTCGAGCGTCAATTTCGACAGGTGCCGGGCGTCATCGACGTGGTGGGGTTCGGCGGCGAGACCAAGGAGTACCACGTCGAGGTCGATCCCCTCCGGCTGAGGGCCCACGGGCTGTCGCTCGCCCCGCTGCTGTCTGGCCTCGGGAGCTCCAACCAGAACGTGGGTGGCCAGCGGCTCACCATCGGGGAGCAGTACTACG
>Ga0265318_10001916_pt1 | contig 11646 bp, 4 predicted proteins | sample 4821metaG_FD_192431 | JGI IMG/M metagenome (GOLD analysis project Ga0265318, IMG submission 192431) | Rhizosphere microbial communities from Carex aquatilis grown in University of Washington, Seatle, WA, United States - 4-8-21 metaG | ecosystem: Host-associated > Plants > Roots > Rhizosphere >... | reverse complement strand
ACCGCGCGCCTTGTTTTCCTTATGACGGCGGTGGGCGCGTTCAGGCGCGGATGCATCCAGATAAATCTTCAGGTCGGCCTCGGGTAAAACAACCGTACCAATATCGCGCCCCACCATTACTACGTTACCGCGCAGGCCGATGCGGCGCTGCTGTTCGGTCATGGCGCGACGCACATCGCGATACGCTGCCACGATCGAGACATTGCGGTCTATATCGGGGCCACGCACAGCCCAGGTAATATCCCGGCCCTCCACGATCACATCGCAAACGCGTCCATCGGGTTTCGAAGCGGGTAGCACGTCGATCTGTACAGTCTCCGCCAAAGAAGTGACTGCGCCCTCATCGTTAACATCTGTCCTGCGCTGCAAGGCCAGCCAGGTCACTGCGCGGTACATCACACCGGTATCGAAGAACAGATAGCCAAGCGCATCGGCCAAACGTCGTCCGAGCGTGGACTTACCTGAAGCGGCGGGCCCATCGATCGCAATAATGGAAGGAATAGATTTCATAATTCAGTCCGCCATAGAGAACGCAGAAGGTAGAGAGCGTGCCCTCCATAATCTCTGCAGGGACGATTTCAAGGTTTCGGCGCGGCCGAATCAATGAACAAGTCGCTGCGCACCCACAGGATAATATTTTCCGTGGTCACGGGCATCTGATGGAAGCTTATCCAATCGACCAGGTCGGAGAAGTGAGCCTGACCCCACTGAGGCGTCTGCCGCCAGACAAAACTTTGCCCGCGATAACCAGCAGCGAGCGCCGGATTATCCTGGTCGGTGGTGATGACGATGGGCGGAGAAGTTGAAATATCCAACGCGCTTACCACATTCACCGAATGGTCATGCAAAAGCCATTCCAGGGCAGGTGAATTAATACCCGTGATCGTCACGGGCTGAGAATTGATATTGTTATTGCTCCAATCCGACATTTGATTCACAGTGGTCAAGAGCAAGCCGGACTGCGGAATCCCCCGGTCGGGAGACCACATCTCCACGGCATCCGGTATCACGCGCAGACTCGCCGCGCCCAGGATGGCGCCGAGCGAATACACTCCCAAAACGGCCGTCAGTCCAAATACTGCGCCGAACCGGGCCACACGAATGGACCACCCAACCGCCACAAGCAGGATGCTTACGACCAGCAGGAAGAAGGAGCCAACCATCAACCAGGTCCGCAATGTAACCTGGTCAGGAGAACCGCCCGCCTGGACCAAACCCAGAAAATCAAACCAGATGAAAACCAGGATAAGTACGCTCAAGCCTGTCACCCCTAAAACCTCACGGCGTTCTTCAGGTAATACGTTCAAATTACGTGTCAGTTCTAGCGCGGCCAGCGACCATAAAGGCACCAGCATCCACGCCAGATCGGCAACCTGGCGGCCAGGATAAAAAAGCGCCAGCAGCAAGGCGACCAGCATCCATATACACAAGGACATGACTCGGCGGCTTCCGTGGATCCATCCGCGCACCGAGATAATGATCGTCAGCACCAACCCCAATGGTTGGTAGGCTACCAGGGAAAATAATAACAAACCCGCGGAGACACCCGATGGTTGAACCCAGCCCTGAAAGTATTCCGGTATCGACGACAGCCAGGTGCTCAAGCCATTGGGAGATACGAAGAAAAGTGTTCCAGCAAGGACGATTGTTCCCAGGGCAAACCATAATCCGTTAAGCCATTCGCTGCGGTCGCGGCGCTCGGGAACTGTTTCAGTTTCCGTTTTTTGACGGCCTTCCAATATCTGCCGAATCGCCCACGTCACGGCCAATGCAAGGACTCCGGACCAGAGCCAGGTCCCCGAAAGTAACGCCAGACCGGCGAAGACTCCGGCCCAACTGGACTTTCTCCGCTCCCAAAATCCCCACGCAAAGAGCAAAAAGGTCACAGCCAGTATGGGGCTGCCCGCCTGGCGTGAAATGGCAACTAGACCCGGATCAAGGGCAAGCAGGAAAGCTAGGATCACTGCAGGCCTGGGTTTAATGCGTTCGCGAAAGAGATAGGGAACAAAAACCAACGCGCTGCCCACCAATGCGGGAACCAGGCGCGCCAGGAAATTTATCCCATCGCCATATAAGAAAAAAAACAACGAGGTCAAAAGGATGTACGCAGGTTGAGAGCCAATCGCAGGATGCGCGCCTTGCGTAATATGAAGAGCCTGCAAGGCCCACCTGGCTTCAACATCCGAAAGAGGCGGCCCGCCCAGTTTAACCAAACGGACAGAAAGTGCCAGAAGAAAGGCAATTGCGTAAAGAGCGGTTTGATGGCGGAAGGTTCTCATTGGCTGTATTTTACTAGAAGAATGCTGGCTCTACCCGTTTTCACAGAAAAAGATGGGACATAAAATAAGGAAGGAAAGTTTTCGTGCAAAACCAGGCCCTCAAGGATATTGCACATCTCTTAAGGGACTTCGTAAATGCTTACATTACCTTGTTTAAATACCTGGATCAAATTTCGCTGGAACTTATTTTCCTGCACGGGATATGTCGAGCGTTCCAACCCGCCTATATAAACATAGCGGATATTATATTGCCTGATAATATCGAGCGCGGCCTGCCAGTTATTTGCGGCATATAAAGTCTTAATGTCATCCTCGCGCGAACCCTGCTCGGCTCCCCCGCCGCGCCACTGCGACTCATGCCCCGGCCAGCCAAGCACCGCAGGCTGACCGGTGTATTCGGAGATGCGCGCATAGCTTGTATAACTTCCACCCACCGCTTCCGCGATCACTCCTAGAGGGGCGGATTTCAACCAGGTAATTGCCGCGGCTTCATCCGGGTCTTCATGTTGGATGCGGGTGAAATCGTCCAGCGTCCATCCATAGGGCGGGTTAAAGTTATTCGTTTTTGTGATAATGGACAGCGCAGGATAGATTAACGATATTAACAGCAAAAGGCTGAAACCGATACGGAAGATCCATTCCCACATGCCGCGCAGTTTTTGCAAAAGGATGGCTGCCCCAAACGCAGCGGCCAGACTCCATAATAACCAGGTCTGATAATAAAATTTAAAAACAGTATTCAGGCGATAATTAAATTGATCGCGGAGAAAAACAAATTCGGGAGCCACTACAAGGAGGGTGCCGAGCAGGATGAGAAGTAAAACAAAAACCATGGGCTGCCGGTTTGAAGTTAAAGGCAGGTCATTCGATGCAGGAGCCTGCTCTTGAGCCATAGTCTTCGGCTGGCTATCCGCCATCAAAAGCGCCAGGGAAGGGATTAGAACGGCGGCCATTGTCAGCAGCCCGCCGACATATGAAAAACGACGGGACAATGCAGCATTAAAGAACGAACCCAAATCCGGCGTGCCTTGCGAGGCAAGATATTGTTGAGCAAAGGCGGCATCTTTTATGAACGCCAGCCAACCCACCGCCCAGGAAAAGACAAAGAAAAGAACAAGAAGACCTATCCCTAATCCAAAGGAAAGCAGCCATTTGGCAGGTCGCTTTTCGGCACGCCACAGATAGATAAGGTAAGCGAACAAGGGTATTAACATCGGCGCGAACATCACCCAAAACTGCGAGCCGCGCGTGGGATTGATAAGGTTTGGCAGAATGCCACCTGCCTGGGAGGAAAAGCCAATATAGAAGGGCAAGTACAACAAAAGCGCTGAGAAACCCAGGGGCAAGCCAAGGGCAAAAACATCCTCGAGGCGCGCCCACGACCAGCGATCCTCCCGCACCCGGAAGAGAACATAAGCCAATACGACCAGGGCGGAGGCGATCAGGATATCCCAGGTGTTGAGGAAAGCCAGGCCGCCCAGGATAAGCGCCGCGGCCAGGAAACCAGTCTTGCTGATCTGTAAACGAAGTCCGAAGAGATTGGTCTCGCCGCGCCAGCCCCCCAGGAATATGTTCAGTGCGACGGCCACCGCCAGCAGGTTGAATGGAATGGCCAGCACGTGCGGATGAAGATCGCCCAGCAGAAAGGAGAAGAAGGGGAATTCATCAATGATCTCCTGGGCATGATGCAGGAGATCGGTATCAGATATAACGCGCGAGGCGCGCCACCACCACAAGTAACGGTCAGGCAGCCAACCATAGGGAAGGACAGGCTGATCGCTTAAATCCTTGATATCCAACCACGTCCAAAAGTTGAAGGTCGAAGGTTGAGGATTTAGAGGCCAAAAAAAACCGCGTTGATGAAGGACATCCAAAAATGCTTCCAGGTTGCTTACGAGCAGCAGAAAAAGGGGGCCAAGGAAAGCAAAACCGATCGACGATCTACGATTTGCAGTTCCAGGTTCGCTTTCGGATGGATGCCCATCCTCCAATGTGCGCTCCCTAATTGACAGAAGGTTATAAAGAAGCCCGTACGCACCGACCGCCGCCAAACCAAAGATGAGCGAGGTCATCAGGTTGTGTGCGGCACTGGCGGGAACGGACGTCAATTTGGCGAGCATAGCCGTCAACACATAACCGAAATAGTAATAAGAAATGGCATAACCGGATAACCATGAATCGTGCGGAGGAAAAGCCGGCGAGCGCAGGATGGAATTGATGAACATCAACTCCATGGGTCTTTCCGTCCCGCTCAAATCAGGATTTCCCGCACGGAGCAGCGCAAGAAACGCAAATGCAACCAGGAAAAGGATCTCCAGGGTGATGACAAGACGCAGGTTCTGCTTTAGCCAACCGAAGATTTCTGATTTAAAATTTTCGATCCTGAGAGGAGGAAAGAAAAAAGCAGAAAAGCTTAATCCAACCAACAGTAGTAGACCGAAAAGAATTCCCCCGACGTTATTCTGCGTCAGCCCCAAAGAGGTCAACAACCAGAAAACATACCCCCAGACCAACAGGCCCGCGGCGCGCGCCAGGCTGTAACCGCGATCCGTCAGCGCAGGGAAAAGACGATAGGCGAGAGGGAAGGTGAGCCAGCCGAGCAGGGTGATGATGAGATACCAGGAGATGAAGGCAAACATTCAGAGAGCAGTGACCAGAGATTAGGGAGGCGGGAGAAGGGCAGGTGGCAAATTAAAATGACCCTCCGGCCCAGGATCAAAGTCCAATATTTGAACAACAGCCTCGAGATTGATGGGCCCGTAGATATGAGGAAATGACTCACCAGCGGAGACTCCGGGCGGAGGCGTGCCATCCGGAGGTTCCCATTTCAATCCGGAGGTGAGACGTGTCGGGTCAATTACGAGTAGGACCAGACCGGTTTGCCCTTTGTAGAAGTTTTCAGCCACAGGCAATGCCTGCGCATACGTCGAGCAATGGATAAAACCATCGGACTTCAGGCTTGGAGCTGCATATTGACCGGATTGTTTGGCATCCATCCATTCCTGGCGGGAGGTGATATGAACAATGTTCAATGGATCACCTGATAGATGGACGTATCGCCATCGTGATAAACCGAGTTCCACAATTTACCGTTGTATTGCACGAACTTATCGAGACCGGCACCCGGGTATTCCGCCCGTTCCAGCTGTCCAACGACAATATACTTAACGCCGTATTCCTGAAGGAAGGCCTGCACCACTTGCACATCGGTCGTCGTGTAAAAAGAATCGATCTCGCTCACACGCTCCTCGACCAGCTGTGGGGTCAGCGTGCGCTGCTGGCGTTGATGCCAATTCCACCCGACTACGCCAGGCAGGCCGGTATAGATCGTGAAGCGCGTACACCAGCGGTATTCGGGGCAATTCGCCTCCACTAAAACTGGCGAACCCTGCACGTTATCCTGCATCCAACGGATGGCCTGGTAATCGTGGACCAGGTCCATGGTCACGCCGAAGTCTGCATATTGGGCGTACTTCATATAGGTAATGCTGTCGAGTGTAAGCGGGACTCCCTCGGCCATGCGGTCGGACACCTTATCGGTGGTCGCCGTTATGGTATAGAGCGCCGCTCCCGCCAGCAAAAGCACCATGCCCCCCTGGAAGAAGCCGCGCCAACCGGGACGCCATTTTCGAAACTCCGGCAATAGCCATGCTAACGCCGCTGCCGCCGAGACAGACAACAACGCCCAGGCTTGCAGGTAGAACTTAAAGACCGTATTCATACGGCCAATGTCGCCCCGCACCACTACGATTTCAACGACAATCGTAATGAGGAGGGATGTGCCTATCAAAAAGAGAACAAAGCGTTTAAGGTCGGGCATATTGGGACGCAGGATGAGCAAACCGGCCCATACCGCCAATGGCAAAGCGACCCACCCAATTTCGACGCTCCGATATGCCAGGTAAAACAACCCAACCAGGAAGACGGCAATGCCCGCTTCGATTAGCACTTGATACGGGCGTAGTTTATTCAATGAAGAGACCGGCGTTGATGCCAACCAATCAATCGTCTCCCAGACCATCCACCCGGTGATAATGAAGAGGAACAACCCCCATTGCGTCAGATAGGACCAGATGGGTGTCTGCGAGGCCGTCCAGGGATCGAGGGCGCCATACCCCTGACTATAAGCCGCCCGGTAAGGCTCATAAAGCAGATATGACATAATAATCAGGAAACCCGCGCTGCCAATGATCAAAACCACTTTCCTGGCCCACACAGGTACATCTATCCGCCAGCTATCCACCATATCAGAACGCCATACGGCATACGCCAACACAACGAAGCCAATTGGCAAATAGGTATAAATATCTGAAAGATTGGTGGGATACAACGCGCCGATGGCGAGTGCACCGATCAGAAGCGAGAAGATCGAGAACCGGCGGCCCCGCACAATGGAAAGCGCCCAGGCAAGCGCCAGAAGCGCTAACGGCATGGCCAACATATGCGCATGCAGGTCGCTGTATAAGAATGTAAAAAATGGGAATTCCGTGATCTCGTTGCCAGGTCCCGGCGGGATGACACGGCTCGGATCCCAGTACCAATCGCCTCGTCCATAAGGAAGGGACTGACCTTCCATAGCCTTGATCGAACCTTCTGCAGCCCATATGATACGCTGCCCAATATTCGCATTATCGATGATACCGCCAGGCGCGGCCATGCGCTCAAAGCCCTGATAGATCATTCTCACTGTGCCAAGGTTTCCCAGCACAACCATTAATAACGCTGCGAGCAAGCCCGCAATAAACCGGGGGTCGGAAGCAGGGGATCGGGAATCGGAATTTGAAATTCGGGAATCAGGTCCCATATCCAGTAAATTCCAGCCCACGCAAAAGGCTCCCATGCCCACCGATGCAAACAACGTTGGAAGAATGAAATTGTAGGCAAGCGTTGGTACGATGCCAAGCAGTTTTACCGGTGTGGCAACCAGCACAAAGCCGTAATAGTAATAATTGATATACCCACCGGCAAACCATGGGTCGTAGGGTGGGAAGGATGTACTTTTAATGATGGCATTGAAATAAGAAAAGTCCATGGGCCGCTCGCCGCCCTTGGACGGATGCCACAAGTCCGGATTGCCAATACGGATGAGCAGATCGAAAAGGAAGAAGGCGAGGAACAGCCCCTCGATCATCATGAAATATTTCCTGCGCGACTTCCACTCCTCTGCCAACTCCACTCTTTGCATCCAACCCAGACTCAGACCGGCCAGCGCCAGGACAGCGAATATCACGGCGATCGTCGTACGCGTGACCGGCACGCCGAACGAGCCGCTCAACCATGAGACATACGCCAGGAGCAACAACCCCAGGACGCGCGCCAGGGGATAACCTTTATCGCCGAGACCGGGCAATGCAAAACGGATGATCGGATAGGTCAACAGGCCGAGAACAAAAATGAACAGATACCAGATAACCAGGCCAATAACCGGATAGCGATTTTGGAGCCATTGATAATTAAATAACTGGGACCACGTCCCGCCGGCCTGCTGTTGGGCCAGAGTTGCGGAGGGAAGCATTAATGATTTGTAGCTGCTGGCCTGGCCCGGCGTCAGGTGAACAACATTGCTTAAATCCACCGCGCCAAGGATTTTCTGCACCTGGGCCGCACTGAAATCAGGCTGCTTCTGGAAGATAAGCACCTTGGGATGGTCATAAACCGTAAAGGCTTCTTCCGCAAATTGATCGTTGACTTCCCATTTGAAAACGCCCGGAATATTGATCGTGGGGAACGATTCAAACACAGCTACCAGCTTATATCCAAGCTGTCCCTGGAACATACCCGGTTTGGCAACGTTGTAGCACCAGATGACATCCTTGTTGGCAGGACAGCCAATCAGTGCGCGGTAATAGGCCGTGGTCAGCGGATACCGTTCAGGGATGCGCGTCACCGAAGCCCACTGCCGATTCGAAGACATAAACAGGATGTCGCCTTGGCTGAGAGTATCCACAAAACGCTTCAACTTATCGGCGTTATCGTCCCAATAGATCTGCAAATTGAGGCCGCCCTGATAAAGACCTCCGAAGCCATCATAGCCTTCTACCCCCAGGCGCAAGGGTAAGCCATCGTCCCAATCGGATTCATTGATAGGTGCCGCCCCGGCCAGGGTCAATGCCCCCGTGGTTTCAATACTTATGAAATAGATCTGGCCCTTGGTTACGGCTATTGAATGGTCAAGGTGCAGGGTATAGGCGCTGCCGCGCCCATCAGGATTGGCGACAAAATCCGAGGACACCGAAGCCTTCGCGGAAGGCTGGCCGGCCGATAAGTCGGGTTGAAGACCTAGGGACAGGCTGAATGTCTGAGGCAAAGTAAAGTTCACCGCAGCCACATGCGGGAAATAAAGCTCAATCAGAGAACCGGTAGCGTTGGCCTTGAATGACATTGGGTAAGGCGTACCATTTTGTATCACGCCTCCGGTCGGGAAGGGCAGGGGGTCTTGATAAATGGAACCGTCCGCCATTTTGATGTGGAGATTGACCGGTCCAGGGACGTTTTGATAGATCCAGTATGTTGCCGCCACGCGGGTGACAGGCCGGGTGTAGATGCGCGTAAAAGCATAGGCCCAGGCCAGGGTCAATACCAGAACGGTCACGCCAACCAGGGTCGCAAGAACGATCCGCAGGTTAAAACGTTTAAGCCATGAAACGTTCGAGCCTGCTAACTCGAACACAATCCAGGCTGCCAGCATGCACAACAGTGGGTAGATTGGCAGTTGATAACGCATGGTGGGATTGAAAGCAAGCGACTGCCAGCCAAAATAGATCGCCGTCCAACCCCATAGAAGCACATGCCGCAGTCCGCCCTTCAAAATGCGCCATGCCATCCAGATAAAACCCAACCATGCCAGGATCCCCAATGGGAGGCCAAGGCCCCAGACTGTAAGGTTGGTAAACGAGAACAGGTGCGACCGCCGCGCCCATTGCAGGGCAAAGGGTACATCCGCGTCCCCGTTCGACTGAGCCGTCAGTTGCTGCATGGTAGACAGCCAGTTAGGGTTGATCCCCAGCCCCTTGAACGCGTAGGGTTGGAAAATGCGGAAGACAATGAAGGATACAACTGCAGCAATTATCAAATAAACAGCAATCAAGAGCCACGGGATGGCGGATAATTGACGATTAATGGTTGGAGGTTGACTATTGTCAACTGCAGGCTGAGGGTCTGCGGTAAGGTAACGGAGAATGAACGCCCCCGGCAGGAGAATGGCCAGCGGCGCGGCATTCAATTTTGAGGATACCGCCAGGCCAAGCGATACGCCAAAGCCCAGGCTGAGCAGGAAAAGAGGATGACGGATAAAACGTAAAGCCCGATCCGTGACACGCGTCCCGGGAGGTAGGCTTCCTGGCAAATCAAAACCTTCGATATCCGGTCCCCGATACAGCATGATCTCCACGGCAAAATAAGTTGCCAGAAATATAAAGAAGTTGGCGACCGTATCCACCGTAAAAAAATGCGACTGTTGTATCTGTAAAACCGCCAGGGCAGAGAAAGCGGCACCCAACAAGGCAACGCGGCGGTTATATAAACGCGCAGCGACGAGGTAGATCATCAGGATGGTCAACAAATCAAACAGCGTGGAGAGCTGCCGTCCCACCAGGTCCACCTGGTCGTAGTCGACCTGCCCGACCAACTCGGCTACATAGCGCACCATTACGATGGGCAGATCGCCATAGACAAAGAATCCATACCCGCGGTTCTCTGGGTTGAGCGTTGATGTGGCCGTGTTGAAATAGTCGGCCGGTCCCAGCCAGCGTACCTGCTCCGGCGGGCAAGACTCAAGAGGGGTATTCGGAAGAGCGCACTTCTTGACCTCCAGTGCGCTCTCCACCATGGTAAGAAAACGTTCATCGGGGTGTAAATGCTGGTTGCTATCCCAATTCAAACCAATGACGCGAAAATATGTCCCGACCAGGAGCACGACAATCAGGAGCAGATCATAAACCCAGGCGCGCTTATTATTTTCCGGCATAATGTTTCAATTTATCATCTGAAAATTAATTCGTACTGAGAGCACATTGGTACCCGGTTTCTTCCTATTTAGGCACAAAAAATATCCAAAAATCGTGCCCGGGCACAGGTGATTTGTGCAAACTCAAAGATCCCTGTGGATATAACTGATCAAGCAAATCAAGTGATTTCTGGTCATTCGAAGACGGGTTTTGCGTATCGGCTTTTACCATAAACAATTTCGGGCCTGCTATTTTTACCGTATCGGGCAGGTTGTCAGGAGACATGGCGAAATCGCGGTTTGGGATCCCCGCCCACACGCCAGGCAACCGCGTATCCACCCAAAACGGGAAGGGGACGATCCAAACAGTATCTGTTTCGCCATATACCAAACCGAACTGCTTAATAACAGCACCCATCTCTGAGGAATTCCATGAACCCGCCCTATATTGTTCATCGAATTCATGAAAGACAAGACCGAAATTCTGGACGGTGGAAGCAAACAGCAAAAGTCCAGTTAAGGCATAGGCCCAGATCATCCGGTTCCTTGGAGGCCTTTCCGCCCGAGATGTACCATCCCCTCCGGCTGGCACCGGGGCGCGCTCGAAAGCAGAGATCAATCCATCTAGCGCCAGCGCTATTATGATGAACGTCGGTACCAATGCACCCCCGGAACGATTCATGGCCGGGTTCTCCTCGGGAAACGCCAGGGAAAGGATCGAGGGAAGCAGGAGAATGGGAACGGAGAGAAGAAGGAACAGATCCAACCAGTGACGTTTTTTAATATAGCGCACTAGCAGCAGCACAACCCCGATCAAAAACAAGGCGCCCGAAACAATGTCTAATCCGGGACGATTGGGTAAGGAATTAACCCAGATCGTGCCATCGTTCCAATTGAACAGCTTGAGCGCATTCCACGTATTCGATAAAAAGATCAGATACCATGGAGATGGCAGAGACTGCCCGGGATCCAGGCGTGAAAAGGCGCGGTATGAGAATAATTCTGGATTTTCTGTAGCATAGCGCAGCAAGGGGATGAAGATCATGAAAGAGGTAAGCCCCACAATGACCAGCCAAACCAGGGCATCCTGGCGGGCCCCCCTGGATTGGGCGTGCAGCATATATAGAATGATTGCAGCAATGACAAGGAACGGAACTATTCGATATGGAGTATAGCCATTCAAACCTAGCCCAAGAAAGATGCCGGCGAGAATAAAATCGTTGCGGTTGCGCGTGCGCAGGCCGCGTATCAGGTAAAGCATCAACGGTGCGACAAAAAGAGGATAAAGTGGGAAGCGCAAACCGATACGGGAAATGATATTAGGCCAGGAGCCGATGCCCGCCATAAAAGCGGCCAAAAGGCCGACGCGTGGACTCGCCAGTTCCTTGCCAAGTAAATATATATACGGCAAAGTAAAAAGGC
>Ga0265318_10001910_pt1 | contig 11671 bp, 13 predicted proteins | sample 4821metaG_FD_192431 | JGI IMG/M metagenome (GOLD analysis project Ga0265318, IMG submission 192431) | Rhizosphere microbial communities from Carex aquatilis grown in University of Washington, Seatle, WA, United States - 4-8-21 metaG | ecosystem: Host-associated > Plants > Roots > Rhizosphere >... | reverse complement strand
GCGCTGGCGCGCCGATCCACCTCCCCCGCAAAGCGGGGGAGGATTCAGTCCCTCACATACTTCCGCTCGCCGCTCCCGGGCTCCATCCATACGCGTACCATCTGGCCGGTGTCCTCGTCGACGAAGCGCTCTTCGGTCGCGACCCAGCCGGGGCCGGGGCTGCTTCTCTCGAGCGGCTTGTAATAGAGCCGCTCCCACACCGTGCCCAGAAGCAGCAGCGTGCCGAAGATCATCGGCCCGATGGCGCCCGGCCACACGCCCGTGGCGAACGCGACCGCGCCGCCGCCGATGCACACGACGCCCAGCGCTATGACGATGCTACGCAGCATTGCCTGTCTCCGGCTCGATCACGACGGCGGTGCCGTAGGCGACGATCTCGCTCATGGTCTGGCCGATCTCCGACGAGTCGAAGCGCATCATCACCACGGCGTTGCCGCCCATGGCGGTCGCGTTGCGCACCAGCCGGTCGACGGCCTGGCGCCGCGTCTCCTCCAGGAGCTGGGTGTATTCGTGGATCTCGCCGCCGACGATGGAGCGCAGGCTGGCGACGATGTTGCCGCCCAGCCCGCGCGAGCGGACGACGACGCCGAACACCTGGCCGAGCGTCCTGACGCGGCGGGATCCGGGGATATTTTCGGTGGTGACGACGATCATGGCGGGCCCTCCTTCGCCTTGTCCAAAGAGATAGGAACGCCCGAGCCGTCCGGCAACTGGACGTGAGCCGCGCGAGCCTATCCCCCCGACACCCCATATTGTAGGGTTTTCCGGGATTGTTTCCGGGGGAATACATGAACATGCGTTTCGCGGCACTTTGCCTTGCCTGTGCGCTCGCGCCGGTCGGCGCCATGGCGGGCACCTTCACGGCGGCGCCGCAATCGACCTATCTCGTCGACCTCGACACGCCAGATCAGCACATGTCCGAATGGCGCGTCGACGACATCGGCTCCGACAACGCCCTGCGCGCGACGGTAAAGGTGAACGGCCTCATCGAGACCACCGGAAAAATCAAGCCGGGCTTTCTGATGCAGTTCGTCGCCGGGGACGACAAGGCTTCGCTCTATTTCGCCGGCGCGCCGAGCGCCAAGACGTTCGCGGCGAATCTCAGCGCGGAGCGCGGGGGGAAGGACCTGGGCGGCGGCGGCCTGTTCCTGACCAGCGCAGTGATCGGCGTCGGCAAGCCTTTCGACCTGGCCGTGGACTGGACGCCGGACGGCAAGCTGACCGTGACGATTGACGGCCATGAGAGCCAGACCGTGCAACTGGCTCATGCGCCAAGCAGAATCGAGATCGACGGTACGGCGGGGGAAATCGAGCTGAACCCTATGAGCCTCGGCCATACCGCGCCTTGAGCCGTGCCGGAAAGCTGCGTTGACTTCCGGGGACCCTCTCCCTAAACATCCCGCCCCTGCCGTGCCCAGATGGCGGAATTGGTAGACGCACTAGTTTCAGGTACTAGCGCTGCAAGGCGTGGAGGTTCGAGTCCTCTTCTGGGCACCAGTCTTCGCTTCCGCTCCGCGGAAGCTTCGCCTGGCAGGCCAGGCTGAGCGGAGTTCCGACATGACCGACATCGCCAAGGCAGGCATCTTCACCCTCGGCGGTCGCGCCGTGAACCGCATGGGCTATGGCGCCATGCAGCTCGCGGGGCCGGGCGTGTTCGGGCCGCCCAAGGATCCGGATCAGGCGCGCGCCGTGCTGCGCGAGGCGGTGGCCTGCGGCGTCAACCACATCGACACCAGCGACTTCTATGGGCCTTACGTCGTCAACCAGCTGATCCGCGAGGCGCTTCATCCGTACCCGGACGGTCTTGTGATCGTCACCAAGGTCGGCGCGGTGCGCGGCGCGGACGCGTCGTGGAACCCGGCACAGAGCCCGGCCGAGCTCACGAGCGCGGTGCATGACAATCTGCGCAACCTCAAGCTCGACGTTCTCGACGTCGTCAACCTTCGCATCACGGGCGCCGTTCACGCGCCGAGCGAAGCCTCGATCGCCGAGCGGTTCGAAGCGCTCGCAGCACTTCAGGGCCAGGGCCTCATCCGGCATCTGGGCTTGAGCAACGTCACCTCCGCGCAGGTGGCCGAGGCGCGCGGCATCGCGCCCGTCGTGTGCGTGCAGAACCTCTACAATCTCGTCCAGCGCGGCGACGACGCGCTGCTCAACGAGCTCGACGAGGCGGGCATCGCCTATGTCCCGTTCTTCCCGCTCGGCGGCTTTTCGCCGCTCCAGTCGCAAGCCCTGTCGGACGTGGCCGAGAGCCTCGGCGCGACGCCGATGCAGGTGGCGCTTGCCTGGCTGCTGCAGCGCGCGCCCAACATATTGCTCATCCCGGGCACGTCGTCGCTCGGCCATCTGCGCGAGAACCTGGCGGCGGCGGAACTCGCGCTCCCGGAAGACGCGCTCGCGCTGCTCGACGAAATCGGCGAATAAAAACTGTTCGACTTGTCTTCGCATCGGCGCTGTAACAACATAAAGTGGAGTTGGGATGACGTAGGGGTGCCGCCATGGCAGTGGCGAAAATCGTTCCCGTCTGGCAGTACCACGCCGCGGTGTCCAGCGGGACAAGCTACATGTTCTCGCAGAACCCGACTGCCCTGCAAGGCTGGACGCCGGACGGGATCGCCTTCTACGCATTCGCAACGGCCGATGGCGGCGGCGTTCCTGTCTATGAGTACAGTTACACGTCGCATTCGAACGGGAACGGCACGACTTACATATACTCCACCAATCCCGCGCTGAGCTCGAGTTTGAAGCAGGTCGGCGTTGCCTGGTATGCATTCGGTGCCGCGAGCCCCGGCCTCATCCCGATCTATGAATACTCGTTCACGGAGTACGCCGGCGGCCCTACGCTGTTCGCGCTTTCCTCAAGCACCGATTTCGGCCCGGGCTGGAAGAATATCGACACCGCGTTCTACACCGTGGCGCCGGAAAAAGCGGTCGCGCCGGACTACGGCCTGATGCTCGATGCCGACAGCAACGTCACAATGCCTTGCATCGACGAATACAACATCTCCCTGAACGACTTTTCCGTGACGGCCATGTTCCAGACGGGAGAGCCGGGAACGCTGGTGTCGCGCAAGCCGCCCTATGGGGGCGGGAGGACGCAGGGGGGCTGGCTCGTGGCGATAGTGCAAGGCGGCAAGATCGTTTTCGCCACGGACAACGGCCTGGCGTACTACGTGGTGGAGTCGGGACAGACCGACGCCTTGGACGACCGGTGGCACGGTGTCGCCGCCGTCCGGCGCAACGGACAGTTGGAAATCTGGCTCGACGGCGTGCAGCTCTCGACCACGGTCCGCGCCACCGCGGGCACGCCGCTCACCCTCTCCAGCCCGGCCCCGCTGATGATCGGCGGGACAGCCACGATCCAGCACCCCTACAATGCGTTCTACGGCACGATCGAGGACGTGACGGTGTGGAACTGCGCGATCTCCGCCAGCCAGATGACGGAGGCGATGTTCAACCTGCTCACCGGGCAGGAGCAGGGGTTGGTCGGTTTTTGGAAACTGGACAATTCGCTCGCCGATTCCTCGCCCTTGAACAATGGCGGCACGGCGAACGGCGATGTGAGCTTCGTTCCGGTTTTCCACGCGACTTGGGTTCAGAACGCGCCCAACGCATTTTCCTTCGCCACCGTATCCAACCTCGTGACCGGCCAGACCAACGGCGCCATGGTCACCCGCACACAAACCCTGTCCGTCGCGGCTGGAGCGCCGTTCCTCGTGGTCTGCGTATCGGATCCGGACCAGATCAAATTTCCCGCCGGTGTCGGGCTGACCATCTGGGATCCGCAAGGCCGCATCTACAATCAGGCTCAGGACACCCAGACACTGTATGTCGCCATGTCCGGCTCTTCGGTCCGGTACATGGTGGTCGTCGATCCGATGCCCGGAGAATGGATCGCGCAGATCAACGCGCCCGCCTCGACTCCCTTCGTGCTCTGGTTCCAAACCCTGCCGAGCGCCGATCTCGTCCAGACGATGACGAACGCGCTGGCGCCGGTATACGGCCTCAATCCTGGCGGCAAGCGGGCCAAGCGCGGCTTGGCGGCAAGAGCCGAGCAACAGCTCGGCGTAACGCTCAGCAAGACTATCGGGGTGATCTACATCATCGGCGGCATCGGGGTTGGCGCATTTGCCATTATCGCCGCCACTCCGCCTGCGACGGGCGCTGCCCCGATCTTCGCGCTCTCCGCGGCGCTGCTGCTCTCCGGCGGCGCAGCGCAACTTTGGAGCGCCAGCGCCAGCCAGGCGAATCTCACGCCGGCACAGGCTGCGGACCAAGCCGCCACCACCGCCGGCTTCACCGCGAACGGCAAACCGGTCCTGCCGCCCCTGAACGAGGTCTACGAAAGCGTGATCCAGACGGTGGGCACGCCTGCCACCACCTCCTCCGCCAATTTCGCGTCGCGGAAAACGATGGGCGTGGGCGCGGACTATTATCTGCATCTCGACGTCTGGGGCGAGGGACCTTCCTTCGTCGGGTTTCCGGCGGGATTCAAAGACGCCTTGAACGTCAACGTCGTGGATGAAAACAGCCAAACCCGCCAGTCCATCTCGATGCTGGTGCAGGTGGGGAAATATGAGACGCAGTTCCCGTTCGCAAACGGGACGTTCAACTACATCACGTTGCAGGGCGCGCCGCTGACCACGAGCACCGCGAGCGAGATCGCCCGTATGCTGGCGCCCGGCGGCAGGGTGGGCTTGTGGTTCGAATGGACGTCTGGCGACAATCTGGCGAACGCCCAATATCTCGCAGGGCTGCTGAGTTCCGCCGTCCAGTACAGTTGCTCCGGTCCCCAGGCACCGCCGGCAGGTGCAACGTGCTCCAGTCAATGTGTCGATGAGTTCAACGGCGAGTACAGCACCTACACGAAGATCTGCATCGTCAACGGCCGCAAGAGCTGAGGCGCGCTTCTATGCCACGCCTGTGAAGTTCGCCTTGCGCTTCTGCAGGAAGGCGCTGACGCCCTCGCGGAACTCGGCGCCTTTGCCGGCTTCGCGCTGCGTCGTGCGCTCGGCGCCGAGCTGGTCCTCGAACGAATTGTCGAGCGCGCCCCAGGCGAGCCTGCGGATCAGCCCCAGCGTCCGGCGCGGGCCGTCGGCGAGCCTTTCGGCAAGCGCGATCGCGGTCTCGACGTCTTTGCCTTCCGGCACGAGGCGGTTGACCATGCCCCATTCATAGGCCTTCGCGGCGGGGATGCGCTCGCCGAGCAGCATCGCCTCCATGGCGCGCGCGCGGCCGGCGGACGCTGCCAGCAGATAGGGTGAGCCGCCGTCGGGCACCAGCCCGATGTTGCGGAACGCCTGGAGGAAATACGCCGTCTCGTCGGCGACGATGAGATCGCCCATCAGCGCGACCGAGCAGCCGACACCAGCCGCGGCGCCGTGCACCGCGGTGACGAACGGCATATCCAGATTGCGCAGTTCCATCATCATCGGGTTGTAGTGCGACTCGAGCGCGGCGCCCGCGTCGAACTCCTTCGGCGACGCGCCGACGCCGCCGCCTCCGCCCAGCGCGGCGCCGGAGCAGAACGCGCGGCCTTCGCCCGTGACCACCAGCGCGCGTGCGTCCTTGAGATCGCGCAGCGCCGCGCGCACCTCTTCGACCATCTTGACCGACATCGCGTTCAAGGTCGCCGGATCGCTCAGGCGGAGGATCGCGATGAGACCGGAATGTTCCAGATTGACAAGCGCCATGTTCGACCCCGTTCGTGGAGCGTCATGCAATCTCCACACAGGCGCGAAATCAAGGCACTTCTTTGTTACGCTGGGGCAGGATTATGAAGACTGTTGGAGCGGCGCGGCCCTCATGCTTCGACAGGCTCAGCATGAGGGACTGCATCAGCTGGCTCAAACCCTCACCCTGAGCTTGTCGAAGGGTGAGCTCGTCTAGGCAGCCTTCTTCGTCCCCATGAACCTGCGCGCCAGGCGGGCCATGAAGGGGACGAAGCGCGGGCGCTTGAGGCGCTTGTCGTAGATGCCCAAGCGCCGGTCGTTCTCCTTCAGGCACACGCCGATCAATCCCGCGACGTCGATGTCGGCGCCAAGCTGCTGCGCGCCGGTCATGGTGAAATTGTTGTCCTGCTGGCCGTTGCTCACATCCGACGCGATGCCCATGCGCTCCCAGATCAGGAACGCCCACACGCCCAGCACCTTCATCTCGAACCATGGGCGGCGCCACAGCGGCATGTTGCGCCGCCACCACGCGACCCAGTTCACGAAGAACAGGATGTGGCGGCCTTCCTCCTGCACCACCGGCTCGAAGGTATCGACGAGCTCGGGCGGGAAGTAGCCGGTCCGCTTTGCGGATTCGAACAGGCCGAACGCGAAGAAGCTGTCGATGCATTCGCTGTAGCCGGTCACCATGAACGCCCATTCCGGATCGCGCGGGCGCTCGTAAGGAGGCTCGGGCGCGAGCGTGATGCCGTAGGCTTCCACCAGGTTCGAGAGCACGTGGCGATGACGCCGCTCCTCGAAGCCGTTGAGCGCGATCGCCTTGCGCAGCAGCGGGTCTTCGACGCCCTCCGCATAGGTGTTCACATAGAGACCCGCGCGGTTCTCGGTCTGTACCGCGATGTCCCAGATCGGCAGCCCGGTGATGCGCGCCTGTGTCTCGGCGTCAAGCTTCGGCCAGTCGATCACCGCGGGCTTGTAGGGATCGAACGTGTCGAGCAGCGTCTTGCAGAACAGCCGCTTGTGGTCGTCGCTGCCCAGCCGGATCGGACCGTCGGCGGGCCAGGTGCCGGTGCCGGTGGTCAGATCGGGCGGGATGGCGAAAGCGGGGCTGCTCACGTTCTGCTCTTTCGGTTGACGGTGCTGCCCACAGATATAGGACATGCGACCGCCGATTGCGACCGCGCGGCCTTCATGCTTCGACAGGCTCAGGATGAAGGACTGCAACAGCCAGCTCAAACCCTCACCCTGAGCCCGTCGAAGGGTGAGTTCGTCTTGGCATTTGTGCTAAAGCCTCGTGCGGCAACCGCAAGGATCGCAAAATGACACAGAGCCCGGCGGAACTTTTCGATCTCAGCGGCAAGGTCGCGCTCGTCACCGGCGGAAGCCGTGGGCTGGGGGGCGGGATGGTGCGGGCTTTCGCGCGCGCCGGCGCCGATATCGTCATCGCGAGCCGCAAAGCGCAGGCTTGCGAGGAAACGGCGGCCGAGGTGCGCGCGATGGGGCGGCGTGCGCTCGGCTATGGCTGTCACGTCGGGCATTGGGATGCGCTGCCGGGATTGGTCGATGCCGCGTATGGCGAATTCGGCCGCGTCGACATCCTCGTCAACAATGCGGGCATGTCGCCGCTCGCGCCGTCTTCCGCCGAGACGAGCGAGGAATTGTTCGACAAGGTCGTCGGCGTGAACTTCAAGGGACCGTTCCGCCTTTCCGCCTTGGTCGGCAAGCGCATGTTCGACGCGGGCAGCGGGTGCATCATCAACATCTCGTCGACCGGCTCGATCCGCCCGCAGCCGGGCTTCGGGCCTTACGCCGGCGCGAAGGCCGCGCTCAACGCTCTCACCACGGTGTTCGCGCTCGAATATGCTCCGAAGGTGCGCGTCAACACGATCATGGCGGGTCCGTTCCTCACCGACATCGCCAAGGCGTGGGCGCCGCAGGCGCGCGAGCGCGCGCACAACATCCAGGGACGTCCCGGACAGCCGGACGAGATCGTCACCGCCGCGCTGTATCTGGCGAGCCCGCACTCCACCTACACGACGGGCTCGGTATTCCCGGTCGACGGCGGGACGCTTTAAAGCACTGCTGTCATTCCCGGCGAGCATCGACGCGACAGCGTCGATGTGAGGGAGTGCGTAGCGACAGCGTACGCACAACCCAGGGCCGTCTTGCGCCGCGCCCGGTCTCCTGGGTTCCCTTCCCCTCGCGCTTCGCGCTCGGCCGGGAATGACAATGAAGGCTAAGCTACAGAAGGCAATCTTCGCCATTCGTTGATCACCAAGCCGATGGTGAAGAGATCGAACAGGCCGAAGCCGAAGGCCCAGAGCGAGTGCTTCTGCGCGGCATGATAGAAGAGAAAGATCACGAAGCCCGTCAGGATCACGCAGGCAGGCGCGAAGATCCAGCGCCGGTCGCGCAGCAGGTTGTACGCGATGCCGGCCTTCAGCACGCCATGCGCCACGAGATAGAACACCGCGAAGCCCGCGGTGCCGACGAGGCCCGCGGCGCCGTTCTGCACAGCGCGCGCGATGTGGTTGGAGGGGTTCGCCTCCAGCTCCGGAGTGGTGAATTGGGCGATGAAGAAGAAGAGCCGGTCCGGGCCCATCGCATAGATCAGCGCGCCCAGCGCCGTCTCGATCACGCCGTCGATGCCCTTGATCCCGACGGTGACCAGGAAAAGGAGATGGGCCCAGGAAAATCTCTTGGTCGTCTGCAAAGCGGTCGTCCCCCACGGTCGGCGCGATCATAACGCGTCCGGAGCGTGCAAGGCCACCCGCGCTTGCGGAACCGCTTGGCCTTTGGTTCATTACACTGTCATGAAGGGATTGCTCGCCTCGGACGGGATATTCTTCCTGCGGACCTTTCTGGCCAACCCGCTGCGCGTCGCGGCGCTCCTGCCGTCGGGCAGGCGGCTGGCGGCGGCGGTCGCGGCCCAGATCGATCCGAGGCCGGGCGGTATGGTCCTGGAGCTCGGCCCCGGCACGGGCGCGGTCACAACTGCGATCCTGGAATCCGGCATCGCGCCCGAAGAACTCGCGGCCATCGAGAGCGACGCGGATTTCGCCGCGGCGCTGCGCCGCGATTTCAACCGTATACGGATCATTGAGGGAGACGCGTTCGCGTTCCCCTCGCTGCTGGCGCGCTCGGGGACAGCACCGCCGCTCAGGACGATCATCAGCGGCATCCCGGTGCTCAGCCGCTCGCTCGGCGTGCGGCGCAAGCTGCTCGCCGACGCGATGGCGGCGCTGCAGCCGGGCCGTCCATTCGTGCAATTCTCCTACGGCACGGAGCCGCCGATCCCGCCCGGCACCGGCGTGGAGGTGCGCCGTGCCGCGATCGTCTGGCAAAACGTTCCGCCGATGCATGTGTGGGTCTACCGGCGCGCGGCGGGGGCTTAACGGAATTTCATCTGCGACAATGCGCGCCGCGGCGGATGACACGATCCGCCGCGAGCCGCGCCGTGTGCGTTCTATTCGCCAAGCGGGCGTGCGGCTGGCGACACATTGCTGCAAATGGATGGTGAAAAGTTCCCCAAGCGCGATTGTGGCGATTTTGTGCGGCGAAATTTTTTCTTGAATTGAACGTTTCGAGGCGCCAAGTCTCACCCGCGCGCAGATCGCGCAGGTTCACGACGCAGCTTGAGAGCCGCGTCCTTTCAGGGAACCAGCCGCAGACAAGGCCTCAGGGCTGGCGGTATCCGTCCACTCTAAAGAGAGAGCGCACATGCCACTTCGACATGCGCGCGCGGAAGCTTTTGTCTCTGCGCGTAACGAGTACCTCACCCAGGCCTTCAATCTGGCTTTCCTGTTCCTCTTCGGCGCGGCCGCGCTTTGGGCTACGCACGGCGCGACGCCGCGTCCGGCGCAGGCCGTCAAGCTCGTCACGGCTGCGTTGAACGCGTCCGCGCCGAAGCCGCCCGAGACGCAGGTAGTGACGCAGGTGGTGACGCCGCAACCTTCCGTCTTCGCGATCGAGTCGGCGATGTCGCCGGCGGAGCTGATGAAGCGCTGGAATCCGATCGTCGCCGAGGCCTCGAAGAAATTCGGCGTTTCTGAGGTCTGGATCCGCGCCGTGATGCATATGGAGAGCCGCGGCCGCACCATGCTGGGCGAGAACCAGCCGATCATCTCCAGCGCCGGCGCGATGGGGCTGATGCAGGTGATGCCTGAGACCTATGCCGACATGCGCGCGCAATATGGGCTGGGCGCCGATCCCACCAATCCGCGCGACAACATCTTCGCGGGCACCGCTTACCTGCGGATCCTGTACCGCAAATACGGCAACCCGGGCATGTTCGCTGCCTACAATGACGGTCCGGGCGCGCTCGAGGATCATCTCCATCGCGGCCGTCCGCTTCCCGCCGAGACGCAGGCCTATGTCAGCGGCATCGCGGGGCTGACGGGTTCCAAGGCGCAGATCGGCGGCGAGAAGCTCGCCCACCTCACGCGTCCCGACGGCGCGCCGCTCATGATCGACCGCACGCAGGTGCGCTCGATCCGTCCCGTCGAGCCCGGCGAATACGCCGACGGCGTCCAATCCGTCGTCACCATCGGCAAGATGCGCCAGGGCGTGCGCGAGACCGTGCGTGAAGCCACGGCGGCGATCGGGTTTATTTGAAATCATGCTCCCCCGCTTCAGCGGGGGAGGTGCCGAGCGCAGCGAGGCGGTGGGGGTAAGTCCCCCTCCGGCGCTTCGCGCCACCTCCCCCGTGAGTACGGGGGAGGAGTTTTTAGTGCATCGCCGCGACGGTGGCGGACACGGGTGTCGCAGTGATGGGCGCTGCGATCGTCATCGCGACCGGCGGCATGGGGGCGGACGTCTCTGCGACATCCGTCGTCGCCAGCGCGTCGCTTGAAGCCGTCGTCGTCTGATCCGGCGCGGGCACCGTCTTGAGCGCAGCGAGATCGGTGCTCGCCTGCGCCAGCATGTCCGGCGTGATCTGGCCCTTCGACATCGCGGCGATCTGGTTGAGCGTCATCGCCTTGAAGAAGGGATACATCGGATGGTCCCTGAGGCCGGGAAAGTCCTTGTCGAGGACGGCGCAGCCGCCGGTGCTGTCGGCGATCGTCTCGATGGGCAGGTCCAGAGGAGAAGCTGCGCCCTGCGTCGCAGCGGGCTGCGCTGCATCGTTCGTCTGCGCCGACGCGGGCGCCAGGCCCAATACCGCTGCCGGAACAAGGACGTGCACCAATCTCATGACGCACTCCGACTCAAAGCTTCCACTGCAATAATACAACGCGGGACGGTGGATAGGGGTTGCGGCGGGCGCCAAGATTATCTCGTGCGGAGCCGCCCCTTCATCCTTCGACAGGCTCAGGATGAAGGGTCCCTCACCCTGAGCCTGTCGAAGGGTGAGGGTAGCGCCGGCGCTAGCCCCGTTTTTCCGCACGCGGAACGGGGAAATGGATCACCGATTGGAACCGCCGCGCGAAGGCCTCGTCCGCGAGCGAGCGCAGGTTCGTGGCGATGATGACGATGCCCGGATATTCCTGGATGCGCTGCAGCAAATAGGCGCGCTGGCGGCCGCCGCCGCCGCGCTGGGCGAGAGCGGCCTCGACATTTTCGATCAACAGAAGGCCGCGTTCCCGCGCCGCCTTTTCGAAGACCGGATCCAGGTTCGCCTTCGTCTCCTCGGCCGTCTTGGCGACCAGCTTGCCGAGATCGACCCGGTAGGCGGGGCAGCCTTTCTGCCGGGCGATCAGCGCCGCCGCGTCCCGCAACAGGCTGAGCTCGCCGATGAACAGCGCCATGCCATGCGCTTCCCAGCGCACGATATCATCCGTCTGGCGCCGGACCTCGGCGTCCAGCACGAGATCGTCCCAGCTCGACGCGGTGGTGAGCGGCTCTGCTGCCATGTTTCCAACTCCGGCGATCCGCTAGTGTCCTGAGTCACAAGTTCGCTGCATTAGATTCGCGTTAGATTCGCATCGCTGTGCCAGGAGTATCCTTGCATTGGCGATGGAGTTTTCGATGGCGGGTAGGTGTCTGGCTCCTCTGGTGAT
>Ga0265318_10001906_pt1 | contig 11688 bp, 7 predicted proteins | sample 4821metaG_FD_192431 | JGI IMG/M metagenome (GOLD analysis project Ga0265318, IMG submission 192431) | Rhizosphere microbial communities from Carex aquatilis grown in University of Washington, Seatle, WA, United States - 4-8-21 metaG | ecosystem: Host-associated > Plants > Roots > Rhizosphere >... | reverse complement strand
CAACCTGCGCGACTGCCTTTACCGGTTCGAGCCGGCTCCGTCGCGCTCCTCGGGACGCCCGCAGGTCACGACGGACGGCAACATGGCGCTCACGTTCGGGCTCATCGCGGCCGGAGTCCGGCACGGCGCCGGCTACCCGATCACACCGTGGTCGACCGTGATGGAGACGCTGCGCACCGAGCTGTCCAAGTACGGCGGCATCTTTGTCCAGGCCGAGGACGAGCTGGCCGCCGTGGGCTACGCGCTCGGTTTCGCGTACTCGGGGCACCTCGCCGTGACCGGAAGCTCCGGCCCCGGGATGTCGCTCAAGATGGAGGCCCTCGGTTGGGCGGTGATGGCGGAGATGCCCCTCATCGTGATCAACGTCCAGCGTGGCGGCCCGAGCACCGGCCTGCCGACGAATGTCGAGCAGAGCGACCTGATGCAGGCGATCTACGGCAGCCACGGGGACGCGCCCCGCGTCGTGCTGGCCCCGAAGGATGTCGAGGACTGCTTCTACATCGCCCTCGAGGCGGGAAGGATCGCGCGCGAGTACAGCACGCCCGTCCTGATCCTGACGGACCAGGCCCTGGCGAACCGGATCGAGGCGTTCGACGAGCCGGACCTGGCGAAGCTCATGGTCGACCCGAAGCCGGACCTTTCGCCGCGCGGGGCGGACTTCGAGCCGTACCCGCTCGGCCGGATCACGCGCCATGCCCCGCCCGGGGCCTCGATAGCCACCGGGAAGTATCCCTCGGTCAGCGGTCTCGAGCACGACGAGCTGGGCCATCCCACGGGCAACCCGGGCCTCCACATGAAAATGACGGCCAAGCGCCGCGAGAAGATCAAGGCGCTCGGCGCCTCGCTCCCGGTGCCCGAGGTGTTCGGGGACCCCGATGGGGAGGTTCTCGTCGTGGGCTGGGGCTCGACCTGGGGGCCCATCCGCGAGGCCGTGGGCCAGCTGAGGGCCGGCGGGATGAGGGTGGGCCAGGTCCACGTGCGCAGCCTCCATCCGCTGCCGCCGGGGCTCGACGGGATCTTTGCCCGCTACGGGAAGGTCCTGGTGATCGAGATGAACGACGAGGGGCTCTACGGGTTCGGCCAGCTGGCCATGCTGCTGCGGGCCCGCTACGCCATGCCCTCCATCGGCAGCATCACGAAGACCGACGGGCTCACCTTCAGGATCTCCGAGATCGTGAACGGCGTGACGAGCAGGCTCGGCCGCAGCGGCGCAAACGGCGACCACGCCCAACCCCCCCGAATTTGACCGCCATGCCATCCTCCCCCGCAGCAACAGCCACGGCCGAGCCGGTCCAGAGCGTCCGGCTGACCAAGAAGATCCTCACGGCCGACCACCCGACCTGGTGCCCGGGGTGCGGCGACTTCGCCGTGCTGGCCTCCTACTACCGGGTCCTGGAGAGGCTCCAGTATCCCCACCAGAACATCGTCACCATGGCGGGCATCGGCTGCTCGTCGCGCTTCCCGTATTTCGTCAACACCCACGGGGTGCACTACATCCACGGGCGCTCCCTCCCGTTTGCGGCGGGGGTGAGCCTGGGCCGCGACGACCTGCACGTGTTCGTATTCGGCGGAGACGGCGACGGCTTCTCCATCGGTGGCAACCACCTTGTGCACACGGGGCGCAAGAACGTGAACCTGACGTACGTCATCATGGACAACTTCGTCTACGGGCTGACGAAGAAGCAGACGTCGCCCACGTCCCCCCTCGGATTCAAGTCGAAGACGGACCCGACTGGCGTGATCGACCAGCCGATCAACCCGATGCGCACGCTCGTCAACAGCGGCGCCACCTTTGTTGCCCGCAGCCACGCGACCCAGGTGAACCACATGACCGAGATGATGGAGCGCGCCGCGCGCCACGAGGGCTTCTCGGTGGTCGAGATCCTCTCCGAGTGCGTGGAGTTCTACGAGGGCGCCTTTGACGCGTCGGTGCCCCGCAAGGGCGGGGTGTTCAGGACCATAGAGGAAAAGAAGCATGACGGCACGCCCGAGGACGCCCTGCGGCACGACCCGACCGACGAGGTCGCGGCCTTCCGGCTGGCGTCGGAGCCCTGGCCGGGCGTGTTCGGGGTCTTCTACGAGTCGAACCGGCCGACCAAGAACAAGCTCGAGGCCGGCCTGATCGCCAAGGCCCGCGAGAAGACGAAGTCCGCCTCGGACCTCGACGTGCTGCAGGCGACGTTCAGGCGCATGCGCTAGGCGGAGGGCCTCCGGGGGCCCCGGGGGCGGGCGCGGCTGCTGATGCGCGGCTTCAACCGGCCTTATTCCCCTTCTTTCCCGACGCCCGGTATCGACATCCGGCCGGATTCCCGCCATCATCCCGGCACTATGAAAACCCTGCTTTCGATAGCCTCTGCCCTTGCATTTTCAATCTGTGCCGCAGCGGCGGCCGATGCCCCCGCGAACTGGGGAGCGCTCTGCGCCTCGTGCCATGGCAAGGACGGCGCGGGCCACACCAAGGCGGGCAAGAAGCTCGAGGTGAAGGACCTGACCTCGGCCGAGTACCAGAAGTCCTTCTCGGACGCCGACGCCTTCAGCTCGCTCAAGGTCGGCTTCAAGGCCAAGGACGGGACCGAGAAGATGAAGTCGTTCGCCGAGAAGCTTTCGGATGACGACATCAAGGCCCTCGTGGCGTACGTCCGCGCGATGGCCAAGTGACTGAGCCCGCGCCAGCCCCCGATCCGGCCGGCCCCGACCGGCAGTCCAGCTGGCGCAACTGGTGCAGCGTGGCGGGGGCGATCGTCGCCACCGGCAGCCTGTTCGCGTTCCTTTTCCTGTTCACCCTGGACATGACGGGGAGCGGCAGGAGCAATCCCTACCTCGGCATCCTGTCCTACGTCGTCGCGCCGTTCTTCCTGGCGATAGGCCTCGCCCTCGTCGTCCTCGGCTGGTGGAGGCAGAGGAAGGAGCTGGCGAGGCTACGGGGGCTCGGCGAGCCCGCGCCTCTGGCGATCGACCTATCGAGGAGGCGCGACCGCCGGATCATGGGCGTGTTCGTCACCGGGACGCTCGTCTATCTCCTCCTGACCGCGATCGGGAGCTACCAGACGTACATCTACACGGAGTCGGACAGCTTCTGCGGGATGGTCTGCCACTCGGCCATGGGGCCCGAGCTGACCGAGTACCGCCGCAACGCGCACGCGCGCGTCGCGTGCGTCGACTGCCACGTGGGGCAGGGGGCCGCGAACTACATCGACGCCAAGATCAACGGCGTCCACCAGCTCTACGCCATCACGTTCAACTCGTTTCCGCGCCCGATCGCGACGCCCATCCACAACCTGCGCCCCGCCCGCGAGACGTGCGAGAAGTGCCACTGGCCCGAGAGGCATTCCGGGAACCTGGAGCGCACGCTCGCGCGCTTCCTGCCGGACGAGGCCAACACGCCCTACACGGTGCGCCTCCTGCTCATGGTGGGGGGCAGCGACACGGAGCACGGCAAGCCGAGCGGCATCCACTGGCACACGGGCAGGGACACCAAGGTCGAGTACTTTGCCTCGGATCCCCAGCGCCAGACGATCCCCTGGGTGCGGGTGACCGACAGGACGGGCACGGTCACCGTTTACCGCAAGACGGGGTTCAAGGGCGAGCCCGACCCGGCGGCGGTCCGCCAGATGGACTGCATCGACTGCCACAACAGGCCGGCCCACCGCTACAGCTCGCCCAACGACGCCGTCGACGAGGCCCTCGACCTGAGGCGGATCGACCGGAGCCTCCCGTCGATCAAGCGCAACGCGGTCGACCTCCTCTCGCAGGCGTATTCCTCGAAGGCGGAAGGCGAGTCGAAGATATCGGCCGGCCTGCGCGCCAAGTACCCGGGCAGGAAGATCGACGACTCCGTGGAGGCGGTCGTCGCGGTCTACCGGTCCAATTTCTTCCCCGAGATGAGGGCGGACTGGAGCAAGTACCCCGAGAACATCGGCCACATGGACAATCCGGGCTGCTTCCGCTGCCATGACGGAAAGCATGTCTCCGACAACGGCCGGCCCATGCCGGCCACGGAGTGCAACAGCTGCCACGTCATCCTGGCGCAGGGCGCGGGGGCCGAGCTGGCGCGGCTTGCGCCGAACGGCGTCCCCTTCAAGCACCCCTCGACCGAAATCGACGGCTTGGGGCTGATCTGCAGCGACTGCCACAACGGCAAGAACCAGGAGAACTAGGGGATCCGGCAACGGCCCTCACGGAGGCTTTTGACCCGTGGGCGCCGACGCCTTCAACGGTGTGGGCAGCTCGACGGGGGTTCCCATGAGCACCCTTCCAGGCGGAACCTCATACACCTGGAGCCCGTGCGTTGTCTCTCCGAAGTAGGGCTGGGCGGTCCGAAGCATGGCGCGCAGCACATTCGAGAATTTCATCCCTTCCTCAACCGGCACGGCGATGAAGGTCGCCCAGATGCAGGGCGCCTTCCTGTTCGTGGCCCTGACGTCGTCGAACTTGAACGCCTCGACCACGACAAGGCAGAAGTCCCGCGAGACTTTCCCTTCCTGGCCGAATTCGCGCGAGAGCCGGTCATCCATTTCCGATCCGAAGGCGAGAGCCTGTGCGGTGTTGGCGCCAGGTCCGCTGGCGCCCTGCGCAAGATGCGCGAAGGCTGCATGGAGCCTTGCGATTTCCTCGGGGCTCAACCCGACGCGCGGGTCGGTCATCGGGTCGTACTGCAGGAACGCCATGTATCGGTTCGCCACAATTCCGTCATTGCCCCACGTGATCTTGTCCGTCCGAACTATTGGCCTGAGCCACAGCCGCACGCCGTAATGGACGCGCAGCAGGTAGTCGATCCTCGGCGGCATTCGCCCGGCCCGCAGCTGGTAGACCACGTTGAAGTAGCCCCTGGATTCGAGCGCGTTCTCCAGCTCGCGGTAGACGGTATCAAGCGGAACGTCGTTCGGATAGATCTCGCCCGGCACAAGGAAGTAATAGAGGGGCTCCGCCGCCTTTTGAACAGCCGGCACCTCGGGGCGCGCGTTGTCGGGATCGTGGACCCGTGCGTAGAGTTCCCCGTAGGAGAGTCGGGAATAGTTGGCGGCGGAAACGGAAACCGGCAGCGGCTCCCTGGCCCAGTTGCCTGACGCCGCGCATCCCGCGATGCATGGCAGGACTGCCAGCACAACGGCCGCTCGAGAAAACGCGCCCAGCGCCTCTTCAACGTGGCCGGGGAATGGCTTGCGCTCCGGAAGCGCGGAGAATGCGTTCATTTTTGGGCTGGCGCTCCGGTGCTCCTTAAGCGGCAGGACGCGCCAGAGCCGGAAAGGTTGCTCGCGGGGTCCTTGCGGCCCCTAGGGTCGCCTCGCCATGGCGGCCGCTCAGAATAGCCCCAGCAGCTGCCCGGGGGAAAGCCCGAACCATACGATGAGCCCGGCTGCGGCCACCAGGGCCAGCGCCGTCGCGGGCGGCACCTTTATCGGGGGCGCATCCGCCGCGGGCGGGGCGACCAGCGCCTGCTTGAGCACGATCAGGTAGTAGTACAGGGCCACCGCGCTCAGCGCGATCGCCAGCACGGCAAGGGCGCCCGCAGGGGCGGCAATCCCGCCGAGGCGGATCGCGGCCGCGAAGACCGTGAACTTTCCGAAGAACCCGGCGAGCGGCGGAATCCCCGCGAGCGAGAGGATGAACACCGCGAGGCACGCCGCAAGGAGGGGCGAGCGCCGGTGGAGCCCCGCCAGGTCGGAGATGGATTCGCAGCGGCCGCCGCGCTCGACGGCGCTGATGACGCCGAAGGCCCCCACGGTCGCCAGGCCGTAGGTCGACGCGTAGTAGAAGAGGGGCGCCGGTCCCGCCCGGCCGGCGGCCATCACCCCCAGCAGCATGGCCCCCGAGTGGGCTATGGCCGAGTACGCGAGGAGGCGGCGGATGTTGGACTGCGCGAGGGCGACGAGGTTCCCGAGGAGGAGGGAGGCGGCGGCGATGACGGCGACCGCCGGGAGCCAGCCCGGCGCCGCCCGGAACGACGAGACGCTCCCGGCCGCGGCGGAGAGGCCCGGCCACAGGAGCCGGGTGAACAGCGTGAAGCCGGCGAGCTTGGAGGCCGACGCGACGAGCGCCGCCGACGGGGCCGGGGCGCCCTGGTAGACGTCCGGCGCCCACAGGTGGAACGGGGCGGCGGCCGTCTTGAAGCCGAAGCCCACCAGGACCATGACGAGCGCGATCGACAGCAGGGGGTTCGAGCCCTGCACGGCGAGCTGCGCCGCAATCTGCGGCAGCTCGATCGATCCCGTGACCCCGTAGATGAGGCTGAAGCCGAAGAGCAGGAACGCGGCCGCCATCCCGCCGAAGAGGAAGTACTTCAGGCCCGCCTCGGCCGAGTCGGGCCTCGAGCGGTCAAAGCCGGCGATCACGTAGAGGGAGAGGCTCGCGAGCTCGAGCGCAAGGAAGACGAGGAGGAGCTGCTGGGCGGCGGCCATCAGGAGAAGACCGGTCGACGCAAAGAGCATCACGGCCACGTACTCCGCCGGCTGGCGGGGCACCACCGCGCCGCGCGCGACGCCCAGGGTAAGGAGGGTGAGGACCAGGACGCCGAGGCGCGTGGCGACCGCGAGATGGTCGAGGATGAGGACGCCGCCGTAGACCGGCCCGGGCGTTCCGCTCCTCCAGACGTGGACGCCGGCGGCCAGGACCGCGAGGCTCGCCACCCAGAGCGCGAGCCGCAGGCGCTCGCCCGGCGTTCGGCGCCGGAAGAGCGTTAGGTCCAGGCCGAGCACGGCCAGCGCGCCGAGCACCAGCGCCGCCTCCGGCCCGAATGCGTAGAACAGGCCCGCATAGTCGAAGCTCATGGCGCGCCCCCCTTCAGGACGCTCTGCAGCAGCGGCGACTGGAGCGCCGGGTTGATCCAGTTGAGCAGGATGTCGGGCTTGATCCCGACAAGGACCGTGGCGCCGACGAGGAGGAGGGCGCCGAGCTTCTCGGCGAGCGTGATGGGCTCCATGGGCGCGGCGTGGCCGGCGCCCGCCGGAAGGGGCGCGCCGGTCGAACCGAAGAAGCCAAGAGCGATCGCGCGCAGCGTGAAGGCCGCCGCCACGAGGACCCCGAGCGCCGCGGCCGCCGCCCACGCCGGGGCGGCCTTCCACGCCCCGACCAGTATGGTGAGCTCGGCCGGGAAGCCGCTGAAGCCGGGCAGGCCCATCGAGGCTATACCGGCGATGACGAACACCGCCGCCGCGAAGGGCATGAGCCTGTGCAGGGGCATCGCGCGCAGCTCGGCGAGCTGGCGCGTGTGGGTGCGGTCGTAGACCATCCGGCCGACGACGGCGAAGAGGAGGCCCGCGATGACGCCGTGGGAGAACATCTGGAGCACCGCGCCCCCCACCGCCTGGAAATTGGCGGCGGCGAGGCCCAGCATGACGAAGCCCATGTGGCTCACGCTCGAGTACCCGATGACGAACTTGAGGTCCGCCTGCACGAGCGCCACGAGCCCCGCGTAGACGATGCCGGTCACGGCGAGCCAGGCGATGGGTGTCTGCCAGTAGGCGAACCCGACGGGCGAGAGGGGCAGGGCGACGCGCAGGCAGCCGTAGGCCCCGAGCTTCATCACGACGCCGGCGAGGAGCATCGACGCGGCGGTCGGGGCGGCCACGTGGCCCGTCGGCGCCCAGGTGTGCAGGGGGAAGATGCCGGCGAGGGTCGCGAAGCCGAAGAACACGAAGGCGAAGACCACGATCTGCTGGTGGCGGGAGAGCGTGGCGGCCGCCTGCGCGAGGTCGGCGAAACCGAAGCCGTGCCCGCCGCCCGCAGCGTAGACCCAAAGGAGCCCGGCCAGCACCATGGCGCTGCCCGCGAAGGAGTAGAGCGCCAGCTTCATCGCGCCGTACTCGCGGTTCGTCGATCCCCAGATGGCGATCAGGAAGTACTTCGGGACGATGGCGATCTCGTAGAAGGCGAAGAAGAGGAGCGCGTCCGCGCTGAGGAAGACCCCGTAGACCCCGGCCACGAGCGTCAGGAAGAGGGCGAAGAATTCGCCGGCGCGCTCCCTCACGTTCCACGAGAAGAGGACTCCCGCCGTCGACGCGAGCCCCGTCAGGACGAGGAGCGTCAGGCTTATCCCGTCCGCCGCAAGGTGGTAGCGCACGCCCATGGACGGGACCCACGGGAGGTCGACCAGCGTCTGGAGCCCCGGGCCGGGGACAAAGCGGGTGGCGGCCAGGAGCGTCAGGGCCCACGCCCCGCCGGCCGTCAGGAGCGCGATCCAGCGCGCCGCCCTTGCGGAGCGCGCGCCGAACGCGAGGGAGGCCAGGGCCCCGGCCAGCGAAAGGTAGATGCTCCAGGGCAGGAGGCTCATGGCAGCGGCAGGTGGCTCGCCCACGAGGTGACGAGAGGGTTGAAGAGCCCCGTGAGGAGCTGCGGAAGGACGCCCAGGACGAGCATGAGGGCGACCAGGGGGGCGAGCACCGCGAGGTCGAGGCCCGCCACGTCGGCAAACCCGCCCCTGGCGGCGCCGGAGCGCGGGCCGTGGAACACCCGCTGCCAGAACGTGAGGAGGAAGAAGGCCGTTGCGAAGAGGCCGAGGCACGCCACGGAGGCCGCCCAGGGCGCCAGCCCCCACACGCCCCGGAAGATCAGGAATTCGCCCACGAACCCGTTCAGCCCGGGCAGCCCAATGGACGAGAACATCGCGATGCCGCACAGCCCCGCGAACACCGGCGCGGCCGAGCGCACCCCCCCGAAGTCGCCGAGGCCGCGCAGCCCGCCGGAGCGGGCCTCAAGCACGCCCACGCAGTAGAACAGCGCGCCGGCCGAGAGCCCGTGGTTGAACATCTGCAGCAGGGTCCCGCTGAGCGCGGCCGCGGAGGCCGCGCTCGAGAGGCCCGCCCGCCCGGTGGCCGCCGAGACGGCGAAGAGGGCGAGCAGGCAGTAGCTCACGTGGTTGACCGAGGAGTAGGCGACCATCCGCTTCAGGTCGCTCTGGCGCATGGCGGCGAACGCGCCGAGGACGGCGCCCCCGAGGGCCATCCACAAGAGCGGCACGGCCGCGGCGTGAAGGGGCGCCGGGAAGAGCGGCCAGAGGATCCGCAGGAATCCGTAGACGCCCATCTTCGACATGACCCCGGTCAGGAACATGGAGACCCCGATCGGGGCCTCGGCGTAGGCCGGCGGCAGCCACGTGTGGAACGGGAAGAGCGGGACCTTTACGGCGAGCCCGAGGAACACCCCGAGGAAGACCGCCTGCGGCCAGAACCCGCCGAGGGCGGCGAGCTTGGCCCCGAGCGCGCCGTCGGCGCCCAGCCGGGCCAGCTGCTCGAAGTCGAGCGTGCCGGTGGCGGCGAAGATCGCCACGAAGCCGAGGAGGAGGAAGGCGCTCCCGCCCATGGTGTAGATCACGAACTGGTAGGCCGCGCGCGCGGCGCCGGGCCCGCCCCAGAGCTTTATGAGGAAGTAGACGGGTATCAGGCTCAGCTCCCAGAAGATGAACCAGTGGAAGAAATCGAGCGCGAGGAAGACGCCCAGGGCGGCGCCCTGCAGGACGAGGAAGAGCAGGCCGAAGAACCTCGGTTCGCTCGCCCTGCGCCAGGAGGCAAGCAGGCCGGCCGGCGCCAGGAGGCCGGTCAGGATCACGAGGAGCAGGCTCAGCCCGTCGAGGCCGAGGTGGTAGTCGACGTTCAGCGAGGCTATCCACCCGTGCCGCTCCACGAACTGGTAGCCGGTGGAGGCGCAGTCGAAGCCGCCGAGGAGGGCCAGGGAGAGGGCGAGCGTCGAGAGGCTGAACGCGAGAGCGAGCGCGCGGCAGGCCTGGGCGCCCAGCCTCGGCAGGCAGGCGAGGAGGAGCGCCCCGGCCCAGGGGACGAGGATCACGAGGGAGAGCAGGGGAGCGGGGCTCATCGGCCGCCTCCCAGGAGCGCAAGGAGCGCCAGCACCACGAAGGCGATGGCGACCGTGCGAAGGTAGCCCTGGGCCTCCCCCGACTGCGCGCCCGAGTACGCCCGGCCGGCCCGGCGGATCCTCTCGCTGGCCGAGTTGAAGCCGGTATTGAGGCCGGATTCGTCGACCTCGCGGTTCACGGAACCCGTGAATTCGCCAAGCACGGCGAGGAGCCCGACGGCGCCTCCCCAGACCCAGCGGTCAAGGAAATCCGCGAGCGCGGCAATGAAGGTGTTCAGCCTGCCGAGCGTGGCGCCGTAAAGCTCGTCGATCTTCATGCGGGCGGCGAGGAAGTTGAACAGCCTCGGGGCGGACGCGCAGAGCGGATCGGCGGCCTCGGCCGCGGCGCGGGCCCTCCTGCCGTAGAGGGCCCAGCCGGCGCCGAGCCCCGTGGCCACCAGGACAATCGAGAGCATCATGAGGCCGCCCCCCTCCAGGAGGGAGCGCGCCTGGACCTCCTCGCCGGTGAGCCTTGCCTGCAGCCAGGGCCAGGCCGGCGTTCCTAGAAACCCGAGCGCGACGGCGCCAATAGCCAGGACCACAAGGGGGACGGTCATCACCTTCGGGCTCTCCTGGGCGTGGGCGGCCTCCGGCGAGCGCGGCGCGCCCCAGAACACCTCGCACAGCAGGCGCGTCATGTAGAAGGCGGTCAGGACGACGGCGGCCAGGCCGGCGTAGAGGGGCAGGCTCGAGACGCCCCAGTCGGACGCGGCGTGCAGGATGGCCTCCTTGCTCCAGAAGCCCGAGAAGAGGAACGGCACGCCGGCCAGCGCCATCATGCCCACGGCAAAGGTCGCGTAGGTCGTGCGCATGCGGCCGCTCAGGCCGCCGAGCCTGCGGATGTCCTGCTCATGGTGCGCGGCGTGGATGACGGAGCCGGCCGCGAGGAACAGGAGGGCCTTGAAGAAGGCGTGCGTCAGCAGGTGGAAGATCGCCGCGACCCATGAGCCTACCCCCAGGGCCAGCATCATGTAGCCAAGCTGCGAGATGGTGGAGAAGGCGAGGACCCGCTTCAGGTCGTTCTGGGCGACCGCTATCGCCGCCCCGAGGAGCGCGGTTATCGCGCCTATCGCCGCCACCACGGTGAGCGCGTGGACCGGGACGCCGGCCAGGGCCTGGTCGTACGAGACGAGGGGATAGATGCGGGCGATCAGGAACACGCCGGCCGCCACCATCGTGGCCGCGTGGATCAGCGCGCTGACGGGGGTGGGCCCCTCCATGGCGTCGGGGAGCCAGACGTGGAGCGGGAACTGGCCCGACTTGCCCGCGGCGCCGCAGAAGATGAGCAGGCTGATCGCCGTGGACGCCGCCATCCCGCCCGCGAGCGCCGTCGCGCCCAGGTGCCCGAGGGCGCCGGCCTCCAGGACGCCGCTGCCCCCGTCGTAGAGGAGCAGCGAGCCCGTGACGTCATAGAGCCAGACGAGCCCGAGGAGGAACCCGATGTCGCCGATCTTGGTCGTGATGAAGGCCTTCTTCGCGGCGGCGGCCGCCTCCGGCTTGTGGAACCAGAAGCCGATGAGGAGGTACGAGGCCAGCCCCACGAGCTCCCAGCTGATGAAGAGCAGCAGCAGGCTGTTGGCGATGACGACGCCCAGCATGGCCGCGGCGAAGAGGCTCATGAAGCAGAAGAATCGCGTGAAGTTCTCGTCGGCGTCCATGTAGCCCAGGCTGAAGATGAAGATCAGGAGCCCGACCAGGCTCACCATGACGCACATCAGGGCGCTCAGCGGGTCGAGGAGCCACCCGAGCTCCACGGCGCCGCCGCCGAGGTCAAACCAGCGGAAGTTGTGGAAGAGGTGCGCGGAGGGGACCGCGAGGGCGCCCCGGAGGGCAAGGCACGAT
>Ga0265318_10001901_pt1 | contig 11710 bp, 4 predicted proteins | sample 4821metaG_FD_192431 | JGI IMG/M metagenome (GOLD analysis project Ga0265318, IMG submission 192431) | Rhizosphere microbial communities from Carex aquatilis grown in University of Washington, Seatle, WA, United States - 4-8-21 metaG | ecosystem: Host-associated > Plants > Roots > Rhizosphere >... | reverse complement strand
ACCATTCAACTCAGACTTTAATTACTCAATTAATTATACTCAACGAGATAGAACAGTCGTTCACACATCATTCCTCTCAAACGTTGTCATCACGCAATTCGTCGCAATTAGCTTTAACACTTCTCAATTAGTGTACAACGACACTCTTAACAACACAAAAACAGATGTAGTTATTATCAAAAACATTGGTTCAGCGTCGACGGGAAATATTAATTTAACGGCGGTCAACGGTTCTGACTTCTTCTCCTTCTTCAACGTGTTCGACCAACCAATCACTGGATTTAATTCTATTTCAGAAGGTGCAAACGTCACGCTTAAAGTACGTTTCACGTTAACAAATTACAGCGTTGCAAATTACGTCGGTGGAATTGAAGCCGCGTCACTCGCACTCAACCAAACATTGCCATTTAACATCACAGTTGTCTCAGCAGTTAGCGCTCCACTCGACCTAAGTCTTCAACATAATACAACAACAGTTTATAGTTGGAATATTACAAACACAGGAAACGTACCGCTGCAAAATTTACAAACGGTCTTTACAAACAATACAATTCCACTCTCGTGGATTACTTATAACAATTTAATCAGCACGAATTTGTTGCCAGGTCAGAGTATAATACAAAATATTACACTGCAAATTCCACCATATCAAGATCCAGCAATATATGACGGCACATTTACGTTCACTGCTGACAACGGAATAAATCAAAATATCACGACGACAATCACCGTTCCAATAAACAGATCTTGGGTCGTAATGCCTGGCCAGATAAATGTTTCACAAAATATCTCAGATAGTTCGTCTAACGAAAATCTTTTGCCAGTAATTTCAATCATGAACAATGGTAACGTGGGAATTAATATCAGCGCCGTACCAATATTTTCTGGTTACGGAGATATTGACTTCCAACCGCAATCAAAATTCCTCTCAGTCGCAGGACAAGGCGGCACGTTAACAGTTTCAAATTTGAGTAAGAATACGACGACAACTCTACAACTTAGAGTTAAATCATATGTAATCGCAGAATTGACGCCGCCAAAAACAAATATGGGTTTGCGATTTAATTTCACACTTGAGAATACAAGTGACTCAACGAATTCAAGTATAATTAGCGCGATGCTTGTTTCGATTCACGATCAACCACCAGACGTTGGAAGTTGGTGGCTTAATAATGCCCCTGTTCCTGCAGGATGGCCACTTGAAATAAATAAATTGCAATCAATCAGCGCATTTGCAGTTGACGATGGAAATAAAATCAATACATCAACTGCGTTGTTCATTGTAACTGACGGCGGCATACAAACAAATTATACGCCAACTGATGTGATTTCTGGACGATATATTCTCAATATTACGCCGCGCCATCCGAATAATTTCACTGTTGCATTTAGTATCCAAGAAAATATTGTAGATGGTGGAAAAGTTGGTTCAGGAAATATTACGTTCAACGTAAATCCAAAACCAGACACAGTAATTATTAGTAGCAATGGTGCAAACGTCATCAGTACAAATTATTCCAACAGCACTGATGATATAGTACTCAATAGAACTCTGCTCGTACGAGTAAATGGAAACGTCAGTATTTACAATGCAACAATTTATGCGACACCGCCAAATGGATGGTCATATTCTAACTCAACATTTAGTGCAATAACGCAGAACAATACAAACGTTCCAACGGCAATTAATATAACTGTACCAAAAGGAACGACTGTTGGAAATTATTCGTTCAACATTTATGTTAATTATACAAATCCTGATGGAACGCTAAGTTCGTCAAGTATGACGACGAGAATTGAGGTTCTACCTAACTCCGACTTTGTTTTCAACATCACAGATAATTCGTTTGTAGCGCTACAAAATATAACTCAACAGCACGGTACAAATGTTACTTACTATGTGACACTAGTGCCAAAAGGCAATGCGAATACTACAATAAACATTTCAACCAATAATACACTATATTCAGTACAATACTTCAACGGATTTTATTCAAATACAGCAAGTAATATTCCATTAACGACAAACACCAATACTAATATTCTAACTCGTATCAGCATTCCATTATATTCAGGAATAAATAATACATTCAATATTATCGTCGTAACAGCTCAAGGAAAAGTATTCTCCACGCCAGTGCAACTCTACCTACCAGTCAATCAAACATTTACTACGTCTCCAAGCACGGTGAATAAATCATTAGTTGCAGGAGACGTCTTTGTAAATGACAGTTTTGTCAATATTACAAACACTGGAAACGTTCCACTTACAATTGCCGTCGGACTTAGCGGAAACATTACAAATTTCGGTGGCTTTGGTGGAGCGGGAATAATTGCGCCGCAACAAATAACGATTCCTGCAGGAACGACCGTTCCAGTACCATTCAACTATACTGCAGCAACAGTTAGTACAACATTCAACGGAACATTAACTCTCAATATTACTGGAGCAGTTGGAAATGTAACAAACGCCACGATACCAATACGAATACAAACTTTCAACTTCCTACTCTCCGCGTACAACTTTAGCCACATCTCAAATGCGCTGTCCGGAGATCAAATAGAATTTATTTCAAATCTTCTTGCGGGATCAGTATTCGTTTCACAAAATATTACGTATGCGCCAATTGTCAATGGACAACCTTGTAGCAGCGTAAATATACAACCGATAAGTGTCGCGGGAGATATTAATTTCATTGTTCACTGCCTCTTGCCAACTTTGCCAGACGGATTTAATTATTCTCTCGTCGTCAAAGCAACATATAATTCGCCAATCGTCGGCACGATTGCAACGACTAGTCCAAATACTGCGTCAATCTCATATCTAGATATTACGTCGCCAGCAATAATCAACGTCTCAATTCCAGACGCACAAGCAAATACGCCGCAAACTGTTATCATAAATGCAACGGACAATGTACCGATAACTGATTCAAATTCTGGCTTTTATACAGTAACTATACAAGCAACACATACTGCATCAGGACAAATAACGTCGACAACGCTCGATAGAATTTTAGGAACACCTGGATCATTTACGAGCGCAATCACATATACGGTTCCTGGCGCATACACTTACATTGCAAGTATTACTGATCCAACAGGAAATGTTAATTCAACATACACTGGTGCGTTTACGATCTATCAATTCAAGAATTTCACGAGCACGATTCAGTATTTCAATAATTCAGGAGTTCTCGTCGGTGCAAACATAAACATAAGTCTTACTGCGTCAGCAAATCAATTCAATATTACTGTAACAAATGGTTCGCTCAATGCGACGACGAGAACTGGTATTTACCAAATGAATGTTACTGATAAGACTAGTACACTCTCGCTTAATGCCGTCGATATTCTTAATCAGCCGTCAAATAATTTGATTACATATGGACAGCTAAAACAAAATGAATATGTAATTCTTGCTCAACAACTATTTAGTACACTTGACTCTAGTAATATTTTCAATGGATTTTATTTCAGATTAAATGAAACAACGCAATTTAATGTCAAATATAATTATTCGAGCTATAATCCATCAAGTGAAAATGGTGTCAAAGCGTTTGCTTGTTTCAATTATACAGTTGGCGCTGATCCACTTACTGCGTGTTCCGGTGGATTTGTAGAATTAACTCGTACTTCTCTCTCGACGATAAATAAATTAGCAACTTTCACATCTCCAATCTCAACCACTCCAAATTCAACTGTTGCGATTGTATTTTTCACTTACGTTGTAATTGGACAACCAGCTGCAGCCTTCGCATCATCAAATATTTCGGCGACAATGCAACACGGAACGACAACTAGTATTCCATTTAGTATAACGTCAGTTCTCAACGTCGCGCAAGGTGGAACGTTAACTGGAATAACGTTTGATTGCATCAACAACGCAGGAAGTATTACTGATGTTTGCTCGCACATGAATGTGACGTCGTTTAGTCTTTCGTCGCTCTCGCAAGGATTGACACAACCATTCTCAGTGGGCATTACTGTTCCACTTGGAACGCCTGCAGGATTGTATACTGGTACAATGCGTTACAAGAGTAATCTTAACTCAACGACGCCACTTCTTTACGATATTCCAATTTATGTTACCGTTGTACCGACGACATCTTACACATTTACAAAGGTCTGGCCTAACGGATTTGTTCCGATTTATGCAGGAACTGGCTCGCCAGTAATTATGGATACTTATACATTTAACAATACTGGAAATTCACTCGTACCATTAACATTCACTAGCAACGGAACAATTCTCTCAAATACTACTCTGAATATTCCTATTGGACAGACTGCAACGTATCAATTGCAAATGCAAGCTGTTCCAACTATGTCAACGCAAGCTTATGCGTTTAGATTTGGTGCACATGTAATTAATTATACAGTCATCACAAACACTTTCCTAAATATTACAAACACGTCGCCAACTTTAGATATTGTTCCTGGAACGAATCTTTTACTTTACTTCGACTTATATGAAAATAGTACAGACCCAAGTAACATTATTCAAAGTAGTCAACCATACTTTGATTCGTATTCTATCACAATTGACAACATAAGTTGCATCTCGTCTGTTGCAACGGCAGTATTTGATTCTAACAGTCCAGACTTACTCACTTGTACGATTCCGTCACAAACTGTAGACAAAGCAAATTATACGTTGCAACTAAACTTGACTCGTAATGGTGTTTTGACGACGAGCACACAAATGATTGCATATCGCGATCTTCTTGCTCCGTCAATTAGCAATGTAGTGCAAAAAGTCTCATACTTTCAGCCGACAAATATTTCCTTCTCACTCATGGATAGAAGTGGAATTAATTTCACAAATATGCACATGACTGTCAAAGATGTAAATGCAAACTCAACAGTTGGTTCATACACTGGCGTTACAAGTTTGAATGCTACAAATAATTATGGAAACGGAATTTTCAACACGTCATCAAACTCATTCCTTTTACAGCACAACTTTAGCTCGTCGGGCGATTACGTACTAGACGTTACATATTGCGACCAAGCATCCAACTGTGCAAACCTCTCACAAAAAATAAGTTATTATCCAGATGTTGCATTCACACAAGGTCAGATAATTGGGCAAAATAGTTCAATTATTAGTGCAGGAATTCAAACTGATAGCAATCAATGGAAATTCTCGCCACCACAAATGGACGTATTTTTCAAACGACCAAATACTAGTGAAATACTTGCGACTGCGTATATCGACTCAGCAAATGGACGACTCAATATTACTTCATTGCAAAATAGAACTTATGATATTTTCACAAACAGCACAAACTTCGATTTGAAATTGTATAATGTTCCTTACAATGGATCGCCAATAATTTCATTCCAGCAAGTAAACGCATCAAAAATAACAAATGGTGCTCTCGGATTCTCATTCTCAGCTCCGATGAATTACTCCGCAGAAATTACGTTGCGCGTACCAAAAGATGGAAGCTTTGCAGATGCGAAATTTGCAGTTTGTAGTCAGTGGGACTTTGACGCAGGATGTCTTAATTCAACAAACGAAGTTGTTCCAATTGTTTCGTCAACAACTGCGACGCAATATGTATTCACATTAAATGTATCACACTTTAGCGCATACATACTCACAATTCCACCAATAAGTACACCAACGCCACCTCCAGCAGCTCCACCATCAGGTGGCGGCGGTTCCTCTGGCGGAAGTTCTGGAGGAGGAGGCAGTGGTGCAAGTTTGAGTGCTATTGCGGATTTGCTTAATGCAACTGTAAATAATCTTAGTAAGATTTCGCCAAATCCTGCAAATGAAATCCGTGCAGACATCCCGCGAATCGAGCAGAATCTCTATCCTGGCGAGTCAATTGACAACAAAATTAATCTCATAAATACTGGAAACGATAGTCGCCTTGTAACAATTGATATTAGCCCAGAAATCGCGGCAGTAACTTCAATTGATCCAACTGTTTTCACAATTGCAGCTGGCACAACTCACACAGTTGATGTTGTAACTAGAGCTCCACCAGAAGTTTTCAATCAAACAAATTACCAAGGTTCGCTTAAGATTTCATACAACGGACAATCAATTAGTATTCCAGTTTTGGTAAGATTGCTTGAGTCTCCGCGACAGCCAGCGTCTGTTTCAACTAATATTTTGACGCCAACGCTAAATCCGACTGGAACACTGCGTTTGCAAGTTTCTATTAATTATCCATATATTAGAGCAGTTCCAGCAACGATAACTTACTCTATGTTCCAACAAGAGACAGGAAATCTTGTCTGGTCGCAATCGGCTGATATAAATCTCTCAAAACCCGAAAGCTGGACAAAAGACTTCTATCTCGACGGTAAATTCAAGACTGGAAATTATTATATGAAAACAGAATTAGTATTTAGTGCTGATAATAATCAAATTGAGAATGTAAACGATGTAAAGACTTTCACAATCAGTGAGAACTTATTCTACTACCAAGTATTTAGACTTGGAGACTTCCAGCTTCTTCTATGGCACGTAATTTTGGCACTCTTCCTAGCATTAATTGTTAGTACTACATATCTTTATGCAAAGAAGAAATTCGAACAGCAGAAGAGATATCACTTGCCTGTCGAAGTGCAACTTCTTCCTCAGCCTGGTCCAGCAGCAGGATATCTTGGTCACCTTGCTGAAACTAGTGAGCGAGCATTTGTTGAATTTGAACAATTGAAGATGCACACTCTCGTCGCAGGTTCAACTGGTGGCGGTAAATCATTCGCAGCCCAAGTATTCGTCGAGGAAGCACTCAAGAATAATACAGCTGTTGTTGTCTTTGATCCAACTGCGCAATGGACTGGATTCTTGCGAAAGAATACAAACGAAACGCTATTACGATTGTATTCACACTTCCACATGGATCCAAAGAAAGATCCTCGCTCATTCAAAGGAAACATTCGACGAATTGAAAATCCACTTGAAGTTATTGAACTCAAAGAATATCTTAAACCTGGCGAGATAACGGTTTTCGATTGTCACAAGATGACGTTTGAGCAAATTGACCTCTTTGTCGCAAACACAGTTAGTCAGGTGTTTATGGCGGAACTCGAAGAAAGTCGCGACTTGAAATTGTTGATGGTTTACGACGAAGTCCATCGCCTTCTTCCAAAATTCGGCGGTTCTGGTGCAGGATTTATGCAAATTGAACGTGCTTGTCGTGAATTCCGTAAATGGGGTATTGGTGTCTTGTTGATTTCACAAGTACTCTCAGACTTTATTGGACAAATTAAGGCAAACATTAACACAGAAGTTCAGATGAGAACAAGAGATGAAGAAGATCTCAAACGACTCTCGCTCAAATATGGCGATGACTTACTACACGCTGTTGTCAAAGCAGAAGTTGGTACTGGTATGGTTCAGAACTCCAAGTACAACAAGGGTCGACCTTGGTTAATTTCATTTAGACCAGTATTGCACGCAGTTGAGCGTTTGACTGAAAAAGAATTGAAAGATTATGACATATACAATACTCAGCTCGAGGATTTGATGGACTCACTTACACAACTCGAAAATTACAAAGTTGATGTAGTTGACATGCGAATTGAACTTGACTTGGCATATGATAAACTCAAAGAAGGAAAATTCGATGTAGTACAAATTTATCTTGAAGAATTGCGAACAAAGGTTAGCAAGAATTGGGACAAGCTTAAGAAAAAGCCAACAAAACGCGTCAAGAAATTACTCGACAAGAAAACGGTTGAGAAATTCCTTGATCTTGCAAAGCGACAGCACTATGAAGCGGCAAGTGCAGATGCAGCGAATGCGGCTAACAATAATCTGAACAGTAATCAAAATCAAACCGCTGAAATGACTGCAAATATTGATGTTGCTAATCAAAGCCAAACAACAAGCGCAAAGAAGAGTGGAACTAATACGGCGACAACTTTGGCAAGCGTGAAATCTGAAAAAGAAAAAGCTCCAGCTCCGACGACAAAGGCAGGAAAAGCGGCGGCAGCTAGTGCGGCTAAGAAAGAAAAGGCAGATGCTAAATCAGCAAGTGCAAAAGCAAGCAAGGCGGCGGCAAATGGTGGCGGCAGTAGTAATAGTGCTTCACCGACAAACTCAGGAACTGCAGCTGCAACGGTTGCTAGTTCAGGTTCGGCAAAAGATAAATTAGCAAAATTACGGGCGGCGCTTGGCAAATAAGAACTATCAAATTGTAAGATTAGCAATATAGCCATGTAAAATATAGAAATATATCACAATATAACGAATCAAAATTTATTTTATTAAATACAAAAAAGAGGCGAAACAATGTGGTTGAATAAAGACGACAAGCAACACTTGACGGGCAGTGCAAATAGTGCTGGTTCATCAGGTAATGCAAACAATAGTGGTCGAGTCCATTATAAGGACGAGATTGCACGATTGTCAGATCTTCTTACAAGACTTTCAACAAAAGTTGAAATGCTTGAAGCAAAAGAAGAGGCACAAAAAGAATTACGAGAACTTACTAGTCAGAAGTTCGACAATGTTACTGGACAAATCGGAGAAATTCGTGAACTTTTCAAAGTCCTATCTTCTGAGAAAAAAGAACTTGAAGTAAAAATTGGTCAAACCATTGAGCAAGTAAGACTTGTGCAGCCTACACAAATAATCAAGCAGATGACTGGTTTCGCCCACCAATTATCTCTTGTCGACGGCAAAATTCAACTTGTTGTAAAGCAATATGATTCGTTCAAAAAAGAATTTGAGAAATTTGATAGAAAACTCAAAGTATTCAAAGGTGAAGATGAATTACTCAAGCTACAAACAAGAGTAAAACAAGATCTTGATGATGTTAGTAAAGTATCACATCAAGCAAGTCTACACGCGTCTAAAATAGAAAACCATTTCATTAAAATTAATGAAAAGGCAACTGCGCTGCAAAACGGAATTGTGGAGCTTAAAGGTCTAAAGGAAACGCTACTACAACTTCAAGCTGATTTAACTAAAGAGAGAGAAGCTCAAGAAAAGACAACGCCTGCTGCTGCGACACCTGACGTGCAGACTACGGCGATATCCGAAAAGATAAAAGAACTTGAGGAAACAGTTGGCGGTCTTGCAGATTTGACTTCTGAAACATTTACGAAACTAAAAGCTGATGTTGCAGCAAATAAATCCAAGGGAATGGACGGAGTTACGCCTGCGCAATTTGAGAAGATGTATCGCTGGGTATTATATCTAGTAAAAGAAAACCAGGCTAGCAAGGTAAATGGACGATAGATGAAGATTTAACATATTTGGTTACAATAGAATTATTTTTATTACACAAATAGTGTTGTCAGGTCGTGTAACTGTGAAAAAGGTAACGCACATTGTCAAGAAGCATTGGTCGTATTTGACAATTGCCGTTGGAATAATTGTTCTCGCAGTTTTTATTTCTCTATTATTTGGAAACACTGCGATGCCGCCAGCGCCAAATGAATATCACTTCGGGCTTATGGCAAATTTCTATTCTGAAAGCGAAACGCAAAGTCCTGATTCTCTCGACGGCGCAACTGCGCAGTTCGTCGCTCTTGGTCAGACGCCGTATTTACAAATAGAGAAATTGCACATTCAATGCCCAACGGCGGAGATTTCAATTTCAAGAAGCCTTAACACGCAAGAAAAAAATGAACGGCTTGAACTCGGCGTGATTCAAACTACGGTTGGAAATTCAAGATATTCTCTACCAGCAGATATTAACGAATCTAAATATCCCGTTGTGAGTATTTTCTGCGGCGCATCAAATTCTCGATTAGGATATGCAGTTTTTCAAGGATAATTTTGTGAGAACATTGTTCTAGCCATATTATTCGTTGAATTTTCGGAAAATGTGCCGAGAATTATTTAATGATGTTTGAAACATAATTTCTTGATGATTATATGAAACTTGCAGAAATTCACGAAAAACCAAGAGAGAGACTTGTTAGATATGGTTCGCAGGCGCTCTCCGACGCAGAATTATATGCGTTGATTTTGACTGCGGGCACAAAAAAGTCTAACGTTCTTGATATCGCGCAGCGTGTTTCATTTTATCTCTCGTCGCAACGTCAGACGCCGACGTTTGTCGAGTTAAAACAATTACCAGGAATAGGATCGGCGCGTGCGTGTCAAATTCTTGCGACGATTGAACTTGGTCGAAGATTGCGTGAGCAAAATGGAGCCAATGTCGCGACGCAACCTGTTGCGGCGTCGGCAAAAGAGATTTACAGATTGTATAGCGGATTGTTTGCGCATTCGTTCGCCGAAGAGTTTTATGTGTTGTTTCTCGACGCAAAACTTGCAGTCATTGCAAGTGAGCAGCTTTTCGTTGGCACGCTTGATTCGGTGACTGTTCATCCGCGAGAAGTATTTCATCGCGCGCTAAAACATTTGGCACATTCTATTGTTATCATGCATAATCATCCGTCAGGAGATTGTAGCCCGTCGCCGCAGGATATTATTGTAACGCAGACTATTCACGAAGTCGGTGTAATTATTGGAATCCCCTTAATTGATCATATCATCTTTGGCGCGAATTCGTTTTGGAGTTGGAATGATAATGCTGATTCGAATGGAACTTCTACATTCTTTTCACGAAAGTCAAATAGTGATGTCTGACGAGCGGCAGAATGTACGAGATTTGATAATTTTACGCCAAGAAGACGAATTGGTCGACTGAAATCTATTTGCGTCTCGCTGAGTTTTGCGACTGCGGCAATTAGATTGTTTTTTGATGCACTTGCAAATTTACAACTAATGCTTCGCGTTATCGTCGTGAAATCGTCGTAGCGAATTTTAAGCGTTACCGTTTTGTACATTGAATCTTTTGATTTCTCTATGTCGCCAAATACTTCTTGTGCAAGTTGAATGAGATTTTGTTTTATTTTCGTCGCGTCGCGCAAGTCGCTCATATATGTTTCCTCTCTCGAATAACTTTGTTCTTCACCACGCGGCGTGATGATTGAGAAGTCTTGGCCGTTTGCAAGTACCCAGTTTTCAAATCCGTATTTTCCAAATTTCTCGAGCACGAAGAATTTGTCTTTCTTTGCAAACTCGCCGATTGTTTTTATTCCCAAAGACTCAAAATATGGAACAGACTTTTTCCCGATTCCAGGAATTGCGCCGATATTCATAGGAGCGAGAAAGTTTTTCATATTGTAAACCGCTGTTACGCCGTGTGGTTTTTTGTAACCGGCAGCGATTTTTGCCACTCTTCTCGATGGTGCGATTCCAACTGAACAACTATAGCCGGTTTTTTTATGGACAACGCTTCGAATATATTTTCCTAGTTCTAACCAATTTCTAAATTTTTGCGAGAGGAGTGTAACGTCAAGATTTGCTTCATCAATACTTATTTGTTCAAAGTATGTTTCTGTATTATTTGACTCATTTTCTGTTTGAGGGGTTAATGATTTTAACGTTTGCATAATTAATTGTGATTCTTTACTGTATAATTGAAAATTTGGCCGCAAGAATATGCCGCTGGGGCAAAAACGGACAGCTTGACTGATTGGCATCGCTGATTTGACACCAAACTTTCGTGCTTCATAACTTGCGGTGCAAACAACGCCTCGGGGGGAATTTTTGTCCGCGCCGATAATGAGTGGGAAGCCAACGAGTGCGGGGTTTATTTTCATTTCGCAGGCAGCATAGAAACAATCCATATCGACGTGTGCAATGAGGCGTTTTTGCATACTTATCGTTGTTGGCAAAATTGTTTATAAGAGATATTAGAGGGGTTGTCGAGTGGGTTGTTTA
>Ga0265318_10001898_pt1 | contig 11715 bp, 13 predicted proteins | sample 4821metaG_FD_192431 | JGI IMG/M metagenome (GOLD analysis project Ga0265318, IMG submission 192431) | Rhizosphere microbial communities from Carex aquatilis grown in University of Washington, Seatle, WA, United States - 4-8-21 metaG | ecosystem: Host-associated > Plants > Roots > Rhizosphere >... | reverse complement strand
CGTGCAACGTGGCCGATAATTAGAGATTTACAGAAACAATATAATTTCACACTCGTGTTTGCACATTTGCCACTTCATCCAGAAGATAGATTTGCATCTCGCGTTGGAGATTGTATTCGAGCGCAGTCGCCTGATAAGTTTTGGTTGTTTGTAAACGATATGTTTAGCGCGCCGATTAATAGTTCACGAAATGAGTCATTCGTTCTCTCGACGGCAGAATCACTTGGATTTAACGCAACTGAAATAAATACTTGCGCAGTGTCCCAAGCAGAAGACTATAAGTTAATGGACGAAGTGCAAAACATTGCAGCGGTTGGCGTTTATGGTACTCCGACAATTTACGATCCGCAGACTAAGCTTGCACTAGTTGGTCCAAAACCAAAAAGAGTTTATGAACGATTGGTTGATTAATTAAAACATTCGCTGATTAATCTTATTTTTATTTCATTCTTCGTTTTTATTCCGTACTTTGTTTTTATTCCACTCTTTGTTTTTATTTAATTCTTTATTTTTATTCGAGTCTTTATTTTCATTTACTTTATTCTATTTCCCCGCAAAACTTGCGAATTTCAGTAGTATATTTTCGGGTTTAGTCTATTCTATTATTTTAGCTCATTTCTCTTTCAAATACACTATGAACTCTTTATTTTTTCTCGGCGAAATTCTGCTCGTATGTATTTGTGGAATGTTAACTGGATTTGTAAGTGGAATCACGCCGGGACTTCATCTAAATCTCGTCAGCGTTCTTGCAGTCAGCCTGTTGCCGTCGTGGAATCTGCCGATGCTTTTTGTTTTTGTCGGCGTTATGAGCATGGCGGTCACGCATACAATCGTTGACATTCTTGCGAGCACATATATCGGAGTTCCTGATGAAAATGCAATCGCTGGTCTGCTTCCTGCTCAAGAACTTGTGCTAAATGGAAATGCACATCGTGCTGTTACCTTTACAATAATTGGAAGTGTTTTGTGCGTTTTCTGTACGCTGCCATTTATTTTTTTATTATATTCGTTTTTATCTATTATGCAAAATTTATTGACGCCAATTCTCGGTTGGCTTCTGCTTAGTGTAATTTTATTTTTGCTGTGGCACGAAAAAGAACAACGACTTGAATGTTTTTGTATTTTTTTATTTGCTGGCGCACTTGGAACAGTTGTTTTGTCATACGACGTTCTCAATCAACCGTTGCTTCCACTTCTTGGCGGACTTTTTGGCGGCGCTGGGCTTGTCGAATTAATTCGCTTGAAAATAAAAATCCCTGCACAGTCTAAACAGAATGTTTCTGGAAAAATTGATTGGGTGTGTGTTGTGAGCGCGGCGGCGACAGGCGTTTGCGCTGCATTTCTGCCTGGAATTGGTTCGAGTCAAGCTGGAATTTTGGCGGCGCGTGCACTTGGAAATCGCGGAACAGAAGCTCAACTCATAGTTGCCGGTGGAATTAACACGGTGAATATGGTTTTCTCAATCGTTACGTGGATCGCACTTGGAAAGTCGCGTGACGGCGCGATTGCTGCACTTTCTAGTATCGGCAATCCAACTTTTTTATGCGCGGCACTGCTGCTTGTTATTTGTTGCGTTGTTGCGCCACTCGCCGGATTGATTGCGCTTTTTCTTTCGCGCAGAATTTGCTCACTTTTTGAGCGCATTAATTATCAATATTTGTCGTGCATAATTTTGTTATTCGTGCTTGGACTAATTTTTTCTTTTGATGTGTGGCGCGGATTACTTGTTTTCTTTTGTGCATTGACGCTTGGATTAGTATGTCAACAGATGGGAACTCCGCGACATTATTTGATGGGTTGTTTGTTGTTACAAGTGCTGGTTTTCTTTTTACAATAAAAGGTTTAGAACGTTGAATTAAAGATGCAAAAAATAAATAGTGAAAAATTAATTTGATAAGCGCTAATTCTTATTTGCGTTTTTTCGACGACGAAGTAGAACTAGGACTCGTGCCGTTGAGTTGTTTGTATGCAACCCAGATGACGACTGCAAGTTCTAGGAAAATCACAAGTGGTCGTACTTGTAACTGTATGCTTCCCCAGCCGCCGATTGTTCCAAAGAATATTGTGAACAAACCACCAAGAATAAATCCTGATGCGATTGACATTCCGACTGGCGACGAAACAGAGACATAGAGTCCGATTACGACTGCGATGAGTCCTGTGATTGCACTTACAAGGAATACGACGAAGTTATGTTTTTCTTGCGCTGTTTGCAAGTCATCGTTGCATTTCTTTTGTTTTGCGTTGTAATCGTCTAATTGTGCTTGCTCTGCAGGAGTTGGAGCACTTGGATTTACTTGTTTTGGATATGGTCCAGAAATTATATCGTTGCAGAATTGGTTGTATTGTGGAGATGGCGAAATCGCTTCAATGCTCGTGTTTACAAAAATTGCAAACAACACCGCAATAACGAGTGCCACTAATAGTTTTCTAAAGTCAATCATATGAAATCACCTGCTTTTTGTATGCGCATCAAGGTTTAAAAAATATTCCTTGACTTTGAGCATATTTGGAGTCGCTTACACGGGAATTAGAGTCAAATGTTCTAATTCTTACTCCGCAATATTTATATTGGCGCAAGTGGATTTTTAGCAGTGGGTTATTGATTTATGACTGTCTTTGCACTATCTAACGTTACAAAATATTACGATCACTTTCTCGCAGTATCCGACCTTTCTTTTTCCGCTGAATCTAGTCAAATCATCGCGCTTCTCGGCAGTAATGGTGCAGGTAAATCAACAGCAATCAAAATGCTCTGTGGACTTTCAAAACCATCCGCCGGAGAAATTACTGTTTTCGACAAAAAATTCAGTAACTTTGCAACGCAAATAAAAAAAGAAATTGGTTATGTTCCAGAAGAATCAGCGCTCTACGAAGATGTGACTGTGTTTCAATATCTTTTATTTTTTGGTTCGTTGTATGGACTTTCAAAAGACGTAATTATGAAACGTGCAAAAACTTTGCTCGCTGAACTTGATTTAGATGCTGGCGACAAACTGATTGCCGAACTTTCCAAGGGAATGAAACGTAAGGTGTTGATTGCGCGCAGTCTTCTTCACGATCCGAAACTTTTAATATATGACGAGCCAGCGTCGGGACTTGATCCGCAAACGTCTGCTTTTATTTTGACGTTCATTCAAGAATTGCAGCGCAAAGGGAAAACAATTATCTTTTCGTCGCACAATCTCGTTCACGTTGAGAAAATTGCACAGCGCGTTATTATTATTCACAAAGGTAAGATGGCGTTTGATGGAACCGTAAAAGAATTGACGACGAAGAAGCACACGTCTTATACCGTTACATATCGCGAAACAAATACTTCTGGTAATGCCGAAAGTGTCGGTAAAGAACATACTGCGTCACACACACTAGCGCAAATCCAAGAAATTGCAAAGAAACACGAAATCGTTGAAATTGTTTCCCATCAACCGACGGTTGAGGACGCATTTTTCTCCCTCATAAAAGAGAAATAAACAAAGTAACAAAAATAAAAAAATAAAAGAAAATAACAAAGACGAAAAAAAGCTGTCGAGAAAATGAGGTTTGATGTTTGCATCCAATTCTAACAATAGCGAAATTTGAACTGTCGAAGAAAAAAGTTGCACTTAAACCAAGCGCAATTATTGGTCTTCTAATCGTCTTCTTACTTTTTAGCGGAGCATTTTTTTTGCTTTCACATTTTGGATATAAGCCGCAGCACTATTATTATTCAATTGCAACAAGCCCTGGTCCTCTCGACGAATACATCAAAGCGTCAGACTCAATGAGAATTGCAAATCGTGGCTCGGTTCAAGTATATCCAAGATTAGACGGGTCATATCTTGTTGACTCGGCGAATCGTTTTGAAGAACTTTCTGCGACGACAGCTCTTGTTAATGAAGTTCGTCTGCAAAATCGTGAACTTTTAATTTCATCTGGCGTTCAGCCGCCGTTTTTGGTGCTTCTAAATATCACAACTCGCCATCGAGAAGAAATTCTCGCACCGCCGCAATCAATTAAACCACTTGCACCACCCAACATTAGCGTAAATGGTACGCGAGTAACTGTGCGCGATAGCGCGACTGTAACAGCTGCGCCAAAATCTGCCGCGGCGCCAACAGAATCTTCAATTGTTATTCCTGGAGAAGGAACGGGTGGAATTCAACTTACTACACAACAAATAACTCGCGCGACGCCTGCATTAAATGGAGCAGATAATTCACAGCTCTCAAACATTTCTTCGTTTTCTCGTGCGCCAGTAAATGTAACGAGTGCGGTTCCTGACGGGCTTACATATCCTGATGATTTGAATACGCTTGTGGGCGTAAAACATTTATTTATTCTTATTCAGTTGATGCTTGTATTCAATTTCTTTTCTGCGCTTCTTGGAAATTCTTTTTTTGAGGAGAAATTGAACTATCGCAGCAGTTTGTTATTTAGTGCGCCGCTTCTGCGACGATTCGTCGTAATTGGAAAACTGCTTCCATATCTCTTGCTGTCATTTGTTATGTCAATAATTCTTGTCGGCGTTCAGTATCCATATTTACTTTTACAACCGTTGTTTTACTTTTTGGTTTTTGTTCTTGCGCTTGTCTACTTTTCACTCAGCTTTTTGAATGGGCTACTTGCTCGAAGCAATAAAGAATATTCGTTCCTCAACGTTTTCACGACGTCGATACTTTCTTTGTATCTTCTGATTCCTGCGTTCATTGCAAATTACTCGACGCTAGGTTATGCGTCGTTGTTGACTCCGATTTTGCTTCTTGCGCAACAACTTCCTGTTTCGTTATCGCTCGTGCTTTTCCTTGGAACAATTTATGCGGCGCTCGCAGCAGTTATTTTCATAATGGGTTCTGCGCTTTGGAATTTTGAGCATTTGTACAAATACGAATCGCCGTTCAAAAAAATAATGTATATTATTCGCACGAACACAAAAAGTGCTTGGCAATATTTCTTTTACGGTGCTTGTTGTGTTCCATTTTTATGGTTGGCGCAAATTGTTCTCATCGCGTTGTTCTTAGTTATTCCTCTGCAGAATAAATTGTTCCTTCTTCTGTTCGGCGCGGCGATTTGCGAAGAATTTGTCAGAACGCTTGCAAGCCGTTCACATATTTTGCACGCGCGCGCATCTGCGCTTCCTCTTCGCGAAGCTGCGCAATCTTGGAAACAAGCATTACTCGTAGGACTTGGATTTGGATTGACTGAGAAAATAATTTTGTTCGCAGCGATTGCCCCGTATTTGGAAGGATATCAATATATTGTCACGGCGGGAATTATTATTCCAATTGCTCTCCATACTTTGTTTACATATTTTTTTAGCATTGCGCTACGAAAATATGATTGGTGCGCGCGACACGCGAATTTAGTTTGTATTGGACTTGCATTGCTGCATTCTACGTTTAATTATTTCATAATCACGACTGCCGGGGTGAGTTTAATCTGATGAAATCTCGCTTTGCGCTAAGAACTGTTCCTCGACCAGGTTCAGCAACTAATAGTGATGTAAATGCTGATGACACGCCCGTAGAATTTGACAGAGTGTCAACAAAAGTTGGGGCCGCTGCTATTAGCAATAACTCTGAAATTGAATCTGCGCTTTTTGTATTTATGCGACGCAAACTTCCTGTTGCAACAAAATATTTGCAAGATTTGTGGCGAGAAAAAACCATTCTCTTGTTTTTCGGACTTTTGTTGTTTATTGTTCTCTCAGTTTCGCTTTTGTTGCTAACACTTTCGTTTGTTTACAATCCTGATGCATTGCTTACGCAGCCTCTTGCAATTGGCATTATTGGCTCGTCACCAGTTTATGGTCCGCTGCTAGCACATCCAAAAATTAATTTGTATCAATATTCGTCGCTTTCGGCAGCACTCGTAGATTTTGATAATGGAACACTTTCTGCAATTTTCTCGACGCGAAATGTAAACGGCGTTACTGTTGTTGATGCAGTACTTCCGTCATCGCCAGTTACGTCGGCTGTTGTTCTTTCTATTTCCAAAGATGTGTTTGGTGATGCGGAAGAGCGACTTGAGAAACTTCGCATAAATGATCCGCAATATGTCTGGCCGTATCAAATTAGTAGCAATGCTGATAGTGGAGACAGCACTTCGGCGGTTCGTGGTGCGGATACATTGTTTGCACTTATTCTTGGACTAATAATTCCGTTATTTGTTTTGATTCCTGCGTTTGTCATCGGAAATCTGTTTGTAGATACATTAACTCAAGAAATAGAGCAGAAATTGCATCAATCTTTGTTTAGCGCAATTTCTCCAATGCGCTACATTGGAGAATATTTATTGTTTGGTGTTCTTGCAAATATTTTTGTTGTATTTATTTTCGTCGGACTTTTGTTTTTGCGATTTTCGTTTGTTGCGCACTTTGGTCTTGTGTTGACTTATGCATTTTTGTTTGGCCTACTATTATTTTTGTTTTCAATGAATTGCAGTTTCTTCTTTAAGCGAAAAGAAGTTGCGCAAACTGTTTATTCGTTTGGCGTTGTCGCAATTTTCTTGCTGTCGCCGTTCTTTTCACTGTCGCCTTTGTTTGTGTTGACTGAGCTTTTGCTTGGAAATACTTTATTGTTCCCGACGAGTATTGCATTACTTGTTTCTGGATGCATATTATTGCTGTTCTTATTATATTACAAATTACACAAAGAATATTATCTATCATAGATTACAAAAAGAATATTATTTATCGTGATTTGTGTTATTTAATTTTTTAATGACTACTACTCTAGTCTCACGACGAATCTTTAAATATCGTTGAGCGCAGTGTGGTGTTATGAAGACAAATTTGTCAATTAAATTTTTGATGGGTAAACTAGTATGGCTATAGCAACAATTGCGCTTGTATCATATCTAGGTATAATCTCAGCGCTTTTTGGATTTGCATCTATTCGCTTCTGGTTGATATTAAATCGTTTAGAAGGCGAAGTTCCTTTTTCCGTTAGCAGTGTTTTAGCTGGACGTCAAGCGATGCTTGTTGGTCACGTTGCTGCGCCATTTGCAAGTTTAGTTGAGAGTCCATATAGCCAGCACAAATGTATTTGTTTTGCGGCAGCAACTGAGCAAAAAACTGCGCACTTTGATGCACAGCGTGGTTTTGCTGCACCTTATTGGGAAAAACTTGGGACGAGTATTCGCAGCGCTCCATTTATCTTGACTGATCAAAGTGGTTCACTTTTTGTTATAGCTTCTCGCGCGCAAATTTCTCTGACGCAAACTTTTGCTGGTGAGCTTGATGTGCAACATAGATTCAAATCTGTAAAACGTGGAATGCAATGGTTTGCTCGCCGAATTGCGCCGACTCAAACTATTTGGGTTCGTGAATCTTTGCTTCGTGAGGGTGACGTTGTATTTGTTTCTGGCGTTGCGCAACCAATTTCTCCGATTGATATGCAATTAATTCCTGAGAAATTTCGCCCAAATGTAAAGTTTGTACTTAAGGGAACTGATGTTTGTGTTTCTAAAACAGTTCCTGCTGCGAACATTCCATTTTATGAAAAATGTTTTTGGTTTTGCGCGGTTAGTACTGGTGCTTGTTTGACTTTGCTTATTGCGTTGCTTGTTTTGTTTTAGAATATAGTCTGGAATATAGTCTGAATCAAAATTTCTACGAAACGTCTCTCGGCGCTTTCTTTATAAGTAAAGGAATCACTTTTATAAACCGTTCCTTGTTTCTTCATATTTGTCGATGTTTAATTCTCGTAGCTGCGGGTCGCCGCACTACTGAGATTTTAAGAGATTTAGAAAAATCTTGACATCGCCAATCCCTTCGCGAAAGCGAAAAAGATCTCCACTCAGAGGGAGGAGAGGTATACAAATATGGTAACATACTTAGAAGTTGCTCCAGATGCACTTATCGATGGCATCGCTGCAGAGCTCAAAAATAAACCACAGATTAAAGCACCTGTCTGGACTATTTTCGTTAAGACAAGTGCAAACAAAGAACAACCTCCAGCAAATAGTGATTGGTGGCATATTCGCGCAGCTGCAATTTTGCGAAAAGTAGCAGTCTACGGTCCACTTGGAACTAACAAACTTAAGGTTATGTACGGCGGTAAACAACGACGCGGTCACAAGAAACCAGTTTTCGTAACAGGCTCAGGAAACATTGCAAGAAAATGTTTGCAACAACTTGAAGCTGCTGGTCTTGTGAAACACGAAATCGTTGGTACTCACAAAGGCAGAAGTATCACACCAGCAGGTGTTAAGTTGCTTGATAGCATCGCATACAAAATTGCGAAAGCAACTCCTGCTCAAAAACAATAGGTGAAAAAATGGCAACATTCAAACATCTCTCTAAAAAACTCCGCCTAATAAAAGCAGGAGCACAAACAAGATGGGCACCATTTTGGACCATCCCAAAAGTATACGGCAAAGGTCGACGAGTTCACCCAAGCAGACACACTGCGATAAAGCGAAACTGGCGACGAACTAAGATTAAGGCTTAGGTGAAAAAATGGCTCAACTAGAAAGAATCTACACAATCCCATTGCGAAAGGGCGTTATGCAAGCGCCGCGCACACGACGTGCTAAAAAAGCAATCTTCGTTTTGCGAGAATTCATTACGCATCACATGAAGTCGGAAGACATTTCCTTGTCACAATCGCTCAACGAGCATATTTGGCAAAACGGAATGCGAAATCCAATCATGAAAGTTACTGTTGCTGTTGTTAAAGACGACAAAAACAAAGTAACTGTTAGACTTGCAAACGAAAAGGCAACAGCATCAGCATTAACAAAGACTGACAAAAAGGCAGCTCGAGCAGAATCGCATAAAGACGACACAAAATCAGAAAAGCCGTCCGCGAAAAAAGCAGAAGCAGCAAAGGCAGCATCAGCGCCAAAAGCTGACAAGCCAACAGTCGACGCTAAAGCTAAAGTCGCAAAGAAATAAATTTAATAAAAATTAATTTTTTTATATTCACTTTCATTTTCCTTTTTCAAAATTTTCTATAAAAAAAGAGCCGAGGAAAAATGAGCTCACCTATAGGAAAACAAATACGTCTGCATCACGATCCAAAATATGGACCTATTAGAGAGTATGAATTACCTAAAAATAAATTTGGATTTAGGCACATATACGAGCTATCGGCTACGGATAAATTAGACGCTGCTGATAAATCGGACTATGGGGTCACGCCAAATAATATTGCGCTTATAATTCGTGATTTGAATCATTACTTTAGAGCTGGAGAAATCTCAGGAAATTCTTCTCTTGCTCTCAGTTATTTCTTGGAATTAAGATTAATCGTCGGTCAATGGGTTGGCATTTGCCCTGAGCAACATACTGAGCTTATTCCGGCTTTCATGAAAAAATATAATTTGTGGAATTATGTAAGCGACCGTAATCCTGGTCTAGAATTGTTTGCAGGTGCGCAAGCTGAAATGAATTATATTGGTATTCCTTATATCGGAAAGGCTAAGGCTGGAACGAGAGAAATAGTATTTGCAAATACTCTTGAAGTAAGAAAAAAATAAAAACCGTTAACAAAAGATTACTGGTTTATTTTTTATTATTTATAATTCCCAGAATCGGTTTAAGTGAATCTGTTTCCAAAACCAAATCAAATTTCTGTTCAAACAGAGTGCGTTGTGGTATTGTTTCTTGATTCAAGAAACCGATTGCGAACTTTTTCTCAACGTCAAAATGCGCAGACATTCCTAAATCATCAATATTGTCGCCAAGTAAGAGCAATTGATTTCTTCCAACAACTTCTTTTTGAAATTTACTTGAAAGAGGAGTACGCAAGGATTTGTTGGTTGACGTAATTACAGCAACACCGTGTCCTGTTGTTTTTCCATTTTCATCAAATGTAAATGTGTTTGCGTGAATGTGAACGTTTGGAAAGAGAAGTCCTTTTGATTCTAGATGTGCTTCAATTACGGGTGTATGAGCTGCTGAAAATATTAGGATTGGAATTTTTTTATCGTTGCAAAACGTAAAAAATTCTTTTGCGTCATCTTTAAGCAAAATTTGTCCGTCTATTGCAGCTTTTTTGATTATTTCTCTTGTCAAACCGTGTTCAACAAAAAGTTCTAGATGTTTGGTCCACCATTCTTCCATCAAGGCAAGTTTCTTTTCTGTTGGAAGATATGGATCAATTTCGTATGGATGATATTTTGCAAACAGTGTCTTTGCAGCTTTTACGTATTCGTCACTGATGTAACCGCCGTTACGATAAATTGCAATACCTGTTGAAGCTAGTTTTCCGTTGACGAAAGCTTTTGTTAGCGTTTTGTCGAAATCTGCTACAATAAATAATTTAGATAAATCAAACGTAGGTTGTGTTGCGCTCATAATTAGTCAAAGAAAATGATGAAATATTAATGTTTGTGTTCTAACGCACTCTCAATTGAGATAAGTGATCCGTCCAATGCTTCTTTTAGCGTATGAGCTTCTCCGCGACCGTGAAATCTCTTACTACCCGCAACGAAATTTGCATTGACTTCTACAGATCCGTGAATACCTTGTGCATGCACATCTTTTTTGACGACGTTTAATTCGTCAAACTCACCGAAGTGATGTTTCATTTTTTCTACAAATTTTTCAACTGCAACAGTTGCGTCCATTCGCTCAACGGCGTTGAATCCAGAAAGTTGTACTGTGTTTTTTTCCATTTTCTCGCCTCCAAGATTGTAATTGGGTTATCTTTGGAATTTATATACATTAGGTAAGTAATGCGCTCGTCGAATTCTGCACGATAAATATGTGAGGAGCTAAAAATTATTAATAGCTACTTTAAGATATATGTTGTAATAGCCTATTCGTATTTTCACAACGTTTATATATTCTGTTCCTTAGGAAAATGAATCAGAGGTGGAGTGTAATACTAAAGCACGATCAGTATGTCGAGCAGCTCTATGCAAAGCTGAAAGACCACTATGATGTGATTTACAGGTCCCTCCCGCTGTTTTCTGACCGAGACCGTTTAATTGGAGAAGTTGACATGGTTGGTGTATCGTCCAACGGTGTAGACATCTTTGAAGTTAAGTGCAGTTTTCGTCCAGTCAAAGCGAGAAAACAATTGCTGAAGATTAAAAAAATATTTGGCAATGTGGACAAAGACGTCAGCGTGTTCTTTTATCATGGAGCCGGCGAACAATTAGTTCGTATGGAATAAATATTTCATACGATGGCTAAATCATAGATTTATTTTTCTCTGGGGAACCCTTGCGCAAATTTATTCAACAAGTAATTAAAAAAATCAAGATGGATAAAGTTCAAAGATTTAATCCCGAAATTGACCAGCTTACATTTTTTAATGTAGTGAGAGGATCATAAACGCCTTTTTCGGCGCCAACCATACTCATATTTTGACGACCAACACCTGCACTCTCTAGCATAAGATTACTGTTTACAAAATAACCTAGGTCTGGCGCCGGACTTCTATCAACTCTAAGAACGCTCACACCGGGAATCAAATAACCTTTATCTCTAATAACAATAAAATACTCAGAGCCACGAAAAAGATTGTCCGCACTGTGTCCATCGTGCTCTCGTAAATATTCTTCTAAATCTCCCCGAGTATCAGGAGAATATGGTTTGAAAGCATCAAAGTGGCTCATGAAAGAAAGATTTTATTGTATTATATAAATATTCTATATGAAACAGAAATTAAAAATTATTTAAGTTTAATTTCTTCAGAATCTGGCGCCGCAGAAATAAATGCAGCGATCACAAATAAGATGAACATTAGATTAAGCAAAAATGCCCAAGTTTAATCAAGTATG
>Ga0265318_10001896_pt1 | contig 11719 bp, 9 predicted proteins | sample 4821metaG_FD_192431 | JGI IMG/M metagenome (GOLD analysis project Ga0265318, IMG submission 192431) | Rhizosphere microbial communities from Carex aquatilis grown in University of Washington, Seatle, WA, United States - 4-8-21 metaG | ecosystem: Host-associated > Plants > Roots > Rhizosphere >... | reverse complement strand
GAGGATGCGGGGCGGTTGGGGGTTGGGGGGCACTAGCGGAGGACCATGGCAACGAACCCGCAAAACCCCGTCCGCAAACAGCAGTGGGTACCAAGCGCCGAGCTGGCTGACTTGTGGGCCACGCCACACGATCCAACACTCGACAAGGACCTCGAAATGCTGTCAGGAGAGATCGCAGACGTTCAGGACACCGCCCATGAGCACTCAGATCGCAATTTGCCTACCTGACAAGCTCGCGGCTTTCATCGATGAGGTTGTCGTTTCCGGCGGTGGGCGAAGCCGGGCATACGTCGTGATTCAGGTCCTCGAACGCGAGCGTCGGCGCCCGCGACGCCGAGATCCTTGCCCGCACTGGTCCAGATCGCGATCTCGCGGGGTTGGCCGAGTACGCGCGCGGCTTGCCTACCTAGCTCGTTTAGTCCTGCAGAGAACCTGGGAGTACAGATCGGTTTTCTGCTTGATTACCAAGAGGACGTACTTGCGCGATCGGGGGGCACCCGACCCAAGTACCTGATCTCCTCGCCGAGACTTTACCGATGGCGATGCACTCTTCTGAATTCACCGGTCACGCCGGAGCCTAATGGCATCGATAACCAAGACAACCTTGAGAGTCCACTCCGGAGCCTTCCAGAGAGCACGGAGCCCAAGAGCCGTGAGGACCTCTGCTGATGTCAAGTGTCCCATCGAGAGCCCCTCATGTCGATCCGCGTGACCGTTGAGCCTCCTGCACTGCTCTACGAGAGGCCCATACCTGTCGAAGAAGATCCTCCGGCACCACTCGCGCATCGGGGCCGAAAACCTCGTAGAGCGCCAATGGCGCCTTTGGCTCCCGCGGGCGCGGCAGTTTCAGCTTCAACGCGCGCTCGACCTTGTCGGCTGGCAAAGTCCCTGTCGTGAGTTCGGCATGGGCGGCACGGAGTACGCGCCGCGCTGCGCGCCACATCTGCCTACGCCTATATTGCTGCCACGAGCCCTTATACGGGCCACGTCGGCTTGCCTGCCAGCGAACTGTCTTCTCAGCACGACCGATCTCTCGGATGCGACTGGGTGTCACCCCGAATTGCGTGCGAAATGGTTCAGCGAGCTGTCGCGATGACGCGTAGCCAGCGCGCTGCGCAGCCTCTGAAGGTGGTTTGTCGCCTAGAAGTACAAGCGCGGCACGATCCAAGCGGAGGCGCTTCCGGTCGTCACGCATCGTGGTCCCAGCACTCGCAAACGCACGGTTCAGTGTGCGCTCGCTACATGCGAGCGCCTTTGCGAGCTGGTCTGCCCCTTGACAGGGGTTCAGACGAAGGCGCTCCCTTGCTTCGCGGACAAGTTGTCTGTAGGTGGTCTCGGTCGTAGGCCGATGGGTCACTCCACAACAGATAGGGCACCGGCCGGCTGTTTACAACCCTGCCGCCTCCGGCGATGCAGTGGGTGACAGTGCAACCGGGCTCGACTCTTCGCTTCGTGCCTCCGGCACTTCACTGCGCTCGAGCAGGGTTGCACAGCGAAGGTTCGGAAACGCGACAACTTGTAGGACAGAAGTACATCTGCGCAAAGCGGAGCAATTGCCTAATGCGCAGCCCTGCTAAATCCCGTCCAAAACACCCTTCAACTCATCCACCGACTGATAGTCCAGCCCCAGCAGATGATCGTGCCGGTGCCGCACAACCCCCTCCTCATCGATGACGATCACCGCGCGCTTGGTCCCGAGCCTTGGCGAGAATGCGCTGTACTCCATCGCCACCTGCCGGTCCACGTCCGACAGCAGCGGCACGTTCAGCCCATGCTGGGCGATGAACGCCGCGTGCGAGTCGAGGTCCTGGGAGGAGATTCCCACGACGGTCGCGTTCAGGGAGGCGAAGTCCTCGGCGCGGTCACGGTAGGAGCAGAACTGTTTGGTGCAGACGAGGGTTTTGTCGCCTGGGTAGAACAGCAGCACCACACGCTCGCCGCGGTGCTCTGAGAGCCGGAACGGGCCCTCGGTGCCCGGCAGCTCGAAATCGGGAGCCGGCTCGCCGACCTGCGGGGTCTTGGCCATCTGCGTTCACCCTATCGGATGCGATAGAACCATCTCGATGGTTCCCCGCCAGCTCATCCGCCTCGGCGCGACGGCGTCCGTCGGCGTCGTGCTCGCGGCCTGCGGCAGCAGCGCCCCCGCCGACGTCTCCACGCCCACCGCCGGCGTCAGCGCGATTCCAGCGCCCGCGCACACCTCCTCTGCGCGACTGCTCGACTGGCCCGAGTTCGGCCTCAATCCTCAACGCAGCGGCGTCAGCGAACTCTCCACCGGCATCACCGCCGCCAACGTCGGGCATCTCGCGCGCAGGACCGTGAAGCTCGCCGGCACGGTCGACTCCTCGCCGATCTACTTGCACGGCGCGAGCGTCGATGGCGCCACCCACAACACGATCGTCGTCACCACCACGTACGGCAAGACGATCGCCATCGACGCCGACAGCGGCAGGATCCTGTGGACGTTCACGCCTCCCGGCTACAGCCGCTGGGCGGGCAGCTCGCAGATCACAACCACCAGCCCGCTCGCCGACCCCAACAGGCGGTTCGTCTACGCCGCCTCACCCAACGGCCTCATCCACAAGCTCTCGCTCGCAAGCGGCAGCGAGGCCGCGGGCGGCTCGTGGCCTGTGCCGATTACGCGCGACCCCACCCACGAGAAGCTCGCAGCCGCGCTCAACATCGACGGCGGCGACCTGCTCGCCACCACCGGCGGCTACTACGGCGACGCCCCTCCCTACCAGGGCCACGTCGTCGCGATCGACCGCGCCAGCGGGCGGATCTCGAAGGTGTTCAACACGCTCTGCGCCAACCGCCACGAAATCCTCGCCCCCAGCACGTGCTCCGCGAGCGACTCCGCGATCCTCTCGCGAGGCGGGCCGGTGGTCGAGCCCCGCAACGGGCGCATCCTCATCGACACCGGCAACGGCCCCTGGAACGGCACCACCAACTTCGGCGACAGCGCTCTCGAGCTCACGTTCCCCACGCTCGCCCTGCGCCAGTCCTTCACCCCCACCAACCAGGCGCAGCTCAACAGCGGCGACACCGACCTAGGCTCAAGCGCACCCGCGCTGCTCGGCCACGACCGCATCGTGCTCGCCGGCAAGGACGGCATCCTGCGCGTGCTCGCGCTCTCGCGTCTCGACGGCCACCCGCCCACCGGAGCGCGCACGCGCGTTCACCCGCTCGGCGGCGAAATCCAGCGGCTGTCGATCCCCGGCGGCGGCGAGCTGTTCTCCGCGCCCGCGGTCTGGCAGCGGCGCGGGCACACCACGATGTTCGTCGCCGACGAAGGCGGCACCGCCGCGTACGTACTGCGCGCCGGGCGGCTCTACCGAGCCTGGGAAAACTCCACTCCGGGCACCAGCCCCGTGATGGCGGGCGGCCTGCTCTACGTCTACGACCTCAGCGGCGGCGGAATTAATATCTATAAGCCTGCCTCACCGCGCCCGGTAGCCAAGCTGCCCGGCGCGAGCGGACATTGGAACAGCCCGATCGTCGTCGACAGCCACGTGGTCGAGCCGGAGGGCAACGCCAACGACCACCAGCTCAGCGGCACGCTCGACATCTTCTCCGCAAGCTAGACGGAGGCCGCCCTACAGGCCGTAGCCTTCGAGCAGGTTCAGCCACACCTCGCTGCGCGTCGGAAAGCACGGCACCGCATGCCACAGACGCTCCAGCGGAACCGCGCCGATCAGCGCGATCGTCGCCGCGTGCAGCGACTCCGCCACCTCCACGCCCGTGAACGTCGCGCCCACGATCACGCCACGATCCTCGTCCACCACGATCCGCGCCGTGCCCGGCGCGTCCTTGCCCACGAAACTGCCGCCCGCGTTCGCCTCCACCCCCACGTCGACCGCGCGCACGTTCAGCCCCGCCTCGCGCGCGCCCGCGAGCGTGTACCCCACCGCCGCCACCTGCGGCTCGGTGAAGATCACCCGCGGCGAGGAGCGCCCATCCGAGCGCAGCGCCAGGTCACGGTCGGTCCGCCCGAGGATGCGATCGGCCACCAGGCGCGCCTGGTACTTGCCCATGTGCGTCAGCAGCACCCGCCCGTTCGCGTCGCCCACCGCATACAGCCAGTCGTGCCCGGCCACCCGCAGCGTCTCGTCGACCTCCACCGGCCTGCCCGGCTCCAACCCGAGCGACTCGAGACCCAGCTCGTCGGTGTGAGGGCGGCGTCCGACCGCCGCGAGCAGCTCCTCGCCCGTGAACGAGCGACCGTCCTCCAGGCGCAGCGTCACCGGCCCGCGCACACCGCCCGAGAGATCCCTCTCCACCGCCACCGCCTTAACTCCAAGCGCCACCTGCACCCCCGCCTGCTCGAGCGCTTCGCGAACCAGCTCCGACGCGAACTCCTCCTCACCCGCGATCAGCCGCGAGCCCGCCTCCACGACCGTCACGCGCGCGCCCAGCGACGCGTACGCCTGCGCCATCTCCACGCCCACAACCCCGCCGCCGAGGATCAGCAGCGACGCGGGGATCGCGCTCGCCGTCGTCACCTCGCGGTTCGTCCACGGCTCGGACTCCCGCAGCCCCGGGATCGGCGGCATCGCCGCGCCGCTGCCGGTGGCGATCACCACCGCGCGGCGGGCGCGCAGCAGCTCCTCCCCCACGCGCACCTCGCGCTCGCCCACCAGCCTCCCGTGGCCGCGAACGAGCGTCACCGAGCGCTCCTCAAGCCACGGCAGCTGCGCGGAATCCTCGAGCTGGTGCACCACCTCGTGGCGGCGGCGCAGGACCGCTGTGACATCAAGCTCGGCCCGCGCCGCCTCCGCCGCGCCCGGCACGCGGCGCGCCTCCGCCAGCGCCTGCGCGGGGCGCAGCAGCGCCTTCGAGGGCATGCACGCGTAGTAGGAGCACTCGCCGCCCACGAGCTCCCGCTCGACCAGCGCCACCGACACGCCGCTCGCCCCCAGACGACCCGCGCACACCTCGCCCGCCGGTCCCGCGCCGATCACGATCACGTCGAACTCTCGCGTCATCGAGCGCACCGTATCGGGTGCTCAGGCGCCGTCCGTCCATCCAAGCGCTAGCCTCGTTCACGATGAGCGAATCGCTGGCCGGTCAGCTGCTGCTCGCCTCGCCCTCGCTGGTGGACCCCAACTTCGCGAGAACGGTCGTGCTGGTCGGGGTGCACAACGAGGACGGCGCCATGGGCGTCGTGCTCAACCGCCCCTCCGAGGTCACCATCGGCGAGGCCGCGCCGCTGTTGGAGGATGCCGTCGGAGAGCTCGAGCCGGTGTTCGTCGGCGGTCCCGTCCAGCCCACGTCGATCGTGTTCCTCGCCGAGTTCCTCGACCCCGACCCCGCCGGACTGCTCGTGCTCGGGCGCATCGGCTTCCCCGCCCCGGAGGCGGGCATCGAGGAGCTCATGCAGAGCACCGCGCGACGACGCGTGTTCGCGGGCTACGCCGGCTGGAGCGCGGGGCAGCTCGACGCGGAGGTCGCCAACGACGACTGGATCGCGCACCCCGCCCTGCCGGAGGACGTCTTCAGCGACGTGCCCGAAGGTCTGTGGGGCAGCGTGCTCACTCGCATGGGCGGCAGCTACGCGTTGATCGCGCGGATGCCGCTCGACCCGAGCGTCAACTGAGCAGCCAGCTACCCTAGTCCTCGTGCTGAAGCTCGCCCGCTGGTCGACGACCCACCGCAAGTACGTCGTGCTCGGCTGGGTGGTCCTCCTGTTCGCCGTAAACGCCTTCGCGCAATCCGCCGGGACGAGCTACTCCAACAACTTCACGCTGCCCAACTCCGACACGCAGCGCGCCGCGGATCTGCTCCAGCACAGCTTCCGCGAACAGGCGGGCGACCGCGACACGATCGTCTACAAGGTCAGCTCCGGAACGGTCCTCGACCAAGCGGTGCGCTCGCGCATGAGTGCGATGTTCGCCGAAGTGAGCAAACTGCCCCACGTCGCCCAGGTGATCAGCCCCTATGAAGGGGCGGTCGCCGGGAAGTCGATCTCCGCCGATCGCACGATCGCCTTCGCCACGGTGGTGTTCGACGAAAAAGCCAACCTGCTGAACAAGGGCACCGTCGAACGCGTCGTCAAGACCGCTCGCGCGGCCGCTGTATCGAATCCCGCCCACCCCCTGCAGGTGGAGCTGGGCGGACAGGCGATCGAGATCACCCAGCAGGAAGGCTTCGGCCTGTCCACCGCGGTCGGGCTGCTCGCCGCGATCGTAGTGCTGCTGCTCACGTTCGGCTCACTGATCGCGATGGGCCTGCCGATCGTCACCGCGCTGTTCGGACTCGGCACCGGGCTCGGGGCGATCGCGCTGTTCACCCACGTCGTCAACACCCCCAACTTCTCCTCCGAGCTCGCCGCCATGATCGGCCTGGGGGTCGGGATCGACTACGCGCTGTTCATCCTCACCCGCTTCCGCGAGGCCTACGCCACCCCGGGACCGACGTTCGCCGACGCGCGCGAGTCGGTCGTGCAGGCGATCGACACCGCGGGTCGTGCGGTCCTGTTCGCCGGCTGCACAGTCGTGATCGCGCTGCTCGGGATGATGCTGCTCGGCGTCGACTTCCTCTACGGCGTAGCGATCTCCGCTTCGATCGGCGTGCTGCTGGTGATGCTCGCTTCGCTCACGCTGCTTCCCGCGCTTCTGACGTTGGCCGGTGCTCGCGTGGCCGTCGGCGGGCGGCGCGCACGGGCCCGCGCCGCGGCACGCCACGCCGCGGGCGAGCCGGTCGCCGCACCCGACGGCGGCGCGTGGCTGCGCTGGAGCGCATTCGTACAGCGCCACCCGGCGAGCATCGCGCTCGTCTCGGCGCTCGCGATGCTCGCGATCGCAGCACCCGCAACCGCGCTGCGGCTCGGATCGAGCGACGCCGCCAACGACCCCTCCAGCCAGACCACTCACAAAGCCTACGAGCTGCTCGCGCAGGGCTTCGGCGCGGGCTTCAACGGCCCGCTGCTCGTCGTCGCGAAGGTGCCAGCCGGCACGCAGGCAGCGCTCGCCACGCTCCGTTCGAGCATCGCCGCCACGCCCGGTGTCGTCGCGGTCGCACCGCCGCGACTCAACGAACCGGCAAGGAACGTCGCCACGCTCACCGTCTACCCGCGCTCCTCGCCACAGGCCTACGCCACGACCCAGCTGGTCTCGCGCCTGCGCGACCACGTCATCCCGCCGATCGAGAAGCGCAGCGGCCTGACCGCTTACGTCGGCGGCGTCACCGCCGGCTCGGTCGACTTCGCGACCGTCCTCGGGCACAAGCTGCCGCTGTTCATCGGCGTCGTCGTGCTGCTCTCCGCGCTGCTGTTGATGATCGTCTTCCGCTCGCTCGTGATCCCGCTGCAGGCCGCCGTGATGAACCTGCTCTCGATCGGGGCCTCGCTCGGCGTGATCGTCGCGATCTTCCAGTGGGGCTGGCTTGGGAGCGTGTTCGGCGTGCAGCAGGGCCCGATCGAGTCGTTCATCCCCGTGATGCTGTTCGCGATCGTGTTCGGCCTCTCGATGGACTACGAGGTGTTCCTCGTCTCGCGCATCCACGAGCGCTGGGCGCACACGCGCGAGAACTCGCGCGCGGTCGGCGAGGGGCTCGCGCTCACCGGACGCGTCGTCACCGCCGCCGCCGCGATCATGGTGTGCGTCTTCCTGTCCTTCATGCTCGGCGAAAACCGCGTCATCAAAGAGTTCGGCCTCAGCCTCGCGAGCGCCGTGCTCCTCGACGCGCTCGTCGTGCGCTGCCTGCTGCTGCCGGCGACGCTCCACCTGATCGGCAAGGTCACGTGGTCGCTGCCCGCCTCACTCGACCGGCTGCTGCCGCGCCTCAACATCGAGGGCACGCTGCCCACGGCCGACGTGGACGCCACCTCGAACGGGCAGGGCGCGCTTCACAACGGCGGGGCTCCTCGCGCCGGTCGCGAGGTTGCGAGCGAGGGAGCGGAGGTCTGAGCCCAATCGGGCGGGGGGCGGCGCTCGCCCTCCTGTGCGCGTCGGCGCTCTGCGCGTCGGCGTCGAGCGCTCACGCCCGGACAGGCGCCCGGCAGCCATCCGCGCTGTTGCTGTTCGCGCCGGTGAGCGAGTCGCAGCTGGCGAGCGTCGGCGGGATGTCCGTGGGGATCATGTCCGCCACTCAAGGCAGCTACCAAAGCGCTCAGTTCCTGCTCGACCTCACCCAGGGGGCGCGGATCTCGTCCTCCGCATACCCCAGCGCGAGCGCCCCTCTGTTGACGATCGCCCCCACCGCCAGCGGAGCTGCGGTCGCGGGATGGAGCGAAGCCGTCCAGCGCGCCGAAGAAGCACCCCAGTTGCTGCGGCCCGGGCTGCTCGCCAGCCAGCTCCCGGGCGGCGCCGGCTACGCGGGTGTCCTCGGCACGAACGACCTCGACGCGATCGCCGCAGCCGACTCCAACGGCGTGATCGCCTCCGACTCGCTCGGAGCGGCCCGCACGCTGCTCGCGCGTATCACCGCGCAGCGCCGCGAAAAGCGCCTCGTCGTGGCCGACCTGCCCGCCGGCGCGGAAGGAATCGCCGACCTGCGCGCGCTGAGCGCCGAACACGAACCCGGCGAGCTGCTGCTCGTCGTCCAGCGCGCGCCAGACACGCGCGGCGGCGAGCTGCTGTGGACGGCCGCCGCCGGTCTGGGCGGCGCCGGTGGCAGGGAGCTCACCTCGGCGAGCACCAAACAGCGCGGGCTGATCGCCGCGGTCGACCTCGCGCCCACGATCCTCGTGCACCTGGGGGTGAAGAAGCTGCCCGCGGACATGCGCGGCAAGGCGCTCGAAACCGACGGTCCGCTGCACTCTTCGAGCCTGCGCGCGTTGATGGCACGCCTGCACGTGGTCGGCGGGCGACGACTGAAGGCGCTCGCCGCGCTGCTGATCGCCTGGGCGCTGCTGCTTCTCGCATGCGCAACGCGACCGGCGGCTCGCGCACGTGCGATGCGCGTGGGGGCGCTCGGCGTGATGTGGGCGCCCGTCGTCGTGTTGATCCCCGCGGCGCTCGAGCCGAGCGCGCCTGTGGAGTACGCCACGATCGCGCTCGGGTGCCTCGCGTTCGGGGCGTTCACCGACCGACTCACGCCGTGGCCTCGCGCGGTGATTCCTCCCGCCGTCGTCTCGATCGTCCTGCTCACCCTCGACGCACTCTCCGGCAGGCAGCTGTTGATGCGCTCGGTGTTGGGACCAAACCCGATCCTCGGCGCGCGCTTCTACGGCATCGGCAACGAGCTCAAGTCGGGGCTCGCGGTGCTCGTGCTCGCGGCGGTCGCCGCCGCGCTCTATCCCGCCGTGCGCTCCCGCCGCGCCGCACTGACGGTGGCGGGTGCGGGCGCAGTGCTGGCCGTGGTGGAGGGCTCCGCGCGCATCGGCGCGGGCGTCGGCGGCGTGATCCTCGTCAGCGCCGGCTTCGCTGTCGCGACCGTGCTGCTGGCGCCCGGCGCGGTCAGCCGCAGGCGCGCGCTCGCCGTGATCCTCGCCCCCATCGCGGGGCTCGTGGTGCTCGCCGCCCTCGATCTCGCCACCGCTCACGGCGGCGGGCACTTCACCGGGAGCATCCTCGACGCGCGCTCCGCGGGCGATCTGCGTGACGTGATCGTGCGTCGCTACGGCGCCGCGTGGAGAGAGCTGAAGAACCACGCGATGCCCTTCGCCACCGTGCTCGCCCTGGCGTGCGGTGGGTTCGGGATCCGCATGCGTGACCGTCTGCTCACACCGGTGCACGGCGATCCGGGGTGGCTGGCCGCGCTCGGAGGAGGGCTCACCGCGGGCGTCGTCGGCGCGCTCGCCGAGGACTCAGGCCCGGTGCTGCTGGTCGTGGCGGTGTTCGCCCTGGGGTGCGTCGCCACATATCTGTGGGGTGGCGTGCGCGCGAGCCCTCCGGCCCACACGCACGCCACCGCCGATCAGCGATCGATCAGACGATCGAGTTGACCTCGATCTTTTCTTCGTTCGTCAGTTCGCCCTTCAGCATCAGGCCGGACTGCACGCTCGGACCGCCGCCCAGCGAGGTCTCGAACACATCCGCCGGCTGACCTTCGAATTTTTCCGGTTTCTGTTTGCCTTTGCTCTGAGCGAATTTTTCCGATTCGGTGAGCACCATTTTGTTGGCTTTCACCTCGTGGATCACCGACCCCGTCACTGCGATCGGCACTCCGTCGCAGCTGAATTCCGCCACCGCCGAGCCTTCCGCCGGGTAGAGGTCGAGGCCGATTTTGACTTTGACTTTCGTGAGCGGTTCTTCTTTCTGCACCACACCCAGTGACCCGTCGAGCGTGTTCGTCGCAATTTCGCCTTCTTCGGCCCCCGCGGACTGGCACGAAAAGCCCGCGATTGCACATTCGGTGAACGTCGTCGTGAGGTTGCCCACGGTTTTCACGCCGGTGTATTCGCCGGCGCTCGTCACGCCGCCGCACGTCACCTGCAGGCCCGTCACCGTTTCCAACACTGCCGGCGCTTTCGCGCGTTCTTCTTCGATCAGCGTTTCGCATTCGGCCTTGCTGAGTTTGGCTTTCGCCCGCCGTTCTTCAGCAACGTGTTCGTGTTCTTCGGCTTCGCGTATGAGCCTCGCTTTTTCCGGTTCCGGAGCCGTTTCGGCTTCTTTGCGCTTCTGTTCGGCGATTTCTTCTTCGCCCCGGGCACGCAGGCAGTTGGTGTATTTCCCGGAGAAGATGAAACGTTCGATCGAAGTGAATTTCGCTTTCGGGCCGGGGCCCGCGAGCCATTCGTATTTGCCTTCCGCGCCGACGGCCGTGCCGCAGTTCGAGTCCGAGAACCCAGCGCCTTCGGTTTTCGCTTTTTTGATGCACCTGCCGTATTCGGGCGCTTCCGCCGAAGCGCTCGCCGCGGCGACCGCGCCGATGGCCATGACCGCCATCAGGCACAGCCCGAACATCCTCAGTCGAATCATCCCCGCATCCCCTTCGTCGGTTTCCACTGACGCCGCGAGTGTCTGCCGATAGGTGGTGCTATGTCAACCGTGGCAACAGTCGGCCGCGTACTTCCGGTGTCGTGCTACCAGCGTCGTTCTACTCGTCGAGGCCGGGGATCGGCTCGATCGGAAGCTCGGGGTGTATGCCTTCGAGTTCTGCGAGGTCCAGGCGATCCTGAGGTCGGCCTGCCAGGCGCTTGAAGCCCACCACGCTCACCAGACCCGCGATGCGAACTTTCTGCCCGAGGAACTCAACGAGTTCGGCACGCGCGGCAACCGTGGCGTAGTCCAGAGGCGGCAACCCTCCACGCATGATGTCGACAATGCCGTGGCGTCAGTTGATGCGCAGGTGTTGAGCATCTGCGACATCGGCGGGCGCCAGCACCTTGCCGTCGTACAAACGCCTCCCCTCTACACGCTCGAGAAAGCGCAGCACCGCAGCGTCGGCGTCGGGACCATCGGGAACGAGCAGATCGCTGTCTTTGGTCGCGCGAACGTAGCCGTGGTAGATAACGCTGAAGCCACCGATAACGACATACTCGAGCCCGACCGCATAGGCGTCAGCGACGACGCCCGCGAGGTCAGGACCAGAGAGCTCGTCTGGGGACATGGCCGGTTCTTATCGCGGCCGCTAGCAGGGAGACAGCCTGCTGAGAAAGTCTTTGCCCGACCTCGAGCCGCTGGGCGGGCGTCAATGCCATGTTGCTCGCGCGAAGCTGCTCCGTCTCTTCGCGATTGATCTCCGCCCACTCAGCCTCGTGACCGACCGAAAGAAGAGGTGTTCTCGCCTTGGGCTCCATGCTCACATTCTACTCCTGCTGCCACCCGATCTACTA
>Ga0265318_10001893_pt1 | contig 11737 bp, 10 predicted proteins | sample 4821metaG_FD_192431 | JGI IMG/M metagenome (GOLD analysis project Ga0265318, IMG submission 192431) | Rhizosphere microbial communities from Carex aquatilis grown in University of Washington, Seatle, WA, United States - 4-8-21 metaG | ecosystem: Host-associated > Plants > Roots > Rhizosphere >... | reverse complement strand
GGCCGGGGAGGCCCGTTCGGACGCATCGCGCAGCGCGTGGTTCGTGCGGCGGGCACCGATCGGCCGGAGTGAGCGATGCGTATTCTGGTCACGGGTGCCGCGGGCTTCATTGGCCGTGCGCTGCTGCAACGGCTGCTGGTCGATACGGACGGGGCCGACATCACCGGGCTCGATCTCGTCGCAGCGCCGCCGGAAGCGTCGGGTGCGCGTCTGTCCTGGATCAGCGGCGGCCTCGACGACCGCGCCGTGCTGGAGCAACTCGGCGCTGCGTCGTTCGACCGCGTGTTCCATCTCGCCAGCGTGCCCGGCGGCCGCGCCGAGGTCGAGCCTGCGCTCGGTCGCCGCGTCAATCTGGATGCGTCGCTCGATCTCCTGCAGTTGCTGGCCCAGCATGGCAACCGGCCGCGCGTGGTCTATGCCAGCAGCATCGCCGTCTATGGCGCGCTGTCCGGCGCGCCGGTCAGCGCGCAGACGGAGGCGCGGCCCCTGATCAGCTATGGCGCGCACAAGCGGATGGTGGAGATCGCGCTCGCCGATCACACCAGGCGCGGAGAGCTGTCAGGCATCGCGCTGCGGCTGCCCGGCATCGTCGCAAGGCCGCGACCGGTGAGCGGCTTCGGCTCCGCCTTCATGAGCGAACTGCTGCATGCGGTGTCCGCGGGCGAGAGCTATGCCTGCCCGGTGTCACCGGACGCGACCGCCTGGTGGCTGTCGGCCAAAGTCGCGGTCGACAATCTCATCCGCGCTGGCGAGATTGATGTCTGCGGCACTCTGCAACTCCCGGCGCTTCGACTTTCGATCGCCGAGGTGATGGCAGGCTTGGCGCTGCTCTATGGTGCTGAGCGGCCCGCGCGCGTGACGTTCGATCCTGACGACAGCATCGAGAAGGTGTTCGGACGCTTTCCAATGCTGGAGGTTGATGCCGAGTTGGCGTTGGGCTTCGCCCATGATGGATCGGCGGCGGAGATGATCACGAATGCGCTCCGCGCCGGTTACATCTGAGAGAAGGTCGAAGCCGCTGCGGCGCGCGAAGCTCGCCTCGAGCGCGCGACCGCGCTGTGCCGCCGCTAACGGGCGCGTCGGGGATAGATGATCACCGAGAGATAGGTCATCGGCGCCTTGATCAACTCCTCGGGGCCGTGACGTGCTGCGGCGTCGAAGAACAGGGCGTCGCCGGGCTCCAGCAGATAAAGCCGGTCGGCATGGCGATAGCGCACCTTTCCGCTCAGCATGTAGATGAACTCGACGCCGGCGTGGCGGAAATCCGTGTAAGGAACGGCGTCGCCCTTCAGCGTGATCAGATAGGGTTCGACCACCACGTCGCCGCCGAGCGAGTGGCCGAGCAGATCGTAGAGATGGCCGGCCTTGGTGCCGCGGCGCTCGATGCGAACGCCCTGGCCGGCCTTGACGAAGGAACAGTCGCGCTCCTCGCCATTCTCGCGGAACAGTCGCGCGATCGGCACGTTCAGCGCCTTGGCGAGCGCCGACAGTGTCGCCAGTGACGGCGAGATCGAGCCGTTCTCGATCTTGGACAGCATGCCGGCCGAGATGCCGGCCGCCGCGCCCAGTTCTGATACGGTGAGATCGAGGTCCTTGCGCAAGCGGCGCACCTCGGCGCCGATCTCCGACTCCAGGGTTGGCGTGGCCTCCTTCGGCGCGAGCGATCCTGTCAGCAGCTCGGGCTCCGCGCGGGACGTCTCGGCCTTGCTGTCCTTCCTGGGATGCTTCGCGGCACCTTTCGCCACAGGAAACCTCGTTTGCTTCTCGGCGGCCTCGCAGCAGCGCTGACCCTATGACGTCTATACGCCGCAGCGGGCGTCGCGGCCAGTACAAGCGCCCATTTTCAGGTTCTCTCGATCCGCACCAAGCCCGCCTGCCGGTCCACGTCTGAACTTTCCTGAAGTGAACAAAAGTTTCTTGACGAGAATTGCTGCTGGGCTATCCTGACGGTCGGACGGGGCGCTCAGCCCGTCCCACAATGATGTGGATCGGAGCGGCGCATGTGCGGAATCGTCGGGCTGTTTCTGAAAGCTCCCCGGTTGGAGCGGGAGCTCGGCGCGTTGCTCAGCGAGATGCTTGTCGTCATGAGCGATCGCGGACCCGACAGTGCCGGCTTCGCGGTCTACGGCGATCGCACGCAGGGCCGCGTTAAACTCACCATCTCCGGTGCCGACGAGGACGTTTTGCGGCGTGCCGTGGCCGAGCTCGGCAAGGCGATCAATGAAACGCCGGCGGTGACCCTGCACGATACCCATGCCGTGTTGTCGATCTGCTTCGACAAGGAGAAGGCGGCGCGCGCCTTCATCGAGGGACATGACGACATCAGCTTCGTCGGCGCCGGCGCGCGCATGGAGCTCTACAAGGAGGTCGGTCGGCCCGAGCAGGTGACGCAGCGCTTCGGCCTGCCGCGTATGGCCGGCAGCCATGGTATCGGCCACACCCGCATGGCGACGGAATCGGCGGTGACGACGCGTGGCGCGCATCCATTCTCGACCGGGCTCGATCAATGTCTCGTGCACAATGGCTCGCTGTCGAACCATAATGGCGTCCGGCGCATGCTGCAGCGGGAGGGCATGCGCTTTGCCACTGAGAACGACACCGAGGTTGCGGCGGGCTATCTGAGCTGGCGGATCCGCGAGGGCGCCTCGCTGAAGCAGGCGCTCACCGACAGCCTGTCCGATCTCGATGGCTTCTACACCTTCGTGGTCGGCACCGAGACCGGCTTCGCCGTGCTGCGCGACCCGATCTCCTGCAAGCCCGCAGTGATGGCCGAGACCGACGATTACGTCGCGTTCGGCTCGGAGTATCGCGCGCTCGCTGGCCTGCCCGGGGTCGACAAGGCGCATATCTTCGAGCCCGAGCCGGCCACGGTCTATGCCTGGGAGCGGCGCTGATGCCGAGCTTCGATCTTGCGAGAGCGCCGCTGCGCGAACTGAACGCTGCGCTTCATGCGCTGTCGCCCACCACCAACGAGACGCACTGGATCGTCAGCAATCCCTCAGGCAAGCACGCGGTCGCCTGCGGGCTCGACGCCCCGGTCACCGTCGAGATCGACGGTCACGTCGGCTACTATTGTGCCGGCATGAACAAGGCTGCCACCGTCGTGATTTCAGGCAATGCCGGCGTCGGCGTCGCCGAGAACATGATGTCCGGCGAGGTTCGCGTCAAAGGCGACGCCAGCCAATCGGCCGGCGCCACCGGCTGCGGCGGGCTGCTGGTGATCGAGGGCAATGCCTCGGCGCGCTGTGGCATCTCGATGAAGGGCATCGACATTGTCGTGAAAGGCTCGATCGGGCCGATGAGTGCGTTCATGGCCCAGGCGGGCAATCTGGTCGTGCTCGGCGACGCCGGCGATGCGCTCGGCGATTCGATCTATGAGGCCCGATTGTTCGTGCGTGGCCGCGTCGCCAGCCTGGGCGCCGACTGCATCGAGAAGCCGATGACGGAGGAAGACCGCGCGATCCTCGCGGCCGTGCTGAAGCGGGCCGGCGTCGAGGCGCGCGCCGATGACTTCAAGCTCTATGGCTCGGCGCGGCGCCTCTATCACTTCCACATCGACAATGTCGACGCCTATTGAGGCCATCACGATGTCCGTGCCTCCACATCGCACCCCGCCGCGTTTCTCCGCGACCTTCAACCCGAACGTGATCGCCGAGATCCAGCGGGCTGCAGCAACCGGCATTTACGATATCCGCGGCGGCGGCGCCAAGCGCGCGCTGCCGCATTTCGACGATCTCCTGTTCCTGGGCGCCTCGATCTCGCGCTATCCGCTGGAGGGCTATCGCGAGAAATGCGGCACCGACGTCACGCTCGGCACGCGCTTCGCGAGGAAGCCGATCAAGCTGAAGATCCCGGTGACCGTCGCCGGCATGAGCTTCGGCTCATTGTCCGGTCCGGCCAAGGAGGCATTGGGGCGCGGCGCCTCCGCAGCCGGCACCTCGACCACCACGGGCGACGGCGGCATGACGCCGGAGGAGCGCGGCCACTCGTCGATCCTGGTCTATCAATATCTGCCGTCGCGCTACGGCATGAATCCCGATGATCTGCGCAAAGCGGATGCGATCGAGATCGTGATCGGGCAGGGCGCCAAGCCCGGCGGCGGCGGCATGCTGCTCGGGCAGAAGATCTCGCCACGCGTCGCCAAGATGCGCACATTGCCCGAGGGCATCGACCAGCGCTCGGCCTGCCGCCACCCGGACTGGACCGGACCCGACGATCTCGAGATCAAGATCGAGGAGCTGCGCGAGATCACCGATTGGGAGAAGCCGATCTACGTCAAGGTCGGCGCCAGCCGTCCCTATTACGACACGGCGCTGGCGGCGAAGTCCGGTGCCGATGTCATCGTGCTCGACGGCATGCAGGGCGGCACCGCCGCGACCCAGGACGTCTTCATCGAACATGTCGGGCTGCCCACGCTCGCCGCGATCCGGCCCGCCGTGCAGGCGCTGCAGGATCTCGGTCTGCATCGCAAGCTGCAGCTGATCGTCTCCGGTGGCATCCGCACCGGCGCCGATGTCGCCAAGGCGCTCGCGCTCGGCGCCGACGCGGTCTCGATCGGCACCGCGGCGCTGATCGCGCTCGGCGACAATGATCCGCAATGGGAGGCCGAGTATAAGAAGCTCGGCACCACCGCCGGCGCCTATGATGATTGGCAGGAAGGTCTCGATCCCGCGGGGATCACGACCCAGGATCCCGTGCTGGCCGCGCGGCTCGATCCGGTCAAGGCCGGCCGCCGGCTCGCTAACTATCTCTCGGTGCTGACGTTGGAGGCGCAGACGATCGCGCGGGCCTGCGGCAAGAGTCATCTGCATAATCTTGAGCCGGAGGATCTCGTCGCCTTGACGATCGAGGCGGCGGCGATGGCCGGCGTGCCGCTCGCCGGCACCAACTGGATTCCGGGACGCGACAAATAGGCTGGCAGCGCTGCGCGCGCCGCCGACGCGATCGACGGATGGACGATGCCGGGGTCTTCAAGGACTCAAAGAGGGAATCATGTCGAGTAGCCTCCATGCCGTCGCCTGTGAGCGCGGCATCAAATATTTCCTGATCTCTTATACCGACCTGTTCGGCGTGCAGCGCGCCAAGCTGGTGCCGGCGGCGGCGATCGACGGCATGGTCAAGACCGGCGCTGGCTTCGCAGGCTTCGCGACCTGGCTCGACATGACCCCGGCCGATCCCGACGTGTTCGCGATGCCCGATCCGGCGAGCCTGATCCAGCTGCCGTGGAAGCCGGAGGTCGGCTGGCTCGCGGCCGATCCCTGGATGAACGGCAAGCCGGTGGCACATGCGCCGCGAAACCTGCTCAAGCGCATGGTCGCCGATGCGGCGGCGCAGGGCTATGAGCTGAAATCCGGTGTCGAATGCGAGTTCTTCCTGATCACCGCCGACGGCAGTGCGCCGTCCGATGTCGCGGACAAGCAGTCGAAGCCGTGCTACGACCAGCAGGCCCTGATGCGGCGCTACGAGGTGATCGCCGAGATTTGCGACGCCATGCTGGCGCTGGGCTGGAAGCCGTATCAGAACGATCACGAGGACGCTAACGGCCAGTTCGAGATGAACTGGGAGTTCGACACCGCGCTGACGACCGCCGATCGCCACGCCTTCTTCAAATATATGGTGCGCTCGATCGCCGAGAAGCACGGGCTGCGCGCCACCTTCATGCCGAAGCCGTTCGTCGATCTCACCGGCAATGGCTGCCATGCCCATGTCTCGGTGTGGAAGGACGGCCGCAATCTGTTCGAGGACGAGGCCGGCGAGCTCGGCGTGTCCAAATTGGGCTATCAGTTCCTCGGCGGTATCATGCATTCGGCCGATGCGCTGGCCGCGCTGTTCAACCCGACCGTCAACTCCTACAAGCGCATCAATGCGGCGAGGACGACATCGGGCGCGACCTGGGCGCCGAACTCGGTGACCTATTCCGGCAACAACCGGACCCATCTGATCCGCATTCCCGAAGCCGGCCGCTTCGAGGTCCGCCTCGCCGATGGTGCCGCCAATCCCTATCTGTTGCAGGCCGGGCTGCTCGCCGCCGGCCTCGACGGCATCGCCAATGATCGCGACCCGGGCCCGCGCCTCGACATCAACATGTATACCGACGGCCACGCCGTAAAGACCGGCAAGAAGCTGCCGCTCAACCTGCTCGATGCGATCCGCGCGCTGCAGGCCTCGCCGGTCATGGCCGAAAAGCTCGGCGATTTCATTCCCTGCTACGTCAAGCTCAAGACCGAGGAGTGGAACGCTTATGCGCGCCATTTGACGGAGTGGGAGCGCGAAACGACGTTGGATTGCTAAGTGGCCGCTGTCGTTCGCATGACGATGTGCAAGTGAGCCCAGATCGCCCCGCGCGCCATTGCGAGGAGCGAAGCGACGAAGCAATCCAGACTGTCTCCGCAGAATGATTCGGGATTGCTTCGCTACGCTCGCAATGACGCGGTGAGAGCGGAGTGTTAGTTCCCAGGCTGTGCAAAGTCATCGGGCGGCATCAGCCGCGCGAAGGCGTGGCCACCGATTGTCGCACGGATGCTCTAGGACGGCCTCACCTCGCAGCCGAACTCCGCCGCCGCCTCCGAGAACCAATGCCAGAAGCTGCGGGACAGGCTGCGGAACACGGCGATGTCGAACGAGGCGCATCCGTCCTGGTCCTCGTTGCGCCAGATGATGGCGCCGATATGTGCGGCCACCGTCGTGGCTGCCGCTCCGGGCGGAAACGCGCGCTCATGCAGGTCGATCGGAAAGCCCTTGGCGAGCACGTCGCGGATGGCGGGGCCGCCGACGCGGAACACGACATAGCCGCCGCTCTGGTCGACGATGGAGGCGAGCGGGCCGATTGCGGCCTTCAAGGCCGTGGCCAGGCGATGGCTGCTGCCGTCGGCCATGCCGAGCCAATGCTGCGGACCGAGGCCTGCGAAGGCGATCGTGTCGGCGCTGGCCACGGCGGGGCGATCCGGCAGCATGACGCCGCAATATTGCCGGATCGCCTCGCGCAAGGCCGCCTCCTGGCCCTTGCGGGCCTGCAGCGTCGCCAGCCCGAGATCGGCTCGCTCGGTGATCGTGACCTGGCTGCCGGGCGGCGCGGGCGCGGCGTCGGCGAACGTGACAGGTGACGACGACGGACTGTGCTCAGCCATGGAGCCGCGCTCCCTGTGGATCGATGAAGACCGGCGAGACGAGCTCGACCTCGGTATCGCCGTCGCGCACCGGATCATAGGCGCGCATGCGTTCGCCGTGTCGCGCCGGTCCACGCTTGACGAGGGCAAGGCCGATCCAATGCCCGAGCGCCGGTGAGAACGCGACCGACGTGACATAGCCCTCGTCGTTATCTGTCGTCGGCGCTGCGCCCAGCGCGAGCATGTGAGCGCCAGCGCGTAGCCGCGCCATCGGATCGATCGGGCGCAGGCCGACGAGCGTCGGGCGGTCGGGATCGGTGAGGCCGGGCCGGTGCGCCAGCACGCGGCCGATGTAATCCTTTTTCTGCGACATCATCCGGCCGAGGCCGAGATCGGCGGCTGTTGTGGTGCCGTTGATCTCGTTACCGGCGACATGGCCCTTTTCGATGCGCATCACGCCGAGCGCCTCGGTGCCGTAGGGGATGATGCCGAACTCCGCGCCGGCTTCCATGATCGCGCGGATCGCCGCGTCGCCATATTGCGCCGGCACCGCGATCTCATAGCCGAGCTCGCCGGAGAATGAGACGCGGAACAGCCGCGCCGGCACGTCGCGCCAGGTGAACTCGGCGCATCCGTGATACGGCAAAGCGGCATCGGAAACATCGACGACGTCGCCGAGCAGGCGGTCCAACAGCTGTCGGGCGCGGGGGCCCGCGATGGAATATTGCGACCATTGCTCGGTGACGGAGACGAGCTGCACGTCCAATTCGGGCCATAGCACCTGGCGCGCATGTTCCAGATGCTGCATGACCTTGGCGGCGTTCGCGGTTGTCGTCGACACCACATAATGATCTGGCGCGAAGCGGGCGGCCGTGCCGTCATCCATCACCAACCCGTCCTCCCGCAACATCACGCCATAGCGGGTCTTGCCCACCGGCAAGGTCGAGAACATGTTGATATAGACGCGGTCGAGGAAGGTGCCGGCATCGCTGCCCTGGACGTCGATCTTGCCGAGTGTCGAGACATCACAGACGCCGACCTTGCTGCGGACGTCGCGCACCTCGCGCGAGACGGTGGTGAGCCAGTCGGTTTCGCCCGGTTGCGCGAACCACTGCGCGCGCAGCCAAGCGCCTGCTTCGACGAAGCTCGCATTGCTCTGCTCGGCCCAGCCGTGTCCGGCCGTCAGGCGCGTCGGCCGGAAGTCGCGGCCGCGGTGATGGCCCGCGAGCGCGCCGATCGCGACCGGCGTCGCTGGCGCGCGGAACATCGTGGTGCCGATCTCGGCCATGCTGCGGCCCGTCAGCTCGGCCATCATCGCCTGGCCATTGATGTTCGAGCTCTTCCCCTGATCGGTCGCCATGCCCAGCGTGGTGTAGCGTTTGAGAAGCTCGACCGAGCGGAAGCCCTCGCGTGCGGCGAGCGCAACATCGGCGCTGGTGACGTCGTGCTGGAAATCGATGAAAGCCTTCGATGACGAGCCGACATGCCAGAACGGCGCCAGCGCGATGGGCTCATCGTCCGCCCGCGGCGCCGGGGCGGGGGTGACGGCAAAGCCTGTCGCCTCTGCGGCAGCGGCGCCGAGCGCCGTGCCCTGCTGTAGGGCCTCGGCGAGACCGAAGGCGCCCGCCGCTGCGCCCGCGACGCTCATGCCCGGCGGCAATGCATCCGGCACGAAGGCGGCATGGGCCTCGGACCAGCGCGGCCGATGTCCAAGATGTGTGGCCAGTGCGAGATGCGGCGACCAGCCGGCGGACATGGCCAGCAGGTCGACCGGCAAGCCTTGTTCTCGCCCATCCGCGCGCCGCAGCGTGATCGCCTGCAGGCCGCGGCGGCCGCCGCGCGTCTGGGTGATGTCGGCTCCGAGATGGACGGGAATCGCGAGCCGTGTTGCTTCGGCCCGGAGTTGCGGCGCGACCGTCGCACGGTGATCGATGATGGCCGTCACCGTGACGCCGCTGCGCGCGAGGTCGAACGCGGTCGTCCAGGCGTCATCGCAGCCGGTATAGACCGCGGCCCGCCGTCCGGGCTTGACCGCGTAGCGGTTCAGATAGCTGCGTACGCCGGCGGCCATCATCACGCCGGGGCGGTCGTTCCCCCCGAACACGATCGGGCGCTCGATCGCGCCGCTCGCCAGCACCGCGCGCTTGGCGACGATCTTCCAATAGCGCTGCCGCGGCCGATGCGGCTGCGGCTCGGCGAGATGATCGGACGCCCGCTCGAGCGCGCCATAGGTGCCGCCATCATAGACGCCGAACACGCTTGTGCGACTGAGGATCCGGACATTCGGCAAAGCCTCGAGCTCGGCGGTGACGTGCCGCGCCCAGTCGGCGCCTGGCCGGCCATCGACCTCTCCGAGGTCGCTGTTGAGCCGCCCGCCGAGCGTGCAATCCTCGTCGCACAGCATGATGCGCGCGCCGCTGCGCCCGGCCGCCAGTGCCGCGGCGAGCCCGGCCGCCCCGCCGCCGATGATCAGGACGTCGCAGAAGGCGTTTATCTTCTCGTAAGTGTCGGGGTCGGCCGCGCCGCTGGCGCGGCCGAGACCGGCGGCCCGGCGGATCGCCGGCTCGTAGACCTTCTCCCAGAACGCGGCCGGCCACATGAAGGTCTTGTAGTAGAAGCCGGCGACGAACAGCGGCGACAGCAGCGAGTTGATCGCTCCGACATCGTAGCGCAGCGACGGCCAGCGGTTCTGGCTCCAGGCCTCGAGGCCGTCGAACAGCGCGATGGTGGTGGCGCGCGTGTTCGGCTCGCGACGGGCGCCAGCGCGCAGTTCGACCAGCGCGTTTGGCTCCTCGGGCCCTGCGGTCATGATGCCACGCGGACGGTGATATTTGAAGGAGCGGCCGACGAGGCGAACATCATTGGCAAGCAGCGCCGAGGCCAGCGTATCGCCGGCATAGCCTCGATAGCTGCGGCCGTCGAAGCTGAAGCCGATGGTCTTGCTGCGATCAATCAGGCCGCCGGAGGCGAGCCGGTTGGAATCCGGCATCATGCAGCGCCTCGCGTGGCGAGCGCGGCGCCGAGCACCTCGTGGGTCCGGACGTCGCGGGTCACGATCAACCAGCTGCGGCAACCCTGTGCGTGATACCAGAGTTCGCGATGCGGGCCGGCGGGATTGTCGCGCAGATAGACGGCCTCAAAGAAGCGCCGCTGACCGTCGTCGGTGGCCGGATCAGGCCGCTTTGCGGTGTCGCCGTGATAGGCGAACTCGCTGACGTCGCGCTCGCCACAGAACGGGCAGGGAATTCGCATGGTTGGCCTCAGTGCAGATTTGGCTGCGCGCCCTGACCTTTTTCGTCGATCAGGTGGCCTGTTGCGAAACGGTCGAGGCGATAGGCGCTCGCGACCGGATGCGGCTCATCGCGCGCCAGCAGATGCGCGAAGCACCAGCCGGAGCCCGGCGTGGCCTTGAAGCCGCCATAGCACCAGCCGGCGTTGAGATAGAGTCCTTGCAGCGGCGTGCGGTCGATGATCGGCGAGCCGTCCATCGACATGTCGACGAGCCCGCCCCAGGAGCGCAGCATGCGCACGCGGCCGATCGCCGGCATCAGCGCCATGCCGCCCTCACAGACGTCCTCCACGGTCGGCAGATTGCCGCGCTGCGCATAGGAATTGTAGCCGTCGATATCGCCGCCGAAGACGAGCCCGCCTTTGTCGGACTGGCTGATGTAGAAATGACCGGCGCCGAAGGTGACCACGCCGGGGATCAGCGGCTTGATGGCTTCGGAGACGAAGGCCTGCAGCACGTGGCTTTCGATCGGCAGCCGCAGGCCGGCATACTCCGCGACCCGCGAGCTGCTGCCGGCAACCGCAAGCCCGACCTTGCCGGCCTGGATCGTGCCGCGCGTCGTGGTGACCCCGGTGATGCGATCGCCGTCACGCACGAAGCCGGTGACCTCGCAGTTCTGGATGATGTCGACGCCACGCGCGCTGGCGCCGCGGGCGTAGCCCCAGACGACCGCATCGTGCCGCGCGGTGCCGCCGCGCCGCTGCAGCAGGCCGCCCTTGATCGGAAAGCGCGCATTGTCAAAATCGAGAAATGGCAGCATGCGCCTGACGGCGTCGGCATCGAGCAGCTCGGCATCGGCGCCCGCCAGCCGCATCGCATTGCCGCGCCGGGCAAACGCATCGCGCTGCGCGTCGGAATGATAGAGGTTCAGCACGCCGCGCTGGCTGACCATGGTGTTGTAGTTCAGGTCCTGCTCCAGGCCCTCCCACAGCTTCATCGACCATTCGTAGAACGGCTCGTTGCCGGGCAGCAGATAATTGGAGCGGATGATCGTGGTGTTGCGGCCGGCATTGCCGGATCCGATCCAGCCTTTTTCGAGCACGGCAATTTTGCGAATGCCGTGCTCCTTGGCGAGGTAATAGGCGGTGGCCAGCCCATGGCCGCCGCCGCCGACGATGATGATGTCGTAGCTCGCTTGCGGGGCGGCATCGCGCCAGACCGGCTGCCAGTCGCGATGGCCGCGCAGGGCTTGGCGGGCGAGAGAGAACAGCGAATAGCGCATGCGCCTTCGATCACCGGGTTGTCGCAGGCACAATGCGCTGCTATCTCTCCGAGGTGATGTCCAGAAACGACGAAAGAGGGTCTAGAAGCGACGGACCGAGGGGCGACGACGTCCGGGCGC
>Ga0265318_10001892_pt1 | contig 11740 bp, 11 predicted proteins | sample 4821metaG_FD_192431 | JGI IMG/M metagenome (GOLD analysis project Ga0265318, IMG submission 192431) | Rhizosphere microbial communities from Carex aquatilis grown in University of Washington, Seatle, WA, United States - 4-8-21 metaG | ecosystem: Host-associated > Plants > Roots > Rhizosphere >... | reverse complement strand
TTCACCGAGGCCGCCGCGGCGATGGGGGAGCGGCGCCGGCAGCTCAACCTGCTCGCGCGGGAGACAGGGATCGCGCTCGGGGCCACCGGCACGCATCCCTGGGCGCGCTGGCAGGACCAGCGGATCATCGACACGCCCCACTACCGTCGCAACGACCAGCTGCTGCGCTACGTCGTCTGGCGCAACAACACCTTCGGCCTCCATGTGCACATCGGCATCGCGGGCGCCGACCGCGCGATCGCCGTGCACAACGCCGTGCGGAACTTCCTGCCGGAGCTCCTCGCCGTGTCGGCGAGCTCGCCGCTGGTCGAGAACGTCTTCTCGGGCCTGCACTCGGCCCGCACGGAGGTCTTCACCCGCATGTTCCCGCGCTGCGGCATCCCGGACACCTACGCCGGGTGGGCGGGCTTCGAGGAGTACGTCTCGCTGCTCTATCGCACGGGGTCGATGACCGAGCACACGCAGTTCTGGTGGAGCGTCCGGCCGCATCTCGCCTACCCGACGATCGAGATCCGCATCTGCGACGCGCAGCCCGACCTGGCCGAGGCGAGGTCGCTGGCGGCGCTCGCCTACGCGCTCACCGTCCGCTGCGCCCGCGCGATCGACGAGGGCGAGCCGACGCCCGACCTGCCGAACCGGCTGCTCGAGGAGAACCTCTGGCGGGCGATCCGGTGGGGGATGTCGGGAGAGCTGATCGACTTCGCCCGGGGCGAGGCCGTGCCGGCACGGGCGCGGCTCGAGGCCCTCCTCGACTGGGTCGCGCCGGTCGCCGACGACATCGGCGCCGCCCCGTTCCTCGACGTACCGGCGCAGAACTCTGCCGAGCGGCAGATCGCGCGGCTCGAGGAGGGCCTGACCCTGGCGGAGATCTACGCCGAGCAGGTGCGCGCGGGGGAGGCCGTCGGTGGCTGAGGAGGAGCGCCTGCCGGAGGAGCCGGACCTCGACGCGCTGCTCTCCGAGGTCGGCGGGCTCGACGTGAAGCAGCTGCTGATGGGAGCCGCGTCGACCCTCGCCTCGCTCGCGTACGCGAAGCTCGAACGCGGCGATCTGCCGCAGGCGAAGCTCGCGATCGACGGGGTCGGCGCGCTCGTGCCGCTGCTCGAAGGCGACCTGCGGCGCGATCTCGCCCAGGCGCTCGCCGGGCTCCAGTTGGCCTACGCCGAAGCAGTGAGGACGCCGCCCGCCGCCGGCTGAGCACGGCAGCGACCCTGGACAACCGGGGCTTGTGATACATAAATGCCCGCGCCGAAGCCCTTCGGTGCCCACTTTGTGACGGAAGGAAGCGGATGGATTGGTTCATGCATCACGCCGTGCTCCTGGGCCTCGTCTGTGCAGGCGTGGCGGTGCTCTACGGCGTCTACCTGACGGCCTGGCTGCTCCGGCAGCCGTCGGGCAACGAACGGATGCGCGAAATCGCGCAGGCGATCCAGGAAGGGGCGGCCGCGTACCTGCGCCGCCAGTACACGACGATCGCCGCGGTGGCGGTCGTGCCGTTCCTCCTGATCGGCTTCTACGACAAGCTCGGCTGGGGGACCGCGATCGGGTTCCTGATCGGCGCCGTGCTCTCGGCAGCGGCCGGCTTCATCGGCATGAACGTGGCCGTGCGCTCGAACGTGCGCACGGCCGAGGCGGCGCGTAAGGGCCTCGGGCCGGCGCTGAACGTCGCGTTCCGCGCGGGCTCGGTCACCGGCATGCTGGTCGTCGGGCTCGGCCTGCTCGGAGTCGCCGGCTACTACCTCGTGCTCACCGACTGGTTCAGCCGGTCGCCGAGCACGGCCATCCACGACCTGATCGGCCTCGCCTTCGGCGGCTCGCTGATCTCCGTCTTCGCACGGCTCGGCGGCGGCATCTACACCAAGGCGGCCGACGTCGGCGCCGACCTGGTCGGCAAGATCGAGGCCGGGATCCCCGAGGACGACCCGCGCAACCCGGCCGTGATCGCCGACAACGTCGGCGACAACGTCGGCGACTGCGCCGGCATGGCGGCCGACCTGTTCGAGACGTACGCCGTCACGTCCGTCGCGGTGATGCTGCTCGGGCTGTCCGCCGGCGTGGGCGGGACGCATCTCTACCTGTATCCGCTGGCGCTCGGCGGCGTCTCGATCCTCGCCTCGGTGATCGGCTCGTTCTTCGCCCGCCTCGGCTCGGGCCCGAACGCCGTCATGAACGCGCTCTACCGCGCCGTGATCGTCGCAACCCTGCTGTCGGCCGTCGGCTTCATCCCGGTGACCCTCGGGTTCCGCGGCGGCGGCTTCAGCTTCTGGCACCTCTACCTGTCGGCGATCGTCGGCCTGATCATCACGTTCCTGCTCGTCGCGATCACCGAGTACTACACCGGCACCCGCTGGAACCCGGTGAAGGCCATCGCCAGGGCGTCGCAGACCGGGCACGCGACCAACATCATCGAGGGGCTCGCGATCGGCATGCAGGCCACGGCGCTGCCGGTGCTGGTGATCGCCTCCGGCATCCTCGTCGCGAACCACTTCGCCGGCCTCTACGGCATCGGCGTCGCGGTGATGGCCCAGCTCTCGATGACCGGTCTGATCGTCGCGCTCGACGCCTACGGGCCGGTGACCGACAACGCCGGCGGCATCGCCGAGATGGCCGACCTGCCCGAGGAGGTCCGCGGCGTCACCGACCCGCTCGACGCCGTCGGCAACACGACCAAGGCGGTCACGAAGGGTTACGCGATCGGCTCGGCCGCGCTCGCCGCGCTCGTGCTGTTCGACTCCTACCGGAGCGAGCTCGCCAAGCAGGGAGCGGGGACGCATCTCGCCTCGATCACCTTCGACCTGTCGAACCCGTGGGTGATCGCCGGGCTGTTCGTCGGCGGCCTGATGCCGTTCCTGTTCGCCTCGCTGGCGATGCAGGCCGTCGGGCGTGTCGGCGGCCAGGTCGTCGAGGAGGTCCGGCGCCAGTTCCGCGAGGACCCGGGCATCATGGAAGGCACGTCGCGGCCCGAATACGGCTACGCGATCGACATCGTCACCGGCTCGGCGATCAAGTCGATGCTGCTGCCGGCGCTCATCCCGATCGGCTTCCCGATCGTGGTCGGGATCATCAGCGCCGAGATGCTCGGCGGCCTGCTGATCGGCTCGATCGTCACCGGCCTGTTCCTCGCCATCTCGATGACCTCGGGCGGCGGCGCCTGGGACAACGCCAAGAAGATGATCGAGGACGGCCTCTACGGCGGCAAGGGCTCCGAGGCCCACGCGGCCGGCGTCACCGGCGACACCGTCGGCGACCCGTACAAGGACACCGCCGGCCCCGCGATCAACCCGATGATCAAGATCGCGAACATCGTCGCGATCCTCATCATCCCGCTGATCGTCTCGATTCACGGGTAGCAGGGCGCGCCGTGCCGGGCGCCGCGGCGCCCGGCACGGCAACCTCGCCTTAACCACCGCTCGTTTAGGCTGCGGCGGTGTCCACCGCGCCCGCACGCCTGTTGCATCTCTCGCTCGTCTTCGGACGCCCGCTGACCGGCCGCGCCGGCGGGCGGCTCGGGCGGGTGGACGACCTGGTCGTGCGGCTCGGCGAGGACGACTACCCGCCGGTGACGGGCGCACTCGCGACGGTCGCGGGACGCCCCGTCTTCGTGCCGGGCGACTCGATCGCCGAGCTGGGGGAGGACGGGCTGACGCTGACGACCGACCGGCTCGACCTGCGCCCGTTCGAGCGCCGCCCGCAGGAGGTGCTGCTGCGCAAGGACGTGCTCGACCACCAGTTGATCGACGTCGACGGTGCGCGTCTGCGCCGTGCGAACGACATCGAGCTCGCGCGCCTCGAGGGCTGGTGGCGGGTCGTGGGCGTCGACGTCGGCCCGCGCGGGATCGTCAGGCGCGTCGTGCCCCGCCGCTACGCCGACCGGCTCGGCGACGGGGTTCGGCTGCTCGACTGGGCGAACGTCGAGCCGTTCACCGGCCACGTCCCGACGGTGCGCCTCCGAGTGCCGCATCCGAAGCTCGTCCGGCTCCACCCGGCGCAGATCGCCGACCTCGTCGAGGCCGCGCCGGCGCCCGAGGGCGACGAGATCCTGGCCGCCGTCCACGCCGATCCCGAGCTCGAGGCCGACCTCTTCGAGGAGCTCGAGGACTCGCATGCCGGCGAGCTGCTCGAGGATCGCTCCGACGAGGAGGCTGCGGCCGTGCTCGGCCGTATGGAGCCCGACGACGCGGCCGACGTGCTGGCGGAGGTCGACGAGGAGCGCCGCGAGCGGATCATCGGGCTGCTCGCGACGGTGCAGCGCCGCCGCGTGCGGACCCTGCTCGGCCACGATCCCGCCACGGCGGGCGGCCTGATGAGCCCCGAGTTCGTCTGCGTCTACGGCCAGTCCACCGCCGGCGAGGCGCTCGCCCGCCTGCGCCTCTCGCGGGCCGCGGCCGAGACGCTCGAGACCGTGTTCGTGATGAACACCCAGCGCCGGCTGTTCGGCGCGATCCCGCTCGCCGACCTCGTGCGGGCCGACCCGGCCGCGGTGATGACCGAGCTCGCGCCGCCGCCGCGCACCGTCACGGTCGACACCGACGTCGAGGAGATCGCCCGCCTGATGACCGACTTCGACCTGACGGTCGTCGGCGTCGTCGATGCCGACGAGCGCCTGCAGGGCGTGGTGACGGTCGACGACGTCCTCGAGCTCGTGCTCCCGCGTGGCTGGCGGCGCCGCTTCAGCCTGGACGAGGATTGATGCTGTGCGTGCCCCCACGAACCGGCTCCGGCTCCGCCGCTGGAGCCGGCGCAACAAGCTCTTCGCCGCACTTGCGTTTCTCGGCCCGGGGCTGATCGCCGCCAACGCCGGCAACGACGCGGGCGGTATCGCCACGTACTCGTCGGTCGGCGCCCGGTACGGCTACGACCTGCTGTGGATGATGGTGGTGATCACCGTCTCGCTGATCGTCGTCCAGGAGATGGCAGCCAGGATGGGGGCGGTCACCGGCAAGGGCCTGGCCGACCTGGTGCGCGAGCAGTACGGGATCCGCTGGGCGCTCTTCGCGACGTCGAGCGTGCTGGTCGCCAACCTCGGCATCTGCATCTCGGAGTTCGTCGGCATCGGTGCCGCGCTCGGGCTCGCGCACATCCCCGTACAGATCTCGGTGCCGATCGCGGCGATCGCGGTGTGGACGCTGCTCGTTCGCGGGTCGTACAAGCTGGCCGAGCGGATCTTCGTGGTCATGACGATCCCGTTTTTCGCCTACCCGATCGCGGCGATCCTGGCGCATCCCCACTGGGGCAAGGTGGGCACGGCGATCGTGGCGCCGCACATCCAGACCTCGCCCGGCTACATCCTCCTGTTCGTGGCCACCGCCGGCACGACGATCACGCCGTTCATGCAGCTCTACGTCCAGTCGGCGGTTGTCGAGCGCGGCATCGGGCCCGACGAGCTCGCGGGTGAGCGGGCCGAGGTCGTCACCGGCTCGATCTTCGCGAACCTCGTCGCGAGCTTCATCATCGTCGCCACCGCCGCCACCCTCTACCTGCACGGCATCCACAACGTCACCAACGCGGCGCAGGCCGCCAAGGCGCTCGCGCCGTTCGCGGGCCGCTTCGCCGAGGTGCTGTTCGCGGTCGGCCTGCTCGGCGCCAGCCTGCTCGCCGCCGCCGTCCTGCCGGTGACGGCCGCCTACGTGATCTCGGAGACGTTCGGCTTCGAGCGCGGCGTCTCGCGGACACCGCGCGAAGCACCCGTCTTCGTCGGTGTCGTCACGACGCTGGTGATCATCGGGGCGGTCGTCGCGATGATCCCCGGCATCCCGGTGTTCCGCCTGCTGGTCGGTGTGCAGGCCGTGAACGGGGTGCTCCTGCCGATCACGCTCTACTTCGTGTGGCGGCTGTCGGCCAGCGCCGAGGTGATGGGCAAGTACCGCAACGGCCGCATCTTCAACCTCGTCGCGGGCGCGACCGTGGTCGCGACGTCGGCGCTCTCGCTGATCCTGCTCGTCGTCACCGTGCGGGGCGGCGTGTAGCCGAGCGCACCGAATACGCGCGCGTTCGGCTTCGAGGGCACCATGAGCGCATGGAAGAGCCGCTGACAGGCGGGAACACGAGCGCCGAGGTCGTGAAGGTCGGCTCCACCGTCCGGCGTCCCACCGGCCCGTGGACGCCGTCGGTCCATGCGCTGCTGGGGCACCTGGAACGGCGCGGGTTCGACGGTGCGCCGCGTGCGATCGGCATCGACGAGCGGGGGCGCGAGATCCTCACGTTCGTCGACGGTCAGGTGGTCTGGCCGGATCACTTCGACCTCGTCGCCGAGGACCGGCCGTTGGCGGAGGTCGCCGCCCTCATTCGCCGCTACCACCAGGCCGTCGTGGACTTTCCGTCGCCGGCGGGTCGGCCCTGGTCCGATCGCGGCGGCGATCCCCGCGGGCCGGGCGAGGTGCTCTGTCACAACGACCTGGCCCCCTGGAACCTCGTTCGCGGTGTGGCGGGGTGGGCGTTCATCGACTGGGATCTGGCCGCCCCGGGACGGCTCGCCTGGGATCTCGCCTGGGCGCTCCTGAGCTTCGTCCCGTTGCTCCCGCATTCGCGGCTCGGCCTCGAAGCGACGAGGCATCGCATCGGCGTCTTCCGTGAGGGCTACGGGGCCGCCGGCTTTCCCCGCGACATACTGGCCGTCGCGGTCGAGCGTTGCGGCCGCGAGGCACAGCTCATCCGCGACCTCGGCCCGCGTGGAGAGCCGCCCTACGCCCGACTGCTCGCCGAGGGCCACCTCGAGATCTGGGCGGCCGCCGAGACGCACATTCGACGGCACGCACCGCACTGGCAAGCAGCCGTCGACGGGTGAGTGGTGCTTACGCCCGCCGGTGAGGGCCGGGCTCGTCGGCTCGGTCCGCCGTCCCGAGCGGCGCGCTCCAGCGCTCCCCGACGCGACGCACGTTCCAGTAGGTGACCGAGCCCACCCAGGTCAGGGCGAACATCCCGACGACGACGTAGCCCAGGTTGCCGAAGTCGAGAGCCGCGAGGAATGTCCAGAAGCCGCCGCCGAGCGAGAGGCGGGCCGCCGTCACCTGCAGGAGCTCGACGGTGCCGATGACGAGCGCGACCGCGACCGAGAGGCCGGTGACGGTGATGTTGTAGTAGACCTTCCGCACCGGGCTTGCGAACGCCCAGGCGTAGGCGCTGCTCATGAACGCTCCGTCGATCGTGTCGAGCAGGCTCATCCCGGCGGCGAACAGCAGCGGCAGCGAGATCACCGCCAGGAACGGCACGTGATGGGTGGCGACGCCGGCCGCGAGCGCGAGCAGGCCGATCTCGGTGGCAGTGTCGAACCCGAGCCCGAACAGCACCCCGACGGGATACATCTTCCAGCTCGCGTCGATCCGGTCGCCGATCCTGCGCAGGAGCGTGCGGCTGAGCAGCCCCTGCCGGGCGAGCGCCGACTCGAGCTCCTGCGCGTCGAAGGATCCGCGCCGCAGGCGCCGGGCGACTCCGAGCACGTCGAGCAGGACGGCGAGGTTGAGCATGCCGATCAGAAGCAGGAAGCAGCCCGAGACGGAGACGCCGACGATGCCGCCGGCGCTCTGGAGGCCGGGGAGGCGTGCCCCGACCGCCTTCGAGGCCAGCGCCAGGCCCGTCGCCAGCCCGAAGACGATCGTCGAATGGCCGAGCGAGAAGAAGAAGCCTGTGCCGAGCGGCCGGTCGCCGTCCTGCAGGAGCTTCCGCGTCGTGTTGTCGATGGCCGCGATGTGGTCGGCGTCGAAGGCGTGACGCAGGCCGAAGGTGTACGCCAGCGTCCCGACGCCGGCGAGCGCGGGGTCATGCCGGGCGTAGAAGACGAACAGCCCCCAGCCCAGCAGGTGCAGCAGCAGTACCCCCGACCCGAAGCCGGAGAGGCGCAGCCAGTCGGCGCGTGTCAGCGTACGTCCGGTGAGCTTCGTCGTTCCCAACGCCTGCGCTCCTTTCCCGCCACGTTGTCGGTCCTGCGCGTGTTCGGTGGCGCCCTGACGATCTCCACACGCTGGTACCGCGCCATCGGGGCGGGCGCGGGTCGCGGCCCCGGCGAACTACGACGCGTCGGCGGGAACCTTGCCTATCGCGCCGAGTCCGCGTCCAGCTTCGCCTGCGCCCGTTCGGCCAGCTCGCGTGCCCGCTGGACATTCGCGAGCACCCGTGCATGCCGCTCGTCGCGCTCGTCGCGCTCAGCCTTCGTCAGCTTCTTCTTCGCCATCGTCTTCTCCCAGCAGTCGTTCGATGTTCGTCAACGTGGCCGAAATGTCACTCACCATGAAGAGTAGGGCCACTGCCTCGGAGCGCTCAATCACCGTATCGGGCACGGACGAATCGTGGCGGTGGTGGCCCTGCAGCGCAAGTCGCGGAGCGAGCCGTGTCGCAAGGCGTCACCGCGACGGCTAGCGTGTCGCTCGTGGACGTCACGCGGACGGTCACCACCGAGGCCGAGCTGCGCGCGATCATCGGGGAGCCCTCCGAGCTGGTCGTCTCCAAGCTCGCCGATCGCCTGAACGCCCTGACCCGGCAGTTCGTCGAGCGCTCGCCGTTCGTCTGCGTGGCGACGAAGCTCCCGGACGGCGGCATCGACGTCTCGCCGCGCGGCGACCCGGCGGGGTTCGTGCGCATCCTCGACGAGCGCACGCTGCTCATGCCCGACCGGCCGGGGAACCGCATCGCCGACACGCTCACCAACCTGCTCGCCGACCCGTCGATCGGGCTGCTGTTCCTGATCCCGGGGGTGGGCGACTCGTTCCGCGTCAACGGGACCGGCGTGATCACCGACGATCCGGAGCTGCTCGCGCCGTCGGCGGTCGGTGGGTCGGTGCCGCGCCTCGGCATCGTCGTGTCGATCGCCGAGGCCTACACGCAGTGCTCGAAGGCGCTCATCCGCTCCGATCTCTGGAACCCCGAGCGCCACATCGATCGCTCGGAGCTCCCGAGCTCCGGCGAGATCCTCCGCTCCCTGAACGACCCCTCGTTCGACGCGGAGGAGTACGACCGGGCGCGGGCCGAGCGTTACGCGCGCGGCGACGGCCTGTACTAGGCCCGGATCCACCGATCTGCGCGGGCGATGCGCCCGTCCGGCCCGTCCGCGCCCCGTCCTGACGGCCCAGCCGAACGCCTCGCGATCACGCGTCTCGGTGGATCCAGGCTCACTGCCGCTACGGTCATCCTCATGCGCCACCGTGCTGTGCCCGTCGCCGGGTCGATCGCGGCCGTCGCCGCCGCCACCGGCCTGATCTACGCCCTCCGTCCGATCGCGCCGGTGTTGAGCCTCGGTGTGCTCTACGTGCCGGCGGTGATGGTGGCGGCGATCGTCTGGGGCGCCGCGTACGCCGTGCCCGTCGCGGTCGTCTCGATGCTGGCCTACAACTTCTTCTTCCTGCCGCCGCTCCTCACGTTGCGGCTCGCCGACGGGCGCAACTGGACGGCGCTCGGCGTCTACGTGGCGACTGCGGTCGTCGTCTCGAACCTCGCGACCCGCGCCAAGGGCCGCGCGCTCGAGGCCGAGCAGCGAGGGCGCGAAACGGCCCTCCTCTCCGACGCGGCGGCCGAGCTGCTGCTCGTGCGCGACGCCGAGGAGCTGCTCGACGACCTGCGGCAGCGGTCGGATCGCGTGCTCGCCGGCGCCGACACCGTCGGGCGTGAGCGCTTCGAGGCGGCGCTCGAGGCTCTGGTCGAGACGGCGCGGGAGCGCGGGCGGCTCGAGGAGGCGGCGCGGGAGAGTGAGGCGTTCCGGCGCTCCGACCGCCTGAAGACGGCGATCCTCCAGGCGCTCTCACACGACTTCCGCACGCCGCTCGCGACGATGACGGCGGCGGTCGGCGGTCTCGAGAGCGACGATCTGAACCTCTCCGCAGCCGACCGGGCCGAGCTGCTCGAGACGATCCGCCTCGAGGTCGACCGCCTCGTGCGCCTCGTCACCAACCTGCTCGACCTCTCGCGCCTGCAGGCCGAGGCGGCGCGGCCGCACCCCGAGCTCTGGGCGGTGGACGATCTCGTCACGCAGTCGTTGGACGAAGTCGGCGAGCGCGGCCGCGTCGGCGTCGAGTTGCCGGACGATCTGCCGGCCGTCCGCGTCGATGCCTTCCAGATCCAGCGCGCGCTCGTGAACCTGCTCGAGAACGCGCTCAAGTTCTCGGGCCAGGGAACGGTCGACGTCCGGGCGGCGGCAGCAGCGGGCGTCGTGGCGATCGACGTGCTCGACCGTGGCGCCGGGCTCGGCGACGACGATGCCGCCGGGCTGTTCGAGCCGTTCGCGCGCGGATCGGGCTCGGCGAGCGCCGGCGGCGCCGGTCTCGGGCTGGCGATCGCGCGCGGCTTCGCCGCCGTGAACGGCGGCGGCGTCGAGCTGTTCGCCCGCGAGGGCGGCGGCACGATCGCCCGCCTCACCCTTCCGGCCGAGGCGATCCCCGCGCGGGCAGGGTCGTGACCGAGCGGATCCTCGTCGTCGACGACGAGCCGCAGTTCCTGCGCGCCCTGTCGACGAACCTGCGCGGGGCCGGCTACGAGGTCGAGACCGCGGCCACCGCCGAGGCCGGGCTGGCGGCTGCCGCGCTCGCCCCGCCCGACGCGGTCATCCTCGACCTGAGGCTGCCGGACGGCACCGGGACCGACGTCTGCCGTGTGCTCCGCACCTGGAGCGAGGCGCCGATCCTGATCGTCTCGGCGGTCGGCGACGAGGAGGAGAAGATCGCCGCCCTCGACGCGGGCGCTGACGACTACGTCACGAAGCCGTTCGCGATCGGCGAGCTGCTCGCCCGGCTGCGGGCGGCGTTGCGCAGGGCCGGGCCGCCCGGGGAACCGGTCCTGATGATCGGCTCGCTGCGCGTCGATCTCGACAAGCAGACGGTGGACGTCGACGGGGAGCGCGTCCACCTGACGCCGACCGAGTTCGGCATCGTGCGCCTGCTGGCGCAGAACGAGGGCAAGCTGCTGACCCACCGCGCGATCCTGCGTGAGGTGTGGGGGCCGGCGTACGGCGACGAGTCCAACTACCTCCACGTCTACATGTCGCAGCTGCGTCGCAAGCTCGAGCCCGACCCGACCCGGCCGCGCTACCTGCTGACGGAGCCCGGCGCCGGCTACCGGCTCGTCGGGCCGTCTTGAGACGATCTTGAGTGCCGAGGCCCGAATCCTGAGCCGGTGCTGAGACGGCGCGCCCTACCGTGACGGCATGCCCCGGCGCAGCTTCCACCCGTATCGTGACTGGCAGGCGCGTCGCGCCCTGCACGCTGCCCGTCGCGCCGCCGACGAGGAGCTGCTGGTGACCCGCCTGCCGTCGCCCAGGCTGGCCTGGCGGACGAACGAGCTGGTCTCCGACGAGCACCGCACCGATGTCGCCCGCTCGCTCACCGCGACCGTGCACGCCGCCGACGAGCGCTTCCTGCCGTCGGCGTCGCCGCTCGACCGGGGCGCGGTCCGCGAGTCGCGTGCGCAAATGCTCGAGCTCGCCTCGCGCATCGCCGACCTCGAGCGGCCCGTGATGCCGCGAGGGATCCTGCTGGTGGAACGCCTGCTCGCGGGGGTCGAGAGCCCGCTGTACGCGCGCGTGCCGACCGCGCGCGTACGCGACGAGATCGCCCGGACGCTCGCCGCCCTCGACCGGGAGACGCCGCGTGGCGTCTAGGAGCGCGGAGCACTCGGCGGAGCGGGCCGCGGCACGGCAGAGTCGGATGAAGCGGATGCTCGTCGGGCGGGCCATGACCTCGTGGCAGGCCGACGACCAGCTGCTGCCGGTGTGGCTGGCGCTGCCGATCTTCTCGGCCGACGCGATCTCGTCGGTCGCGTACT
>Ga0265318_10001891_pt1 | contig 11741 bp, 8 predicted proteins | sample 4821metaG_FD_192431 | JGI IMG/M metagenome (GOLD analysis project Ga0265318, IMG submission 192431) | Rhizosphere microbial communities from Carex aquatilis grown in University of Washington, Seatle, WA, United States - 4-8-21 metaG | ecosystem: Host-associated > Plants > Roots > Rhizosphere >... | reverse complement strand
ACAGCAGAGGATATGCGATGCTGACTTCGACGCGCGACAGCGCCATGATCCAGACCACCACGCTGATCACGTAGCAGCCAAGGCCGCCGACGATATGCGGCTCGGTCGCGAGCTTCCAGCCGATCGGCACGATGTTGTCGCGGCTGAATTCAAACACGCCGACGCTGTTGGTTCCCGCCTTGAGCAGGAGCTGGGCGCCGGCATTGAGCATCACGCCGGTCATGAGCAATGAGAAGCTGAGAGAGTTCATCGTCTTGTCTCCTGTGATTCCGGTTCAGCGCGGCGGCGTGCGTACGAATATGCGCTCGGTGTCGCGCGCGATCACCTGCATCGGCAGTTGCATCTGCTGCAACTCGGCGAATACTTCGAGGCTCATGACGGCCAGCGCATAACCATCATTGCGCCAGCGCGTGACGAATTCGGCGACTGTCGGCACCCACAGCCGGGGCTCCTGCTGCAAACCATAAGCCATTTCGTCCTGATATTCGACCAGGGTTACCGTGCGGTCTATATAAAAAGGCAGCGTCTGCTCGTACGTGCGCACGCTGTAGAACGGCGCATTCGGCTTGAGGTAGGGCTTTAACTGCTGCACGAGGTGATAAGTCGAGTGAGCGGGCGAGAGCGCGTCCTCGCTGGTTACCAGCAACTGCGTCGCGGCGAGACCGGCCAATGCGGATGCGATAACGGCGTTGCGCACCCGGCCGCGCCATCCGAAGTAGATGGCGGTCAGCATACCGGCGAGCAGGGTTGCGGCGCCGGCATAGAGCCATGGCGTCTGGGCGAGATAGAGTTCCGCCGGTATATTGTCGGTCGCCAGCCGGACCGTATAGGGCGCGGCAATCAATCCTGCAACAGCCAGCACGGCGATCGGCGCCAGCTGCCACGCCAGCGCGCGGCCGCTGATCGTCGTCAGGCGCAAGCCGATGATCAATGCCAACGCGGGAAAAATCGGCAGGATGTACGACGGCAACTTGGAGTCGGACACGGAAAAGAACGCAAAAATGAAGCCCGCCCACAACACCGTGAACAGCAGCGGATCGAAGTTCGCGTCTTTCGCGAGCCGCTTATACGCGTGGATCAGCGCATCGACCAGGGTGAAGAGCCACGGCAGAACGCCGGCCGCGAGAATCGGCACGAAAAAATACCACGGCTGGTAGCGCTGATGGATGGTCGTCGTGTAGCGCTGAAAATGCTCGTGCACGAAAAAAAACCACGCAAATTCCGGATTGGCCATCGATACGGCGATAAACCACGGCGCCGCGATGGCGAGAAACAGCATAGCGCAGCTCGCGAGATGCAATTTTCGCAGGAGTCCCAAATCGCGCTTGATCAGCATGTAGAGCGTGACGACCGCGCCCGGCAATACGATGCCGATCAAGCCTTTGCTCAGGACCGCGAGCGCGCAACCCGCGGCGGCAATATGCATCCAGCGCCGGTTGGTCGCGGCGTCGGCGCGCGGGTCGAGTGCGAGCAGCAGGCCGGCCAGCGCGAGCGTCATGAAAAACGCCAGCCCCATGTCAAGCGTGAGAATATGCGCGAGCGCCGCGTACAGCATGCTGCTGCCGAGCACAGATGCCGTATAAAGGCCGGCGGCCGGGCCGAATAGCTGCGCGCCGACCCAGTACATCAGCAGGATACCGAGCAGTCCTGTCAGAGCGGGCCACGCGCGCGCGGTCCAGTTGTGTTCGCCGAATACGCGATAGGCCGCCGCGGTCGCCCAGTATTGTAGCGGCGGTTTCTCGAAATATTTGATGCCGTTCAGGCGCGGGGTCACCCAGTCGCCGCTTTGCGCCATGTAGCGCGGAATTTCGGCATAGCGGCCTTCGTCGGACAGCGACAACTTGCGATATTCGAGATTGCCGCACCAGATGACGACGGCGATGAGCAACAGCAGCCGCCATCCGCGTGTTGCGGGTACGGCCGTGTCGGGATTTAGGGATGCCGGTGAACTGCTCAAATGGGGTGGAATTATACCATCCGCCCGTCGCCGGAGACGCAGTTAAAGCGGGCGGCCGCCGGATTTGCCGCGACGTCAGCGCGCGCGGAATTGCTCCAGGACCAAAGCCAGGCACTGGACGGCAACGCGTTCGAATGCAGCGTCGCTGTTCGCGGGAACGCTTAGTGCGATGCCCTGTGCGAGTTGTGGATAGTGCTTGAGCGTCGAGCGCGTGTAGGCGGGGTCGTAATGCATTTCCAGGAGTTCGCGGACCAGCGCGTCCCACGCACCGCGCCCGGCGAGCGCCTTCCACGCCGCGATTTGCTGCTGGCCATAATGCGCGACCAGGCAATCGAGTTGAGTGCCGAGCGCCGCCGCGTCGGCGACAAAATGCCGGTACTCGCCGATCAGCATTTCGACGCGCAATTCGACCGGCGCGTCGAGCTTCACGCACTCGCTTTCCCACATTTCCGCGATCAGCGTTTGCGGCACGCGCACGTTGCCGATTTTTTTGCTTTCGGCTTCGACGAACACGGGTCGCGCCGGATCGAATCCGCGCAAAGCCGACCACACGAGGCTTTCGAACATTTTCTGCGCCGGTTGCGGTTCGTCGGGCAGATTGCCGAGCACCGAGCCGCGATGCGCGGCGAGCGCCTCGAGGTCGAGAACTTGCGCGCCGTGTTGCGCCAGCGCACGCAACAGGCGACTCTTGCCGGATCCGGTCAACCCGCAGACGACGCGCCACTGATAGCGCTGCGGCAGCACTTCGAGATCGTCGATGACCGCGCGCCGGTACGCTTTATAACCGCCGTCGAGCCGTGCCGCGCGCCAGCCGACTTGCTGCAACACGTGCGCCAGCGCGCCGCTGCGGCTGCCGCCTCTCCAGCAATATACGAGCGGCCGCCAGGTGCGCGGGCGCTGCGCGAACGCGGTGTCGAGATGGCGGGCGATATTGCGGCTCACGAGCGCGGCGCCGAGTTTCTTGGCGTCAAACGCCGATACTTGTTTGTAAAGAGTCCCGACGCGCGCGCGCTCTTCGTCATTTAATACCGGATAGTTGACAGCGCCCGGAATGTGGTCTTCGGCGAATTCCGACTCGGAGCGCGTGTCGATAATCTCGTCAAAGTCGGCGAGTTGTGCTACGGTAGCCAGATCGTTGTTACGCGAATCTGTACGCAAAAAAGCTCCGATGAACGATCCCCTCGACATGCAGAAAATACGGCTGACCGCATTCTCACACGGCGGCGGATGAGGCTGCAAATTACCGCCGGCGTTGCTGGGGGAATTGCTGTCGAAGATACCGCTCGCGCGCGCGTATCCGGATCTGCTCGTGGGCACGGAATCGAGCGATGATGCGGCGGTCTATCGCATCAATGCCGAGCAGGCGATCGTTGCGACCACGGATTTTTTTCTGCCCATCGTCGACGACCCCTTTGATTTCGGGCGCATCGCCGCTACTAACGCGATCTCCGATGTCTACGCAATGGGCGCGCGCCCGCTGTTCGCGCTCGCGCTGGTCGGCATGCCGGTCGGCAAGCTGCCGGTCGAGGCGATGCAGCAGATACTTGCGGGCGGCCAGTCCGTGTGCGAGCAAGCGGGCATCCCGATCGCGGGCGGGCATTCGATCGACAATCCCGAGCCGATTTACGGGCTCGTTGCGCTGGGGCTTGTGCATCCGTCGCGCGTCAAGCGCAACGACCGCGCGCAGAGTGGTGACGTACTGATACTTGGCAAGGCGCTGGGCGTGGGCATCATGAGCGCGGCGCTGAAGAAGGGCGAGCTGCGCGACAAGGCCTATCAACAGATGCTGGAGACGACGACGCAGCTCAATACCGCCGGAATCGAGCTCGCGGAAGTGCCCGGCGTGCACGCGATGACGGATGTAACGGGATTCGGCCTCGCCGGTCATCTGCACGAAATCTGTCGCGGCTCGAAATTGCATGCGGATATTCGTTTCGATGCATTGCCGATCTTGTCGGCCGCAAAACATCTCGCGCAGGCCGGTTATGCGACCGGCGCATCGGACCGGAATTGGGCGAGCGTCGCGCCGCACGTGATGTTGCCGCCCACTATGCCCGAGTGGCAGAAAAAATTTCTGACCGATCCGCAAACGAGCGGGGGCCTGCTGATTGCGTGCGATAAAGCGAGCGCGCCGCGCGTGCTGGAAACGTTCAAGCGGCAGGGTTTCAGGTATGCGTGCGAAATCGGCAGCCTGAGTGCAGGGCCGGCAACGATCACCGTTGACTAGTGCAATTTGCCCTTGAGCTGAGCCTGCCCAAGCAGCGGGCGCAGGTGCGGCCATACGTTGTCGAGCATCTTTTGCTGTGCGGCCTCCACCGGATGGATGCCGTCCGGCTGGAACATTCCGCGCTCGGCCGCGAACCCTTCGAACAGAAACGGCACCAGCGGCACGTGCTGCGTTTTCGCGAGCGTATTGAATACCAGGCGAAACTTTTCGGCGTAATCGCTGCCATAGTTGGGCGGCACGTTCATTCCAACCAACAGGACCCGGCTGCTGTGCCGGCGGCAGTCGGCGATCATGGTCGCAAGGTTGGCGCGGATGGCGTCGACGCGCGTGCCGCGCAGGCCGTCATTGCCGCCGAGTTCCAGGATCACGATTTGCGGCTGATGCTCGTTGAGAGCAGCGGCGAGGCGTAGTTTGCCGCCGGTGGTCGTTTCGCCGGTCACGCTGGCATTCACGACCTTATAATCGGCGTGTTCGCGCGCGAGCCGGGCGCGCATGAGATCCACCCAACTGTGGTCGCGCGGCAGGCCGTAGCCCGCGGATATGCTGTCACCGAACACGAGTATGGTCGCCGCCGCGTGCGCGAAGCCCGCGGCGCCCGACAGGACAAGAATAAGGAAGATGCGCAACATGGCTGAAATATCCGGCGTGCCCATTGTGCGGGCAGTGGGTCTGTCGAAGCAAGTATAGACAGGTGAAGCGCGGCTGACCATACTCGACGAAGTGACCTTTGACATTGGTGAGGGCGAAGCCGTTGCAGTGCTTGGCGCTTCCGGCTCGGGCAAATCCACCTTGCTGGGACTGCTTGCGGGACTCGATACGCCATCGGCGGGCACGGTCAGCGTGGCGGGCAGGGACCTGTTCGCGCTCGATGAGGATGGGCGCGCGGCGCTGCGCTCGCAGCTTGTCGGCTTTGTTTTTCAGTCGTTCCAGCTGTTGCCGGCGCTGACGGCACTGGAAAACGTGATGCTGCCGCTTGAGCTGGCCGCAGCAGTGGATGCGGAACCGCGAGCGCGGGAGATGCTCGATCGAGTTGGCTTAAGCGCGCGCATGCAGCATTATCCGAAGCAGTTGTCCGGCGGCGAACAGCAGCGGGTCGCCATCGCGCGCGCATTCGTGGGCGAGCCGCGCTTGTTGTTTGCCGACGAGCCGACCGGCAATCTCGACTCGGCGACGGGCGCTCAAATCATCGACCTGATGTTTGAATTGAATCGCGAGCGGCGCGCCACCCTGGTGCTCGTGACCCACGACGAGGCCATATCGCGCCGCTGCGGCCGGGCGTTGCGGTTGATCGCGGGCCGGCTGGCGGGCGGCGGCTAGCCGATGACTTTCGTTCAGCACATCGCGCTTGCGCTGCGTCTCTTGTGGCGCGACTGGCGCGCGGGAGAGGTGACGTTGCTGGCGGCGGCGATCGTGATCGCGGTGGGCAGCCTCACCACGGTCAGCTTCTTTACCGACCGCGTGCAGCGCGCTTTGACGCAGCAGTCGAACCAGTTGCTCGGCGCCGATCTTTCCATTGTGTCCGATCATCCGTTTGCCGGGGAGTTTGTCGCGGAAGCGCGGGCGCGGGGACTGGCCGCGACGCGCGCATTGCGGTTTCCAAGCATGGCAAGTCATGGCGACGAAAGTCTGCTCACGGATATCAAGGCAGTCGCGCCGGGCTATCCGCTGCGCGGCGAAGTGCGGCTCGCCGACACTTTGTTCGGCGTCGAGCGCATTGCGCGCGAGATTCCGGCCGCCGGTACGGCATGGGTCGACGACCGGTTACTGACGCGGCTGAATCTAAAACCGGGCGACACGATAGGCGTCGGCCACCTGCGCCTGCGGGTCGCCGCGCTGGTCACGCAGGAACCGGACAGCGTGATCGGTTTCCTGAACAGCGCGCCGAAACTCGTGATGAATGAGGCCGACGTTGCCGCGAGCGGTTTGCTGCAAGCGGGCAGCCGCGTGCGTTATCGCCTGTATCTCGCGGGCGCAACGGAGGTCGTGGATGCATACCGCGCGTGGGCGCAGACGCGCATAGGCGCGGGCCAGAGCCTGGAAGGAATACGCGACGCGCGGCCGGAGATACGCTCTGCACTGGAACGCGCGGAGCGTTTTCTGGGTCTTGCCGCGCTGGTCAGCGTGATCCTGTCGGCCGTCGCGATAGCGCTGGCCGCGCGGCGCTTTTTGCGCCGCCATCTCGACGGCTGCGCGATCATGCGCTGCATGGGTGCGCGGCAAGCAACGATCGTGCGGCTGTACCTGCTGCATTTCACGGTGCTCGGCACCATTGCCGGCATCGGTGGTTGCTTGATCGGTTACGCAGCGCAGTTTGTGCTTGCGACGTGGCTCGGCAGTTTTCTCGCGGTGGCATTGCCGTGGCCCAGTCTTGCACCTGCGTTCTACGGCGTCGCCGCGGGCGTGCTGCTGTTGCTCGGGTTCGCGTTACCGCCGCTCGTGAGCCTCGCGCAGGTGTCGACGCTGCGCGTGCTCCGTCGCGATCTGAATCTGCCGCGCGGCATGGGAGCGGTGGGCTATGCGCTAGGGCTTGCGGTGATCTGCGCGCTCGTCCTATGGAAAGCCCAGGACTTGAGATTGGGCGCATATGTGCTGGGCGGATTTCTCGCGGCCGCACTCGTGTCGATCGTGCTGATAATGGCTTTGCTGCGCCTGTTGTCGCGCGTGCGCTCCGGCGGCGGCGTGAGTTTCCGCTATGGGGTCGCGAACCTGCGGCGCCATGCGCTGGGCAACACCATCCAGGTCGTCGCTCTGGCGCTGGGCATGATGGCGCTGCTGACATTGACGCTGATCCGCGGCGACTTGCTGCATAGCTGGCAGGCGACGCTCAAGCCGGATGCGCCCAACCGCTTCGTGATCAGCATCCAGCCCGAGCAGGTGCAGCCGCTCAGCGTTTTTTTTGCGGCGCACGGCATCGCGCAGCCGGCGGCATTTCCGATGGTGCGCGGGCGCCTGATCGCGATCAACGGCCGCGCGGTGTCGTCGAACGATTACGCGGAAGACCGCGCGAAGCGTTTGATCGACCGCGAGTTCAATTTGTCGTGGGCGAACCGCCTGCAACCCGACAACCGGTTGGTCGCGGGTAGCTGGTGGGAAGCTGGCTCGGCGCGCGCCGACCAGCTGTCGGTGGAATCGGGAATCGCGGACACGCTCGGCCTCAAACTCGGCGACCGCCTGTCTTACGATGTCGCGGGGAGCACTTTCGACGCCACGATTACCAGCCTGCGCAAGGTCGAATGGGACACCTTCCGGGCGAATTTTTTCGTCATTGCGCCGCCGGCGCTGCTGAAAAACCTGCCGGTTTCGTTCATGACGAGCCTGTTCGTGCCGCCCGGGCAGGCGGCCACACTCAATCAACTCGTACGCGAATTCCCCAACCTGGTCGTCGTCGACGTCGCGCAAATCATGGCGCAGGTCCAGAAAATGATGGACCAGGTCGCAGCCGCGGTGCAATTCGTATTTCTGTTTACGCTCGCGGCAGGCTTGCTCGTCCTGTACGCGGCGATCGCCAGCACGCGCGACGAGCGCGAATACGAAGCGGCGATCATGCGCACGCTGGGCGCGAGCCGGCGCCAGATCGCGGCGACCCAATTGGCAGAATTTGCGTTGATGGGCGGGTTGGCGGGATTGCTGGCCGCGGGCGGCGCGAGCGCTCTCGGTTACACACTAGCCTTGAAAGTTCTGAATGTGCCGTACTCGGCCAACCACTGGATCTGGCTGATCGGCGCCGGGGCCGGCGTGGTCGGCGTCGCGACGGCGGGAATGCTGGGGGCGCGGCGCGTGCTCGCGGCGCCGCCGCTGCAATCGTTGCGGCGGATTGCCTGACGGCCCGGCGGCTGGCGATGCGCTATACTTTCGCGGCGGAAATCATTCAATGACTGAAACTTTAATGCTGGCAGGCCTCGCGCTTCTGATCCTGGCCGCGGTCGTCATGTTGTTGGTCAAATCTGCCGCCCAGGGGCGCGCCGTGCAGGGACTTGCCGCGCGCCAATCCGAGTCCTTCGAGCAGCGGCACCGGGCGATGCTCGTGGATTTGCACGACGGGCTGGCCAAGCAGGGCGACCGCCTGGCGGCGGCGCTCACGGACAATTCCGAGCGGCTGCGCAATTCGACCGCCGAGGAACTCAAGCAGACGCGCGATACGCTGCATGCATTGCGGCTCGCATTGTCCGAGAATCTCGGGCAGAGCCGCGAGGCGATGCTGATCAAGCTAAGCGAGACCGCCCAGGCGCTGACCGCCAAAATCGACGAGCGCCTCGAGCAGATCTCTGGCCGCGTCAACGAGCGCCTCGACGAAGGTTTCAAGAAGACGAACGAGACGTTCACCAACGTGATGACGCGGCTGGCGACCATCGACGAGGCGCAGAAGAAAATCGAGACGCTGACCGGCAGTGTGGTCAGCCTGCAGGAATTGCTCGGCGACAAGCGCTCGCGCGGCGCGTTCGGGGAGGTGCAGCTGGAAGCGATCGTGAGCAACGCGCTGCCGGAAACCGCGTTCGAGTTTCAATATACATTCGCGCGCGGGGTGCGCGCCGATTGCGTGTTGAAGCTGCCGGAGCCGACCGGGCTGATCGCGATCGATTCGAAGTTTCCGCTCGAGAATTTCGAGCGCATGTTCGTCGAGGGCGCCGAGCGCATTTCGGCCGCCGCTTTCAAGCAGGACGTGAAGAAGCACATTGACGACATCGCGAACAAATACATCATTCCCGGCGAGACCAGCGACGGCGCGGTCATGTTTCTGCCGGCCGAAGCCGTGTTCGCGGAAATCCACGCGCGCCACCGCGATCTGGTGGACTACGCGCAAAACAAGCGCGTGTGGATCACGTCGCCGACCACGCTGATGGCGGTATTGACGACCGCGCAGTCCGTAATCCGCAGCGTGGAGACGCGCAAGCAGATTCATATCATCAAGGACGAACTGCACAAACTCGGCGCGGATTTCGGCCGCTTCCAGTCGCGCATGGACAATCTCGCGCGGCATATCGAACAGGCCAAGAACGACGTCGACGACGTGCACGTCAGCAGCCGCAAAATCAGCGAGCGGTTTGCGCGGATCGAACGCGTGGAGCTTGACGCGTCCGAGCAGCCGAAGCTGCGCGCGGTGGACGGCGCCGCCGAGAAATAGTGGGCGCGCTGCGGCGCTGGTGGCACCAACGCATCATCCGGCGCGCGGCTCTGGATCCCGCATTGTGGGAGAAGACGCTGGAAAGCCTGCCGTTCATGCGCGGGCTCACGGCCGAGGAACGGGCCCGCCTGCGCGACACGGTCATCCTGTTTTTGCATGACAAATCGATCCGCGGCGCGGCCGGCCTGCAGATCGATGCCGGCATGCAGTTGATGATTGCGGCGCAGGCGTGCATCCTGGTTCTCAATCTCGACATCGATTATTTCCGCGGCTGGGTCGAAGTAATCGTCTACCCGGACGAGTTCGTGCCGACCATCGAATACACCGATGACGATGGCATTGTCCACGTCGACCGCGAACCGCGGACTGGCGAGGCCTGGCTGAAGGGGCCGGTCATCTTGTCGTGGGCGGACATCGCCCAGACGACCGGGGGCGTCAATGTCGTGATCCACGAATTCGCGCACAAGCTCGACATGTTGAACGGGGACGCCAACGGCTTTCCGCCGCTGCATGCGGATATGAGCCGCTCGGCGTGGGCGAACGCTTTTAGCGCGGCCTACGCCGACTTCTGCCGACGGGTGGACGCGGACGGAGACGTCACGATCGATCCCTATGCCGCGGAGAGCCCCGGCGAGTTTTTCGCGGTGGTGAGCGAGACGTTTTTTAACATGCCTCAAGCCGTGCTCGACGCCTATCCGCAGGTCTATGCTCAGCTCAGAGATTTTTACCGGCAGGACCCCGCGGCGCGCGCGGCGCGTCCAATAGCGAGTCGAATCAGGTAAGCTTGGCATCATGTTAAAGCCGTTTTCTTTCACCGACTCCCGGCAGGCTCTGACCGCGGGTTTCGGCGCGCTGTTGGTGCTGATCATCGCGATTACCCTGCTCGGCATCTGGCGGATTTATGCGATCAACCAGAGCATCGAGGCGCTGGTTCAAGAACAGAATCTGAAGTCCGAATTGCTTACGATGCTGCTGAGCGCGAGCCGGCAGCGCCAGCAGGCCATGTACCGGATGTTAGCGGCCAATAACAGCGCCGAGCGGACCGCGGTGTTCGATGAGTATCGCGCGCTCAACGAGCCGTTGTTCGCGACGCGGGACCAGCTCGACGAGATGGACATGACAGCGTCCGAGCGCGCTGCATTGAAGCAGGCGCTGGATGCGGCGACGCGGCTGCGCGACGTGCGCGATCGGGTCGTCGAGCTGCTGATGCAAAATAATACGCCGCTGGCAACCGAAGTGCTGGTCTCGCAGGGTGTGCGGGCGCACGACGAGTTCCAGACTTCACTCAATCTGGTGGTCGATTCCAAGCGTGCGGCGACGCTGGGCGCCATTTCGCAGGCGGGCCTGGCGATGCGCGACGCGCTGTTGCTGGTGGCTGTAGTCGGCATCCTGGTCCTGGTCGCGGGCGCATGGATCGCCACGCTGGTGACGCGCCGCATTGCACGCAGCGAGAACGAACTGCATCGCGAAAAAGAGCTCGCCGAAGTTACGCTGCATTCGATCGCCGACGGCGTCATTACGCTGGACGCCGGGGGCAACGTCGAATATATGAACCCGGTGGCGGAAGAATATACGGGCTGGAAAAGCCACGAGGCGAAAGGCCGCCCGCTGGATGTCGTGTATCGGGTCGTCGACGAGCAAACCGGCAAGCCAATTCCGCATCCCGGCGGACATGAGGCCGGGGCGCGGGGGGGCGGCATGACCGTGCGCTTGCTGGGGCGCGCCGGTAACATGTGCGCCATCCGCGACTCGACGGCGCCGATCCACAACAGCGAAGACAACCTGGTTGGCTGGGTGGTGGTCTTCCACGACGTCAGCCAAATCCAGGAGATGGCGCAACAGCTGTCGTGGCAGGCGAGCCACGACGCTTTGACCGGACTGGTGAACCGCCGCGAGTTCGAGCGCCGGCTTGGCGGCTTGATCGAGGCGGTGCGCGCCGACGGCAAGCAGCACGCGCTGCTGTACATGGACCTCGACAATTTCAAGACCGTGAACGACACGTGCGGTCACGCTGCGGGCGACGAACTGCTGCTGCAATTGACTACCGTGATGCAATCGCGCATGCGCGGCAGCGATACGCTGGCGCGGCTCGGCGGCGACGAGTTCGGCGTGCTGCTCGAATCGTGCCCGCTCGATCAGGCGGTGCGCATCGCGAACGGGCTGCGCGAAGCGGTGCGCGATTTCCGTTTTATCTGGCAGGACAAGACGTTTGGCATCGTCGTCAGCGCGGGGCTGGTGGCAATCGACGGCACGGAGAGTGTCAGCCGCGTGCTGGCCAGCGCGGATGCGACCTGCTACGACGCGAAGAGCAAAGGGCGCGATCGGGTGCAGGTTCACCGTGCGAAACACGACCTTGGGAGCGAGCAGAGCGCGGACCTGCAGGTCGTCTCGCAGATCAATCACGCATTCGAGCTGGGCAATTTCCGCCTGTACCG
>Ga0265318_10001890_pt1 | contig 11742 bp, 12 predicted proteins | sample 4821metaG_FD_192431 | JGI IMG/M metagenome (GOLD analysis project Ga0265318, IMG submission 192431) | Rhizosphere microbial communities from Carex aquatilis grown in University of Washington, Seatle, WA, United States - 4-8-21 metaG | ecosystem: Host-associated > Plants > Roots > Rhizosphere >... | reverse complement strand
AGGGAGCCGGCCCATGAAGATGGACGCGCTGCGGGGCCTCCACGGGACGCTGGGCTTGCGCAATGTGCGCACCTACCTGCAGAGCGGCAACGCCGTCTTCGAGGCCGCGTCGGCGGACGCCGACGGCCACGGGGAGGCCCTCGAGCGCCGGATCCTGCGCGACCACGGCTTCGGGGTCGCCGTCGCGGTCAAGACGGCGAAGGCGATGGCCGCCGTCCTGGCTTCAAATCCGCTCCTCGGCAAGAGGGGCGTCGACCCGGCCTTCCTTCACGCCACCTTCCTCGTCCGGCCCGTGGGGAGGCCCTCCCTCGCGGGCGTCGAGCTCCCGCTGTCGAAGGGTGAGGAGGCCGTCCTCGTGGGCGACGTCGTCTATTTGTACTGCCCCAATGGATACGGTATCTCGAAGCTCAACAACACCCTGTTTGAGAGGAAGCTCTCCGTGCAGGTCACCACCCGCAACTGGAGGACCGTCGCCGCGCTCGAGGCGATGGCGCGGGGCGAGGCCCCCGGCCCATGAAGCAGTCGATCGCTTGCGTCTGCCTCCTGGTCAGGGACTATGACGAGGCGCTCGCGTTCTACGTGGGCAAGCTCCGGTTCAGCGTCGTGGAGGACGAACCCATGGGCGAGGGGAGGCGGTGGGTGGTCCTCGCCCCGCACGGCCCGTCCGGGACGCGCCTCCTCCTGGCAAAGGCCAAGAACGAGGAGGAGCGCGCCGCCGTCGGGCGCCAGGCGGGCGGGCGCGTGTTCCTCTTCCTCTGCACGGACGACTTTGCACGCGACCACGATGAGATGCTCCTGCGCGGCGTGAAGTTCAACGAGGAGCCGAGGGTCGAGGCCTACGGCATGGTCGCGGTCTTCGAGGACCTTTACGGGAACAAGTGGGATCTCCTGATGCCGGGGCCGAGCGCGTGAACGTCGTCATGGTCCACGGCTTCGCGGACACGGGGCGCCTCTTCCGGGCCCTCTGCCGCGAGCTCGGGGCGCGCGGCCATGCGTGCCACGCGCCGACGCTGCATCCGCGGACCGGGAGCCTGGGGCTGCCCGACCTTTCCGCGAAGCTGGCGGCCTTCGTCCGCGAGCGCGTGCCGCCCGGGGAGCCGCTGGCCCTCGTCGGCTTCAGCATGGGGGCCCTCGTGGCGCGCCACTACCTCCAGGCGCTGGGCGGCGCCTCCACCGCTAGGGCGTTCTTCTCGATCGCTGGACCCCATCACGGGACGCCGAGCGCGTACCTGCTCCCAGGCTTGGGCATCCGCCAGATGAGGCCCGGCAGCGTTTTCCTTCGGGAGCTCAACGCCGACCCCGGCGCCCTCGCAGGGCTGCCCGTGTTCACGTTCCGCACGCCCTTCGACCTCACGGTTTTTCCCGCGGCCACCTCGCGCCTGCCCGGCGCCGAGGAGCGCATCGTCTGGTGCCCCCTGCACGCCCTCCTGCCCGGGGACCGGGATGTCGCGGACCACATCGCCGGTGAGCTCGCGAAGCTGGACCCCGGCGCGGCAGCGGCGCCGCCGGCCCTCGTCCTCCACTGACGAGCCCCGCCCCTGCCGCACCCCCGGGGGGGCCGGCGGGCTGGGCTCGCAGGGCCCTCGGGCGACGCTGTGCACAAGTCGGAGGCCGGGGGAAGCCGTCGGATACCGGGGGGAGGACCTGGGCGGGGCGCTCCCTAAAACCCATGTCCGCCAGAGGTTGTAACACAAATTACCTTATTCTTTAATGGACAGGGTGCCGGGAAGGTGCTCACTTACTCACAGGATATTCCCAAACCTTAAATGGAAAACCTGCGCGGGGCCACGGCCCCAAATTCGCGGATACGGGTTACGGCTAGGGTTAAGACATTCGTGTTGGATACGAATGTTCTGATTCACGACCCGCAATCGATTTACAAATTCCAGGAGAACAACCTGGCCATACCGGTCGAGGTCCTCGAGGAGCTCGACGCGATTAAGACCGAGCAGTCCACCGAGCGCGGCCGCAATGCGCGCCGGGTCCACCGCATCCTCCAGGAGCTGCTGCCCGATTCGCGCTCCATGCTCGAGGGCGTCGAGCTGCCGAATGGCGGGACGCTCTCGGTCATCATAAATCCTTACCTCGCGGACCCGAACCGCCGCTCGCCGGCCATGGACCGCCTGAGGTCCGTCCTGCCCGACATGGCGAAGAAGGACAACCGGATCATCGCGTCGGCCCTCTACGTCCAGGAGCAGTACCCGCCGCCGACCGTCCTCGTGACGAAGGACGTGAACGTTCAGCTCAAGGCGCGCGCTGTCGGCCTCGAGTCGGAGGACTACCTGAACGACAAGGTCCCGGAGGCCGACGACGAGGCGAGCTACCGCGAGGTCTCGCTCTCGATCTACGAGCTCCAGCGCTTCTGCTCGGAGGGCCGGTTCGAGATCGACGCCAAGGCCGCGAAGCCGCTCAGCCTGAACGAATACGTCCTCCTTCGCTCGGACGAGGGAAAGACGATGCCCGCCCGGTACTACGGCGACGACGTCGTGCAGCGCCTCAAGTTCCCGGAATACGTCAAGGCGCCGAGCGGCATCCCGATTCGCCCGCGCAACCTGGAGCAGCAGTTCCTCATGGACGCGCTCATGGACGACTCCATCCACATGCTGACCTGCTCGGGCAAGGCGGGCACCGGCAAGACGCTCCTCGCGATGGCCTGCGCGCTCCACCAGACCCTCGAGGAGAACTCCCGGTACGACGGCGTCTCGATCTCCCGGCCCGTGATCGCGCTCGGCAAGGACATCGGGTTCCTGCCCGGCACGCTCGAGGAGAAGATGAGGCCCTGGCTGCAGCCCTACTACGACGCGCTCGAGGTCCTGATCCCGTCGAAGCCGCCCAAGGAGCCCCAGTTCGCCTCGAAGAAGGTCTCCAAGAAGAAGCACTGGAAGCGCGAGAGCGCCATGGTGTCCATGGGCCCCTCCCATTCCTCGAACGGCAGCCACGGCAGCCACGGCCCCGTCCCGCTCATCAAGCCCTACGAGCGGCTGCTGAAGACGGGCCTGGTCGAGATCGAGGCGCTCGCCTTCATCCGCGGCCGCTCGATCGCGAGGCGCTTCTTCATCCTGGACGAGGCGCAGCAGCTTACGCCGCACGAGGTGAAGACGGTCATCACGCGCATCTCCGAGGGCTCAAAGATCGTGCTGATCGGCGACCCGGGCCAGATCGACAACCCCTATGTCGACGCGCGCAGCAACGGTCTCGTCTACTGCCACAACCGGATGAGGGGCCAGTCCATCGCGGCGCACGTCACCCTGAAGAAGGGCGAGCGCTCGGAGCTCGCCGAGCTAGCGGCCGACCTGCTTTAGGCCGAGGAGGCTCGGCGCCCCGCGGCGCAGGGAGGCGTACTCCATCGCGAGCGCGAAGCACCCCGTGAAGAGGAGGTCGCTCACGAGCGTGTTCCTGAAGAAGAAGAGCGTGGGGTAGTACTGGGGATGGCCGACCGTCATCGCCTGCCACCAGCCCGCGGCGTCGTGGGCGTAGCCCATGTCGCCGTGCCATGACGCCGTGTTGGTCACGAGGTAGAAGAGGACCGAGCCGGCCAGGGCCCCCCCGAGGAGGTTCACCCAGTTGCGCCGCCTCGAGACCGAGATCCCGATCCCGAGCGCGGCGGCGAAGCAGAGTATCCTCAGGGCCGCGCCGGCCAGGCTCCACTCATAGTGGTAGACGCTCGCGTAGTAGTGGTCGATGTACAGGTCCGAGGCGACGAGCGCCGCGAACGGGGCCAGCCTCATCCAGCGGTTGCCTGGATACGCGCCCGCGCAGAACGCCAGGGCCATGACCGGCGAGAAATTGCTGAATGCGGGCACGTAGAGCGTGAACACGCGCCAGCTGGCGGCCAGGACAAGGACGAGGATGGCTAAGGGCATGGGGAGAGGCTGGCCCGGGCCGCGCAAAATTTCAAGCGTCCCCGGACGGGCTCCGCGCCTCGGCCTCGCGCGCGAGGAGCCAGAGGGCGTCCGAGAGCCGGTTCGCCCACTGCTGCAAGAGGGGCCGGACGCTCCGGCCCGCGGGGGGCAGGGCAGCCAGCCGGCGCTCGGCGAGCCGCGCCGCCACGCGGGCCCTCTCGAACGCGAGCGACGCCGCGTTGGCCCCGGGCGTCGCCCAGCCGTCGAACTTCAGCCCCTTGGCCTCGAGCGAGGCGACGAGGGCGTCCAGACGGGCGAGGTCCGCCTCCGAAAGCCGGGCGAATTCCGAACGGGCATGTTTTTCGGCGTCCGCCTCGGCGCAGGCGAGTTCGCCCATGAGGGCGATGAGCGAGCCCTGGACGGCCAGGAGCACCCCGCGCGTGGCCGCGTCCGCCGAGGCGAGCCGCGCCGCGCCTATCTCCACGTTCAGCTCGTCGAACGCCCCGACCGCCTCGATCTGCGGGTGGTCCTTCGGCACGCGCTGCCCGTGGAGCAGGCCGGTCGTGCCCTTGTCCCCCCCTCGGGTCGCGATGCTCACGCCTTCGCCGCCGCGCGGGCGGACTTGGTGCTCCTCGCGAGCGCCTTCACGGCCTCGTCGACGGAGGCACGGACCGCCTTGTCCATATGGTCGATGAAGAGGACCCCGTTGAGGTGGTCGACCTCGTGGAGCATGCACCGGGCGAAGAGACCCGTGCACTCGAGCGCGTGGGGGAGGCCGTACTGATCCTGGAACTTGGCCGAGATGGACTCCGCCCTGGAGACCTCGCCCCGGATCTCGGGAAACGACAGGCATCCCTCCTCCGAGGAGACGGTGGGGGTCTTCTTCGCCACCGTGATCTTGGGGTTCACGACGACCATCGGCATGATCAGCTCGAGCGGCGTCCTGGCCCCGTCGAGCTTCCAGTCAAAGTCGACCTCCGCGACCCTCAGGTCGACGACGCACACCTGCACGGCCCTGCCGACCTGCTGGGCGGCGAGCCCGATGCCGTGCGCCTCGTGCATCGTGTGGACCATCTGCTCGGCGAACGAGGCGAGCGCGTCGTCGAACACGGTGATTTTCTCGCCTTTCTTGCGCAAAACTGGATCGTTGTAGTGAACAATTTCCAGAGACATCGGTCGGTGAGACTATCCAGCCTGATAGCCGTCCGTCGGGCCCGCAACCAATACTTTCGACACCCGCGCATGAGTCGACCCCACGAGGCCCACAAGACCCCTCCCGCAGCCCCGGCTCTCGTATTTGCGGGCGTGGTGGTCGCGGTGCTGGCCTGGCTGCTGCCGGTGAGCCTGAAGTCCGTCGGCAGGGGCCTGCTGCGCTCGGCGGGCGCCGACACGCCGTCCGTGGCCGCGTTCGGGCGCGACCTGGTCGGCTCCGAGAAGATCGGGCCCGCGCTCCTCCTGCTCGGCGCCGCGAAGGCGGTCGAGGACCCCGGGGCCGCCGCGCTCGAGAGGGATCTCGGCGAGCTCTCGGCGCGCCAGCCCGCGCTCGTGGCCTGGGGCGGCTGGGACGCGTCGCTCGACCCGATCTTCAACCTGCGCCAGAAGACGGACCACGCGTCCAGCACGCCGGTCATGAGCTTCCTCATCTCCGAGCGCTCGCGGGACGCCGTGAGGGCCTACCTCGCGAACTCCGGATCGATCGGCGTGCAGACGATCCTTAAGACCCGCGACGTCACGTCGACCGGCCGGTTCGTCCCGGCGAACCGCGCGGGCGGGCAGCCCCTGGACGCCCTCATCCTCCTCACGGGCCTCCTCTACCAGGGCGAGCACCTTTCGCCGACGCTCCAGCGCGAGGTGCGCGCCCTCGCCGACGCGGCCGTCCAGCGCAACGAGCTCGGCGAGCTCGAGGGGTTCTACCTCGACCTCCTCTCGCTCGGGCGCCGGCTCGACTGGACGCAGCTCTGCGAGCTCGTCCGGCGCACGCAGGGCGTGCGCACGGTGGGCGAGTACGCACACCTGAGCCGGGTGGCGCCCGACCAGCTGCCTTTCATCTACTCGGCCGCGATGCTCGCCAACTCCGCGGACCGGGTCTCCGCCTACCTGATCCGCTACGGGAAGGCGGGGTCCGAGGACCTGCGCCTCGCGATCTCCGACGGCCAGGGCGCCGTCAACCTCCTCCTGCAGCGCGAGGTGCCGGTGAACCGCTCCCCCGGCCCGGCGATGGGCGCGGCGTCGGCGCTCGTCCTCGAGCACCCCCGCCTCATGCTGGCCGTCAAGTACGCGGGCTACATCCTCGGTCTCTTCCTCCTGCTGCGCGGCCTCGACCTCTGGATCGTGTCCCCCGCCGGGGGCCCCTCCGCCGGGGCGCAGCAGCACGTGCGCGCGGGCGTCCTCGCCGTCATCATGTCCGCGCTCCTCATCGTCGCGACCGAGCCCTTCCTCCTCAAGGCCGCCCCGTCCTCCGAGTACCGCGTTCGCCTCGTCATCCCGATGCTCGCGGCCACTTCCACTCAAACAGCCCCCCCTCAAACCTCAAAGCCCGTCACTATGGAAACCTCAACGCTCGTATCAATCGGCATATTCGCCGCGCTTCAGGTCGGAATGTACATGGCCTGCCTCCGCAAGATCCGCGAGATAGAGACCCAGGACGCGTCTCCGCTCCTGAAGCTCCGCCTCATGGAGAACGAGGAGAACCTCTTCGACAGCGGCCTCTACGTCGGCATGATGGGCACGGCGGCAGCCCTCGTCCTGCAGGTGGTCGGCGTCATCGAGCCGAACCTCCTCGCGGCATACTCGTCCAACCTCTTCGGCATCATCTGCGTCGCGCTGGTCAAGATCAGGCACGTGCGCGGCTTCAAGCGCCGCCTGATCCTCGAGAGCCAGAGGACGGCGGCAGTCGCAGCATGAACAGGACGCTCCTACTCTTCATCGTCGACTTCCTGTTCCTCAACCTGATCGCGCTCACGCGGTGGGAGAGGGCGGAGCCCGCGCGCCCCCGCCAGCCCCCGGTCAACGAGATCTCGGCGAACACGGTCTCCAAGGACCAGGACTTGGTCGAGGCCATGCGGCAGTCGCTCGCCGACGAGCAGCTGTCCCGCCAGGCCCTCGAGCAGAAGCTCTCGTCGGCGGACTCGACGCTCGCCTCGCGCGAGAAGAGCCTCGGCCAGCTCCAGGCGGACAGCCAGAAGCTGACCGCGCAGCTCGTCGACACGCAGAAGTCCCAGGCCGAGCTCAACATCAAGTACCAGTCCGAGTCCGAGGAGAACGCGCTCACGAGGAGCCAGCTCGCCCAGATCCAGCGGGAGCTCGAGGACAAGAAGGCGGAGGCCGAGCGCCAGAAGCAGGCGCTTGCCAAGCTCGAGCAGCAGCAGGCCGACGCGCGCAAGCAGATCGAGGGCCTCACCGTGCAGGTCGCGGTGGGGGAGAGCGAGAAGCAGCGCCTCGCCGCCCAGGCTGTGGACCTGCAGAACCAGGTCCAAAGCGAGCGCTCGGAGCGGGTGAAGGTGGAGCAGGCCACGAACCAGCTCGCCGAGGGCGTCGGCCAGCTCGCCCAGAACTCGGGCGACCTGACGAAGGAGATCCGCGACAACCGCCCGATCTCCGCGAACGTGCTCTTCAACGACTTCCTCGCGAACCGCGTGCAGACGACCTTCACCGCGTCGCGCAAGGGGATCTTCGGCAACACGACCAAGGACAAGGACACGAAGACGGTCTTCACCACCGACGGCAGGCAGGTCTACGCCCTCGTCGAGGCGGAGGACACCCCGTTCTCGCTGAGGGAGATCGGCCTGGACTGGGAGAAGGTCGCGGTGCGCTTCGACCGACCGCCGGACTACAAGTCCACGGGCTCCGTGATCGAGTTCCTCGCCGCCGACCCGCGGGTCGTCGTCGTCCCGGTCGACGCCCAGCAGGTCGCGGCGCTCGGCGCCAAGGTGTACCCGCTGGCGGCCGATCCCCTCAAGTTCCCCGAGGCGCTCCTCATCAGCGGCGGCGGAAAGGGCTACGGGGAGCTCGGCTTCAAGCTCGACGCCGCCCACCCGGGATACGTCCGCGTGGACAACCGACTCTTCAAGCGCATGTTCGGCGATTTCGCGACCTCCCGGGGCGACCTCGTCTTCAGCAAGACGGGCGAGCTGCTCGGCATCATGGTGAACAGCGACTACTGCCTGCTCCTCGGGGACTTCAGGCCCATGGCGACCATCCCCACCGGCGACGACAGGCAGGTCCGGCCGACGGGCGCCCTCCTCGACTCGCTTTCCGCGCGCGTCATGCAGATGCCGCCGGAGCTGCAATAGGCAAGTTCCGGCGGTACACGCAGCTGCGAACAAGCCCGCGCTGGAGGTCCATGCCGGCGACCCTGGTCCAGCCGGCCCCCTCCAGGATCCCCTCGGAAGGGGGGAGAGACGAGACCTTGAGCCCCGTTCCGAGGCGAAAGAAGCCGTAGAGGACGGCCAGCCACGCCCGCGCGCGCAGGCGGGCGGCCCCCCTGGGCGGCATCACGAAGTCCGCGAAGAGCCACAGCGCGCCGGGGCGCAGCGCCAGTCCGGTTCGCGCGACCAGCGCCTCGACCCCGGCCGCATCGAAGCAGTCGAGGAAGAAGAAGGTCAAGGCGGCGTCAAAGGTCCCCGGTTCCGGCGCGAACGACAGGGCGTCCGCGCAGGTGAAGGTGACCCGGGAGCGATCTGCCTCCGGCAGCCTCGAGCGGGCGCGCTCGATCATCCCGGGGCTCGAGTCGACGCACAGGATCCTCGCCAGCGGGGCGATCCGCGCCAGGCGCTGGGCGCACCGGCCGTCGCCCTCCCCGAGAAGGAGAATGTCGCGGCACGGGGCGAGCCTGTCCAGGAAGGCGAACCGCGCGCGCTCGAGGTCGCGCCCGAAGGCTGCGAGTTCCAGCGCGCGGTAGCACACCGCGAGCCGGTCGAATCCGCTGCGGCCCGCTCTCATCCGGCGGCCCGCAGAAGCAGGAGGGCGGCGGGTGTCATCAGGGCGACATCCGCCAGGACGCGGGCGCGGACTCGTCCGATGCGTGCCTCCGCCAGGGCAACCAGACCCAGGAGGGAGCCGCTCGCCGCGGCGCACGCGGCGGCCGCGCGGGCGTGGGGCACGCCGGCGATCCAGACTGCCGCCGCCACGGCGGCGATCGCCCACGGTAGTGCGTTTGCGAGCGCGGCTGCGCCTCCAAATTGGAGCGCCAGGGAGGTCTGGCCATGGACCCGGTCGACCTCGTCCTCCCACACCGATATCAGCGCGCAGTTCGAGAAGCAGAGCAGGGCGAAGAGCGCCAGGGGGGCCGCGATCCCCATGAGGTCCGCGCCGGGCCGGCTCACGGCGAACACCGCCGCGCCGGCGGAGAGGAGCACCGCGACGCAGGCCTCCTTTGGCGCACGCCAGGGGCTGCGCCTGTGGACAAGCTGGTGGGAGAGCAGGTAGGCCGCTACCGGCAAGAGGAGGAGCGCGCCGGCGCCGAGCTCGCGGCGCGTCAGGCCCCGGAAGGCCTCGAGGACGTCGAGGAAAAGGACGGCGGCCCACACGGCCAGGAGCGGCCACCGCCACCTCTGGTGGAAGCGGTGCCGATGCGTGAGGATGCTGCCCGGCACGAGACGCCATCCCTCGATCCAGCGGTCGGCGGCGTAGGAGAGCCAGACCGAGAAGCCGAGGACGACGGCCTCGGGCGCCCGCGCCTCCACGGAGGCGCTCCCCGCGATGAGCCGCTGCCAGAGGACGACGACCGCCGGAGCGTCGAGCGAGAGGATCGTGGGCCACAGCCACCACCGGGGGCTCGTTGCGACGCTGGATTGCACGGGAGCCCCGCAGCTTGTGTACTTGCGGCGGATACTCAACACCCGGACCCAACCCAACCCGCGATGCCCCCGAACATCCTGCTCCTCGTGACCACGCAGTGGCGGGCGCAGGCGTGCGGCTATGCCGGGGACCCGGGCGCGCGCACGCCCTTCCTGGACGCTCTCGCGGCGCAGGGGCTGGACTTCGCGCAGGCCGTCACGCCGCACCCCTTCGGCCCCTTTGCGCGGGCGGCGCTGCTGACGGGCGTCGCGTCCCCGGAAAACGGCGTCCGGGACTACTTCGACCCGCTTCCCCCGGGGACGAGGACAATCGCCCACGCGATGGGCGAGCGCGGCTACCAGACGGCCTTCTTCGGCAAATGGCACCTGGCCCCGAGGGACAGCCGGGCGAAGCTGACCGGGGAGGAGCACGCGAGGACGGTGGTCCCGCCCGAATACCGCGGCGGCTTCAGCTTCTGGGAGGGGTTCGAGAGCGGGTTCCTCCTCAACGATCCGTGGCTGCACGGGACCCGGCTGCCGAAGCCCACGCGATTCGAGGGATACCAGAGCGACGTCGTCTGCGCCCGCGCCGCCGAGGTGCTGCGCGCGAAGGCGGGCCCGTGGTTCGCCGTGGTGAGCCTCGAGGCGCCGCATCCGCCCTACGCCGACCCCGCCGCCGGGGTCTCCCCCGCGGATCCCGGATTGGTCCCGCTGCGCGCCAACGTCCCCGCGGGGGCCGCCGCGCGCGCCAGGCGCGACCTCTCGGGGTACTATGCGCACATCGAGGCGACCGACCGCTCCATGGGGCGCCTCGTGGCGGGGCTGCCCGGGGACACCGCGGTCATCGCCACCTCCGTCCACGGCGACATGCACGGCTCCCACGGCCTCTTCCGCAAGGGCTGGCCCCACGAGGAGAGCATCCGGGTGCCGCTGCTCCTGCGTTTCCCGGGCGCCCGCGGCCGCGACCCGTCCCCGGTCTCGCTCCTCGACGTGCCGGCGATGGTCGCCGCCCTGGCCGAGGGCCGGGTCCCGGTGGCGCCTGGGGGCCCCGCCCGGATCTCGATGCCCTCCGTCGTAAGCCTGCCGGACCAGTGCGACCGGGCGTGGTCGGGGGTGCGGACCGCCTCACGCAAGCTGGTCCTGGGTTCTGATCGCTCGCCCTGGCTCTTCCTCGACCTCGCGGAGGATCCGCTCGAGCTGCGCAACCTCGCCGCCGAGCCGTCTCGCGCGGGCGAGATCCGGGAGCTGGCCGCCTTGGTCAGCTCGTGACCGACGGCTCTATCTTGGTCTTCGAGAACTGCCGGCGGATCGCGGCGACGATCTCGTGCATCTTCACGGGCTTCGAGATGTAGTCGTCCATGCCGGCGTCGAGGCAGATCTCGCGGTCGCCCTGCATCGCGTTGGCCGTGAGGGCGATGATCTTCGGCTGGCGTTCCGCGGGCAGCGTCCTGCGGATCCTGCGGCTTGCCTCGAGGCCGTCCATCTCGGGCATCTGAAGGTCCATGAGCACGAGGTCGTAGTCGCGGTGCTGGAAGGCGTTCACGGCCTCGAGGCCGTTGCCGACCGCGTCGGCGTTGTAGCCCATGCGCTCGAGGAACCTGAGAGCGACCTTCTGGTTGACGGCGTTGTCCTCGGCCAGCAGCACGCTGAGCGGGATCTCCTCCGCCACCGGGCGGTCCTCGTGGCGGGCCTGCTCGACGACCCCGGCCCCGCGGTTGCCGAGGACGGTGAGCGCCTGCAGGAACGAGACCGTCTTGATGGGCTTTGAGAGCGTCGCGTACGGCAGGCCGTCCGGCGGGGCCGTGGGCGGGGTCTGCCCGAGGCGGAAGAGGATGAGCCTCGGGCACTTGATCTCCGCCGTCAGCTCGAGGGCCCGCTGGCTCTCGAACTCCGGGAGGTCCAGGATGACGATCGCCGGCGGCGTGGGCATGGTGGCGGCCATCTCCACGGCCGACTCCGGGTCGTTCGTGAAGACGCACGTGGCGCCGAGCCCGTCGAAGAGGGTCCGCAGGCGCGCGCGCGTGATCGGGTTGTCCTCGATGCACAGGGCGAGCGTGCCCTGGAGCTCCATGCCGCTGTAGGCGGGCGCCGACACCTCGGCGGGTCGCTGCGCCGCGTCCGTC
>Ga0265318_10001889_pt1 | contig 11749 bp, 8 predicted proteins | sample 4821metaG_FD_192431 | JGI IMG/M metagenome (GOLD analysis project Ga0265318, IMG submission 192431) | Rhizosphere microbial communities from Carex aquatilis grown in University of Washington, Seatle, WA, United States - 4-8-21 metaG | ecosystem: Host-associated > Plants > Roots > Rhizosphere >... | reverse complement strand
AGGCCGTGCGGCGCCCCCGCGCCTTCGAGGACGGCGAGCGCGGCCCACGTAGCGGCCGCCTGAAGGCCGACGGCCAACAGGATCGGTCGGATCGCATGCCACAGCGTGCGTGGCGCCGCGCCTGCCCGGCGCACGCCGGCCGTGGCGTATACCGCGGCGTAGGCCACGAAGACGCCGATCTGTGCAACCGCGGCCCCCCGGATACCGTCGAGATGGACGAGCGCGATCAGCGCGGCCAGCATCGTGAGGCACCACACGACGTTCACCTTCGCGCGGAACTCGATGCGCCCGCCTCCCCCCAGCGCCTCGCCGATGCAATTGACGATCGCATAGCCCACACCGGCGACAATCAGGAGCTGGAACGGAACGACCATCCCCGACCACTTGTGGCCGAGCAGCGCGGGTAGGAGCGCCGGAGCGAGCACCACCGCGACGGGCACGCAGGGCAGGAACAGCACGGCCATGAGGCGCGTCGCAGCCACCGTCCGGGCTCCGCTGAGCTCAGCGCCCGAGGCCGCCGCGGCAGCAAACAGCACCTTTCCGACATGAGCCGAGAAGTGTTGGACCGGAGCGAACGCGATCATGAAGGCAAGCGTGTAGAGACCGAGTTGCTCGACCGTCTGGGTGTTCCCGATCACGAGATAGTCGAGGTTGAGCGTCACGACCTGGGTGACCGCGAAGAGCATGAACCAATGGGCTCGGACCACGCGGGCTGGAGTTTCACTTGGAGCATCGGGTCGTGGGATGTGCGGTGCAGCGAAGAACCACGCCAGCGCCGCCAGCGCGACACCCCAGGAGAGCTGGCGGACGACCAATGCCCACACCCCGGCCCCGAGGACGGCCGCAACGACCGCGCTCACGCTCGAGACCACATTCGCGAGAGCCCAGGCGCGCGCCATGTCCCTGAACGCCATCGTCCGCTGCAGCAGCGCCAACGGCACGGTCGCCAACGCGTAGAGCGGCACGCCGGCGCTGAGTGCGGCGAGCACGGCCGGATCGGTTTGATGAGCGAAGGTCCTGGTAAGCGGCGTTGCCGCGAGGGCGAGCGCCGCCGCGACGAGCACCCCGACCAGGAGGCAGCGCACGAGCGAACGCCAGATGAACGTGCGCTGGAGGTCGGGCCTCACCACGATGCTCCCGCGCGTGCCCGCGTCCATCAGCACGGCGGCCACGTACAGGATCGCCGTCCCCGTCGCGGCCGCGCCCATTGCGCCGGGAGCGACGAGCCTCGCAACGACCAGCAGGCACGCATAGGCGGCGAGCTGGGAGGCCATGTGGGCGCCGCTCATCCACCATGCCGAACGCACGAGACTGCGCGCATCCAGGGAGCGTTCGGGAGCAGGCGCTTCGCGAAGCGTCCGGGTGCGTCTCACTGGGACTCCCGCACCGCCCCGCCCGTGTTGGCTGCGTGACCGTCAGCCTCCGCCGCTGCCCGCCGTGCCCTGGCCGCCCGCGTGGCGAGGATGATCATCCCGACCGGCCTGATCCCCATCTCCGCGAGCACATCCCTGGCCTGCGCGAGTTGCTCCCGCGTGGTGTGCCCAATGCGAACCACCAAGACGAGCTGAGCCGACAGCGCGATTGTCGCGAGGTCGATCGCCCGGCTGACCGGCGGCCCGTCGACCACGACGATGTCGCCGGCCCGACTGGCCTCCTCGAGGATTTCGCGCACCGGACGGGGCGCTTCGTGCTTTGCCTCGGCGAACAGCTCGACTCCGGCGGCGGCCAGATCAGCTGAGAACTGGTTGCCGGAGACTACGTCCAGGGACACGAGCGCGGGGCGGCGCCCTCGTTTGGCCAGGGCAGAGGAGATTGCGGCAGCGCTCGTGGTGCGCCCGTCCCCGTCGCCGGCGCTGATCAACGCGAAAACGCCGCTGGAAGGGTCCCAGCGTCCGATCTGCGCGGCGAGGTCGTCGTACGCGGCCCGTACGGCTGCCGGCTGGCGTGAGGGCGCAACCGCGCTCCGGGGGCGGGCCCGTCTCGGGAGCGCCGGCACGCTCGCCCAGACGGCGACGTGAAAGATCCTGCGGGCGTCTGGCTCGTCGAGGACGCGCCCGCCCAACTGGTCCAGGCCCAACGCCGCCAGAAGCCCGAGAAAGACGCCGCCCACGAGCGCGAGCGCGAGGATCGCGACAGCGGAGGTGGCGGAGGCGCGCTGAGCTGCTCCCGGCAGCTGGGCGACCTGCACGGTGGGGTCGGTTCCCGTGCGCAGGGCCGCCTGCAACGCGTCAAGATCCGAACCGAGCACGGGCGGCCGCTTCGTGAGCACGGCGATACGGCGGGTCAGATCGGCCCTGATCGTGCGGGCACGCGTCTGCACGACCGCTTCGACGAACGCGGTGGCGACCCGGCGCGCGCGCGCAGCTGAATCCGCGCTGGCGACCACGCGAAGTACGTTCGTGTCCGCCGTCGCGGTGACGCGGACATCGGCCAGGATCGCATCCGCCGTCGTGCCATCCGCGAGCTGCGCGCTGGCCGCCGCCGCGATGGCATCCGTGTGCAACACCTGCGCTGCGGTGGCCGCGGTCAGCGTGGCATCGCCTGAATCGCGGAACATGCGCGTACCAAGAAACGTCTGGTCGTACTGCGCGAGTGGCACGATCAGCAGCTGCCCAGTCGAGTCGTAGTGCTCGCTGCGCCCTTCCACGGCGACTGCCGAGGCGGCAACCGCGATCGCCACGATGAGCAGCACCACCGGCCAGCGACGTACGATCGTTCGCCGGATTGCGCTGATTCCCGGAGCTTCGGCTGCTTCCATGTCACCCCGATCCGTTCTGGCGTCTCGACCCTACCGCCCCCGTCGCGCCAAGCCAGCGCTCGCGAACAACGTGGCCGCCGAGCCGAGCGGCGAAGGGAAGGCCGTCGACCAGATACCGACGCGCCGTCCGCGGCTCGAGGACCACTCGGTGCGCCCATTCGAGTCCGATCCGCTGCAGCCACACCGGCGCTCGTGCTCGGTCCCCGTTGATGAAATCGAGGCTCGAGCCGATGCCGATGAACCAGGTGCCGGGAAGTCTCGGGCGAAGGGTGACCATCAGATGCACCTGCACGGCAAACGGCAGGGCCACAAGGACGATGCCAGGCAGCGCGGCCTCGATTTCCGCGCAGAGCTGGTCGAGCTGACGACCGAGGGCGCCGGGCCGCACGAAGCACGGATGGGTCAGGACACGCAGGCCAGGATGCACCTCGCGGAGCCTTTCCGCCGCCCGGCCGCCGTCGCTGGGGCGTCCGCCGGCCACGAACAGCGTGGCGTCATGTGACGCGGCCAGCGCCGTGGCAGCCCAGAGCATGTCGGTCCCCGTGATCCGCGCGGGCACCGGCGCGCCAATCAGGCGCGACGCCCAGACGAGCGGAACTCCGTCGGCCACGAGCAACTCGATGGACTCGAACGTCGTCTGCAGGGCCTGCGAGCGCCGGTACTGGCGCAGCACATCGAGATTGGGCGTGAGAACCGCGCCGCCATGCCCGTCCCGCAGCCCGGCCTCGATCCGTGCCGTGGCCTGATCGTGGCTCACGGTGTCCAGGGGCATCCCCATGAGCCGGACGCGCTCACGGACCATTGTCGGCTCCCAGCAGACCGTAGGCACACAGATGGGCAGCCAGCGCCGCATCTTCATCAACGGTGTTCGGATCCAGCCTGCCGTCGGTCAGCGCTGCGTCGAGCGCAGCCGTGAGGCCTGCGACGTCGCCAGGCGGGAAGGTCCGCGAGGCCAGCTCCCCCAGCCCCCCGATGTCAGCAGCGACCGCGGGCACGCCGAGATGGCGCGCAAGGGAGAGGACGCCGCTCTGGCTTGCTCGCTCGTGCGGAGCGACGACGACGTCCGCCGCCGCGATCGCTGCAGCAAATTCGTCGAGCTCGACGAAGCCGATGTCGGCGACCACGTTCAGCCCGCGGGTGCGCGCCAGACGCTGACAGTCCGCCCAGGCCCCACGGTCCTGCCCAACGACAACCAGATGCCGATTCGCGGGCCACCGCCGGGCACTCTCGATGACGAGATCAAGGCGCTTCTCCTTGCGAATCCAGCCGGCGAAGAGGACGACCTCATCGACGGCGGTGACGCCCCACCGCTCGCGCCAGCGCTCGCGGCGACCGTCCGGCACGGCGGGCACGATCTGAACAAGGGGGGAATAGTGGCTGGCGATGCCAGCTCTGCGAAGCGCGTGCAGGTCACGTGCGGCGTGCACGATAACCGCGTGAGGCAGGCGCAGGGCGAGGCGAAGAGCCGCCCCGTCGAGGCGACCACGACGTGAGAAGGTGTCGTGGGGCGAGTAGACGACGCGCTGTCCGGCAAGCCGTCCCGCGCCGAGCGCGGCCACGTTCAGAGCGCCGGTGGCGGCGATGCCCTGGAGGTGCACCACCGCGTCGCCGGCTGAGGCCTTCCGGAGGTGCGGCAGTGTCCGTGTGACGAATCGCCGCGCGATCCGCTGCGAGCGGCCTCGCCCCGGGGTCTCGCCCCGCGGCCACCATGAGCAGCCACAGAGCTCGACGGTGTCCCCCGTCGCGAGGTCCTCGTGCTCGTGGCCGGTGTGGACAACCGCTCGCAGGCCGGCGCCCGCGAGAAGCTGGGCCACGCGACAGGTGTGCTGGAACACGCCGGCGTAGCCGCTGGGCTCAAAGAGATGGACGTCGGGCGACCCGGTGACGGCGGCCTCGACACCATTTGAGCGCAACGATCCCATTGGGTCTGGGCACCCTGACGGATGCCGGGGCAAAAGTCGAGGGAGTCTTTTTCACCGTTGCGCAGCAGCGGAGAGTGTGGTCTCATGCCGCCCGATGGGATCGGGCCTTGGGGGCGGTGAACGGCATGACCTGCGTCTCGGCGCTGAATTGCGCACGCAGGCGCTTCCCGCGCTGCCGGCGCCCACCGACCGCATGCGCATCCTCGCGGTCGTCGGAACCCGACCGGAGGCGATCAAGATGTTCTCGCCGGTCCGGGCGCTGCGAGCCCAGCCCGACACCTTCGAGGTGTTCCTGTGCTCGTCGGGCCAGCACGCCGAACTGTTGACCGAAGCGCTGGAGACGTTCGGGCTGACTCCCGACGAAGACCTCGCGGCAATGCGACACGACCAGGACCCGGCGGAGCTCCTGTGGACGATCGGGCGATGGACATCGGGGCTCGCTCGTCGCCTGCAACCAGATCTCCTGCTCGTACAGGGCGACACCGCCACCGCGATGGCGGCGGCGCTCGCCGGCTACTACTGCGGTATCCGCGTCGCGCACATCGAGGCCGGTTTGCGCTCCCACGACAATTACGCGCCATGGCCGGAAGAGGGAACGCGCCGCATGGTCGACGCGATCGCCGACCTCCACTTCGCCCCGACCGAGCTCGCCGCAGCCAACCTTGTCAGCGAGGGCATCAACCGAGACGTGATCCACGTCACCGGCAACACGGGAATCGACGCCCTCCATTGGGTGCTTTCGCAGAGACCCGCGGCGCCGGCACCGCGATCGGGCGCGCGGCACGTCGTCGTGACCTGCCACCGTCGAGAGAGCGTGCCCGACGGGCTCGAGGCAATCGGGCGTTCGGTGCGTGTGCTCGCGCAGCTTTACCCGGACGTGCGCTTTCAGTTCGTCCAACACCCTTCGCCAGCCGTGGCGCGGGCGATAGGGACGACCCTCGCGTCGGAGCGCCCGCCCAACGTCGAGCTGATCCCGGCCTGCGACTACGTCACGTTCGTCGGCATGCTTGCGGACGCCTATCTCATCCTGACCGACTCCGGGGGCATCCAGGAGGAGGCCCCGGTGCTCGGAACTCCTGTCCTGGTCGTCAGCTCACGGACGGATCGCCAGGAGGGCGTCCGGGCCGGCACGGCGGCGATCGTCGGCACGCAGGTCGACGACATCGTCGCTGCAGCGACCCGGCTCCTCGACGACCACCAACGCCACTCCCGCATGGCAACTCAGCACGACGCGTTCGGTGACGGCCGCGCCGGGGAGCGCATCGCCGCCGTCCTGACTGAGCTTGCCATCGCCAACCGGAGCGAAGCACTGGCTGAGCGTGACCCGAGCCTCGTCTGAGGCCGTCGATGAGGCCATACGCCGCGTCGAACGCTGGCTGCTGACGTCCTCGCTCCAGATCCCAGATGGGCCGCAGCGGGGCGGCATCGCCGGCTGGCTTGACGCGCACGGCCGGCCGGAGTTCGTCTACCTGGAGATCACGGGTTACTACCTCACTTCGATGGCGTGGCTGATCGCCGGCGGCGCGCGTTCCCGCGAAAGTGGCGAGCTCGCGCGACTGCGAGGGCAGCGTGCCGTCGAGTGGATGGCACGCTCGGTCGGCGGTGGGCAGCTGCCGCCGACGCGGCTCTATCTCGCCGATGCGCCTCCAGAGGACTGGCGCAACGACGCAATCTTCAGCTTCGACCTCGCCATGGCCATCCGAGGCCTCGACGCGTTCAATGACGTCGTCGGGCTCGCCGCTGCAAGGGCTGCGGTCGAGGATCTGGCCGATCGCCTGCGCGAAATTGCCGGCGACGCACGCGTGCTGCGCTCGCATCTGGAGACCGGCGGGCAGAGGCCGCCCACACGTTGGTCGACGCGTCCGGGTCCGCATCACCTCAAGGCGGCTGCGGCTCTGCTCGAGGTTCCATCCGATGCGTCGCTCGCGGCGATCGCCCAGGCCACGTGGCAGCGCTGGTCTCGCGCGTTTCGGGCAGGGCTGCTCGTGCACGAGCTTCACCCCTTCGCGTACGGCTTGGAAGGCATCGCGATGGCCGTGGACGTCCCGCTCGAGGCGGCCGAACGCCCGTTCCGGCGCATGATGGAGTGTCAGCGAGCGGATGGAAGCCTTCCTGCTGAAGCGTCCGGGTCGCCGCTCGTCCGTGCCGACGTACTCGCGCAGGCTCTGAGACTGGGAGTACTCCTGCGCCGGGCCGGACGGCTGGCGGGAGACGATTGGCGAGACCGACTGGACCGTCTGGCGGCTCGTCTCCTCGATCACATACGCCCCGACGGGAGCGTGGCGTTCTCGAGCGGCCAGGCCATCGCCAATGGGTGGTGCGCCATGTTCGCCCAGCAGGCCCTCGTGCTCTACAGGGATCTCGATCCCACGACGGCGGCGCTTGGGCGCCGCTTCCTGATCTAGTCGCCGGCGCGTCGATACCGCGTGTATACGATGCCGGATCCTCCATGACCGAGCGCGTAGCGAACAGTGCGGCACGCGTCCACGCGCGTCGCAGGCCGTGCTACCTCCCCGGCGATGGGGCCGGCGTGTTGAGTGTGCTTCACCTGCCAGACGCCCAGCACCGCTCGAGCGTGGGCGCCGTCCTCTGCGCGCCGTTCGGCTGGGACGCGCTATGCGCGCATCGCAGTCTGCGCGTCTGGGCTGACACGCTGGCCGGGGCCGGCTATCCGGCGCTGCGCTTCGACTTTCCCGGCACCGGCGACAGCAGCGGGTCCCCACGTGATCCGAACTGGCTCTCAACCGCGACGGGAGCGGTGAACACGGCAGCCACCGGGCTGCGCGCGATGGCTGGATGCGATCGGATAGTCGCGATCGGGATCGGGCTCGGTGGCATGATTGCGTGCAGCGCCCTGGACGGTGACGCGATCGACGATCTCGTCCTGTGGTCGGTGCCTGCGCGGGGACGCCAGCTCCTGCGCGAGTTGCGCGCTTTTGAGCAGATGCACTCGGCCGAACCCGTTCGACCGCGGGCTGCCGAGCCGCCGCGACCCCACGAGGACTCCGTGGACGGGCACGGCGAGATGTACGCGTTCGGGTTCCTGCTGTCGGCGGAAACCGTCGCCGCGCTGGAATCGCTGGATATCGCGCGTCTCCAAGTCACCGACGCGCCGTCCCGTCGCGTGCTGCTCCTTGGAGTCGATGGCGCCCAGCCAGACCACCGACTGCGGGAGCACCTCGAGCGCAGCGGGGCCGCGGTCACCGTTTCGGACGGCCAGGGCTACGGAGCGATGATGGTCGATCCGCAGCTTGCTCGAGCGCCTGAAGAAACGTTCGAGACCACGCTCGCGTGGCTCGAGAAAACGGGCTCAGGCTGCCGGTCAGGCGGCGGTCATACGGCCTCGCCCGACACCGCCCCGCCGAATCTCCCCTTCCGCTCCATGGCCACGCTCGAGCTCATGGTTGGAGATGTTGCGATCCGCGAGACACCGTTCGAGCTCGACTACGAAGGCCGGCTTCTGTCAGGCATCCTCGCCGAGCCTGCCGCTGCTGACGCGGACCTCAGGCTCTGCGCGGTGCTGACGAACGCCGGCGGTGTGCGTCGCATCGGTAACCACCGCGTCTGGGTCGATGTCGGACGGCGCTGGGCAGCGCGTGGCGTACCGACCCTGCGGATGGATGTACTCGGCGTCGGCGACTCTGACGGAGAGGAAGGCCTGTACCACGAGCCCGACGCCCTGCAACGGCGTGAGTTTGCCGGTCAACTGCTCGCCGCGATGGACGAGCTCGAGCGACGCGGTCTTCCGCCACGCTTCATCGTGGGCGGTCTGTGCTCGGCCGCCTACTGGGGCCTTCATGCGGCGCTGAACGACGAGCGGGTACGCGGACTGCTGCTGTTGAACCTGCTGGCATTCTCGTGGAGCGAGGATCTAGGTGCCGCGCGTGATGCGCGGCGTACGCGTGCCCTGCTGAGCAGGCGCCAGTGGACGGAGATCCTGCAGGCGGCCGCGAACAACGGCTGGAGGATCAACCGGATCGCGACGAAACTGGTGCGAGGTCTTTGGCCGAGCGCGCGGCGCGCCGAAACGCAGCGACGAGCGACCGTGGAGGCGGCACAGGCCCTCACGCAGTTGAACGACCGCGGGGTACAGATCCTGCTCGCCCTCTCCCACGGTGAACCCCTCTACGACGATCTCGTCGCCGACAACCTGCTCGACCGGCTCGGCGAGTGGCCGAACCTCAAACTGGATCACGTCCCGACTGACGACCACGTGTTTCGCTCACCCTGGGCGCAGCGCCACATCGACGATGCCCTGGACGGCCTGCTCAGCCGGACGCTCGCTCACGAAGCCCGCCGCCGCACGGATTGCGAGGACCAACCGCCGGCTTCGGCGGCCGGCCCTGACAACGTTCGGGCCGCTGACTCGAGCTGATGCCGGCTTACGGGACGCTCTGATGGCCCGCGACGCGTGCGAGAAACGGCAGTCGCGGCCCAGTCAGCCCCCAATCGGAGGGCCTGCGCGAGCCCGCCGCGGGAGTGGTCGACCGGCGGCGCGGTAGGCTGGCCGAAGTGGACTTCCCCCGGTTTCGAGGACACAGACTCCGCGCAACCCGGTCCGGCTCACCTGGGTGAGGGCTTTGAGGGCTGCCAGAGGATCGGTCAAACTGTCGGTTATCTGTCGGTTATCGCCCTTGACTCCGTTGCCCTCTTGAGCTTGCCCTCCGCCATGTCCTCTCGACTCGCCAAACATCGCGCCCATCGGGACCCCCGCAGCTTCGCGCAGCGGGCCCGCGACGCCTGCCGTTTCGCGAAGTTCGCGACCCGCGAAATCCTCGCCGCAAAGTTCATCCCCGGCCCCAAGAAAGACCTCGCCCCGATCGGTACTCGGGTCGAGGTCATGCGCACCGGCGGGAAGCCGCCCCCACCCAACCGCTACAGCACCGGCACCATCACCCGCCACGAATGGGACTCCGACTGCCGCACCTGGCGGGTGGATGTGACCCTCGACCAGCCAGCCGGGACCTACTACGGCCAGCCGGTCAAAGGCGTCCTCACCAACATGTACGGCATCCACGTCATCGGCGGCCCCGGACGCCCCTTCTCCACCATGACCCCAACCGAGATCGAACAATTCGACGAGCAACGCCGCCAACAGTTCTGGCGCAACATCGACCCGAGAACCCGGCTGACCGACCCGGCGGTCCCGCGCAACGACTAGCTCAACATAGGTCGCACTTTCCTCCTCGGATCACATCGAGGGTTCGGACCCCGTCGAGACACCGCGTCGCGGGTCGAGGCGAAGGCGGGCTGGCTCCTCCTTTTCGCGCGGACCAGCAACGCGACGCGCATACGGGCAGAGTGTTGCTCCCTCGAGAAGCAGCAGCGAGCGCAGCGCGTGCGCCGACGACTGCAGCTCGTCCAGAGCAGAAGCGCGGCCGGCGCTCGTCTGGATGCTCGCTTCCAGGAAGCGGTCACGAGGTGGGGCGCGAGTCGCGCAGCTCCCTTCGCCGGTCAAAGCGAGCGTCTCGCCTGGGTGACCGCCGGGGGTTAGGTTAGGCGGGCCTATCGGCGGCCAGTCGACGCGAGGAGTAACGTGAATCCCGAGGGCATCCCTCGTGACGTCGGCAGCAGTGCCGGCAGCACGACTTGACTTCCGCCTATTTGCGAACTTTGCAGCGGAGGACGGAGTGCCCGGATCGTCGAACCCGAGGGTGGATCTGGGAACCGGACATCGGCCGCGCGCCGTGCCTAACGCATCACCAACCAGAAGGGGAGCCTCATGGCTACCACGACCCAAATCACCGACCGGTCTCAGACTCGCGCCGGCGCCACGATCCCCGAAGTCACCCACCACCGCACCACGCTCAACGACCGGAACCTGCACTACGTCACGGCCGGCAGCGACGGCACGCCGATCGTTCTCGTTCACGGGTTCCCGGAGAGCTGGTGGGCGTTTCACAAGCTGATCCCGCTGATCACCCCGGAGCACCAGGTCATCGCCGTCGACCTCCCCGGCTTCGGCGACTCCGGTCACGAGCCGCGCGACTACACGAGCTCCTTCGCAGCAGAAAGCCTGCGGCAACTAGTCGAGCATCTCGACCTGGGACCAGTGCATCTCGTCGGCCAGGACATCGGCGGCGTCAGCACCTTCCGGCTCGCCGCTGGCCACCCCGAACTCATTCGTAGTTACGCCGCGATCGAGACCGGCCTGCCCGGCTTCGGACTGGAGATGCTGGCCGACGTCACCCACGGCGGCACGTGGCACATCGGTGTTCTCGCTGCTCCTGGCATCCCGGAGATGCTGCTCGCTGGGCGCGAGCGCGAGTTCCTGGCCGGATACGCCTACCCCGCGATGAGCGCCACCGAAGGGGCGATCTCCGAGCAGGACATCGACGAGTTCACCCGGGTCTACTCCCGCCCCAACGGCTTCGGCGGCGCCACGGGCCTCTACCGCTCGATGCTCGGAGAGGGCGATGAGATCAAGCAGATCGTCGCCGAGCGGCAGCTCACGATGCCCGTCCTCGCCATCGGCGCTGGCACTGGACAGTTCACGTACACCACGATGGCCCAGGTCGCGCAGAACGTCACCGAGGCCAACCTCGACGGCATCGGTCACCTCGCCGCAATCGAAGACCCCGAGGCGCTCGCACAGACACTGCTCGACTTCTACCGAACACTCGACGCCTAGCCACATCAACCGCACATCCACACGCCAAGGGAAGGGGAGGAATGAATCATGAGCCAACAGCAACGTGACGCCCTGGACGAACTGCTGCGCAACGGCCCGCTCGATCTAGGGGGGAACGTCAAGGAGCAACGGATCATCTTTGAGGAGATGATGGGGGCGATCCCGATCCCCGACGACGTATCCGCATCGCCCGGGAGTCTCGGCGGGATCCCCGTCGTCAACATCGACGTGGACGGGACCGAACCAGAGCAGGTGATCCTTTATTTCCACGGCGGGGCCTACGCAGTCGGGACGGCCGCCTCGTCGGTTGGTCTCGCATCCGATCTCGCCCGTCACGCAGGGGCCCGACTGGTTTCCATCGACTACCGGCTCGCGCCGGAGCACCCCTACCCCGCCGCCCTCGAGGACGCGATGGCCGCCTACCGAGGCCTCCTTGCT
>Ga0265318_10001886_pt1 | contig 11768 bp, 9 predicted proteins | sample 4821metaG_FD_192431 | JGI IMG/M metagenome (GOLD analysis project Ga0265318, IMG submission 192431) | Rhizosphere microbial communities from Carex aquatilis grown in University of Washington, Seatle, WA, United States - 4-8-21 metaG | ecosystem: Host-associated > Plants > Roots > Rhizosphere >... | reverse complement strand
CGCGGCGCTGCCGGTGGAATACGACACGGTGCGGTGGCCGTCGATCAGCACCAGGGTGCGGACATAGCCAAGGTTGCGCAGGTTGAGCAGGTTGAGGCCGCCCAGGGACGAGCCGTCGCTGGCAGCGGGGGTGGCATAGCCGCTGGTGTTGAAATCGTTGAGCGAGCCCTTCAGGGCCGGGATGCGGGTGAGATATTCACCGAGATTGAGGTAGCCGCTGGCCTGCAGGTCGGCCGCGTCGAGGGTGATGATGGGCGATGGCGCGCTGACTTCCGGCCGCGCGATGCGCGTGCCGGTGACCAGCACGGTTTCGGCGTTATCCGCCATGCAGGGCAGCGGAGAGGTTGGCAGGCAATTCGCATTCGCCGTCGCCGCCGTCTGCTGCTGCGCCATGGCCGCGCCGGTCAAGCCAGCCGCCGCCGCGCTGGACAGCAGGAGAGTCCTGATGCCAGTGATAATGTTTTGCTTGCTCATGTATCCCCGCAATTGACGTTTTGCGCGCCGTCACGATGACGGCGGCAGGTTGAATCGCCCGGGCCCTCCCCCGCCTTGCGTGGCCCTTTCGTGGGACCATCGCTTCAGGCGGGCGGTAATATTCCTGTCACATTACGCCCGGTTATTGATGCGGTGCAAAACAAAGTAACCTCTTTGACAATTTTTTTTTACAATTTTCCCCGCAGATAGCCTAGGTTTATGAAATATCAGCGGCCAGCGTTAACATATGCGCCACACGGGTCGCATATCCGCCACAGCCCAAAACCCGCCCAATCCAGCCTCGCCGCCCTTGCCGTACCCGTGCGTCACCCCTAAAACGGAAAGCAAGTTGCGCCGCTGGCCTGCAGGATTCTGCAACCGCCAGTCGTGGATGGACGCCCCGTCTCACCCCCTGCCGTTGCTGGCATCAGGTCTGGCGCCAGGAAGCCCTCCCGGTCGCAGCCTTCTTCCCGCGTCTGACGCGGTACCGGATTTACGTTTTGCCATGACCAAGACAGCGCTCCGTCTTTCCCGCAGCCCGGCCACGCCGGACTTCGAAGGCGCGCGCCGGTCGCTCACCTCAAACATGCGGTCCCCCGTTCAAACGTCTCGCGCAGGAACGCGAGCGGAACGACGCGCCGCCGGAGATTTCCATGAAGCGCATGCTCATCGACGCCAGCCACCCGGAAGAGACCAGGGTGGTCGTTCTCGACGGTTCCAAGGTCGAGGAATTTGATTTCGAGGCCGCTTCCAAGCGGCCGCTCAAGGGAAACATCTATCTCGCCAAGGTGACGCGCGTTGAGCCGTCGCTGCAGGCTGCCTTTGTCGAATATGGCGGCAACCGCCAGGGCTTCCTCGCTTTCGCGGAAATCCATCCCGATTATTATCAGATCCCCGCCGCCGACCGCGCCGCCCTGATCGCCGAGCAGGAGGCCGAAGCCCGCCGCCGCCAGGAAGACGAGATCGAGAGTTTCGAAATCTCCTCCGAGACCAAGGCGGAAAGCGGGGAAGAGGAAGAAGAGACCGAGGACGAGGTCGTCGAGGAAGGCGAAGCCGAGATGGCGCCGCTGGTGCCGCTCGACACCGCGGAAGAACCCGAAACCTCCTCCGCGCCGTCGCCTGCCGAAGAGCCGGGCGATGCGGAGCATGAAGAGGTCTTCGTCAATCATGGCGGCGCGTCGGTTGAAGCGGCCAATCATGATGACGATGAGGAAGACGAAACATCCGGCAGCAAGTCCGAGGCCGCCGAGGCGGCCCTGGCCGACTATGGTGCTGACGAAAATGTCGCCGCGGCCGAACAGGCCGAGGAAAATGAGGGCGGGATCGAGCCGGTGACGGCCCCGGCGGAAAGCGACGACGTTGCAAGGGCGGCGGAAGAGTTCGAGGGTCCGCAGGATGCCGAGAACGAAGGCGGCGACTCCCAGCCGCTGCAGGCGGCGCGGCCGTCGCAGAAATGGGTTCGGCGCAGGCACTACAAGATCCAGGAGGTCATCAAGCGCCGCCAGATCATCCTGGTGCAGGTGGTCAAGGAGGAGCGCGGCAACAAGGGCGCGGCGCTCACCACCTATCTCTCGCTGGCCGGCCGCTATTGCGTGCTGATGCCCAACACCCCGCGCGGCGGCGGCATTTCGCGCAAGATCACCAACGCCGCCGACCGCAAGCGCCTCAAAAGCGTCGCCCAGGGCCTGGAACTGCCCGAGGGCATGGGCCTGATCATCCGTACCGCCGGCGAGAGCCGCAGCAAGATCGAGATCAGGCGCGACTATGAATATCTGATCCGAATGTGGGACACGATCCGCGAGACCACGCTCAGCTCCAACGCGCCCGCCAAGGTCTATGAGGAAGGCGATCTGATCAAGCGCACCCTGCGCGACCTCTACAACAAGGACGTTCAGGACGTCGTGGTGGAAGGCGAGGCCGGCTACCGCAACGCCAAGGACTTCATGCGCATGCTGATGCCGGCGCATGCCCGCAACGTCCACCAGTATCGCGACGCGGTGCCGCTGTTCCAGCGCATGCATATCGAGTCCCAGCTCGATTCCATGTTCTCGCCCACCGTGACGCTGCGTTCGGGCGGCTATATCGTCATCAACCAGACCGAGGCGCTGGTCTCGATCGACGTCAATTCGGGCCGCGCCACCCGCGAACATTCCATCGAGGAAACCGCGCGCAAGACCAATCTGGAGGCCGCTGACGAGCTCGCCCGCCAGCTCCGGCTGCGCGACCTGGCCGGCCTGATCGTGATCGACTTCATCGACATGGAAGACAGCCGCAACGACCGCGAGGTCGAAAGGCGGCTGCGCGACGCGGTGAAGAACGACCGCGCCCGCGTCCAGATCGGCAAGATTTCGCAATTCGGCCTGCTGGAAATGAGCCGCCAGCGCCTGCGTGCCGGCGTGGTCGCGGGTTCCACCGTCACCTGCCCGCATTGCGGCGGCGTCGGCCTGGTGCGTTCGGTGGAATCCTCGGCCCTGCGCGTGCTACGCGCCCTGGAGGAGGAAGGCGAGAAGAGCAAGTCCGCCGCCGTCGCCGTCAAGGTGCCGACCGAGATCGCCATCTATGTGCTCAACCAGAAGCGTCATGAACTGGCGCGGCTGGAAAACGAGCACCGCATGGAAATCACTTTCATGCCGCAGGAGCACATGCCGGCGGGCGAGTTCGAGATTGACCGCCTCAAGAGCCGCGATCCGGGCGAGCGGCCGCGCAGCCAGACGGGCGGCATCGAGACGGGCTTCGTGCTTTCCGACGAACCGGAGCCCGACTATGTCGAGGAGCGTGACGAGGACGAGGAGATCGAAGCCCCGTCCGGGTCCGAAGCCGACAGCGAAGACGATTCCGAGGTTTCCGAGAGCGAGGGCGGCCGCCGCGCCGATGGCGAAGGCGGCAATCGTGGCGAAGGTGAAGGCAGCAGCCGTGGCGATGGCGAAGGCCGCGGCAAGCGCCGCCGCCGTGGTGGACGTGGCCGTAACCGCGACCGCAATCGCGACGGCCAGCCGCGCAGCGAAGGTCCGCGCGGCGACGGTCAGCCACGCAGCGAAAACCAGCCACGCGGTGAAAGAGAGCCGCACGCTGATCAGCCGCCGCGCGAACGCGTCGAAGCCGCCGAAGGTGAAGACGCCGCGCCACAGGATGCGGGCACATCCGGGAACGGCGGCCAGCAGCCTCAGGGTCAGGGCGACGGCAGTGGCCGCCGCCGCCGCAGACGCCGCGGCCGCCGCGGCGGGCGCGACCGTGAAGACCGCCCGCAGGACTCGGCCGCGCCGCAGGACGGTCAGACGCCCGCCTTTGTTGCGGACCGTTTCGGTGAGCCCGACGAAATCGACACCACACCCAGCACAGGCCGCTCGGCTGCAAGCCCGCCTCCGGCGCCGGCCTGGTCCGTGACCTCAGACCACGAAATCGACACCACGCCGGCGGAAGATGGTTCCAAGCCCAAGAAGGGGTGGTGGCAGAAAACGTTCGGCGGCGATAAGTGAGCGAACGGCGCGCACTCCGCGCGAGCCTGTCCGGTGGACAGGCGAGAGGGAGCGAACGCCGCGAGCTTGAGCGAGCGGCAGCAGGCCCATCTTTAAGCCTGCTTCTCGATCTTCGGCAGCTCGATCAACTCGCGCGCCCAGGGCAGCGCCGCCTCGCACCAGATCTGGCGATGCGGCGGCAGCTGGTCACGCTCGGCGATGACGCCCAACCGCAGCATGTAGATTTTCGCGCCGTCCGCGTCAGCGGAATAGATCGGGGAACCGCAATCGCCGCAGAAGCCCTGTGCCCGGCGGTTGCCGCTTTCGGCGGTCTTGACATAGACCTTGGGCGCGCCACGAACGATCTTGAGATCTTCCGCCATCGCCGGCACCGAGGCGCGGAACGGCGCGCCCGAGAAACTTTGGCAATCGTTGCAATGGCAGACGGTGACGCGGGCGGGATCGATCTCGGCCTCATAGGCGATGGCGCCGCAATGGCAAATTCCATGCACTTTCATACCAACCCCCTGCCCTTCGCTGACGCTACGGGCGTTCGCCGGGCAATCGCCTGCCGGCGATTGCTGATCCGGCTCACCGCTCGCGATAGTCCACCGGACTATCGCGTTCGCTGACGCGAACCGCTCCTCATACCTTCACGGTCCGCGCTCGGCATGAACCGCGCTGCCCAACCCGCTCGCGCCCGGATCGGGTAACGCGGCGCAGGCCGCCTGGCAGGCGATCAGGTTGATGGTGTCGCGCGGCGCCGCCCCGCTGGTGTGGATGTCGGCTGCGGAAGCCAGGGTGCCGCCGCCCGCCATCCTGAGCAGCGCGCTGGCGATGGCGGCGCTGCCATTGGGACCGCCGGCGGCGGCCCCGGCGAACAGGTCATTGCCGCCTTGTCCCACCAGTGGCATCAGGAAAGCCGAAGCCACGCCGGCAGGGCCCGCGGGCGAAGCCGCCAACAGCACGCCGGTGCCCGCCGCGGTGCGGCCCGCGCCGAACGGCCCGTTCAGCGTGACGGCGCAGGCGGCGGCGCCGCCCATTTCATCAGCGACAGCAAAGCCGGTGGATCCCAAATCGGCAGGCACGTTGGCGACGCCGAAACCCGCCAGCGCCTGGCGCACCGCTGCCAGGGCGTTGGCGGTGGCATTGGCGGGATTGGAAGCCGCGGCGCGCGATAGCAACGCCGCCGAGAAAGCACCCGCGCCGGTGCCCACCGCCGGATAGGCGACGGCAAGGCCACCGATACTGCGGCGCGAGGGCGCCACCTGCCGCGTCCTGGTGGCGGCAAAATCATCCGGCCCCAGCGCGCCGCCCTGGGCCGCCGCATAGGCGATCAGGCTGGCGCCGACATTGGTGGCGAAGCCGTCGGCGCCATCCTGGCGGATCACGCTCAAGGTGCGCGCCAGGACGGGATTGCTCAGCACCGTTCCCGGCTTCTTCAACTGGCCATTCTCGTCCAGAAACTCCGCCGCCAGCGACGCATCCAGGCGGATGATGTTCTCGGTGCCCGCCAGCCGCGCCGCCAGCGCCTGCGACATCGGGAAACCGCCATCGGCCAGCACCTCGGCGGGTGAGATCGTGCGCTGCCAGGGCATGCTGCCCAGCCGCTTCTGCATGTCATAGAAGCCGCGCACCGCCATCGGCACGGCATAGGCGCCGCCACGATTGGCGATGCGGGGCAGAAAATCGAACTCGCCCAGCACGCCGGAAGAATCGCGGACGATGCACAAGCCGCCGCCGCCCGGACCCGCCGCCACGGGATAGGTCACCGACAAGGCGAAGAATAGAGCGGTGGCGGCGTCCACGGCGTTGCCGCCCTGGGCCAGCACCGACACCGCCGCATTGACGGCGAAGGGCTCGTCGCCCACCACCAGCTGGCGGGCGGTCGCGACTTGAACGGTGTCGGACTTGAGAGCGGAGACGCCGAAAATATGGCCGGCGGTGCAGCCCGCCAGCGTCAGGGCGACAACAGGCGCGGCGAGAAAGCCGGACAGGCGAAAGAGCGACATAACCTGGGCGTAATCCTTGTTCCTGGGCGCCCGCTGCGGGCCAGTCCTGCTTCGTTGACCTGAACCGCGCGCCCACCTACGGTCCGCCCAGGGGGACTGGACGCGCGGGCTAGAAGGAGAGTTCAAGCCTTGACGTTATGCAACCCTGTCTGGCGGTCCGCAAGGACGCATAGGCGAAAGCTGGGCTTTGTCCTGGGCTTCGCGGTGGCCCTGCTGGTGCTGATGCCGCCGGGCATCCAGCCCGCCCGGGCCCAGGCCAACGCGGTCTTCGCCCTGCGCGACACCGAAACCGAGGAATTGCTGAGAAGCTACGAACTGCCGCTGGCGCGTGCTGCCGGGCTGGACGTCAATTCCGTGCATGTCTACCTGATGGGCGATCTGGAGGTGAACGCCTTCGCCACCAATCCCGAAGACATTTTCATCTTCGCCGGCATCCTGTTGTGGGTGAAAAGCCCCGGCGAACTGATCGGCGTCATGGCCCATGAAACCGGGCATCTTTCGGCCGGGCATCTGTCGCGCGGCCAGGACGCCATGAACAAGGCGATGATCCCGATGCTGCTGTCCATGGTGGTCGGCCTTGCCGTCATGCTGGCGGGCGGCGGCCAGGCCGGCATGGCGATCATGAGCCTCGGCCAGGCCATCGCCATGGGCCAGTTCATGCAGTTCAGCCGCGTCCAGGAATCCGCGGCCGACCAGATCGCGGCGAAGCTGCTGCTGGCGACGCACCAGTCGCCGGTGGGCCTTTACCGCACCTTCCAGCGTTTCGCGCAGGAGGAAGCGATGGCGGGCGGGCATATCGATCCCTACGCCGCCTCCCATCCGGTGGGCCAGGACCGCGTCTCGGCGCTGCAGGACAAGGTGGACGCCTCGCCCTACAAGGACGTGCCCGATCCGCCGCAAAGCGTGCACGCGCTGCAGATGGTGCAGGCCAAGCTGGCGGGCTTCATCCTGCCAGTGGACGAGGTGCTGCACCGTTATCCGCCGAGCGACACTTCCGCCCCCGCCCGCTATGCCCGCGCCCTGGCCTATATGCGCAAGCCGCTGCTGCAGCAGGCGCTGGTCGAGATCAACAGCCTGATCAAGGAAGAGCCGGATAATCCCTATTTCTACGAAGTGCTGGGCCAGATTCATGTGATGATGGCCAAGCCAGCGCTGGGCGTCCCCGCTTATGCGAATGCCGTGCGGCTCAAGCCCAATGCGCCGCAATTGCGCGCCGCTTTGGCCACCGCCCAGCTTGCCGCCGAGGATCCGGCGCTGGCGCCCGCCGCCCTCACCAACCTCAAGGTGGCGCTTTTGGCGGAAGGCGAAGACCCCTTCACCTGGTTCGAGGTCGCCCATGCCTACGCCTTGATGAAAAACCAGCCCATGGCCGATTTGGCGTCGGCAGAATCGGCCTACAATGGCGGCAACTACCGCATGGCCCTGGTCTTCGCCAACCGAGCCCGCCGTGGTTTGCCCCAGGGAAGCGCCGACTGGCAGAGGGCCAATGACATTATCGGGGCCGCCCCGGCGCTGGCGGTCCAACAGGAACACTGACCGCATGCAGAACATGGTGACGACGCTGATGACCGCCCTGTGCGGGGCGCTGATCGCGGTGGCGGCGGTGGTGGTGCTGACCAACGCCGGCTACATGCCGCTGAACGAGATCCAGCTGCGCAGCTATCTGCTCGCCCACCCGCAGATCGTGGGCGAGATGAACGACGAAGCACAACGGGCCGACGACGCCAAAAGCGCCGCCGCCAACGCCGCCGCGATCAAGAAAGTGGGGGTGGACGCCTTCTTCAATCCGCGCCTGGCTTATGTCACCGGCCCGGTGAATGCTCCGAATACCATGGTCGAGTTCTACGACTATGACTGCCCCTATTGCCGCGCTTCGCTGCCGGCCGTGAGGAAGGTCTTTGACCAGCACAAGAACGACACCCGCTTCGCCTTCATCGAATATCCGCTCGAATCTATCCATGGACCGGGCGCCACGCTCGCGGCCAAGGCCTCGCTGGCGGCACGGGCCCAGCCTGACCGCTTCCTTGCTTTCCACTATCTGATGATGGGCGAAACCGAGCAGATGACCGAAGAGATGGTGATGGCCGACGCCCAGAAGGCGGGGCTGGACGTCAAGAAGCTCAAGGCCGACATGGCCAATCCCGAAGTCACCAGGATCGTCGCCGACGCCCATGACTTCGGCAAGAAACTGGGACTGGTGGGCACACCGACCTTTGTCATCAATGGTGTGATGTATCCCGGCGCGCTGGACGACGCCGCTATGGCGGGCGCGTTCAAGAAAGCCTAGATCAGGCCTGTGAGTGGACTCGAAGGGTCCGCGTAAGCCTTTTTCGGCATCCGTCCTGCCAGCCAGGCCATGCGTCCGGCCTCCACCGCCAGCTTCATCGCGCCCGCCATTTTCACCGGATCCTGGGCGTGGGCGATGGCGGTGTTGGAGATCACCGCGTCGCAACCCAGCTCCATCGCCACCGCCGCGTCACTGGCGGTGCCGATGCCGGCGTCGACGATCACCGGCACCTTGGCGTCCTCGATGATCATGCGGATATTGACCGTGGCCGTCAGCCCCATTCCCGAACCGATGGGCGAAGCCAGCGGCATGATCGCCACGGCGCCCATATCCTCCAGCCGCTTGGCCATCAGCGGATCGTCGGAGCAATAGACCATCACCTTGAAACTGTCCTTCGCCAGCATCTCGCAGGCGCGCAGCGTCTCCAGCATGTCGGGATAGAGCAGCTTCTTTTCGCCCAGCACTTCCAGCTTGACCAGATCCCAGCCGCCGGCCTCGCGCGCCAGGCGCAATGTGCGCACGGCATCCTCGCCAGTGAAGCAGCCGGCGGTGTTGGGCAGGTAGGTGTATTTCTTCGGGTCGATGAAATCGATCAGCCGGGGCTGGTTGGGATCGGTGAGATTCACCCGCCGCACCGCCACGGTGACGATTTCCGCCCCGCTGGCTTCCAGGGCGCGGGCGTTGTCTTCGTATGACTTGAACTTGCCGGTGCCGATGATCAGGCGGGACTTGTAGGTCTTGCCCGCGACGACGAGCGGCGTGTCCTCGCGCGGCACGGTCACCGGCGCGTTGCCGCCGCCGATGAAATGCACGATCTCGAATTTGTCGCCCTCCTCCACCGCCACGGCGTCATACGTCGAGCGCGGCACAATGGCGAGGTTGCGCTCCACCGCGATCTTGGCGGGATCGAGCCCCAACCCGGTCAACATGGCGGCGACGCTGAGCGGACCGCTCAACTGCCGGGCTTCGCCATTGAGGGTGACCATGAGGGGCATAAGCGGGGTTTCCGTTCCTTGTGGGATGCGATTATAAGGCTTGGGCGCTTCGCGAACAGGGACCGTTTATGGCGAAAAAGTCTAAGTCAAACAAGGGCTTGCCGATCTACATTCTCAATGGCCCCAACACCAATCTGCTGGGTGACCGCGAGCCGGAGATTTACGGCTATACCACCCTGCCCCAGATCGGCGAGATGTGCGCCGTCCAGGCCAAGAGTCATGGCCTTTCCACCGTCTTCCGCCAGACCAACCGCGAAGGCGATCTGGTGGACTGGACCCAGGAAGCGCGCAAACAGGGCAGCGCCATCATCATCAATCCCGCCGGCTATGGCCACACGTCCATTGCGGTGCTCGACGCACTGCTGGCCTGCAAGATGCCGATCATCGAAGTGCATCTTTCCAACCTGGCGCGGCGCGAGGAATTCCGTCATCACTCCTGGGTCTCCAAAGCCGCCACCGGCGTCATCATGGGCTTCGGGGCGCAGGGCTATGTCCGCGCCGTCGACGCCATCGCCCAGATTCTCAAGGCCAAGAAGAAATGAGCAAAGAACCACCCAAGAAGCCCGGCGTCGACGCCGACGCCATCCGCGAACTCTCCAAGCTGTTGAACGAGACCGGCCTCACCGAGATCGAGATCGAGCATAACGGCGCGCGCATCCGCGTCAGCCGCGCGGCAGTGAGCGCGGTGGCGGCGGCAGCGCCTGCCACTGCCGCCCCGGCGGCGCCCGCTGCGCCCTCCGGCCCCGCGCCCGGCACCGTGCCCTCGCCCATGGTCGGCACCGTCTATGTCGCGGCCGAACCGGACAAGCCGGCCTTCATCGCCGTGGGCAAGCCGGTCAAGGAAGGCGACACACTCTTCATCATCGAAGCGATGAAGACGATGAATCCCATCACCGCGCCCCGCAGCGGCACGGTCAAGGAAATCTGCGTTTCCGACAAGCAGCCGGTCGAGTTCGGCCAGGCCCTTTGCGTCATCGGCTGATGTTCGAGAAAATTCTTATCGCCAATCGCGGCGAAATCGCCCTCCGGGTGATCCGCGCCTGCCGCGAGATGGGCATCGCAACGGTGGCGGTGCATTCCACCGCCGACAGCGACGCCATGCATGTGCGCCTGGCGGATGAAAGCGTCTGCATTGGTCCGCCGCCGAGAGCCCAGTCCTATCTCAACATTCCCGCCATCATCGCCGCCTGCGAGATCACCGGGGCCGAGGCGATCCATCCCGGTTATGGCTTCCTTTCGGAGAACGCCAAGTTCGCCGAAATCGTCAAGGCGCACGGCATTACCTTCATCGGCCCCACCGCCGACCATATCCGCATGATGGGCGACAAGATCACCGCCAAGCAGACGGTAAAGTCGCTGGGCATCCCCACCGTGCCGGGCTCTGACGGCGAAGTCGGCGATGCCGACGCGACGCGCGTGGCCGAAGAAATCGGCTATCCGGTGCTGATCAAGGCCACCGCCGGCGGCGGCGGACGCGGCATGAAAGTGGCCCAGAATGCCGACGAGTTGTCCTTCGCGCTTTCCCAGGCCCGCACCGAAGCCAAGGCCGCCTTCGGCAACGACACGGTCTATATGGAGAAATATCTCCAGAAGCCGCGGCACATCGAAATCCAGATCCTGGCCGACAGTCACGGCAAGGTGGTGCATCTGGGTGAGCGCGACTGTTCGCTGCAACGCCGCCACCAGAAGGTCTGGGAGGAAGCCGGCAGCCCGGCGCTGAACGCCGAGGAGCGCGACGATATCGGCGGCATCTGCACCCGCGCCCTTGAGAAATTGGGCTATCTCGGCGCCGGCACCTTCGAATTTCTCTATGAAGAGGGCCGCTTCTATTTCATCGAGATGAACACCCGTCTGCAGGTGGAGCATCCGGTGAGCGAAGCCATCACCGGCATCGACATCGTGCGCGAGCAGATTCGAATCGCGGCAGGCGCGGCGATGGACTTCAGCCAGAAGGACATAGTCTTCGAAGGCCATGCCATCGAATGCCGCATCAATGCGGAAAATCCCTATACCTTCCGCCCCTCGCCCGGCCTGATCACCCAGTTCCACTCGCCCGGCGGCCTGGGCGTGCGCTTCGATTCCGCGATCTATTCCGGCTACCGCATCCCGCCCTATTACGACAGCCTAGCGGGCAAGCTGATCGTCCACGCCCGCAACCGCAACGAATGCCTGTTGCGCCTGCGCCGCGCCCTGGACGAGCTGGTGGTGGAGGGGATCGAGACCACCATTCCCCTCTTCCAGGGCCTGGTGCGCGATCCCGACATCATCAATGGCGACTATTCCATCCATTGGCTGGAACAGTACCTGGCCGGGCTGGGGCATTGAATCATGGCGATACGGATTTTTTCCATAGCGATCTTTGTTGCCGGCGTTGCCGCACTGCTGTGGAATGCCTGGTGGCGGGATTCCAGTTTTGATGTCGGCATGTTGCCTTTGTTCGTGGCGGTCTTCCTGATGATCGCCGCGCTGGGCGTCGCGGTCCTGGCCCGCAGGCCGCAGGACAAATACTGGGCGTTCGCCACCATCGGCCTTGTGCTGGGCTTCT
>Ga0265318_10001884_pt1 | contig 11782 bp, 8 predicted proteins | sample 4821metaG_FD_192431 | JGI IMG/M metagenome (GOLD analysis project Ga0265318, IMG submission 192431) | Rhizosphere microbial communities from Carex aquatilis grown in University of Washington, Seatle, WA, United States - 4-8-21 metaG | ecosystem: Host-associated > Plants > Roots > Rhizosphere >... | reverse complement strand
TTTTCCTAAAACACAAAAATACCGAACCAGCCAACTTCCCATCGGTGGGCGGCAGCGAGCTCAAGACCATGAGGCGGGTCACCTCTTCGGTCAGTTTCCTGGATATGGACCTGCCGATTTCCACCGGGGACATCGCTTCCGCACTGTTGGATGACAAGGGAGCCTTACGGACCAAACTGGCGGTTTTAGGCACCGGCGCCTTTTCCTCGGGCCGCCATCATTTTAAACCCGCCTCTTACTGGGCCGACCAGGAGCTGGGAAAGGCCTTCAAAAAATTCCTGGAAAGGGGCGGGATACTTTTCTTGGGACCGGCCTATTCAAACCGGGAGATTCTTCCCGAGTGGTTGATCCATTTGACGCAAGGGGGTTGGGAAGTGGACGACACGAGGGATGAGGCGGTTCCCTCCAAGGAGGGCGGGCGCCGGGAAGGGCCGGCCCTGGCGGAACTCTTCGGCTTTGTCCCAGGATTGGCCGCGGGAAAGGTCGATCATGGGTTAACCGCCAAGGGTCCCCAATGGGCGTCCCTTGTTGCCCTTTCGAAGAATCCCGGCCGGTCAGCGGTGATCCTTCAAAAGGTCGGGAAAGGGCTGTTGATCCGGAGTGAATTGAGGCTGGAAGACTCGGTTCAAATGTTGAAAAGTTTTCTTCGTCCAACTTTTTGGACCGAAGTAAATTCGCGGTTAAAATGAAAATTTACCCCAAAATCTTTTGAACCACCCTGCCCCTCGCCTCGGCGCGGGGGGCTGGGTGGTTCAAATCCGTTTTGAGATAATGAAAATCACGGCTTTTTTTGGTAAAGTGCTTCGTCGCTGGGCGGCACGAGGAAGGTTCCATGAGAGCACCGGTCATCAACATATTTCGTAAGTCCGTGGGGGCCAAACCCCCGGGAGAAAACCAGGTCAAGGCGGCTCCGCCCAACCAGCCGCTTCTTAACACCATGCCGTCCTGGTGGATGGTCCTTTTCGCCTACGGCCTTTCGATCGGTTTCTGCCTTTTAACCCGCCGATTTTTCATATGGTTCCCGCCTTACCTGCTGGAAGTCTTCAAAAACCTGCGGGGTCTTCCCGTCAGTTGGGCCGACTTGGGCCTCTATTGGGGCGAGAGGGGATTGACGACGATCGCAGTCGCGGCGGCGGTTTACCACCATCTTTGGCAAATCGGAACCAGGTATAAACTCACCCCGCGCGAGATCTATGTTGAAAGCTGGTTTCCGATCCGGCGGGTGACCGCCGTGCCTTACGGTTCGGTCCGCAAGACCGGTTTTCAACAAAGCCCTCTGGGACTCCTCTTTAATTACGGGCATATCGAGATCGACACGGGAAGCCCCTCGGGCCCCCTGGTCCTCTTAAACTGTCCCAGGCCAAAGCTCTTCCTCCAAACGCTCCAGCCAAAAGTAGAGTCGTCGCTCCACCGGCCCTGACTCCGGACCCGCCAAAACTTCCACTTGGAACTCATTCTCGGAGTCCCTATAATCCCTCCCTCAAACTTTTCAGGAAAGAGCGGAAATTGGAATGGCGAAAAAAAAGACATCCCCCAAATTAAAATTCTCCCAAATCGGCAAGATTAACCTCAAAGCCAGGGCCCAGGACACCCATGTGGCCGGCTCCCAAATCCTCATCACGCCCAAAAAAGTGAAGGCGAAACTGCCGGGGAACAAAAAGGCCTATGAAACGGTCCTCAAGGGACGCAGGGAAGTCGAGGCGATCCTCGACCACAAGGACCGCCGTTTATTCGTGGTGGTGGGCCCCTGTTCCATCCACGATCCCCAAGCCGCTTATGAATACGCGTCAAAACTCAAACGCCTGGCGGGCATGGTCCAGTCGACCATGCTCCTGGTGATGAGGGTTTATTTCGAGAAACCCCGCACGACCATCGGTTGGAAGGGCCTGATCAACGATCCGGACATGAATGATTCCTTTCATATCGAGAAGGGCATCCTGTTGGGGCGCCGCCTGCTCCTGAAATTCACGGAAATGGGCCTGCCGACCGCGACCGAGGCCCTGGATCCGATTATTCCCCAATATCTGGCCGACCTCATCAGCTGGTCCGCCATCGGCGCCCGCACGACCGAGTCCCAAACCCACCGGGAAATGGCCAGCGGCCTTTCCATGCCCATCGGCTTCAAGAACGCCACCGATGGAAGCATCCAGGTTGCCCTGAACGGCATCAAGTCGGCCAACAGCTCCCATCATTTTTTAGGGATCGATCAAAACGGCCAAACAGCCGTTTTCCGGACAACGGGAAATCCCTACGCGCACATCGTCCTGAGGGGGGGCTCCAAGCCCAACTACGATCCCGCTTCCATCGCCGCCTGCGAAAAGGGCCTGGCGGACGCGGGACTGCCGAAGAATATCGTGGTGGATTGCAGCCACGGCAACTCCAACAAGGACTACCGTTTGCAGCCCACGGCCTTCAATTCCGTCCTGGATCAAATCGAAAAGGGAAATGACTCGGTGGTCGGCTTCATGCTGGAAAGCAACCTGAACGAGGGCAACCAGCCCCTGCAAAAGGACCGGTCCAAATTACAATACGGCGTCTCCATCACCGACGCCTGCATCAACTGGGTCACCACCGAGGAGTTGATCCTGTTGGCCCACAACCGTCTGAAGAAACTATGGAACAAATAATTAGTAATTAGGAGTTAGGAATTAGGAATTTTAAAACCAACGACAATCCCGCGGCTTTTGGTTCAATTCCCAACTCCTCATTCCGAATTCCTAATTTCTTCAAACCCTGGAGGGATTGAATGGCTTCTTTCCCCAAACTACGCGTCACCACCACCTGGTTCATCTCCCTCTTTTTCCAAACCAAGGGCATCGGCACCGAAAACATCCCCTTGACCGGCCCCTTTATCGTCGTGGCCAACCACGCCAGCTTTTTGGATCCCTATCTCATCGGCTACACCAGCCGCGAGAGGGAAGTGGGGTTCATGGCCAAGGAAGAGCTTTTCAAAGTCCCCGTCTTCGGCGCCATCATTACCTATTGCAACGCCTTTCCGGTGAAGCGGGGAACCTTTGACGAGACCGCCATCCAGCGGTTCCACGATTTCCTCCATTCGGGAAAACCGCTGGTTTTATTCGTGGAAGGGACGAGGACCTTGACGGGGGAACTGCAACCGGCCAAAAAAGGGGCGGGAATGCTCCTTTACAACGCCAAAGTCCCAGTCATCCCGGCCTACATCGCCGGAACCTTCCACTGTTGGCCCAAGGGTAAACTGTTACCTCGTCCCGGAAAAACCTCGGTTACCTATGGACCTCCCGTTCCGCTGGAGGATCTTTATCGTGAAAAAGCGGACAAAAGTACCTATCTTAAAATCGCCGAGCGTTTGATGGATAATATCGCCAAACTTCGGCCAAGCGATAGCAAGTAAAAACGATTCGCTGGCACCCTTTTCCCTTATAAGAGTTTCCACAGCCACGCCCTCTGATGTAGAATGAACCCCGAAATTCCAATTTTCTCCTTACGGAGTAAGAACTTGAGGTCAACCATGGCTGATTCACCCATTCCCGAAATGACGATGGAGGAACTTTTAAACGAGGAAAAGCGCGTCGCCCGGGGCCAAGTGGTCACGGGTGAAATCATTAAAATCGGCGACGACGAATTGGTCATTGACGTGGGCTATAAAACGGAGGGAGTGATCCCCCGCTCGGAGTTCGTTGACATCGCTGGTGAATTGACCGTAAAGATCGGGGATAAGGTCGAGGTGTCGGTCGAACGCATGTCCGATTCCAACGGCCGCATGATGCTTTCCAAGCGCAACGTCGATAAAAGCCGGGTCTGGCAAAACCTTGAGGAGCAAAACAAGGCGGGAGCCCTGATCAAGGGCCGGGTCACCAAAAAAGTGAACGGCGGATACCGGGTGGACCTGGGCGTGGTGGAGGCTTTCCTTCCCGCGAGTCAAATCACCCTTCAAAAGGGCGCGGACACCGAGGACCACCTGGAGAAAATCTACGAGTTTAAAATCATCAAACTGGACCGGGCCCGTTCCAATGTGGTGGTTTCCCGCAGGCCCGTTTTGGAAGTCGAAAGGGACGAGACAAGGAACAAACGCCTGACCGAGTTAGTACCGGGCCAAATCCTGGAGGGAAGGGTCAAGAGCATCGTGAGTTACGGCGCCTTCGTGGATTTGGGCGGCATCGACGGTCTCCTCCATATCGCCGACATCGACTGGGGAAGGGTTAACAAGGTCGAGGATTTCGTGAAACTGGATTCCCAGGTGAAGGTCATGATCCTGCAGGTCGACAAGGAAAAAGGAAAAATTTCCCTGGGCATGAAGCAGATGACCGCCGATCCCTGGACCCAGGCCGAAGCCAGGTACCGGGTGGGCCAAATCGTGGATGTGGAAGTCACCCATTTCGCAGACTACGGCGTCTTTTTAAAGACCAGCGACAACCTGGAGGGATTCTGCCACGTCACCGAGATTTCCTGGTCCAAGAAACTCAAAAAACCCTCCGATTTATTTAAGGTGGGCGACAAAAAACAGGCCCAAATCATTGAAATCGACTTCGAGAAGCGGAAAATCAACTTCAGTTTCAAGCGCCTGGAGAAGAGCCCTTGGGAGGATGTGGGACAACGCCATCCCATCGGCTCCAATTTCCAAGCCACCGTCACGAACGTCACCGATTTCGGCCTCTTCATGGAAATTGAGGAAGGGCTGGAGGGACTCCTTCATCAATCGGACATCACCTGGGACAAAAGATCCAAGGCCCCCCAAAAAGATTTCAAGATCGGCCAAACCTTGAGCGTCAAAATGCTGGCGATCGACCTGGAAAAGAAAAGAATTTCCCTGGGACTCAAGCAGGTCGAGGGGGACCCCTGGGACAAAGTTGAGGAGAAGTACAAACCGGGCCAGGTCATCACGGGCAAGATTTACCGTTTGGTGGAGTTCGGCGCTTTCCTGGAACTGGAAAAAAACGTGGAAGGCTTGATCCATAAAACCGAGATTTCCAACCCGCCTCCCAAAAACCTGGAGGACGCCGTCAAGGTGGGTTCGGAAGTCACCGTCAAGGTGCTGTCGATCGACTCCGGGAAACGCCGGATCGCCTTGAGCCTTAAGGCTTTAACCAAGAAATCCGACGCCAAGGAAGGAACGGAAACCGTAACCGCGGAGGACGAGGAGAACTCGGTCCACCGTAAAACCGGCGCTTTCCAGAAGATGCTGAAAAAATTCCTCAAAAAGTCGAAAACCGAGGCGGAAGAGGACGATGATGAGTTTTAACCGCGGATAAACGGTCCGCTTGCGCCAGCCATCCTCCCATCGGTGCGGGGCCCCAAGGCCCTTTCGGGCGTTTCAACCGTCCCCCGGGCGGTTTAAACCGTCCGAAGAAATTTCAGTGGTAACCCCCGGGCCATTCCCTCGTCAAAATAGCGTGCGACCCATGACCCCGAAATATTCCCTTCGCCATTTACGCCCCATTCTTTTTGGGGTTGCGCTGATTTGCGCCCAATGGGGGCCAAGCCATTTGTCCGCCGCCGGCATCGACCCGCCCTCCCCCGCGGACCAGGGTAAAGCCCTGTTGAAATCCCGTGCCTACCACCTGGCCATGGAGCAATTTCTTCTCGTCGAGGAAAAAAGCGAAAGCACCATTGAAAGGGCCCTGGCCCTGCGGCTGATCGGCGAGACGCAATTTCACGAGAAGGACTACGCCTCCGCCTACCAGGCCTACCAACAATCGCTCCACTTAAACCCCCTCTCCGCGGGGGCCTTGGGGCTGGAATTTAAATCGGCTGTGTCCTCCGTTTACCTGAAAAATTACCGGTCGGCCATCGACAAGTTCCAAGAGTTGGAAAAACGGGCCTTTGAGCCGGACACATTCTCCGACCTTTATTTTTGGGAGGCGGAATGTTATTTCCAACTGGAGGACTACGAGAACGCCGGAAGGCAATACGGCAAAATCCTGGACCAAAATCCAAACTACCAATACGCCAACTTGGTGCGCTACCTGAGGGCCTGGTGCTACTACCAGCACAACGACTATACCCAGGCTTTGGAGGGCTTCACCCAGGTCCTGGAAAAATCCCCTGAGGACAACACCCTTTCCAAATTGACGCTTTTTCAATTGGCGGAAACCCACTTCCGCCTTGGAAATTTCCAGGACGCCCAAACGGGCTACGAGTATTTCCTGAAAAAATATCCGGATGATTTCCTGGAGGCGCCGGCTCTTTATGGGCTGGGCTGGACCCTGGAAAAACAAAAAAACCACAGCCAGGCCGAAAAGACCTTCGGCAAGATCGTCGCCTCCTTTCCCACCCACCTGTTGGCGCCTTGGGCCGCGGCCCGGCAGGGCGCCGAATCCTCCGTCCTGGGGGACCAGGAGGCGGCGGGACAAGCCTACCGCCGGGGCCTGGAGTTGGCGGGGCATAAAACCCCGGCCGACCTCCTGGAATACGGGCTGGGTTGGATCGATTATTCCAACCGCCAATTTGACTCGGCCGAGGTCCACTTCGAGGCCGTCGCTAAGTTCCTTCCGGAAAGCGACCTGCGCTGGGACGCCCAATATCTACAAGCCGGATGCCTCTACCTTCAGGAAAAATACGATGCGGCGAGGGATCTTTACAGCCAAACCCATGAGAAGGGGCCTGGTGAGTTGGCCCAAGCTTCCTCCTATTGGAAGGCCTGGTGCGATTACGCCACGGGGAAATACGACAGCGCTTTGACGACCTTCCGCGAGGTGGCCAAGGATGCCGAGGGCGACCTCAAGACCAGGACCCTTTGGGGGGCCGCGGAAACGGACTACCAATTAAAAAATTACCCGGAAGCGGAGAAAGAATATGGGGCCGCCCTCCAAAAACAACCGGCGGATAACCTGGCCTTGAATTGCCTCTCCGGGCTCGGCTGGAGTCTTTTTCAGCAGGAAAAATACGACGACGCCGCCAAAAATTTCCAAAAATCCTACCGGTTAAACCCCTCCTCACCCTTGGGGATGGAAGCCCAGCTCCGGGCAGGGGATTGCTTTTACAACCAGCACCAGTACGAAAAGGCGGAACCCCTCTACCGCCAATTGGTCACCGACAAGGCCGCCGCCCCCTATTCCCTGGACGCGATGGAGCAGCTGGGTTGGTGCGCCTACCGCCAGGAAAAATTCCCCCATGCCAGGGAACTCTGGAAGGCGCTCCTCCTAAAACCGGGAACGGAGGACCGCAAGGCGCGGCTGACCTACTGGACCGCTTGGGCTTGTTTCCGGGACAAGGATTTCGATTCCGCCCAGGTTCTTTTCGGCAAAGTGGAGGCGGAAAACCCCAAGGACAGCCTGGCCCCCGAGGCCCATCTCAGGGAAGCGGACTGCCTTTTTAACCTCAAGCGGTTCACGGAAGCGAAAAAAGTCTACCGCAGCTTCATGGATCTCTATCCCGAGCATCCGCTCTTGCCCGACGCCCTCTACGGCCTCCAATGGTCCTCGGAAAAGCTCGGGGAAAAGTCCGAGTCCTCGAAGGTGGCGAAGGATTTTCTGGAAAAATTCCCCGGAAGCTCCTTTGCCCCGAGCATCCAGTACCGTCTGGCGGATAATTTGTTCCATGACGAGAAATACCCTGAAGCGGTGGAGGCCTACAAAACCCTGCTCGATAAGTATCCTGCCAGCGCCGAAGCCCCCCGGTCCCTTTTTTGGATGGGAACGGCCCTGGTGAAAAACGGGCAAAACAAGGAGGCCCTGCCTGTCTTCCAGGACCTTTTAAAAAAATTCCCAACCGATCCATTGGCCTTGGAGGGGCAATTCAGCCTCGGCTCCATTTATTTCGAGACCCAGGATTTCAAGGACGCCCTCGCCTCCTATACGGGCATTTTTCAAGACTACCCCGACCACCGTTTGGCGCCCCACTCCCTCTTCAACAGCGCCATCTGCGAGAAGCAATTGGGCCATCCGGATAAATCCCTGGAATATTTCCAAAAACTTTTAAAGGACTATGGTTCGGATCCCCTAGCCCAGGAAGCGGGCCTCCAGGCCGGCGTCCTGCTGGAAAAAAACGGGCGTAAAGAGGAGGCCTCGAAAGCTTACGAAGTGACCATGCGTTCCGAAAACCAAAAACTGGCGGTGGAAGCGGCTTTTTACCACGCCGACCTCCTGAAGCAGGGGGGGAAGTACTCGGAAGCGGTCAGCGAGTTCAACCATATCACGATTCAATACCCCTCCCAGGACCAATGGGTCGTGACGGCCTTCGCCAAGATGGCTGAATGTTACGAGTCCATGAAGCAATTTACCAAGGCGGAGGAGACCTATAACCGAATCTTGAAATACACCCACATTAAATCTTACCGCTCAGCGACCTTGAAACGGCTCAAGGCGTTAGAACCCTTCTTGGCCAAGGAGAGGGCCAAAAAACCCGCCAAGGCCAAACCGGTGAAAAAAGGAAAAGGAAATGGTAAAAAAGTGAAAACCTCCACCCCCGAACCAGGACCGGCAAAGGCTGAACCAACGGCCGCGCCGGTTGAAACCGTGAACCCAGGCGCCGCTCCCACGACAGCCGGCCCTGCCGCTGGCGTTCCAACGGAGGTTTCCAAGTGAAAAGTCCCATAAAAATCCCCCGCCCAAAAGGTTTCCCACCGGCCTCCCTCCGGCTCCGCAAAAACTCCGCCGGACAAATCGGCCTCTATCGGCTATTTTTATTTTTCGGCGTTTTAGGTTTGATGGCCGCCTCCGTCCAGGCCGAAGAGACGATCCTTCCCGACAGCGACTTGACCTCTTCCGCCACCCCCGCGACGGATAAATCCGATATCTCCAAGCCCGACGCGGCGGCAATCCCGGGAGAACCATCCGGTCAGGCCCCTGGCGCCAACCAAAAACCATCCCAAGGCGAGGGTGAAAAGGCCCCCGTTCAAAGCCGGCCCACCGCGGTTCCGGAATTTTCCCTTCCTGAAGTCGTCATCACGGGGGAAAACGAATTGACCATCGGCGCCAAGAGGCTGGATCGAAAAGAGAATGACGTAACCTTGGGAAGCCACGATCTGACCGGGGTGGAAAGAGCCATCAACGATCTTCCCGGCCTCAATAAAACCTTTACCGCCTTGACCGCGGAGGAAGCGGGCCCCTCGAAGGACACGGCCTTTATCCTGCACGCGGGCGGAGGAACTCCCGACAGCTACGGCGGCTGGGGGCTGTTCGGCCAGGAATTCAAGGATCTTCAGTACCTGTTGAACGGTTTTTACTCGACTTGGGGCGGCGAGGCGGCGGGAGCCGGACGGGACGGGGACAAGCGCTATAATTTCGGATTGGACGTCAAATTATTCTCCTCGACACCCTTCAGCCTCCGCTTGGCCGGGAATATCTCCCAAATCGAGGATGAGCTGCCTTACCAAGGCTCGATTCGGGAAACCCATCAGGGTTCGGAACAAAGCGCGGACCTCCATTGGAAAATCTCAAACCTGGTCCAGGCCCAAGTGAAAATCTCAAACCAGCCGACGACCTTGTCCTACTGGGACGGAAGCGCCAAAACCAACCAAACCGGCGAGTTGGAAGGCCAATTTAAGGTAACCGCCGAGGACCTGGATCCTTTCCTGAACCGCGTCGGATTAGAGGCCGGCGGCAGGAGGGCGACCTCGGATTTCGCCTCGCCCGCCGTCACCAGTTATGACTGGGCATGGTTCGGCCTCCAGGCCTTTTTAAAACACGGGGAAAACTTGTCCTTAACGGCCAAACTCCAAGGACAGGGCGGAAGCGGATTGGACCTTCCCCTCAAATTTTTCCCCGTTCTGGACCTCATGTGGCGGTTTTTCGGCCAAAGCCAGCTCAATCTGTATTGGCGCACGGACCGTTACGTCGATAGTTTTCATAACACCTACATGAACAACGAGCATGTGGCCCCGGAAACGGGTTTTCCCCTGGCCACGGAGGTGACCGGCGAGTGGGGAGGCCGGTTCACCCAAAAAATATCGGAAAAAATCATCACCTCGCTTTCCGCCTCCGTCGCCAGGATTCAAAACGACCACCAATGGACCGACATATCTCCCTCGGCGCCGGTCCAAATCCAGGCCTATTCCACCCTCGGCGAGGTTGAAATCACCAAGGCCGGGGCCAATGTTCAATGGAACTTCATGAAGGATTGGCAGGCTGCCGCGACCTATCAATGGACCCAGGGCATGAACCGCTCCGGGGATGGTTTGAACGTTACGGGATTAGCCGCGCACCGGGGCATCCTTTCCATTTATCGCGGGGACGACCAGTTGGAAACAAGGTTGGAATTGCAGGCCATGTCGGACCGGCAGGCGTTCGACAGCCTGCCTGGGTCCTTACCCGCCTACTGGACCCTGGGGCTTGACGCCACTTACCATTTGAGCAAGACTTTCTCCCTATGGCTGAATGGGGATAATTTGCTGGGAGAGAATTACCAAATCCAGCCTGGATACTTGGAGCCGAGGTTTCACATCCGCGGGGGAATTGAAGTTATTTTTTAGGGATTTTAACCACAGAGTTACACGGGGTAACACAGAGTAAAATGATTTCAAGGATTTTAAGCCTCACTTTTGGGAACTCTGAGTAACTCTGTGGTTCAATTGAATTTTTTGGAGGATTTATGAGTCACGATTTCTCGTTGTTCCAGGTTTTATTGAAGGGCGGCTGGACGATCGGCCTTTTGATCCTCATGTCCATTGTGGTCGTGGCGGTGCTTTACAACCGCTGGACCTATTTCCGCGCCCATTACCGGAAAAGGGAAGAGGTGATGGCGGCTTTGGAACCCTTCCTCAACAAAAAAACGTTCCATGAATGCGTGGAAGCCTGCGACCGAAACGGCACCCTTTTAGCCAAGGTCGTCCAGGCGGGGCTCAAGGCCAAAAATGACGGGACGGACTTGACCCAGGCCATGGAAAGGGAGGCGAAGATCCAGCTTTTGCGGCTGGAAGCCCGATTGCCGCTTCTGGCCACCATCGGCAGCATCGCGCCCTTCGTGGGGCTTTTTGGCACCGTTTTAGGCATTATTCAGGCCTTCCAGGACCTGGCTTTGGCCAATGCCGGGGGAGCGGCGGTCGTTTCCAAAGGAATCGCGGAGGCCCTTTTTGCCACCGCCACCGGCCTCTTCGTGGCCATCTCGGCGGTTTTCATCTACAACTGGTTCCAGGCCAGGCTGAATGAAATCGCCCAGGAAGCGGAGATCGTCATCTCGGAAATAAACGAAAGGTTCGGATGAGGAAACTAGGGTTAGCCAAAGATGAACACGGATTAACACGGATGGCGCAAACTAAAATTCGAAATCCTTTTAAAAAAGATTTGTCTGAGTTCATCCCTGATCATCTGTGGCAAGTGGACTTGTTGTTTTTGATATTTGCCGGAAGGAGAACTATCGATGCAAAGCCGACTGAGGTCTAAATCGAAGCTCATCGCCGAAATCAACATGGTGCCCTTCACCGACGTGGTGTTGGTCCTCTTGGTCATCTTCATGGTCACCACGCCCTTCCTGTTCCAGGGCGCTTTTCAGGTGAAGCTGCCGAAGGTCGCGGCCCCCTCGCCAGCCTTGCCGGAAACCATCACCATTACCATCACCCAGGGGGATAAGGTTTACGTGAACGACGCGGAAACCCCCTTGGAAAATCTGGTGGCCCTGCTCCAAACCCTGATTCAAAAGAAGCCGGCGGCCCTGGTCATGATCAACGCCGATAAAAACGTCTCCCACGGAACCGTAGCGGGAATCATGTCCAAGGCCTATACGGCCGGCATCAGCAAATTGGGAATCGCCGTGGAGCTGGGGGACAATGCCCCCGCCCCCATCACGCCCAAATAAGGATCCTCGATGGAACAAGATTTTAAAAATTCCCTCATTTACTCGACCCTATTCCACGGATTGCTGCTGCTTA
>Ga0265318_10001877_pt1 | contig 11814 bp, 9 predicted proteins | sample 4821metaG_FD_192431 | JGI IMG/M metagenome (GOLD analysis project Ga0265318, IMG submission 192431) | Rhizosphere microbial communities from Carex aquatilis grown in University of Washington, Seatle, WA, United States - 4-8-21 metaG | ecosystem: Host-associated > Plants > Roots > Rhizosphere >... | reverse complement strand
GCGAGCTGCGCGCCGATGAGGATTTCGTACTGCAGGGCCGGATCGAGGGCTCGATCCACCACACGCAGAATCTGACCATCGGCACCGATGGCGTGGTCAAAGGTGACTCTCGGGCCCGCTCGATCATCGTCGAAGGAACGGTCGAGGGCGACCTGTACGCGCTCGAGTCGATCAGCATCCGACCGACCGCGCGGGTGCTGGGCAACCTGCTCGCGCCGCGCGTCGCGATCGCCGATGGCGCGCATTTCAACGGCAAGGTCGACATGGCCAGCGCCACGCGCGCGGTACGCAGCATCGAGGAACGCACCCTCAATCTCGCCACTCCTGGCTGACCCCCGGCAGCGCACCGGCGGGTCCGACTACGCGCTGCGCGGCCATGCGGCGCGCGCCATCAACGCGCGCCCGAAGTCAAGGGTCTTCCCTGTTCGGCGCCAAAGTGTTTCCATCGCGCCTGGCGGTGGGTAGACGTCGATACGGCGCAGCAACGATGACAGGCTCCCAAGGCGGACGACCGCGTACGCGGCCATGGCGTGCGCAGGTCCGGATCGGGCTGCTCGCCGCGCTCGGTTCCGCGTTGTTTGGCACGTTCGCAAGCGCCGCACCGCCCGTTCGGGGCGTGCTCCTTCCGGTGCGCGCGCCGGACCCGAAACAGCTGTTGCGGCAGATCAAAGCCAGCGGACCCAAGGCCGTGCTCGACACGCTGCGCCGCGACCAGTGGCCGCCCATTCTCCAGCGCATCGAGACTGGCGATACCGCCTGGCTCAACGTGGCCGTAGCACTGGATGGTACGGCGGACGCTGACCTGGCCGGATCGCTGACGCTCGCGGTCGGAGTGGCCCTGGTCAAGGCGCCGCGCACGGTGCTCGGCATCCTTGGCGGCGCAATGCCGGTAGACGCGGTCTGTGGCTTTCCGGACCTCGGCGATCCGCGTACCAATACCCAGAAGAAAGTGCTCCATTACTTGACGGCGCGCGAGAGCGCCGTGCGGAAACTCAAGAGCGTGCCGGATCCGCAGGTGCGCAATGATTGCCTCGCCGTGCTGGATCGGCGCCTGCGTGACGTGGCCGGACCGGACGGGCCGTTCTCGCACTGAGCGCCATCAGCGTCGGTGAGGCGGAGGCAGGGGGCTATACGATGAACCGGATCCACCGCGTCCTGTCAGGCGGGAACACACCCCGGGGTGCGCTGTGCGTACTGCTGCTGGCGCAGTTGGGGTCCGACCCGCGGGCGCTGGCGCAACCGGCGCCTGATGTCGACCGGGCCTGCACGGCCATCGCGCGGCTCGCGCTGCCCGATACGCGCATCCTGAAGTCCGAAGCGATCCATCCCGCACCGCGCTATGCAGTACCGGGCACCGAGCAGGGTCCACCCCGTCCTCATGGACCCGTGGAGGTCGCGCAGCCGTTCTGCCGTGTCCAGGGTGTCGTGGCGCCGCAGATCCGCTTCGAAGTCTGGCTGCCGCTGGCGGGCTGGAATGGGCGCTTCCAGGGTCTGGGCGTCGGCGCGTTCCTCGGCGCGTTGCCGTACGAGCCGATGGCTGCGGCGCTCGAGCAAGGCTACGCGGTCGGGGGCACCGATACCGGGCATCAAGGCGGTGGTGCCGACGCCAGCTGGAGCATTGATGCCCAGGGATTGAATGCGGAGCTGGTTGCCGACTGGGCCCATCGCGGCATTCACGAGATGACCGTGAAGTCCAAGGCCGTCGTGCGTGCGATGTACGGCAGGCCCGCAGGCCACAGCTACTTCGTCGGCTGCTCGAGCGGCGGGCACCAGGCACTGACGGAAGCGCAGCGCTATCCGGCCGACTACGACGGGATCCTGGCTGGCGCGCCGGCGAATTACTGGACCCATCTGATGGCCGGCCAGCTTTGGTACGGGCTCGCGACGCGGACCGATCCCGCGACCGATCTGGAGGCGCCGGTCAGCCGGATCGCGCTGATTCACGAGGCGGCGCTGCGCGCCTGCGATGCGGCCGACGGTGTGCGCGATGGCGTGATCGAGAATCCGCTCGCGTGCCATTTCGATCCACAGGTACTGCGCTGCCAGCCCGGGCAGACGCAGGACTGCCTGAGCGCCCCGCAGGTCCAGGCCCTGCAACAGATCTATGGCGATGCGCATGACCGGGACGGGAAGCGGATCTTTCCGGGACTTGCGCCTGGCAGCGAACCAGGTTGGCCGGCCATGAGCGCCAACCAGGTGTCATTCGCGCAGACCTTCTATCGTTACTTCGTGTTCCAGCAGCCGGGCTGGAGCTATGCCGGAATGGATTTCGGGCGCGATGTCGCGACCGCCGATCAACGCATCGGCGGGATCGTGAATTCAATCGATCCGGATCTGCGGCCGTTCGCGTCCCGAGGCGGCCGGCTGCTGCAGTACCACGGCTGGAGCGATCCGCTGATCTCCCCGTACAACAGCGTCGCCTACTACGAGTCAGTGCTCGAGCAGTTCGGCGCCGGCCGCGATCGCGGCGCAGCACTCGCCACCGTGCAGCGCTTCGATCGCCTGTTCATGGTGCCTGGGATGGGGCATTGCCGCGGAGGGGAGGGCACCGACACCTTCGACGGCCTGGGTGCTCTGCAGCGCTGGGTCGAGCACGGAGAGGCGCCCGCGAGGCTCGAGGCCGCAAGATTCGCCGACGGCGTTGCCGTCCGCACGCGCCCGCTGTGCCCGTACCCGAAAGTAGCCCGCTACCAGGGCAGCGGCAGCACTGATAGGTCGGGGAACTTCGCCTGCATCCAGCCTCCGGTGATGGACAATGATCGCGTCACGGTCTGGGACACGGATACCCCCCTGCCGGCGGCGGCGCACGACTTCATCGCCATCCCGCTGGCCCACAAGGGCACCGCGCTTCGCGGTCACCGTGGCGATACTCCGGGTCAGGCCGGGGCGCGCACCATCATCATTGAACTGAAGGACCATGTCCCGACGGCCAGTCCCAACACCGCAGGAGTCCCGAACGCGTTTCCGCGCCCGGGTGCCGTGAAACTGCTCGAGGACGAGCAGGTCATCGTGTGGAGTTACCGATGGCAGCCTGGCCAGCCCTCGCCGATGCATTTCCACGATAAGGACGCGCTGGTCGTCTACGAGGAGGACAGCGCGCTGAAGTCCACGACACCGGATGGCAACAGCGTGACCAACCACTATACAACCGGCGAGGTACGGTATAACCCCCGCGGTCGCATCCACAGCGAACTGCTCGCGGGCAGCGGCGCCAGCGCGGTGATCACCGAACTGAAGTGAACGGCGGCCCGCCGCGCTGCCTACTGGGCCGGAGGCGCAGCGCCAGGCGGCCGCATCGGCATCTTGGCCATCGCGTCGGAGCAGCCCGGGCTGAGCTTGGTGGAGTTGCCGCGCAGGCACATCATCATCTCGCGCCCCTGCTTGTCGGCACAGAGACTCTGGATGTCCCCGGTGCACGCTTTCATCATGGCCTCGCGGGCCGCCTGCCGGTCAGGGGGTGGCGCGCTGTCAGGCGTCTGGGCCAGCGTCGATCCCGCGGCCGCAAGGGCGGCCAGTATCATCACGGTCATGGCGCGGAGTTTCATCGTTGGCATCCTTCGGTATTGGTGTAGTGTTCCGACGGTACGCGCGGTACGCGGCACCAGCACAGTGTAGCAGCGAACGATCCCGGACCCGTCGGCCACCCACAGGAGCGACTGTGCAGCAGCGTACCGACTCTTCCGTCCCTGGATGAGATCGTCCAGGCATGATTCGGATGAAATATTTCGACCTGCAATCGCGCCAGCTTGCTCCTGAAGCGGCCGCGCCCGCGCAGCGGGTCGCGCCACACACTTCGGTGATCCTGAAGCGCCTGCATGATGAGCTGCCGGAAGGGCACACGACGCTGGAATGGCTGCTGGGGCACCTGCCCCGGCGCTCCTTTGGCATCATCATGTTGCAGCTGGCCGTGCTCGCGATCGCGCCGGGGGTGGCGATCGTGGCAGGTGTACTGCTGGTGATTCTGGCCTGCCAGGTGCTCGCCGGCCGTGCAGCGCCGTTCATTCCGCGCTTCATCGCAAACCGTAAGCTGCCTACGCGCTACCTGGCTCCGGTGCTCGCTGGCGACGCGGCGGTACTGCAGCGGGTGGAGCGGGTCATTCATCCCCGCTGGGGCGGGATGCTCGTGCCGATGCGGCGCGTTGCCGCTGTCGCCGTGATTCTGCTCTGCACGCTGATGGTGCTCGCGCCGATTCCGTTCGTCAGTATCGTGCCTGCCCTGACGGTGGCGCTGATCGCCCTGGCGTACCTGGAAGAGGACGGGCTGCTGCTGGCGGCGGCCCTGGTGGCCGCGCCGGTCGTTCTGGCGATGGGATACTTTGCCGTATGGGGCGTCATCGACGAGGCGCGCTGGCTGGGTCAGCACTGATTACGCATGAGGAGTCACAAGTGCGCTAGCGCACAGTGTCGCCCGTCCCAGTGCCGTATGGTGAACTTTCCGGGACCAGAGTTTTACTGGATGCCACTTGACCCCCAAGCGCATTCGGACGTTCCCGGTTTCGACCCGCCGACGCGGTAATGCGCCTGGGCGGGTCTTTTTCATGCCAGACCCCGTCAGAAATCATCGAGCAGGATCAACCCGGGCTGCGTGCCTCCGCCCTGCGGATCGCGCGCGACGCCCGTATAGAGACCCGCATTGTTGAGTGTCACCGCGGTCGGTCCGATCAACGGCACTTTGCTGCCGGCTGCCGTGACGGTCAGATCGTAGGTGCCGGCCGCATAGCTGACGAAACCGGTATCGGCGCCAAACAGCAGGCCGGCATAGGTGGGATTTGCGCTTGCAATCCCGGCCCCGGGTGCGGTCAGGTACACATCGACGGCACCCGTCGAGGGGGAGCCATGCAGGATGCGCAGGCGCGCCTGGGTCGCGTAACGGCGATCGTCGTCGCGCGTCACCAGAGTATGGATCGTGGCCAGCTTTCCGATTGCGTATACCGAATGCACCGTGCCGCCCGCGAGGCGCAGGTTGCGGCTCACCAGGATGTCACTCGCGTTGCTGGCGAGCGTGAAGGCGATCCCGTACGCGTCCGTTGCGAGCGACTGGTAGGGCGAGAACGTCCCGTACGAGAGCGTCGGTCCCACCATGGTGGCCGCGGACGTCGACTGATCGGTTGCGATTACATTGATCGGCTGCGCATCGGGCACGTCGTGGATCACCCGCAGGCTGGCCGGCGTATTCAGATCCACGACCTGGCCCGTATTGCCATACGCATCGGTGACCGACAGCGTGATCGGCGCGGTGCCGGGACCCGTATTCTGCAGCGCAGCGATCACCAGATCATCGCCCCCCAGCAGGGTCACCGCCCCCGAGTCGAGGTAGACCTGAGCCGGGTTGCCCGCAGCAGTCACCCGAATTTCGTAGGAACCTGCTGGTACCTGGGTCGGGCCCACCGAACCCTGAAAGGCCACGCCCGCGCCAAACGGCGAGCTGGTCGACAGACTCGCGCCGGGCGCGGTCAGGTATACGTCGACACTGGGCGCGCCCGGAGCGGCATGCAGGAACTGAACCTGGGTGAGCGTTGCCGGGACGATCGTTAGCGCGTGGGGAAAAATTACTGGGGCGACGTGCGCCTCAAGCCCCTCCGCCACGACGACATAGTCCATGTTGGCCTGCAGCGAGAGCGTCGTGGGTCCGATTACCGTCGTCGGCGCCCCCGGCGTCAGCGCCTGCACAGCCAGAGTGTGCGTGGTCGAGGCGGAGACGTACTGCTCGCCTGTGCCCTGGCCGTAGTCGAGATAGGGAATATCGGTGACGCCATCGAGCAGTACCGCGAGCGGAGGGGCGTCGGGCGAGGCATTCAGGATCTGCAGGTGCGCCTGCGGCCCGGAGGGCGGCCCGGCGAAAGGACCGTAATAGGCCCGCTCATCGTCCGAGTAGCAGCCCAGCAGCAGCAGGGGCAGCAGGGCGGTCATGACCCGCAGTGTTCCTCGCATCGCAACTCTCCTCCCGTATGGAGCTACCGGCCGGCCGTCGCTGGCATAACGGCCGGGATTCCCTCGCGTTGACCTTAAAGGGTCCGCCACGTTCCGGGACCGATCCAGCCGTCGCAGCCAGGCGACAAGTGTGGCTCTCAGCTCAATGTCAGCTTGCGTCCGAAAGGCTGCGCCGCATGAGCAAAGGCCTCGGGCACGGCCCACAGGACCGGCCAACGCGGCCGGAAGCGGGCCGGCCCCTGCAGATCGGTCAGCACGACGCCGATGTCCGGCCGGTGCCGATCGGCCTCTTCGAGCAGTGGGGTGAAATCAGTGCCGCCCCGGCCCTTGAACTCGATGCCGCGCAGCTCCGATCGGCCCGGTTCGCACTGCGCGACGCGCTGCACCCGGTCGTCGCCCATCACGAGCACCAGTCCGGCCTCGAGCCGCCTCGTGATGGCTTCGATCTCCCGCGCGAAGCGCTCGAGCAGGCTGTCCTCGATCGAGCCCGAGACATCGACGATCACGACCAGGCGCGGCACCGACTTGGACGGCATCACGCCAGGCTCCCACGGCATACGGTGGTGAGCGCCAGCGCGACCCTGGTTCGCGAGGTAGGAGCGCGTGGGCCGCGACCAGGAGAGGTCCGGACTGCGGGCGAGTCCGCGCGTGAGCTGTGTGCGCAACACCTGCTCCCAGGGGGTCCTGGTGCGGGGCAGGTCGGCCAGCAGCGTGCGCAGCATCGAGTGCGCGCCATCGCCCGCGTGCGCGCGCAGCAGGCGCTCGCTCCATTCCCGGGCCTCTTCGGCCTCGTGTTCCGGCGCCTGGTCGGGGTTCGAACCGGCGATCAGATCCACCGCTGCGCGGGCACCGAGCGCGCGAGCGCGCGCGGCGCGCGGCCCGTCCTCGCGCGCGCCGGTGTGCGCGGATTCGGAGGGTTCCTCGCGGGACCCCGACGAGTGCGCGTTCCGACCGTCGGCGCCGCCACGGCTTTGCGGACGGGCAGTCCGGCCTGCGCCGCCCTGCATTCCCGCGCGGCGATCATCGATCGCGCGGTAGAGCCGTTCCACGTCCCATTCGAGCAGCGACTTCTCGGCCGGCTCGTGCAGGCTCAAGGTCTCGGCGAGCAGCCGGTCGAGCGTAATGCTGCCGGAAGGCAGCTGCAGCCAACGCAGGTGCGCGAGCGCACTGTTGACGATCGCATCAGCACAGATCGTGAATAGCTGCCGGTCGGCATCCCCGAGCTGCGCGCGCAGCGCCGCGAAGCGCGCCGGGTGCCGCAGCGCGATGTGCAGCACCTCATGCGCTATCAGTCCGGCCTGCTCGGGCGTGGACAGCGCCTCGAAGCCGGCGCCGTAGAATAGCGTGGCGCCGTCGGTCATCACCGGCGGGGCGTGCGTGTCCGCCGGCAGCTCCTGATGGCGCACCCAGAGCGCAAGGCCGCCGGTGGAAGGCGCGAACTCCACCATGCGCTGGATCGCGCGCGTTCCGCGATGCTCATGCAGTGCTCCGGGGTCCGGCACCGCTACGCCTCCCGCGCGCGCCGCTCCGCATAGCGGCGATAGGACGGGCTGTCGAGAACCGCAGCTTCCAGCCCGCTCTCCAGCGCCTTCTGCATCAGCAGCTCCATTGCCAGAGTCTGTGCCTCGCGGATCGGCAGAGGGACGGTGCCACGGATATCCGGCAGCTGCTCGATGATCTCCAGCGCACGGGCGAGGGTGGCTGCGCTGGTGCTCGCGGCGAGCAGGCCGTAGAGCATGCCGTATAGCCCATCCAGCGTGCGCGGCAGCAACGCCGCGGTCTCCTCGCCCGGCCGGCTCGCGAGCAGTCGCACCACATCGGCACCAGCCTGGATCTCGCGCAGCACGCCGAAGAACTCCGCCGCGTTGGCTGCACCGATGCGCCCCTGGACGAACAGCCGCCGGGCCTGCTCCGATAGCCCGGACTTGAGCACGTTGGAGATGTCCTCCCAGCCGCGGGGGCTCGCTCCGACCAGATGATCGTTGGCGAGCTGGGCCTGGGTGTCATCGAGCTTGTCGGGGCGAACCCGCAGGTAGGCCATGACCTCGGGCGCGAAGCCCATCGCGACGGCATGCGCGAGGAACGCGTCGATGACGGCCTGCACATTGAAATGAAACATGCGGTCGGCTAGCGCAGTGCCCATGTCGTGCGATACCGCGCCGTGGAAGCTCGCATTGCCTGCCGCGATGACCTGCCAGCCATCGGGCAGCCGGTAGTGACCGACCCTGCGATCCAGGATCAGCGAATACGCGGAGATCTGCAGTCGCTGATCCGCCGCCGTGAGTTCGTCGAGAAAAAGAATGCCATCCGGCTGTCCGGGCGAAGGCAGGAACTCCGGCGGAAACCAGACCGTCTTGCCCTGCACTTCATCGGCATAGATCGCCCCGCGCAGATCCACCGGTTCGATCGTGGTCAATCGCAGATCGATCAGCGGCACGCCGTAGTGTTCCGCCACCTGGCGCACTATCGAGGACTTGCCCACGCCGCGCGTGCCCCAGAGCATCGAGGCGCGCCGCCGCAGCACCGGATCAGCGTACTGCTCGATCAGCGCTGCCTTCGCGGCGGCGATCGACAGCGGCGGTAGGTTCATCGGATTGCCGTTCATCAGCTGCCGGCACGCCACGCCGTCGCTTTCGGCACGCGCGGCAGCGGCGGGATCTCCAGGCGCGGGACCTCCCGCAAACAGAACACGAGCATCATCATCAGCGGTGGGGCGTTGAAGATCAGCATGCGGATCGGGGAATTCTGCGACAGCCCCAGCCGCGAAACGCTGCTGGCGGCCGCGATGATACCGATACAGGCCAGCAGCGGCAGCGAACGCCGCAGTGCAACCGACCAGCGCGCGGCGCGCAGCCGGTAATGGAACTGCGCGGGCGGTTCCTCGAGTGTCCGGGCCAGGTGCAGGATGGTCCGCTCGAACTTGCTCTCGGCCTGGCGGTCTCGCTCGCGCTCACGCTGGCGCACCGCGAGGCTGCCGCTCCAGCCATCGCCGCTGCGGTGCAGAGTACCCCAGTCCCAGCCGAGCACGGCGATCAGGTCTTCCGGCAGGTCCAGGGATTCGGGGGTCGGCGAGATCAGGGTCAGCTCCGCGCGTGCGCCGCTGAATGTGGGCATCTTGCAGCGTACGGTCAGATTCGCGACCCGTGCGCTGCACTGCATGAGTCGCAGGCCCGCAGCGCTGCCTCGCGCCTCCACCTGATGGCTATGCGCGATCGCGAATCCCTCGCCGATACAGAACTGTCCCTGGCGGTCCACTGACTCGATCAGCTCGAGCAGCGCAGCGACGTCGGAGCCTTCCGCCTGGAGCGTCGCTGTCAGCCCGTCAGGCAGCGCCAGCTCGCGAGTGAGGAGGTAGCTGGCATCCTCGCGGCTCTCGAGCGTGAGCGTCTCACGCAGGGCAGGGCAGAGAGCCCCCTGGTCTCGATGCTCGAGGGGCTTGAACGCCAGGCGCCGCTCCAGCCGATTGCTCGCAGCCAGATCAGCGTGGCGCCCGCGGCGCGTGAACGGCTCGATCAGGCCCAGAATCTCGTGATGCGTGAGAGGATGCGCTGGCACGAGTCCTAGTGTAATGCGCGGACTATGCGCTGGCTTGCACCAGGAGGCCCGAATTCTGCTTACCGATCCCCTGGCTCTGCAGGTTCTGCAGCAGCGAATGCAGGAAGTTCTGCAGCGAAGGGCCGCCCGCGGTCGGGCTTGCGGTCGCCGCAGCAGATGCCGCTGGCGAGAGCGCCTGCAGCAGGTTCTGGAACGAGGATTGCAGATGCGAGACGCTCTGGCTGCCCACTGCCGTGCCACCACCGGCACTGCTGCCATCGACTTCCTGCAGCAGCGATTGCAGCTGCGTCGAAATCTGACCGTGCCCCTGACCGTCGTGATCCCGGTACGCAGCAGCGGCTCCGCCAGCTCCGCCAGCTCCGGCAGCTCCGGCGGCTCCGGCAGCCACCGCCTGATGCAGAGCCTGCATCAGCGCGACCATGAAGCTCTGCAGGTCCTGCACCCGCGACGGGCTCGATCCGGTGGTGCCGGTCCCTGGGGCGCCCGTGGCGCCGTTGGCGCTGGTGGCGCCGGGCGTGGCAGGTGCGGCGCCGCCGGGATTCGCAGTGCTCAGCATCTGCTGTAGCGTGGTGAGTATGTCCTGGAACAGGCTTCCCCCGGCCGGTGCTGAAGCGTTACCCGCTCCAGGCGGTCCTATGCTCGGGGCAGCGCTCCCGGCGCTGGCACCAAGTCCCGAAAGGCCGGTCTGGTTCCCAATCTGACCGAGCCAGGCCGAGTTACCACAGATGCTGCTAATCGACATCGTCATACGCTCCTTGGAAAGGGTCTGGCACGCACGCGGCGAATCCGGCGGCGAAGAACTGCCACCGCAGGCGCCGGATCCGGCAATTCACGGCCGGCATACCGGCCTGAACCTGGGCGGGCGTCATAGACTCCGCGCTGCCCACAGGGCCGCTAGTGCACTCGGATTACCGCTCATCACCGATGAAACCTCATTTACTTCGTCCTGGCCGTGGGTCGTGCCGCGCCGTCGCGTCGCCAGACACCTGTGCAGAGCTGCAATCCCCATACCGCGGCGGCGGAACTGCGTCACGGATGAGACGCCGCCCGCGCATGCATCGTGCTGCGGGATGCTTCGGGAGACCATTGCATGAGTAGTCCGCTTCCATCCCTGGCGCCGATCGCCGTGCTCGCCGCGCTGGCCGCCGCGTCGACCGCAAACCCCGGCCAGATCCTGGGCACCCACCCGGGCCTCCGGGCGCACTCGCCGGTCGGCAGCGCGCCGCTGCGGGCCTTTGGGATCCGCGGTGCTCGTCAGCAGCGCTCTGCTTCCGGCGATCGTCTCGATGGAGCCCTCAACGATCTCACACGCCACATCGGCCGCGCACGGCCTGGTTCGATGCTTCCCGATCTGCAGGCCTTGGGTCCGGCACTCCGTTTCCGACAGGACACCGTGGACGCAGCGCCGCTGGTATTGGTCGATGCCGTTACGCGCGGCGATCCGCAACTGCTCCAAGCCCGCCTGGTCGCGCTCGGGATGCGCGGTGCATCCGTGTTCAGCAACGACGTGGGAGGCTGGCTGCCCGTGTCGGCGCTGCAGGCCGCCGCCGGCAGCCCGGAAGTGCACGCGCTGCGCGCCGCGATGCCACGCACACACGCCAGCGCCGTGGGCTCGCAGGGCGACTTTGCCCAGCGCAGCGACCTGATCCGGACCAGCTCCGTCAACGCGACCGGCAATGGCATCACGGTTGGCGTGCTGTCCGACAGCTTCGACTGCTATGGGGTGTACGAGCGGGCGAACAGCGGGGTACCGGCACTCGGCAACCAGGGATTCGCCCCGTACTCCTATCTCGGAAGCACCTACCTGGCCAGCTACGCGACTGATGTGTCGACCGGCAATCTCCCGGCCGGGGTGAACGTGCTGGCAGAGCCCTCCCAGGGCAATTGTCTCGACTACGGTGCACCCTATAACCTTCCATTCACGGACGAAGGCCGCGCGATGCTGCAGATCGTGCACGACGTGGCCCCCGGGGCGAGTCTCGCGTTTCACACGGTGGATAACAGCGAGGCCGATTTTGCCAATGGAATCCTGGCCCTCGCGGCTGCCGGCGCCAGAGTCGAAGCCGATGACAGCAGCTACTTCGATGAGCCGTTCTTCCAGGACGGGCTGGTCGCGCAGGCGGTCGATACGGTCGAGGCCGAAGGCGTCGCCTATTTCTCCGCTGCGGGCAATGGTGGCACGCGTGCGTATGAGAACACGACGCCTGGCTTCGCAACCCTGTCGTCGAGCGGTCCGACGAGCGGAGAGTATCTGCTGAACTTCGATGCCTCCGGCGCGAGCACTCTCACCAGCCTGCCGGTGACCGTCCCGCCGCTGTTTCCGGGCGA
>Ga0265318_10001876_pt1 | contig 11818 bp, 9 predicted proteins | sample 4821metaG_FD_192431 | JGI IMG/M metagenome (GOLD analysis project Ga0265318, IMG submission 192431) | Rhizosphere microbial communities from Carex aquatilis grown in University of Washington, Seatle, WA, United States - 4-8-21 metaG | ecosystem: Host-associated > Plants > Roots > Rhizosphere >... | reverse complement strand
AGCTATTTTCGATACCCAACTCGGTATCAATGATAAAAATCCAAATTGGATTTTTCATCCCTGTTATGCAATGACTTAGGCAATCGTCACATTGAAAGAAGGCTGCGCATTTTGTCTTTCGACCCAAGTTGGGTCGGATGACCCGGGCCGGGATCGAACCATTTGGTTACGCTTCCACTTCGACAGGCCCGAGTGCCTAACAGTCGAGTACGATCTTCCCGGTGACTCCACGGCGATTCAGCAGCTCATGGGCGTCCGCGGCGTTTTGAAGTGGGAAGCGCGCACCAATGATCGGGGCAATTCGACCCTCCTTGAGTAATGCAAACAAAGTTCCGAGGTCCGCCGCGTACATTTCAGGGCGTGAATCCCTCCACATTCGGGTGTTGTAGCCCACGCATCCCTTGTTGTCCCCAAGGAGGCCAATCGGTTTGAACGAGGGGTCACGGAGAAGCGTCATCAATGCTTTCATTGGCTGGACGTGGCCGTTCGTGGTCACCCCGAACGCGCCGTAACAAACGAGGGTACCCGTTGATCTGAGCGCCTGATATGAACGCTTCGCATGTGCCCCCGCGACAAAATCGAATGCAGCCGCGACACCGTCCCTGGTATCTCGGCGGACACGAGCGACAAAATCCTCTTTAGTGTAGTCGATCGGCACACCGCCGAGTTGCTCCACCATGTGGAGCTTGCCGCCCGAGGCAGTCCCGAAGGCCTTCAAACCCTCGACCGACGCAAGCTGGAGAAGGGCTGTACCCACCCCGCCCGCCGCCCCATGGACAAGAATCGTATCGCCCGCTACTGCATGGGTGCAGCGCTTGATCATCTGGAATGCTGTCAGGTAGTTCAGGACCATGCTCACGGCCGCCCCGCTTTCCAAGGCCTCCGGCACGGGAACGGCATGCTTTGCGGGCACTGAAATGTAACGGCTATAGCCACCCACCACGGTCATTGCGGCCACCCGGTCACCTCTGTGGAAATTCCGGACTTCATCACCGACGGACTCGACCTCCCCTACCACGTCGTAGCCGGGCGTCACGGGCAGCTTGACCCCAGGGTAGATGCCTTCTCTCACCATCACGTCGGCGAAGGAGACGCCTGCGGATTTGATCCGGATCAGAATTTCGTCAGGACGAGGCGGGCTTACCTCGTCGGAAATCAGCTTCAGGACGGAGGGATCTCCCTTGTGGGAAATGAAGATGCGTTCGTTTTTCATAGGTTTCACATTGTGGGACTTTGCGTTCTAGAACCGCACAGTATTTCCCGGTCGGCCGGCTACACCCTTCCGAGGTGGGTGTCCTTGAATCCGGTGCCGTACTTCAGGCCGTAGCCTAGAACGCGGTCGAAGCCGATGTGCGCCGTCCATATCAGTGCCAAGGGGAATAAAAAGGGCTGGTGCCCGAGGGAGGCGACGAGCCACAGCGCAATGGGAGCCGCGTAAGTGTGCCCCGCATTGTAGACGGCAGCTCCGACCTTGGATCCCCAAAGGTAGCCGATCATCAGCAGGTCCGGAGCGAAGAATAGCAGGAAGAACCTTCCCCAGGAGTAGCCTTGCCTTCCGTATTCGGAGCTCACTGCGGCCAATATCGCCAGCCCCTCCACGCGAAGCAGCCATTTAGGAGAAATGAGTTTCATGGTCGTGAATTGGGTGTGATGGGGCGTTTCGCTACTTCCGAAGGTCGAGGGAAAAGAACCTGAGCCTGGCAGCGGGATGGATTCACCGGCGCGCATCAATTTGCCTGCGTCGAGGTATCAAATCCCACAAGGAGGATGATTGCAGCGAGAATTAGGGATGGGAGGATCATTTTGAGTTTTGGTTGATTTGAGCCGGTTTCAGGAACGTCCTGTCCGACTGCTTAGAATACCAAACCAGCGTGAGAGGCGCAGTGGCGCCAACCGCCAATAACATTGCCGTTACCGCCACCGGGCTTGGAACCTCATTCGACGGCCAGGACTGAGCGATTCGTGAGCCTCTCCGGGCTTTCGGGGTCGTGCGAGGGCAGGTAGACTAGGGGCTGTTCCTTCGCGAGCGCCACGATCTTGGCATGGGTAGCCTTGGCAACGTCGACACTGGGGCTGACGCCGTCCACCTTACCGTCGAGAAGCATTTGCTGGTTGTAACTTGTATCGCCGGCTATGAAGAGCGAAGGCGAGCCACGGACAACGACGGACACATGGTGGGGGGTGTGACCGGGCGTCGGGACGATCAGGACATCTCCCGCCCTCGTCAGGGACATGCTGCTTTCGAACGGACCGAGCGGCCCGTGATCGCATCGAATGAAGTTCGGCTTCCACCATCTCGGCCAGCGATGGGGAAGGTAGCCCTGAATCCTTCCTCCGATGCCGGAGGCCCTCTCGTACTCCTGCTCGGACACCCAGAAACGGGCATTTGTCAGGTCTGTCAGGCCGCCCGCATGGTCGGTGTGGAGATGCGTCAGCACGACTTGGCTCACGTCCCTGGAGGCAATTCCCAGGCTTCGAAGCTGAGCCCCTATCTCCTCGTCAGGGTGGACTGAGAAATGGGCGGCACGCCGGTAAAACGGATGCCAGATCGGGAAATATCCCCTCTGGTGAACCCGCGACGTTTCTCCAGTGTCCACGAGGATCACACCTTCGTCGTGCTCGATCGCCCAGGCGTAGATGGGCAGCCAATCGGTCCACTCCGGGTCAAACAGCATGTTTGCGGCGCGGGTGAGGCCGGTCCCCTTGGACTGCTGTTGGGACCTACGCACCTGGACGAAGCCGGTGCGTATTGCGTGAACTTTCACGCCTGGGGCTTCCGGTCGGCGGGCTCTTTCGATAGGCAATGCGGCGGATGTCTGGATTGAGTTCATGTGTGTATTGGACATCCCCAAGGTAACCGAACGGCACGAGGCGCGCAGTGGCGCAGGGCGCCAATAACATTGCCGATAGCGCCACTTGCGGAGACAGTCCGGCAGACCGTGACCTCAGAATACCGCAATAGCGTACATGTGGTCGTGTTCTCGGCTCTGGTTCGTTATCTGGAGCGTAGCGGACACTCTATCCAAGCGTTCAGCCGCCTTTCTGGGGTCAGCGCGGAGGTGCCAAAGGATCCGGATGCGAGAGTGCCCATCGACGCAATGGTGCGAAGCTGGAAGGCCGCCCTAGAATTGACCGGGGACCCGGCACTTGGCCTTGCCGTGGGTGCCGACTATTCGAGCAATTCACACGGAATCCTGGGTCACCTGATTTCACACTCCGAGACTCTTGGAGGCGCACTAAAGGTGCTCTGCCGTTACCAAATGCTGCTCTCCGGCGGGGATTTGATCGAACTCAAAGAAACACGAGGCGAGGCGCACCTGATATTCAATGCGGACGACCCAAACCCGGCGATATGGCCTACAGTGGTTGAAAGGACCTTCGCCAGCATACTTACCGTCGCAAAAGGCGAGGCGATCGGCCAATTTTCTCTCTCGGGCGTCGAGTTTGATTATCCCGAGCCGGGTCATGCTGCGTCGTATAGGAAATTCTTCGGCGCTCGCTGCCGTTTCGGAGCCGAGAGCAGTCGGCTCGTCTTCCCGCGGTCACACTTGGATCTGCGGATGCGAAACCGGCATTCCTCGCTTCACTCGTTGCTGTCGCGGGAGATCGAGACGACGCACAAAACTCTCATAGAGGAGAAGAATGCCACAACCGCGAAACTGTGGACTACTCTGCCAAGTCTCCTGGACCGCGGTGTGATTTCCGTGAGGGACGCAGCCGAAGCGCTCAATCTCAGTGAACGCACGCTCCATCGGCGCCTAGCTCTCGAGGGCGCTACCTACCTTAAGCTTCTAGATCAGGCCCGTTTTGAGCGCTCCATGCGCTTGATGGCCGCCACGGACATCTCGCTTGAGGAGATTGCACTTGCCTGCGGCTTTCTGGATAACAGCGGATTTTACCGCGGCTTCAAGCGATGGACTGGTATGGCGCCTCGGGCCTACCGACAGTCCGGGCGGGCGAATAAGGACATGGTTGCATCACCGTCACCGAGGCGATCACCGAGAAGGCGCTCGCGATGAAAGAATTTGGGAGGGACCTCTATCTTGTGCCCAGAGCAGCTGGCTCACCTAGGGTAACTAAAAATACTAAATAGGACGAGCCAGACTGGCTCACACGGTCCTCCTCTACTGCGTCCATTTAGTTACCCTAAGGTCATATTTCCACTGCAAGAAGGCACAAGTTTCTCGCCAGCCTTCCGAGCGAAATTGATCAGAGTCCGAAGGCTGACGGCTCTTCCCGGGCGCTCCCGCAACGCAGGTTCCGCCTGCTCCCTAGTGATCCTGCATAGCGGCATAAGCTGCGATACACGAGCACGCCTACTATAATCCGAGCTTTTGCACCAGCACCTCGACTGTCAGCCCGTGGTGAGCGGCAACAGGCTTGAGGACGCCGCCTACCAGAGTGCCCGTTTTAAGCGGCTTGTGGTTGGGCACCGTAACGTGGTGAGTTCCGTTAACCTCGGTGGTCAAACGTATGTGCGACCCTTCCTGGCGCACACGCTCGTAGCCGAGGGAACGCAGGGCTCGGGCCAAGTCGGCCCCGTAAACATCCCGCGGTATCTTCAAACTGCAAGAACCTCGTCCCGAACAAAGTGGAGCCGGATAACTTTGGGAACGGGACCGGGCACGCCGTCGCCAAAGTGACACTGCACGGCATCACGCACCATATCACGCAACTCTTCGAGCGTGTCGCCCTGGGTGGCAATTGAATGCCCAAGTGCCGTGGCAACGTAGCCGCCATCGGCCTCGTCCTCGCGGACTTCAAAGATGATCTCGCTCATGGGTGCAACCTATCCGCTTGACTGATCGTCGGCAAGCTCGGCTTCCTCGTCGGTGAGTCCTCGCCGCCAATTCGTGAATGTGCGCGGGGTAACTAAAAGAAACAAATGGAACGTGCCAGACTGGCTCACTCGGTGCGGCTCGGCTGCGTCCATTTAGTTACCCACAGGCCGTGTTTCGTCCTCCAGTACCTGCCATTCTTACTTCGGTATTCTGAGTGAATCTGATCAGCGCCCGAAGACTAATCCTCCTACCTTTGCCCGGTGTCAGAACTTTTTCCGCCTGCTCCCTAGTGATCTCAGATAGTGGCCAAAGTTGAGAAGCGCGAGCCGGCGTAATACCCTCCCTCCTAGCTATTTCCGCGCACGAACGAACCCTGCCCGCTTTTAATTGCGCAGCCCACGAATGCACCTTGAGAACCACAGCCCAAGGATCCTTCGCGCTGCCAAAAAACAAGCGTTTCCGCGGGAGGACCGTCGTCGATTTTCTATTCGAACTCCTCCCCTTTTCGAAGGGCATCGACACCCGCAGAATTTTGTCTCGGATCCCTCCTTGGGCAGCCATTTTAAAAAAGAGGACAAGCTACTAATCGCGAGGGAGTTACTCCCCCTTGTCTGTTCGGCGGCACCGCTACACCTGATGCCGGTGAATACTTGAACTGTTCACCGAGGATATTAAGGTCGTGCGGCACGGGTTTTGAGCGGACCGACTTAACGCGTCGGCACCTAATGATCCAAGAAATTGCCTGCGTTATCCAAATAGCCGCCGGTGATAGCCATTTTTGTGACTACGACCGCTCCAGCTAAGATTACCGATGGCCTGTGATAGTCGTCGGCAAAAGCCGTATTTATAGCAAAATAGGGGCGACCCCGCGTTACTCTCCCCAACTAAATAGCCGTTACTGATCGGACCGCCATCACCCGGCACTCGCGTCATGAATGACAATTTGCCTGAAGAAGCGTTGATAGCGCGCCTTCGCAACCTCTCGCCCGCGGAACGCCGATCCTGCTTGGCGCAGGCGTGCGCGGAGGATCCACGGTTGCCCGATCGCTTACTGGCAATCAACACGTCTTTCGCGAGCGCATCGGGAACGCCGACCCGGGGGGTATCCGAAGATTTGGCGATGCGCGCCCTGAGCTTCGCGTTGCACTCCAAAAACGAGGAAACGCCGGGCGCGCAGATTGGCCAATACAGGCTTCTCGAGAAAATCGGCGAAGGGGGCTTCGGTGTCGTCTGGCTTGCCGAGCAACAGGCGCCCATCCGCCGGCGCGTGGCGGTCAAAGTCATCAAGCTCGGCATGGACACCGAAGAGGTGATCACGCGCTTTGAAGCCGAAAGGCAGGCCCTCGCGCTAATGGACCATCCCAATATCGCCCGGGTATTCGATGCCGGAGCGACGGAGTCGGGCCGCCCCTACTTCGTGATGGAACTCGTTGGGGGCGTCGCCATCACCCGCTACTGCGACGAGAATCAGCTCCCGATCGAGGCCCGGTTGAGGGTTTTCATTTCCGTCTGCCAGGCCGTGCAGCACGCCCATCAGAAGGGTGTGATCCATCGCGACCTGAAGCCCTCGAACATCCTCGTCACGCTGCACGACGGCGTGCCCGTCCCGAAAATCATCGACTTCGGCATATCAAAGGCCACCAGCGGGAGCCTCACCGAGAAGACGCTGTACACGGGATCTCACGCCTTTATCGGCACGCCCGCCTACACCAGTCCGGAGCAGCTGCCGATGAGCGGGCTTGATGTCGATACGCGCAGCGACATCTACAGCCTCGGCGTGCTCCTCTATGAGCTGCTGGCCGGGATTCCGCCCTTTGATTCAGAAGAGCTGCAGAAATCCGGGCTGGATGCCATGCGCCACACCATTTGCGAGGTGGATCCCATCCGGCCCTCGCGGCGCATCGGCACGTACCCTGAGGAACTCCGTAGAAACGTCTCCTCCCGACGTGGCACAGACGCGCTGAAGCTTTCGCTTCTTCTGCGGGGCGATCTGGATTGTATTGCGATGCACTGCCTCGAGAAGGACCGCAGACGGCGGTACGAGACCGCGAACAGCCTGGCGGCCGATGTCCGAAATTACCTGAGCAACGAGGCTGTTTCCGCGCGCCCGGCCAGCGCGGCCTACCGGATCCGCAAGTTTGTGAAGCGCAACCGGATCGCCGTCGCCGCGGCAACGACCGTCGCGCTGGCGCTCCTTGCGGGTCTGGTCGTCGCCTCTGTCTCGCTCGTGCGGGAACGTGCCGCCGCCCGGAGGGAGGCGGCGCTGCGTCGCGAAGCTGACATCCATGCGGCCAAGAGCGCCGAGGTCGCCCGGTTCATGAAGGACATGCTGAGGGGGGTCGGCCCGAGTGTCGCACTCGGCCGCGACACGGCGATGCTGCACGAGATCTTGGATGCCACCAGGCGCCGTCTGGACACCGAGCTGCGCAACGAGCCTGAGGTCGCCACGGACCTGCGCGAGGCGCTGGGTGGGGTGTATTGCGACCTGGGTCAATACGCGACGGCCGAAGCGCTGCTGCGCAAGGCCGTCGCGATGCGCCGCACGGTTTCGGGCAATGACAGCCTGGATACGGCTGCATCCCTCCAGGCCCTCGGCATCGCCCTTCGGCTCCAAAATAAGGCGGGCGAGGCCGCCACGACGCTCCAGGCCGCCCTCGGCATCCGGCGCAAGCTTCTGGGCCCCGGGGATCCCGCAGTCGCGGACACCCTCTACGAGCTTGCGCTCGTCAGCGCTCCCGAGCGCAGCCCCTCCGAGCGGAGGGCCATGATGCAAGAGGCCCTGGAGATCCGGCGGAGGGCCTTTGGCAACGAACACCCGGCCGTAGCCCAGGCCATCGCCGGATTGGGATATCTGGCCCAGGAGGAGCTCGATCATGTGACCGGCGCCAGGCTCCATGCCGAGGCGCTGGCAATGCGCCGCCGCCTGCTTGGCAACGAGCATCCTGATGTGGCGGCCTCGCTTGACGCCCTTGGGTTCAGCTACGCCCACGACCTCGATCGCAAGAGCGAGGCCGCCGCGGCGTATCTCGAGGCCTTTACCATTAGGCGCAGGGTGCTGGGCGACCTGCACCCCAAGATTGTTGTCTCTTTGCTGCGGTTCACGGGCCAAGAGCCCGCACGCGACGTCGATACGGCGACCCTGGAAGTGGTGCGCGGGTTTGTCGCCAACCAGCGCAAGGGGCTGCCCCAGGGTTCACCGCTTCTCGCGCCATCCCTACTTGCGCTCGCCTCCCTGGAGGACAGCGCGGGTCGCCAACCCGAGGAGGCCGGCGCACTGGTGCGGGAGGCCCACGCGATCCTCGAGGATTCGCGGGCCAACGGGACGTTGGTCGACCCGGAGATCGTCGACGCAATGTGGCTTTTCGCATGGTCGAAGTTCATCGCCAACGCGCCAGCCGAAGGGCTCGCCATGGGGGAGGAAAGCCTGAACCTTGCGCAAGCAGCGCAGATGGCGGGACCCGGAAGCGTCTTTTTCGCCGACCATACCTTGGCATGGATCGACCTGGCGTTTGGCCGCTACCGGGCGGCCGCCGAGCGGCTCGAGGCCGTGAGGGCGCTCAGCGGTAGGGTGCTGGGCGAACACCATCTGATCTCACGCCTCGACCTTGCCTTTCTCGCCGACTGCTACGCTGAGACGAATCGATTGGCCGAGGCCCACCGGATCCTCGAGACAGCGTTGCACGAGAGCGACGCAGGGTCCGGAGAGCGGCGGGGGGGCCAAGGGGTGGCGTTGTTGAGAGGTGCGTTCGGACGCACGCTGCTGCGGGAGGGCCGTTTTGCCGAGGCGGAGGCCGTATTGCGCCAGACCCTCGCCGAATACGATGCGGGGGAAGTTCAGCCGCTGAACCTCAGGATGGCGCCGCGGCAGCGGGTCGCAAGCGGCCTCGGGCAAGCGTTGGCCGGCGAGGGAAGGTTTTCGGAGGCGGAGCCCATGCTCGTGGGCGCATTCCAGGAACTCCAGCGGGACGAGCCGCGCCTAGCAGGCGACCGTTGGAGGATGGTGCGCGAGGCACTCGATGCGGTCGTTGCCCTCTACGACGCCTGGGGCAAGCCGGAGAAAGCCGCCGAATGGTCCGCCCGTCGCGTCGCGGCCCTGAAGGGGGCGCCTTGATCCCGCCAGCGCGGAAAGACCCGTCGGCGGCTTTGCCCTGGAAGGGTGCAGGTGCGTTCCCGCAGACCCAGTGGTCGGTCATTGTGCGGGCTGGTGGGCCCCACACGGCGCAGGCGCGCTCGGCCCTCGAGAAGCTCTGTCGGCAATATTGGCTTCCGCTCTATACCTTTGCGCGGCGAAAGGGGCGGTCCCATCACGAGGCGGAGGATTGCACGCAGGAATTCCTGGCCCGCCTGCTCGCTGCCGACGGCATAGGTCGCGCGCGGCCCGAGCAGGGAAGGTTTCGCAGCTTTCTGCTCACCGCGCTAAGCAATTTCCTCACGAGTGAATGGCACCGCGCCAAGGCGGAAAAGCGCGGGGGAGGCATCCCTCCCATCTCCCTCGAATTCGACGCAGCCGACCGGACGTTCACCAGGGAAGTGGCCGACACGGAGCTCACCCCGGAAGAGGCGTATGACCGGTCATGGGCGCTCCGGCTCTTCGAGCGCTCCATCGCGGCAATTCGCGCGGACTACGAGCGGAGCGGGCGCGGCGCCTTGTTCTCCGAGTTGGCTCCGCTCCTGTGGGGCGACGGTACCGATGAAGCGTTCTCGTTGCCTGCTGCGCGCCTCGGCCTGACGACCCACGCGTTCACCGTCGCGCTCCATCGGCTCCGGCAGCGGGTGGGGCAACGCCTGCGCGCCGACGTGGCCGAGACCGTGGCGAACGATGCCGAGGTCGACGAGGAACTGCGCCAGCTGATCGCGGCGGTGGGCGCGCGCCCGGGCGCGCGCTGAGGCGGCGGAAACGGCCCAAAATGGGGCCCTCTCTCGGCCTCCGCGCCGAAATTCGCGCGCGGCCTGTGATTTTCCGCGTGGGAACCGGTATTACACGGGGAGAGCCCGATGAGCGGGCTCTCCCGAAAGGGCCGTCATGGCCGAACCACAGAAAAAAACATGAAAAATCCAGCCCACACCATCGCTCGCCTTTGCGTTGCTGCGCGTCCAACCGCCCTGCGGTCCTCCACCTCCCCGGTCAAGGCCGACCCCGGCCGCACGCGCATCTGGTGCTTCGCCCTGGCGTTTGGCCTGCTGCTAGGAAACGCGCACGCGCAGCTGAAACCCACCGTCGTGATGCAGGGCCTGGAGAACCCCCGGGGACTCGCCTTCAGTCCGGACGGTGCGCTCTACGTGACGGAGGCCGGCTCCCCGGTCGCTCCGAACTCAACCACGATTTCGGTGCGGGGCGAAACCTTTTACTTTAGCACGACGGGCGCCATAAGCCGCCTGGACACCACCGGGCAATCGCGCGTGGTGACAGGACTGCCCTCGCTGTTCAGCCCCACCTCCGGGGATATCGACGGACCGCAAGGCATAGGCTTCAGCGCCTCGGGCGACATGTACTTCACGATCGGCCTCGGGGCGAGCCCCGACCAGCGAACGGGCCCAATGACCGGCCTCGGCCAGCTCATGCGGGTGCCTGCCGGTGGCGGCACACCCCAGGCCATAGCCGACATCTCAGCGTTCGAGGGGGCGAACAATCCTGCCGGCGGCCCGATCGACACCAATCCCTACCAGGTCGCCGTCCTGTCCGACCGGGTGCTCGTTACCGACGCCGGCGGCAACGACGTCCTGCAGACGACCTTCGCAGGGGCCACGAGCCTCGTGGGGGTCCTCCCACCACTTCCCGGGGGTGCGGACCCGGTTCCGACAGGCATCGCGGTGGCGCCTGACAATTCAATCTATGTGACGGAGCTTACGGGTGTTCCCTTTCCCGTCGGCGGTGCGAGCGTCTATCGCATCGCGGGCTCGACCGTCACCCAGGTCGCGACCGGCCTGACCAACGCCGTCGACATGAAGTTCGGCCCCGACGGCATGCTCTACGTAGCCGAGATCGCCCACAACAGCCTCATCTCGGGCAACATAACGGGCGGGCTCCGGCAGATCAATCCAGCCACCGGCGCGAGCACTCTTCTCATGACTGACGGGCTGGTGGCGCCCACGGCCCTTGCCTTCGACAGCGCCGGAAACCTCTACATCACCAACCTCGGCGTTATCCCCGGTGCCGGCCAGGTGCTCCGCATCAGCGGCGACCAACTCGCGAAGAGCGTCCAGTTCCTGTCACAGCGGGGTGTGGTGAACGTCTCGACGCGCGGCGGCGTGGGCGGCGGTGCCGAGCCTCTCATCCTGGGGTTTGTCGTGGATGTGGATGCGAAACAGGTCCTCATCCGGGGTGTCGGTCCTGGATTGGCAGCCTATGGGGTGTCCAAGCCTCTGGCAGATCCAGAGATAACCGTTTACGACAGCAGCGGCCACATCGTGGCCCAAAACGACAACTGGTCGGCGGGTGACACCGCGACGACGGCAGCTCTTGTCGCGGCCACCAGCAAGGCGGGTGCGTTTCCCCTGGCCACAAATTCACTGGATGCTGCGCTGGTCGCCACCCTTGCACCCGGGAGTTACACGGTTTACCTGAGCTCGTCATCGAGCGCGAGCGGCACCGCCTTGATCGAGGCCTATCAGGTTCCCTGATCCCAAAGCCTCCGGCCGGGCCCAGGACTTCGCCGATCCGATGACGACAGGGCCGCTTTCGATCCAGCTTTGGCCAAGACCCGAAGCCTCGAAAGCGGCCCTTCCTTTCGTTGGGCACAGTTCCTGGACGCATTCGCAACCCTCCCGCCGGATAACGGTCATTGGGGAAGATCGGCCCTAGGCATATCGCTATCTGAATGAGCAACACGCGTTGGAGCCTCTCCAGCCCAAGAAATGGAAGGTCGGTCGGCCTTCAGGGCTTTATGACCCGGCAGATCGCTACCATCCAACGCCAAGGATCACCTCGTGTCACCCCTCGCCATCACGTGTTTCTAGGTTCAAGCAACGTGAATTACGCCACTCGACCGAATTGGGTGTCACTCGAATGAACAAGGCTCAGCGCGTAATCGGAAGCG
>Ga0265318_10001875_pt1 | contig 11818 bp, 14 predicted proteins | sample 4821metaG_FD_192431 | JGI IMG/M metagenome (GOLD analysis project Ga0265318, IMG submission 192431) | Rhizosphere microbial communities from Carex aquatilis grown in University of Washington, Seatle, WA, United States - 4-8-21 metaG | ecosystem: Host-associated > Plants > Roots > Rhizosphere >... | reverse complement strand
GCGCTCGGTTACGAAGATGCGCCCTGCAATCGCGATGTTCGAGAGCCCTTCGGCCATCAGTTCGAGCACCTCTCGTTCGCGCTTGGTCAGCTCTGCGAGTGGGTCGTCACGGCGGCGGCGGCCGACGAGTTGGGCAACGACGCTCGGGTCAAGCGCCGAACCGCCGTCGGCGACCCGGCGCACGGCAGCAGCGAACTCGCCGATGTCGGAGACGCGATCCTTGAGCAGGTAGCCGACACCTTCGGCGCTGTCCTGCAACAACTCGAGGGCGTAGCCTGGCTCGACGTACTGGGAGAGCACGACCACTGCGGTTGCCGGGTGCTTCTCCCGAATCTCCTTGGCGGCTTGCAGCCCTTCGTCGGTCTGGGTGGGTGGCATGCGGATGTCGACGATCGCGACGTCGGGCTTGTAGGAGCGCACCTTGAGCAGGAGGTCCTCGGCTGTGCCGGATTGCCCTACGACCTCGAAGCCGGCGTCCTCGAGCAGGCGAGCGACGCCTTCCCTGAACAGGACAGAGTCGTCCGCGAGAACAACACGAGGGTGCCCAGAGTTCTTCGACGCAACCATGCGCTGGATTCTTACGTGGAAGTACGCTCTTCGCCTAGCTGCCGCGCTACTCGCCGAGCATCGAGCGGACGGCCGCACCCGAAAGTTCGCTTTTCGGGATGAACCCGCGCGCGGGACTCGAGGAGACGAGCGACCCGTAGTCCGCGCCGTCGCGGGTCGAGATAAGGATCACTGTCGGGGGCCACTCGAGCTGCGCGAGCCGCTCGGCCACCTCGAAACCGTCGAGGTCTGGGAGCTGAATGTCGAGCAGGACAAGCTCGGGGCGATGCTGACGCACAGCTTCAATGCCTTCGACGCCGGTCGCGGCCTCGCTGACCCCGAAGCCTTCCGCCTCGAGCAGCGAGCGGGCGCTGGCGCGAAAACTCGCGCTGTCGTCGATGATCAGAGCCTCGGGCATCGTGGCAATCATGCCGCAAGACCGCGGTAACGACAGTACGGCTACCACCCCTCTATGACCATCGCGCAGATCGCTTTGCCGCGTCAAAACCGATGCGAGGCGGCCGAGCCAGTCACGCGATAGGTCTGAACGACCGGGTATGCAAGTCCTGCCTCGCGTCGTAAGCTGCAACGGCGATGAGCGCGAAGCTCGTTTCCGTTGCGCCTCAGACGCACTCCATGCGACGGCGCATTTCGCCGTGGGGGCTCCTCGTCGTCGCCTCGCTGATGGCGCTGATCGCTGGAGGGACGGTTCTCGTGGCTTGGTGGCTCGACAGCTCCCGCACCGCGACTGTTACCTACGCAGTGCCGGGAAAGCTGCTTGGGATCGAGTTGCGAGTGCAATCTGGCAATGTCACGATCGTCGGCGGCAGCCACTCGGGTGTTTCGGTTAGCCGTAGCGACCACTCGGTCTATGGGCACGGCCCGCGTGAGCAGCGCCGCGTCCGGCTTGGGAATCTGCGTCTCGTTTCGAGTTGTCCGGAGCTCGTATTCGGCTCTTGCGCCTCGAACTATCGGATCGAGGTGCCCGACAATGTCTCGATCAGCGTGCGGGCCGAGCATGGCACGGTCCGCCTCGAGGGCTATCAAGGCTCGGCGAATATCACGACCATCGCGGGCTCGATCAGCGCCGAGGGCTATTGCGGGTTGGTGCTCGGAGCCACATCGGCCAGCGGCAACATCAGCGTCGGTACCTCCTGCTCGCCGGAACGACTCGCTCTATTTAGCGACAGCGGCAGCGTCGCTGTGACGGTTCCGGCCGGGCACTATCGCATCGACGCAAACTCGCAAAGCGGCAGTTCCCACGTCAGCGGACTCGTCAACGACGCGGGCGCCCCCTGGGACATCGAGGCCGTCTCAAGTAGCGGCAAGGTCACGGTTGGCGCGGGCACATGAGGACACTCGCTCTCACGGGGTCCGAACCGCTTGCGCTCAAGGGCCACGCCCGGCAGGCGACGCGAAGTCTCGCCTATGTCTTCGCCGGACTCGCCCTTAGCGTTCTCTGCCTCATTGCGTTGCCGACGGCGCTTCTGGGCGGTGCTACGGCGTTGCGGCGGTTGCTCGAGCTCGAGCGCACGCTCGCGAACCGTCTCCTCGCAGCACGGATCCCGGCATTGCGGCCGGTCATGCTCGACGAGCGGATCGATAGGCGCGATGTCGCGTTTCTTGCCTCAAGACTCCCGCTCTACGCGTTCGCCGCAGCCCTCTGTGCGATTCCCGCCGCGCTCCTCGTCGTCCTGCTCATGTATTCGGTCGAAGGATTCGCGGGGAGCAGCCGCTATTTCGGCCCGTGGTCGCTCGGTCCGCCTGTCGGGTTCGTGCTGTTGCTCTTCAGCGTTCCAGCACTCGTGCTGCTCGCGGCAACGCTCATCGCCTGCTGCTCCCAGCTCGTACTGTTGACCCGTCACGCTCTCACGAGCCGAGTCAGTACCGGTGTCGCTGTGCGCGAGGCGCTGGCCGAACGGCTTAGAGACCGCACACTCGCAATTGCCTACTGGCTCCCCGAACGGGAGCTGTTCGTCGACGAGCACGGCCACGCAGTCGAATTGCCGAGCGGCGACTCTGGTCGCGCGTGGACCGCAGTCGAGCACGGCGGTCGCCGCGTAGCAGCGATCATCCACGACGCCGAACTCGAAGCGCGACCCGAACTAGTTGAGGCTGCCGCTGCAGGCGCTGTGCTTGCACTCGGAAACGAGCAGTTGAAAGCGGCCCTACGCGCGCGGCTCGAAGAACTACGCGCCTCCCGAAAGCGCATCGTGGAAGCAAGCATCGATGCCCGCAAGCGACTCGAACGCGACCTCCACGACGGCGCCCAGCAGCAGCTCGTCTCGCTCTCCGTTGATCTGCAACTCCTTCAGACAAGGATCACGGACGCCCCGACCCTTGAGCTCCTGGAGACCAGCCGTGCCAAACTTGCAGAGGCGCTTGCCGATCTTCGTGAGCTCGCGCGCGGCATCCACCCTGCGGTGCTCACCGCCCGCGGCCTCGCACCAGCTCTCGAGGCCCTCGCGCAACGCGCACCGCTGCCAGTCGAGCTCACAGTCGATCTCTCCGCGCGACCTCCGGCAAGCCTCGAGTCAGCCGCGTACTTCCTCGTTAGCGAAGCGCTCACTAACGTCGCCAAGTACGCAGAGGCCAGCTATGCCCGCGTATTGGTCGCCGAAGCGGATGGCCTGCTGACCGTCCAGATCGAGGACGACGGCATCGGTGGAGCCGATCCCAGTCCCGGCAGCGGTCTCCGCGGACTGAGCGACCGCATCGCAGCCCTCGACGGGCGGCTCGAGATCGAGAGCGCGGCCGGCGCAGGCACGCGAATCAGCGCGACGATCCGGCTCGAGCAGACCACGGCAGGCCCGCCCACGCAGCTTGAGAGCTCCGGGTGAACTCGAGCTTCGCTCGATTCCTAGGGCTCGATCCACACAGTGTCGAAACGCAGGTTGAACTCAGGCTCAGGCAGGAACCCGTGGACCTTGCTCGATGTCGCAACCAGTCCGGGGAGCCAGTAGAGCGGGATCCACGGCACCTGCTTAGCGAGGATTTGGCACGCTCGACTGTAGATCTTGCCGCGCTGACGCGGATCGATCGTCTCACGCCCCTCGAGCAACAGGTGATCAAGGGTCGGCGTTGAGGCGTACTGGCTGAAGTTGTAAAGCCCATCGCTGCGGAAGTAGCGGTACAGATGCTGGTCAGGGTCAAGGCCGCTCACCAGTCCGCAAATGAAGCCCTGATAGTGGTGCTTCGCGATCACACTGCTGGCCCAGACGCTTGCTTCCATCGTCGGCGCAGTCGCGTTGATCCCGATCGCTTGCAGCTGGTAGGCGATCAGCTCCGAAGCGAGCTGCATATCGGGAAACGCCGTGCCGCCACACGGGGAAAAGTTGAATGAGAATCCCTCGGGATAGCCAGCCTCGGCGAGCAGCGCTTTCGCCCGCACCGGGTCATAGGGAAGCGGCTTCACCTTTACCTTGATCGGTGAGGCGGGTGCCACCATCGTCTGAGCGGGGCCGCCCTGACCGTAGGTGGCGGCCTTGGCGATCTCGTTCTTATCGAGAGCCATCGCGATCGCTTGGCGGACACGCACGTCGCTGAACGGCTTCACGCGACAGTTGAACCCAAGCTCGTTCACCCAGCTCGACCTGAAGCGGACCAGGGCGATGCCTTTCTGGTTTTCAACCTGAGCCACAAGGGCCAGCGGCACAGAATCGATGAAGTCGACCTGTTCGCTCAACAGTGATTCGAGCTTTGCGGCCGCGTCGGGAATGACCTGATAGTCGAGTTCGGCCAGGTAGGGAAGTGGCTTCCGCCAGTAGTCCGAAAACCTCTGCAGCGTCACCGACCTCTTCGGGACCTGTGAGACCCACTGGAACGGCCCCGTACCCACAGGCGTCGTACCCAGATTCGGCACGGCCTCCCGAGGGATGATCGCCGACCAAGCTGGTTCTTGGAGCGCGACCGGGAGAATGCCATAGCGATTCTTCAACTTCAGAACGACGGTGTGCGGATCGAGGACCTCGATGGCGCCGATCGGCGAGAGATCCGCGGCTGCACTCGCGTGGAGCTTCGGGTCGAGGATGCGTTCAAGCGAGAACTTGACATCGTCGGCGACGACCGCACGACCGTTGTGGAACGTAACTCCAGGTCGAAGCTTGAACGTCCAGTTCAACTCGTCCCTCGACACCACCCAGGACTCGGCGATCTCACCAACGGGGCTCAACGTCTTCGGATCGAGAACGGTCAAGCCGCGGTAGATGTTCTCGAGCAACTGCTGGTCACCGAGACCCGTGGTGGTGTGAGGATCGAGATCCACTGGGCCGGCGGCAATCCCGATCCGGATCCTGCCTCCCGATCGAACACCCTCGACTTCGCCCAGCGCCCAACTCGGCGACGCCACCCCAGCCAGAGAGCCGGCGTAGGCAGCGAGTCCGATACCGGACGCACGAGCCAACAACCTCCGCCGAGTCATGCTCGGCCCGAGAGAGTCGGGAAGACCGTTCGAATCAGTCATTAACGCCTCCTTTCAGGAGGGGCCTGTCTTCCGAGCACTGATGCTGAGCGCCCGCGAACCCGAGAAGCGTCGCGACCACGCCCGAGACATCAGTGAGCGTGCCGATCCACCCCCGCAGCCACCGGGGAGTCAGCACACCGTACTCCTCGGGCATCGCGGGAGTCCGGTCGCTCGGCACGGAGGATCTACCAGCGCGCGACGTAGATGGGGACGGTCTCGCCTGAGTGGCATCATGCGCCGCCATGCGTCGGAGCGGCGGGCTTACTCTGACCCACTCCAGCACTAGCCGGAGATCGTGCGGACGACCTCGATCCCCGTCGCGAGCAGACCGTCCGTCTTGAGGGTGTGTACACGACGATGTGGGTGCGCATGGGCGGGCTCGCAGAGGCGTCGGCTGCTGTCAGTGCTCTGACGCGAGTCTAGGACGGCGGGCTTCGTTGCGGCGGAGCCGAACCGCTCCATCCGGCCATCCAGCGAATCCCTGAACGCCGGCCTGCCACATTGACTGAGTACGGGGCATCGCACACCTAGGCGGCCAGCGCCTCATGCGCCGGCGTCGCTAGCTGCGGGTCGGCGAGGCGGACGACCGCTTGTGCCCCAGCCGCACGTGTGATGCAGAACGCCACCGCAGCGGCGAACGCCGCTGTGGCGGCGCCGGCGGCTGCGTCGAAGAGGAAGTGGTTGCCTGTAGCGACGACGACGAACAACACGATCACCGGGTAGACGACGCCGAGGAAGCGCACGATCCCGGCGCGCCCTTGACGTAGCAGTACTGCGCCGACCACGAGCGCGTAGCCGATGTGCATGCTCGGGACAGCGGCGTACGGGTTGTAGAGCGAGCTGACAAGGCCATGGTTCAGATTGAGGTGGCTGCCGGAGATCGTGTCGGCGATCCCGAGGGCGGCGAGCCGCGGCGGCGCGGTTGGAAACACCACGAAGCCGATGAGCGCGAGCCCACTCGCAACCAGCAGCGTCGTGCGGACGAACGGGAAGACGTTGGGGCGGCGCCGGTGCAACCACAGGAGCACGCTGCCGGTGACCGCGAGGTGCAGGCTCACATATGCGAGGTCGAGCGATCCGATCAAGCCCGGCACCGCCTGGGCGGCGCGCTGAATCGTGCCCTCGACGAAGACATGCGCCGTTCGCTCGAGCGAGGCAACCGTCCGCGCGTGCGCGACCGCGACGTCGGCGTCGTTTGCGGCCAGGCCGCGGGCGACGTCGTAGGCGAGGTAGAGCGCGACAACGAGCGCAGCCTCCACGCCAAGCGAATGCCGACGCGTCAGCCAGCTGCAAAGTTCCCGCCGCCAGCTAGGCCGCATAAGCGTATGGATGGTTGAAGACGTCCATCGCCTTCAGCGCCGGTGCTTCGAGGTCGAACGCCTCGCCGGTGCGTTCGTCCCGAACCGCCACTGTCAGCCGGTCGGTCTCCTGATACCAGAAGAGCGTGACCGATATCCCCTCGTTCTCACGCTGTGCCAGTTCGGTCTTCATGCAGCCAGCATCTACCAGCACAGCTCCGGCGAGAATGCGGCTGACAACCCTTTCGAGTACGGCTACCCACACTGTTGTCGAGCCGTGCGATCCCGCGGCGGCGATGAAGCCGCGGGCGTGTGCGTACCCCGGAATACTTCCTTCTCGTCATGGGCGTAGCCGGGAGCAGCTCATCCTGTCCCGCTAGAACGCAGTCGCTGACCGAGCCAAGATGCCGTCAAGGCCTAACCGTTCGGCTGCGCCGCTCAGTTCTTGCCCGTGCAGACGACAAGCGACCATCTGCGCGTCGGACAGAAGCTCCAACGGCTATGCGTGACGCGTGATCGCAAGAACGGCATGAACAAGCGCTCGCTGGCCCGAGCCCGCGTAAGTCTGTGAGCCCGAAAGCCTTACGTTTGGGCACGAAAAGGCACTAGGAAGAGTGAGGCGTTTCAGACTCAGACAACGAACAACCCCGCCAGCGGGGGTTTTTTAGAGCGGATGATGGGACTCGAACCCACGACCTTCTGCATGGCAAGCAGACGCTCTAGCCAACTGAGCTACATCCGCGTGGCGCCGGCCAGTATAGCCCGGCCCGCGGGCTACGGCCCGTCCAGGGCCTCGTTGACGAGGCGGTCGGCGAGCTCGTTGTGCTCGCGCCGCACGGCCCGGTAGCGCACGTTGCCGATCTCGCGGGCCAGCCTCGCCGCCTGGAGCGAGAGGTCGCGGAGCGCCTCGTTCTTCACGCGGTACTCGCCCCTCATCTGCTTCACGAGCAGCTCGGAGTCGGAGACGACCTCCACCTCCGGTACCGCCAGCTCGAGCGCACGTTCGAGGCCCGCGATCAGCGCACGGTATTCGGCGACGTTGTTCGTCGCGACGCCGATCCGCGCGCCGCGCGCATCGAGGATCGTGCCGTCCTCCGCTTCGAGCACGTAGCCGTACGCGGCCGGGCCGGGGTTGCCGCGCGCGCCGCCGTCCGTGAACAGCGTCGCCTTCACTGCGGCAGCTCCACCAGCGGATAGAGCTCGTACGCGACCTCCTCGTACGGATGCGCGGCGACCAGCGCGGCGACGACGTCGCGTACACGGTCGGCCGGCACTACGGTTTCGACGCGCAGCTCGGACACGCGCTCCTCACGTCCGGCGCGGCCGATCGAGGGCACGGTTCCCTCGCCGCCGAAGAAGGTGCCCGTGCCTGCGGTGTACCAGGAGCAGCGCTGGTACTCGCCGATCCGGCCGGCGCCGGCCTCGAATACGGCGGAACGTGTCGCATCCAGCGCCTCGCGCGGCACGAACCACACGAGCTTCAGCCGCTCGGCGCCGCTCACTTCGCCAGCACCCGCGCGAGCTCGCGCCTCGGCCAGTCGGCGTGCAACTCGTCGCCGCGGTCCTCGTGCCAGGCGATGACGGCCCGCCACGCCTGCGCAGCCTCGTCGAGCCGGCCCTCCCGCTCGAGCAGGAACGCGCTCCCGTAGAGCGGGCCGATCTGGCCGGGATCGAGCTCGACCGCGCGGCGCCAGTCGGCGAGCGCGCCGTCGGCGTCGCCGGTCGCGGCCCGCACGTTCCCTCTGGCCTCGATCAGCGTCCGGTCGTCGGGTGCCAGCGCGAGTCCGGCGTCGACCGCCGTGGCCGCGCCGTGGTATTCGTGCGCCGCGAGGTACGCGCTCGCAAGAAAGCGGTACTCGCGGACGTCGTCCGGCGCTGCGGCGACACGCTCCTGATAGAGCGCAATCGCCTGCTCGGTCTCGAGGAGCGCGGCGCGCGCGAGGATCAACTGATAGCGCGGCTTGTCGGCGATCGGGTCGAGGGCGATCGCGTGCTCGTACAACTCGACCGCCTGACGCAGCGACGTCCGGCCGTGGCACTCGAGCAGGTAGCCGTAGCCGGCAAGCAGATTCGGATCGGGTGCGCCCTCGAGCGCCGCCTCGAACTCGCACTTCGCGTCCTCGAAGGTTGCCTCGTCGCCGGTCGCCTCGTACCGGTCGAGGAGCTCGTGGACGTCCACTACTCCTCGACGTCGATCTGTGCGCGCTGCAGGCGCCCGGAGTAGTCGACGTAGATCGACTTCCACTCCGTGAAGACGTCGAGCGCGGCCTGGCCCGCCTCGCGGTGGCCGTTGCCCGTCTCCTTCGTGCCTCCGAACGGCAGGTGCACCTCGGCGCCGATCGTGCCGGCGTTGATGTACGTGATCCCCGCCTGCAGGTCGCGCATCGCACGGAACGCCCTGTTCACGTCGCGCGTGAAGATCGACGACGAGAGCCCGAAGCGGATCCCGTTCGAGACGCGGATCGCCTCGTCGAAGTCGCGCACCTTGATCAGCACCGTCGTCGGCCCGAAGATCTCCTCCTGCGCGATCCGCATCTGCGCGTCGACTTCGCCGAAGATCGTCGGCCGGTAGTAGAAGCCCTTCGCGAGATCGCCCTCGGTCGCAGCCTCGCCGCCGGTGAGCAGGCTCGCGCCCTCGTCCCGGCCGATCCCCGTGTAGGAATGGATCTTCTCGAGCGACGCCTTGTTGATCACAGGGCCGATGTCGCTGTCGTCCTCCCAGCCCGGACCGAGCCGCAGCGCCTCGACGCGCGCGACGAGCTTCGACTGCAGCGCGTCGTACACGGCCTCGTGCGCGATCACGCGCGACGCCGCGGTGCAGCGCTGGCCGGACGTCCCGAACGCGGACCACACGATCCCGTCCACCGCGAGATCGAGATCGGCGTCGTTCATGACGATGATCGCGTTCTTGCCGCCCAGCTCGAGATGCACGTGCTTCAGGTTGTCGGCGGCGCTCTTCAGCACCGCGACACCGGTCTCGCGCGAGCCCGTGAGCGTGATCACCGGCACGTCCGGGTGCCGCACGAGCCGGTCGCCGACGCTGCCGCCGCCGCCGTGCACGATGTTGACGACTCCGTCGGGGATCCCCGCCTCCGCGAGCAGCTCGACGAAGCGCGCGCCGAGCGCCGGCGTGTCCGACGCAGGCTTCAGCACGATCGTGTTCCCGCAGATGAGTGCCGGGATCATCTTCCAGGAGGGAATAGCGATCGGGAAGTTCCACGGCGTGATCGCGCCGACCACGCCGATCGGCTGGCGCACGCTCATGTTCCACTTGTCGCGCAGCTCGGACGGCGTCGTCTGGCCGAAGAGGCGGCGTCCCTCGCCGGCCATGTAGTACGTGATGTCGATCGCCTCCTGCACGTCGCCGCCGGCCTCGGCCTTCACCTTCCCCATCTCGTGCGTCATCAGTTCGGTGAGCGCGGCCTTCTCGCGCTCGAGCACGTGCGCGAGGTGGAAGAGGATCTCGCCGCGCTTCGGCGCCGGCACGAGCCGCCACTCCTCGAACGCCGCCTTGGCGGCCTCGACCGCGCGGTCGACGTCCTCCGGCCCGGAGCGCGGGAAGACGCCGAGCGTCTCGCCGTCGGCCGGGCTCGTGCTCTCGAAGGTCTCGCCGGAGGCGGCGTCGACTGACTCGCCGCCGATCAGGTTCTGAAAGGCCTTCGTGCCCGCGGTCGCCACGGGACGAGGGTACTCGTTACTTGTCGGGCGGCGCGTCGGTGTCGGGGAACGTCCCCGGGATCCGCGCGCGGCGGCGGTCGCGGGTCTGCCGCCGCTCCTTGTCCTCGGGGGTCGGGTGCCCGCTCCGGCGCTCGTGACCCTCGCGGCGGTCGACGATGACCGTCACGTTCGGGTTGTCCTTGTAGTACTCGACCATCTTGTCGTAGAGCTCGCCGGCGAGCTCCCGCGGGATCACGCAATAGATCATCGTTCCGGATTGTATGGAGAAGAGCGGTTAGCGGCACGGGTGCGCCGTTCGTCCTACGATGTGGGCGTGAGCGGCTTCACGTAGTAGAGCCGAGCAAACGCCCGAGGCCCTCCCCTCGCCGCCTGTCCCCACAGGCGTCGACAGAGGGAGGTCAACCTTGGGCCGGAAACCCCGGCGTCGGCTGCGCCCGCTCGAGCACGAGCTCGCGCGCGTGCGCCCCGACATTGCCGATCCAGCAGCGGTCGTCGCCGCGGGCGAAGTGCTCGTGGACGGCCGCATCGTCACCAACCCGGCGTCGCTCGTACCGGTAGGCGCGTCGATCGTCGTCCGTCGCGCGCGACCGCTCCGCGGCGAGGTGAAGCTCCGCGCTGCGCTCGCGGCCTTCGCCGTCCGCGTGGACGGCCGCGTCGCGCTGGACGCGGGCGCGGCGGCGGGCGGGTTCACGCGGGCCCTGCTCGAGGCCGGCGCCGCACGGGTCTACGCGGTCGACGCCGGCCACGGGCAGCTCCTGGGCTCGCTGCGCGCGGATCCGCGTGTCGTCAACCTCGAGGGCGTGAACCTGGGCGAGCTCGACACGACCCGCGTCCCCGAGAAGGTCGAGCTGGTCACGCTCGACCTCTCCTACCTCCCGCTCGCCGACGCCGTGCCCCAGCTCGGCCGGCTGGCGCTCGCCCGCGAGGCCGACCTCGTCGCACTCGTGAAGCCGGCGTTCGAGCTACGGCTCGCCGCGCCGCCGGCGAGCCCCGAGCTGCTCGAGCGGGCCGTCGAGCTCGCATGGTCGGGAATCGAACGCGCCGGCTGGCGGGCCGTGGCGCAGATGCGCTCGCCGGTGACCGGCGCGCACGGCGCGGTCGAGTTCTTCGTGCACGCCCGCAGGCGGTGCTAGAGGCGCCCGACCGTCTTGAGTCGAGGCCGAGCGCGATCCGCAGCGCGGTTCAGACCGGCTCGCTGCCTTCTCGATCGGACCAGGCGGCAAACGCCGCCAGCCCGGCGTCAGCAGCGGCTTCGTCGTTGGGACGGCGCTCCTGCGCACGCCGATAGGAATCCTCGATCTCCCGCTCGCGCTCGTCACTGAGCAGCCGGTCGAGCCCCTCCAGGAGCGCGTCGCTGCGAGATGCGAAGCGGCCCTGCTCGATCAACCGATCGAGCGCAGCCGCCTTCTCGTCTGGGACACGGACGGCGATCTGATGTGTCATGCGAAACGTATTGTCGCGGCGGGATGGGGCAACCTGGTTTCAACCAGGTTGCGGTCGTCGGCAGCGCCGGCGGTGCGGATCGAGAGACCGCAACCAGGTCGAAGACCTGGTTGCAGAGACCGGCTCAGAGGCGGGCGATCTCCGGGACGAGGCGGCCGTCCTCGTCGATGTGTGCGTTCCACACCTTGAAGACCGACTCCAGCTCCTCGAGCTCGTGCCCGCGCCGCTCGAGCCGCACCGGCTGTCCCGAGTCCGGCGTGACGCGGTACTGGTACCAGGAGAGATCCCACGCGACGGTCACCGCCTGCTCGCCCGTGACACCGGAGAGCGGCACGATGCTCGCCTTGGCGACGCCCAGGCTCTTCGCGATTCCGCCGACGGTGCGGCGGTA
>Ga0265318_10001873_pt1 | contig 11830 bp, 9 predicted proteins | sample 4821metaG_FD_192431 | JGI IMG/M metagenome (GOLD analysis project Ga0265318, IMG submission 192431) | Rhizosphere microbial communities from Carex aquatilis grown in University of Washington, Seatle, WA, United States - 4-8-21 metaG | ecosystem: Host-associated > Plants > Roots > Rhizosphere >... | reverse complement strand
CCTCACTTCGCATCGTGAAAGATCACGCCGAGCGTGTGCCGCCGTCCCGCACGCAGCCGGCTGACGCCATGGCGCATGGTGACGCGGTAGCTGCCGCGCGTGCCCTGCACCGGACGATTATGGACCGCGAACACCACCGCATCGCCCTGCCGCAGCGGCACCACCTCGGCACGCGACTGCATGCGCGGCCGCTGCTCGGTCAGCACGAACTCGCCGCCCTCGAAATCGCGCCCCGGCTCGGACAAGAGGATCGCGACCTGCAGCGGAAACACGTGCTCGCCATAGAGGTCCTGATGCAGGCAGTTGTAGTCGCCCTCGACATATTGCAGCAGCAGCGGCGTCGGCCTGTTCTGGCCGGCTTGATGGCAGCGGGCGAGGAAGTCGGCATGCTCGGCCGGATAGTGCACATCGATCCCCATCGTCGTAGTCCAGCGATTGGCGATCGGGACAAGTTGCGCATAGAGATGCGGCCGCAGCTGCGCGATCGGATCCGGCAGCGGATAGTTGAAATATTTGTATTCCCCGCGCCCGAAGCCGTGACGCGCCATGACGACACGGCTGCGGAAACGCGCGTCGTCCGGATAGAGCGCCGCCAGCGCGCGGCAGTCATCGGGCGACAGCAGCTGCGTCAACACGGCGCAGCCGCGCGCATCGAGGTCGCGTTCGACTATGGCCCAATCAATCGCGTCGATACACGGAGAACCAAGGACTGGCGGAACCGGGGTCAATTTGCGTACGTTCGTCATCCACACAATGTGGCCCTCAGACCCCTGTCACGCCACCCGTTTCCGGATGAACAAGGTGTTCCGAGGCGACGCTAGTCGGTCAGATGAACTCAGCCCCGCACCACACCCTCGACCCCCGCGGCGATCTCCAGCAGCTTGCGGTCATTGCCGCCGGACTGTGCCAGCATCAGGCCGACCGGGACGTCGCCGTGGCGATGCGCCGGCAGCGAGATGGCGCAGCCGTCGATCATGTTGATGAAGGTGCAATTGCGCAGGGCCCGGATGTTCTCGCGGGCGAAGGCCTGGTCGTCGGCGAGATCGGCGATTTTCGGCGGCGCATTCGCCGTGGTCGGCATCACCAACGCGTCATAGGGCGCGATGCGCGCGGCCGCCCGCGCCACCAGGGAGCGTCGGGCGTTGAGCATCTCGATGTAGTCGGGCACGGTGATCGCCTCGCCGCGCATGATGCGGACCGACACGCGCGGATCATAGACGTCGCCCTTGGCTGTGAGCAGGAAGCGGTGCCAAGCATAGCTCTCGGCGGCGGCAAAGCCGCCCTTCATGCCGATGAGGCCGACGTCGAGGAATTCCGGGAATTCGATGCGCTCGATCAGCGCGCCCTGCTTCGCCAAGGTCTCCAGCGCGCGTTCGAACGTCTCCGCCACTTCGACGTCGAGCTCGTCGAGCACGACGGTGGTGGGCACCGCAAGCCGCAGGCCCTTCACCGGGCGCGGCGCGAGCGGCCGGATCGGCTCGTATGCCAGCACGGAATCCAGCACCGCACAGCAGGCCACCGTGTTGGCGAGCGGACCAAAGCTGTCGAGCGTGGTCGACAGCGGCACGCCGCCGTCGAGCGGCACGCGCGCCTGCGTCGGCTTGAAGCCTGTGATGCCGTTGAAGGCGGCCGGGATGCGGCAGGAGCCACCGGTGTCGGTGCCGAGCGCGCCATAGGCCATGCGGTCGACCACGGACACCGCCGCGCCCGACGACGAGCCGCCGGGCACGTAGCCAACGTCGCGCTTCCAGGCGCTCTTCGGCGTGCCGTAATGGGGGTTGATGCCGATGCCCGAATAGGCGAACTCGGTCATGTTGGTGCGGCCGATCACGACGAAGCCGGCCCGGCGCAGCCGCGCCACCGCGGGCGCATCCGCCTCGGCCGGCGCGGAATCCTCCAGGGCGCGCGAGCCGGCGCGGGTCACCTGGCCCTTGATGTCGAACAGGTCCTTGATCGAGACGGGAATGCCGGCATAGGGCGACGGCGCGGCCCCCGCCTTGCGCAGCGCGTCCATGCCGTCGGCCGCCGAAAGCGCCGCCTCCTTGTCGACATGGATGAAGGCGCGCTGGCCTTCGCCGGCAGGATCTGCGATGCGGGTCAGACACGCCTCGACGAGCTTGCGGGACGTGGTGCGGCCGGCGGCGAGATCGTCGGCGAGTGTGGCCAGGGTCGGATTTGAAACGGTCATGGCATCCTATCGGGTGTCTGCGGCATCCGCCGAAATGTCGAGATCGAGCAGCGCGGAACTCAGCGATTTGCCATGCGCATCGAGCGCCAGCGAGCGGGTGACACCGCCGCCGAGCGCCCGGCTCATCACGAAATTCAGCGCCGCAATGTTGGGCAGCTCATAGCGGACCACCTCGCCCTGGACAATGCCGACAAAGTGCGCCCTGACCCGCTCCGCCGTCACTCGCGCGACCAGCAGCGGATAGTCCTTGGCGTCATAGGCGATGACCGAGATGTTAGAGGTATCCCCCTTGTCGCCGGTCCGGGAATGGGCGATGTCGCGCAGCTTCATCTCGTCTCCGATCCTACGCGCCGCATCAAAGACCAATTTTCATCAGGCGGCAATTGCCGTCCCCGGCACCTCTGCGCTCGCCGGAGGGCCGCATGCGCGGCGTGATGGACCGTTGACGCATCTGCGCCAAATGGCGCATCACATGCGGCAAATGAGCGGGCGACGGAGCCCGCCTGACGGGAGGATCGATCCGGATGGCCGAGCCGATGCGCGCACGTCCCAAGCCGACACCGGAGACGCAGCATTTCTGGGACGGCACCAAGACCGGCGAGCTGCGGCTGCAGCGCTGCGACGCCTGCGCCCACGTCTACTTCCCGCCGCGCCCGTTCTGTCCGGCCTGCGCCAGCCGCAAGGTCAGCGTGTTCAAGGCCTCGGGGAAAGGCACGCTCTACAGCTATGTGATCAACCATCGTCCGGCCGCCCCGGGCTTTACGCCGCCCTACGCGATCGCCGTGGTGGCGTTGGAGGAAGGCCCGCGCATGATGAGCAACATCACGGGCTGCCCGCAGACACCCGAGGCACTCGAACTCGACATGCCGCTCGAAGTCACCTTCGAGACGCTCGACGAGCAGATCACCCTGCCTTTGTTCCGTCCAGCGAAGGGCTGAGCCGATGCGCCAAAACCAGGTTGCCGTCGTCGGCGCGGCCGAGACCACCGAACTCGGCGTCATCCCGACGATGTCGCAGATCCAGTTGCATGCCGACGCCGCGCTGAACGCGATTGCCGACGCCGGGCTGAAACTGTCCGACATCGACGGCTTCGCCACCGCGGTCGAGACGCCGCAGCAGATCTGCCATTATCTCGGCATCACGCCGACCTGGGTCGACGGCACCTCGGTCGGCGGCTGCTCCTTCATGCTGCATGTCCGGCACGCCGCGGCCGCGATCGAGGCCGGGCTGTGCAAGACGGTGCTGATCACCCATGCCGAGAGTGGCAGGTCGATGATCGGCAAGCTGCCGCGATCGATTCCGCCGGACAGCCTGCAGGGCCAGTTCGAGGCGCCGTTCGGCGTCTACGGGCCACCCAGCATGTTCCCGATCCCCGTGCTGCGCTACATGAAGACCTACGGCATTACCCATGAGCAGCTCGCGATGGTCGCCGTCGTGCAGCGCGAATGGGCCGCGAAAAATCCGCGCGCGATGATGAAGGATCCGATCACGGTCGACGACGTGCTCAACTCGCGCATGATCGCCTATCCGTTCCGGCTCTTGCAATGCTGTCTCGTCACCGACGGCGGCGGCGCGCTGATCCTGACCTCGGCCGACCGCGCCAAGGATTTTCCGCAGAAGCCGGTCTACATTCTCGGCACCGGCGAGAGCGTGGAGACGCCGATGGTCAGCCAGATGGAGACGTTCAACTCGTCGCGCGCCTTCAAGGTCGCAGGCCCCCTCGCCTTCAAGGAGGCTGGCATCAGCCATGCCGACGTCGACCATCTCATGATGTACGACGCATTCGCGCATCTGCCGCTGTTCGGCCTCGGCGATCTCGGTTTCATGCCGCATGCGGAGACCGGGCCGTTCATCGCAGCCGGGCACACCAGGCCGGGCGGCAAGCTGCCGCTCAATACCAATGGCGGCGGCCTGTCCTACATGCATTCGGGCATGTACGGCATGTACGCGCTGCAGGAAAGCGTACGCCAGATGCGCGGCATCGCACCGGCACAGGTGCCGGGAGCGAAAATTTCCGTGTGTCACGGCGTCGGCGGCATGTTCGCTGCGTCGGGAACGATCATCTTCACGAACGAGAGGTAACAACGCTCGTCAGTCGTGGCGGTCAGCATGGCCTCCAACGTCCTTCGAGACACCCGCCTTCGGCGGGCTCCTCAGGACGAGGACTGATTTCGCGGAAAGAGGACTGATGTCGTGAAGAGATATCAACCCTCATGGTGAGGAGCGCCTCTTCGGCGCGTCTCGAACCATGAGGCCCCGGCCGCCAGACATTCGAGCTCCCCGTCGCAGCGGGGGCGAGGTAAGAATACACATCAAGCCAAGGAAACCACCATGACCAAATCGCTCCAGGACAAAGTCGTCATCGTCACCGGCGCCGGCCGCGGCATTGGCCGGGAGATCGCGCTGCTCTGTGCCTCCGAAGGCGCCAAGGTCGTGGTCAACGATCCCGGCGTCGCCTCCGACGGCTCCGGCACCAGCGCTGCGCCGGCCGAAGAAGTGGTCGAGGAGATCCGGAAGCACGGCGGCACGGCGGTTGCGAATTTCGAGAGCGTGTCCGAGGCCATCCCGGCCAGCAAAATCGTGAAGGCCGCGACCGACCATTTCGGCAGGCTCGACGGCGTGGTCAACAATGCCGGCATCCTGCGCGACATGATCTTCCACAAGATGAGCATCGAGGCGTTCGAGGCCGTCATCAAGGTGCATCTGATGGGCTCGTTCTACGTCGCTCACTCCGCGGCGCGGCTGTTCCGCGAGCAGGAGAGCGGCTCCTTCGTCCACTTCACCTCGACCTCGGGCCTGATCGGCAATTTCGGCCAGGCCAATTACGCCGCCGCCAAGCTCGGCATCGTCGGCCTGTCGAAGTCGATCGCGCTCGACATGGGCCGCTTCAATGTCCGCTCCAACTGCGTGTCGCCATTTGCCTGGAGCCGCATGATCGGCACCATTCCGGCCGAGACCGAGGCCGAGAAGGAGCGCGTCGAGCGGATGAAGCGGATGGGGCCGGAGAAGATCGCGCCCGTCGTCGCCTATCTCCTGAGCGATGCCTCGAAAGACGTCACCGGCCAGATCTTCGCGGTGCGCATGAACGAGATCTTCCTGATGGGCCAGTCGCGTCCGCTGCGCTCGGTGCACCGCGGCGAAGGCTGGACGCCGCAGACCATCGCCGAACACGCGATGCCGGCGCTGAAGCCGTCATTCTACAAGCTCGATCGCTCGGCGGACGTGTTCGGCTGGGATCCGATCTGACATTGCGGCGCGCAAAAACGCCGCTTGCAGTGCACACCATCTGAAGTTGTTTTTTGTCTAAACGACCCGCGCATAGCCATGATTTCGTCGTAGGATCGCCTCCCAACAAGAAACTGGGAGGAGACCATGACAAATCCACGACACGATATCGCGCAGGATTCGCCGACCGGGGCCGATGGCTTCGACCGGCGCACGCTCCTCAAGGGCGTCGCCGGCTTTGCCGCGGCCGCTGCGGCCGTCTCGCCTGCGCTCGCGCGGGACTACGGCCCGCAGGCCGAGCCGCAGCGTTATCCCGATCCCGACATCGTCGTGATCGACGAGAAGCGCTTCAAGGCCAAGGTCGGCAACACCACGATCAAGCGCCTGTTCACCGGCTGCCTGTGGGCGGAAGGACCGGCCTGGAACACACAGGGCCAGTATCTGGTCTGGAGCGACATCCCGAACAATCGTCAGCTGCGCTATCTCGACGATGACGGCCACATCTCGCAGCAGTTCCGCAAGCCCTCCAACGAGTCGAATGGCAACACCTTCGACTATGAGGGCCGCCAGATCACGGCCGAGCGCACGCGCCTCGTCCGCTTCGAGCACAATGGCACGGTGACCGTTCTCGCCGAAAAGGCCAATGACAAGCCGCTGAACGGCCCGAACGACATGGTCGTCAACCCCAATGACAAGTCGATCTGGTTCACCGATCCTGGCTACGGCTCGATCAATCTCTATGAGGGCCAGAACGTCCGCAACGGCTCCAACCAGCCGTTCCAGAAGGAGGCCGTCTACCGCGTCGACGCGCAGTCGGGCGCCATCACCAAGGTCGCCGACGAGCCGTTCAAGCCGAACGGCATCGCCTTCAGCCAGGACTACAAGAAGCTCTATGTCTGCGACACCGGCATCACGCATTATCCGAACGCCAAGAACGTGATCTGGCAGTACGACATCAATGGCGACAAGCTCGCCAACCCCAAGGCGTTCATCGACATGACACTGGACGGCAAGTCGGGCTTTCCCGATGGCTTGCGGGTCGATATCGACGGCAACATCTGGGTCGGCGCCGGCTGGGTCGGCGAAGGCTATGACGGCGTCCACATCTTCGCGCCGGACGGCGTCCGCATCGGCCAGATCAAGCTGCCGGAGATCTGCGCCAATGTCTGCTTCGGCGGCAAGAAGCGCAATCGCCTGTTCATGACCGCGAGCCAGTCGCTCTATGCGGTCTATGTCGAGACGCAGGGCGCGCATATCTGTTGATGAGCGAATAAAGAAAGGCGAATAGCGAAGTGGGAGTAGCAAATAGTGACACCTATTCGCTACTCGCCACGCGCTATTCGCATCATCCCGTATTTCTGAGACCGGCCGAGATGCCGTTGATCGTCAGCTGGATCCCGCGCAGCACCTGCTCATCCGGGTTCTGCGCGCGATGCTCCTTCAAAAGCTCGACCTGCACATGGTTGAGCGGATCGAGATAGGGAAAACGGTTGCGCACCGAGCGTTCCAGCAGCGGGTTGCCCTGCAACAGACGCTCCTGCCCCATGATGTCGAGCAAGGTCTCGATCGCAAGATGCCATTCACGACGGATGCGGCCGAAGATCTTCTCACGCAACGTCTCATCGGGCACCAGCTCGGCATAGCGCGAGGCGATCGCGATCGAACTCTTGGCGAGCACCATGTCCATATTGGACAGGAGCATGCGGAAGAACGGCCATTCCTGATAGAGCTCGCGCAGGAACGGCATGCCCTGCTCCGGGTTCTCGGCGATCCAGGTCTCCACCGCGCTGCCGAAGCCATACCAGCCGGGCAGCATCAGCCGGCATTGCGCCCAGGAGAACACCCAGGGGATCGCGCGCAGGTCCTCGATCGCGCGGGTCTTCTTGCGCGACGCCGGACGGCTGCCGATGTTCAAGGTCGCGATCTCGTTGATGACGGTCGAGGCCCAGAAATAGTCGACGAAGCCGTCGGTCTCATAGACCAGGCCGCGATAGGCCTTGAAGGCGAGCTCCGAGAGCCGGTCCATCGCGGTGAGATATTCGCGCTTCGGCGCCGGCTGGCGCGGATGCAACAGGCTGGCTTCCAGGGTCGCAGCGGCGAGAATCTCCAGATTGTTGCGACCGACCTCGGCATTCGAATATTTGCTGGAGATGATCTCGCCCTGCTCGGTAATGCGGATCTGGCCGTTCACGGCGCCGCCGGGCTGGGCGATGATCGCGTCATAGCTCGGGCCGCCGCCCCGGCCGACCGAGCCGCCGCGGCCATGGAACAGCCTGAGACGGATGCCATGCCGCTCGAAGATTTCGACGAGGCCGATCTCTGCCTTGTACAGTTCCCAGCCGGAGGTGACGAAGCCGCCGTCCTTGTTGCTGTCGGAATAGCCGAGCATGACCTCCTGGACGGCGCCGCGGCTGTCGACCAGGCGGCGATAATCATGCAGCGCCAGCATCCGGTCCATGATGCCGCTGGAGGCCTGCAGATCCTCGATGGTCTCGAACAGCGGCACGATGTTGACGGCGCAGCGGCCGGACGGATCGATCAGACCGACTTCCTTGAGCAGCAGCGCGACCTCGAGCATGTCGGACATGCCCTTGCACATCGAGATGATGCATTGCGAGATCACGTCGGCGCCGAAGGTGGCATGGGCCTCGGCGGCGGCCCGGAACAGCTCGAGCTCGCCGACCGTCTCGTCGCTGTATTTGACGAACTGCGACACCAGCGGCCGGGTATTGCGCAACTCGCTGACCAGAAGCCCGACCCGCGCATCCTCGCTGAGCGCCATGTAGGACATGCCGGGCATGGCGGTATCGATCAGCTCGGCCACCGTGCGCTCGTGCACCGTCGAATTCTGCCGGATGTCGAGCCGGGCCAGATGGAATCCGAAACAGTCCACTGCGCGCCGCAACAGCCGCAGCCGGCCGCGCGCGATCACCTCGGCGTTGTTGGCGATCAGCGAACGGTGCAGCACGTCGAGATCGTCCTGGAACTGCTTGACGCTGTCATAGGGCGCCCCCGCCCCCACCGGCAGCCGGCTGATCTGGATGCCGAGCTTTTTCGCCGTCGCCGCCAGCCGCGCATAGATGCCGGACACCGCCAGACGATAGGGCTCGCCGCTGCGGTGGGGTGAGGTGTCGGGCGAGCGTTCAGCCAGCGCGCGCAGCTCCTCGGAGACATCGGCGAGATGCGCCGCAATCGACAGTTCGCCGCCGAGCAGATGCAGTTCCTCGAGGTAATAATGCAGCGCTAGGCTGGATTGCAGCTTCAGCGTTCCGCGCATCACCTCCGCGGTCACGAACGGATTGCCGTCGCGGTCGCCGCCGATCCAACTGCCCATGCGCAGGAAGGAGGCGAGATCACCCGCGACCTCGGCGCCGTCATTGAGACGATCCTCCAGCGTGCACAACAGGCGCGGCACCTCGCGCAGGAAGGTGTAGTCGTAGAACGACAGCCCGTTGGTGACCTCGTCAAGCACCGTCAGCTTGGTCCGGCGCAACAAATTGGTCTGCCACAGGGTCAGCACCGCCCGGCGCAGCGCCTCGTCATTGGCCTCGCGCTCGTCCGGCGTCAGCTGCATCCGCTCGCGGCGGTCGAGCAGCATGGCCACCTCCATCTCGCGGTCCATCGTGCTCTTGCGCCGCACCTCAGTCGGGTGCGCGGTGAGGACGGGACTAACGAGCGCGGTCGAGAAGAACTTGCGCAGGTCGGCGGCCTCGAACCCGGCCGATTTGGCATGGGCGAGCGTGGCCGCCAGCATGCCCGCCCCGCCATTGGCGTCGCTCCTGGCGCGCATGCGGCGGATATTGTTCTGATCTTCGGCGATGTTGGCGAGATGCGAGAAATAGCTGAAGGCGCGCACGATGCGCACGGTTTCAGCAATCGTCATGCCGTCGAGGATCTGTTCCAGCTCACGCCTGGCCTGGCGGTCCTCGTCGCGGTGAAAGCGCACCGAGGTCTGGCGGATGCGCTCGACGAGATCGAAGACGTCGGCGCCCTCCTGGTCGCGCACGGTGTCGCCGAGAATGCGGCCGAGCAGCCGGATATCGTCCCGGAGGCGGGCATCCTCCTCCATGGCCTGGGCGTCAGCAGCGCGACTGGGCCGGATGTCCTCGGACGGCATGGTTTGCGGCGACATGGATGATCTCTCCAGCTGCTGCCCATTTACGGGTCAGTCTGCCGTATCTGTACCGCAGCGCAAGATCAAGAAAGAGGCGTCGCCTGCCTTATTCGATGCTGATGTCGTCCTCTTGCGATGGGGCGTGCAACATTGCGTCAGATCTGACGTCCTGCCCGCTCCCAATAGGGATCGCGCAACCGCCGCTTGAAGATCTTGCCGGAATCCTCGCGCGGCAATTTGTGCTGGATTTCGATGTGCTTGGGCACCTTGTAATCGGCCAGCGAGGCCTTGAGCCGGGTCCTGATCTCCATCGGGTCAAGCACGCGACCGGGCTGCGGCTCCACCACGGCCATCAAGGCTTCGCCGAACTCGGCATCCGGAATGCCAAAGACCGCGCAATCATGCACGCCCGGCACGGCGTGCAGCACCGCCTCGATCTCGGCCGGATAGATGTTGACGCCGCCGGAGATCACCATGTCGCGCTTGCGGTCGCACAGGAACACGTAGCCCTCGGCGTCCATGTAGCCGACATCGCCCGAGGTGATGAAGCCGTCACGGTCGATCTCGGCGCGCTTCTCCGGCTTGTTGTGATAGGTGAAATCCGGGTTGCCGGCGATGCGCGAATAGATCTCGCCGATCTCACCCTGCGGCAGGATGCGGCCGTCCTCGCCGACGAAGCGCAGCTCCGCCCCCGGCGAGACCTTGCCCACGGTGCCTGGCTTCCTCAGTGCGTCCTCGGAGGTCGCGAAGGTGACCGCGCCTGATTCGGTCGATCCGTAGAACTCATAGATCACCGGCCCCCACCACTCGATCATCGCGCGCTTGACATCGGCCGGGCACGGCGCCGCGGCATGGATGATATGGCGCAAAGTCGACATGTCGTAGCGGCGGCGAACCTCCTCCGGCAGCTTCATCAGCCGGATGAACATCGTCGGCACCATGAAGATGGTATCGATCCGCTCCGCCTGGATGATGTCGAGAAACGCCTCCGGCTCGAAGCGCGGCATCAGCACCAGCGCGCCGCCGAGCCGGCCCGCGCGCAGGCCGAAGGCATTCGGCGCCGAATGATACAGCGGCCCCGGCAGCAGCGCGCGCGAGCCGGGCTTCAGACCGTAGATCAGGGCCCGCATCCGTTCCGCGGATTGCGACTGCTCGGCCGTCGGCGCGTTGCGGCGCACGCCTTTCGGATGCCCGGTCGTGCCGGACGTGTAGATCATGTTCTGCGGCTGCGGCACCTGCGGACCGTCATAGGGGCTTTGCTGGGCGAGCCAGCTCTCCAGCGCGATGGCCGATTCCGGGGCCGCGAGCAGATGCGCATCGATCCGATAGGCCGACAGGATCTCCGGCGGCGTGGGCACGCTGAGAACGGTGACACCTGCAGGTATCAGCCCGGCGAGCTGATGCAGCAGGTCGGCATGGCCGATCAGCACCTTGGTCCCGGAATCCTTCAGGATGTAGTCGATCTCCTCCGGCTTGAAGTGCCAGTTCACCGGCACGCCATAGGCGCCGAGCCGCATCGCCCCATAGGCCGCCTCGATGAAGGCGATGTCGTTGCGCATGAGGATGCAGACGCAGTCGCCCTGGCCCACGCCGAGCTGCGCCAGACCGCTGGCGATGCGCGCCGCGCGATCGGCGATGTCGGCATGGCTGCGGCGGCGATCGCCCGAGATGATGCCGCAGAACAAAGAGGACGTTTCCATTTTCTTGTTATCCGATCTGGCGTCGGTTCAACTTCAACACGGGGGCGATGCCTCGCATCCCCCCGTGAAGGACGGTATGAAGCAAGGACCGTGTTAATCTGTGAATTTCGGCGCGCGCTTCTCGATATTGGCGCGTACCGATTCGAGCTGGTTCGGGCTGCCGATCAGCTTCTGCTGCTCGACCGATTCCGCGAGCAGCGCCGGGCCCGGATCGACCGAGAGATTGTTCAGCATGCGCTTGGCGGCGCGGATCGCATCAGGATTCTTGCCGGCGATCTCACGCGCGGTCTCCAGCGCCGCCGCACGCGGATCGGCGCAGATGCGCGTGACGAGGCCGTAGGACTGCCCCTCCTCCGGCGAGAACACCCGGCCGGTGTAGGTCAGCTCGCGCAGAATGTCGTCGCGCATCAGCGTTGCGAGGATCGGGGTGCCGGCCATGTCAGGCACGAGCCCCCATTTGATCTCCATGATCGACATCTTGGTATCCGGCGCGACGTAGCGCATGTCGGCCCCGAGCGCGAGCTGGAAGCCGCCGCCATAGGCGACGCCATGCACCGCAGCAATCACCGGCACCGGCAATTGCCGCCAGCCCCACACCGCCTG
>Ga0265318_10001866_pt1 | contig 11856 bp, 8 predicted proteins | sample 4821metaG_FD_192431 | JGI IMG/M metagenome (GOLD analysis project Ga0265318, IMG submission 192431) | Rhizosphere microbial communities from Carex aquatilis grown in University of Washington, Seatle, WA, United States - 4-8-21 metaG | ecosystem: Host-associated > Plants > Roots > Rhizosphere >... | reverse complement strand
GCCCGCGGACTAGTCTCCCTCCGTGTCCGAGCGCTGGACCCGCGCCGTCCTCCGCTTCCGCGTGCCCGTGCTCCTCTGCTGGCTCGCCGTCCTCGCCGTCGGGGTCGCCGCCTCGCTCCACCTGACCCCGCTGCTCTCGAACACGTTCACCGTCCCCGGAACGGACAGCGACCGCGCGCGCACGATCCTCGCCGATGCCTACGGCGAACGGCCCGACGGCGTCTTCACCGTCGTCTTCCGGGCGCCGCACTCGTCCGGCCGAGTCCTCCGCGCACGGCTCGCCCGCCGCCTCGCCGCCGCGGCGCACACCGTGCCCACCGGCCACGCGACGAAGCTCCAGGCCTCGGGCGACATCGTCTACGGCGACGTCGACACGACCCTCGACCTCCAGCACGCGAAGGGCTACACGACCGAGCTCCGGCGCGCGCTGCGCGGCTCGCCCGCGGCGCTCGTCACCGGCCAGCCCGCCATCCAGCACGACCTCGAGCCGATCCTCTCCGCCGATCTGCGCCGCGGCGAAGAGGTGGCGCTGCCGATCGCGCTGCTCGTGCTCGTCACGGTGTTCGGCCTCTCGCTCGTCGTGCTGATCCCGTTCCTGTTCGCGGCCTGCACGATCACCGGAACGCTCGCCGCCGTCTACGCCGCCGCGCACGCGTTCACGATGGTCAGCTACGTGACGAACCTCGTCGAGCTGATCGGGCTCGGGCTCGCCGTCGACTACTCGCTGCTCATCGTCTACCGCTTCCGCGAGGAGCTCGCCCGCGACGACGGGCCGGCCGACGACGCCGTCGTGCGCACGATGGCGACAGCCGGACGCGCCGTCGTCTTCTCCGGCGCCACGGTCGCGATCGGGCTCGCCCTGCTCCTGTTCGTCCCCGTCCCGTTCATCCGCTCGCTCGGCGTCGGCGGCTTCCTCGTGCCGCTCGCGTCGATCACCGCCGCGGCGACGCTCCAGCCCGCCCTGCTCTCGGTGTTCGGCCGCCGCGGCGCCCGCCGCGTGCCCGTGGCCGCGCTCCTCCGCTCCCGCTTCGGCATCCGCGTGCCCGTCCTCCCCGGCACGATCGACGTCGACAGCGGCTTCTGGGCCCGGCTCGCCCGCGCGATCATGCGCCGGCCCGTCGCCTTCCTCGCCGCCGGGACCGCGATCCTCGTCGCCGCCGCCGTGCCCGCGGCCTTCCTACAGGTCACCCCCGGCTCGATCTCCGCACTGCCCGGCCACGCAGCGTCGGTGGAGGGACTGGCGCTGCTGCGCGCCAACGCCGGCGCGGGCGCGCTGACGCCCACGGAGGCCGTCGTCGACGCGGGCGCGCCGGGACGCGCACGCACGGCACCTGTGCACGCCGCGGTCGAGCGGCTCTCCGACCTGATCTTCCACGACCCCGAGGCACTCGTCACCGCCTCCGGGCCGGCGGCACCGTACGTCGACTCGAGCGGCCGCTACGCGCGCGTGATCGTCGTGGGCCGGCACGAGTACGGCGACGAGGCGTCGCAGGCCTTCGTGCACCGGCTGCGCGACACCCTCGTCCCCGCCGCCCGCTTCCCCGCCGGCGTGCGCGTCTACGCCGGCGGCGGACCGCCGCAGGGTGTCGACTACCTCTCTCGCTCGTACGGCTGGCTGCCGTGGCTCGTGCTCGGCGCGCTCGTGCTCACGTACGTCGTGCTCCTGCGCGGCTTCCGCTCGCTCGTGCTGCCGCTCAAGGCGGTGCTGCTCAACCTGCTCTCGGTCGCCGCCGTCTACGGCCTGCTCGTCGTCGTCTTCCGCTGGGGCGTCGGCGCCCGCCTGCTCGGCCTCTACCACGTCCCCCAGATCGAGGGCTGGATCCCGATCTTCCTGTTCGCAATGCTCTTCGGGCTCTCGATGGACTACGAGGTCTTCCTCGTCACGCGGATGCGCGAGTCGTGGGACCACGTCCACGACAACCCACGCGCCGTCGCGCACGGGCTCGAGCGGACGGGCCGGATCGTCACCGCGGCGGCTGTGATCATGGTCGCCGCCTTCTCGGGCTTCGTCGGCGGCCAGGTCGCCGGGCTCCAGGAGTTCGGCGTCGGGCTCTCGCTCGCCGTGCTCGTCGACGCGACCGTCGTCCGCGCCTGCCTCGTCCCTGCGCTGATGGCGATCCTCGACCGCTACAACTGGTGGCTGCCTGCGCGGATCGCGCGCCTGGCGCGCGTGCAGGGCTCGAAGGCGTGAAGCGAGCGGGGGAGGAGCGCGAAGCTCCTCCCCCCGTTGCCCTCGCTTACTTGACGACGGTGATCGCCATCCGGAACGCCGGCAGCTGGTAGCCGAGCGCGAGTCCGGGATCGTCCTGCGCGTAGGTCAGGAGCGGCTGCATCCCGTACGGCGTGTTCGCATACGACGGCTGCTGCGAGTAGAGCAGCGGATAGCCGTCGATGAGGTGCGTACCGGGACCACCGGTGGCGACGATGTTCAGCACGACGTCGCCGTTGCTGTTGAAGCCGCAGCCGTAACCGATGTAGCTGTTGTCGTAGTCGACTGCGACCGTGTTGTCGAGCTGCGTCCAGCCGATGCCCTTGAGGTGCACCTGGAAGACCTGCCCCTCCTTGACCGCGACCGTCGGCAGGCTGACGAGGCTCCGCTTGATGTAGTACGGCGCCTGCGCCACGACCTTGCCGTTCTGGAGCAGCTGCGCAACGTGCCAGCCGCCCAGTCCGTCCGGAACCGTGATCGAGCTGGCGAGCGTCCCGTCAGCTGCGGAAGTCGCAGTGCCGAGCGGCACGGAGACGAACGTCCAGCACGTGCTCGTGCAGTTGACGCGGTTGCCGATCACCGTCGACCACTCGAGATCGACCGGCGCGTTCGGCGCGAGCCCCTTGGCGGTGAACGCAACCTTCGAGTTCACGGTGCCGGCCGACGACGCGAGGGTCGCCGACGCCGACGTGGCCGAGTTCACGCTCGTGAGCTGAAGCGTCGTCTTCGCGTCCAGCGTCGCACCGACCGAGACCGGCCAGTCCATGCTCGGCTTCGGAGCGCCGTCGTCCTTCGTCACCGTGAACGGAACCTGGAACTCCGTCGTCCACGGCAGCGGGGACTGCTGCACGTTCAGATAGCCGAAGTTGACCGCGTTGTCGAGCGAGATGATGTGACGGCCGGCGGGGCCCGAGGCGCGGATGTGCGCCACCGCGATCCCGCGGGTCCAGTTCGCCGTCATCGCGCCGACGAACTTGTTGTCGTAGAGCAGTGCCGCCCCGCCCTCGTACAGCGACGAGCCGAGACCCGCGTACGTGACCGTGATCGGCGTGCCGATCGGCCCGCTCTTCGGGCTGACCGTCGCGGAACGGGCAACGAGGAAGCCGCCCTTCGCATACTGCACGCCGTCGACGACCGCGTAGATGTCGTGGATGCCGCCCCAGTCCTTCGGTGCGGCGAGATTGACCGAGAAGGCGCCGCTCGCGTCCGTCGCCGCACTCGCGAGGACGACCGTGAGCTTCGTCGTCTGACGGCCGAGATAGTCGACCGAGTCGGGGCGCGGATCGACGATCCACGTGACGTTCGCCGAGCTCCACGTGATCGCAACCGGCTTGTTCGCCGGGAGCCCGCTCCCGCTGAGCGTGAACTTCGTGCCGGCGACACCAAGGTCCGGGGTCGTCTTCAGGATGCCCATGTTCGCCGCGGGTTGCGCGGGCGCCGCCAGCGGGCCGGGAAGTCCGGCAACGCCCGGGATGGCCGGTGCGACCAGCGGCGTCGGGGTCGCTGTCGCGAGCGCAGGCAGGAGCAGTGCCCCTGCCAGCGCCGCGACGACCGTCGTCAGCTTCATATTCATGTCGCGACTCCTCGCGCTTCCGTTACGGAATGATGTTGAGCGTGTAGTCGTACGAGCCGGTCTTGCCGCTCTCGGTGGTGAACGAGACGTGAACTGTCGTCTCGCCGAGCGGGAAGTCGGCCGGCACGATCCAGAAGTTCGACCAGAAATAGACCTGCGCACCGGCAGCACCGTGCGCGCCCCACGTCATGGCGACGTTCGGCTGGCCCGGGATCGAGAAGTGCCCTTCCTTGACGTTGTCGGTCGTCAGGAGGTCACCCGTCGTGAGGTCGGTGCCCCACGAGCGGACGACGACCCGCTCGCCGCGCTTGTAGACGTTCGTCTGCGTGCAGCCGAGCGTCCGCGACTGCGTGCCGGCGGGGGCTGTCCCGTTGACGCTGTCGACGTAGAGCGACAGGTCGAGCTTGGTACCCGTTCCGACGCCCGCAGGCCCGGCGGGAGCCGCCGGCGAAAACGGGGCCGGGGCGGTCGCCGAGATGTTCAGGCTCGCGGTCGCGACAGGCACCTGGACGAACTGGCCCTTGCGCTGCTTGCCCGAAGGATCCTTGACCTGGACAAGCACCTTGAAGGGCACGAGCCCGGCCGGATACGACGCCGGCACGGTCCACAACCCCGTCCACGGCAAGCCGCTGGAGGCGCCGGGAGCGTTCGCGTCGTTCTTCAGCTTGACGTTCGGCTGATTGGGGATCGAGACGTAGAAGTACTTCACGGCCTTCGCCGCGACGACCTGCTGCGACTTGGGGTCGACCGCATAGGCGCGGAAGACGACGGTGCTGCCGGGAGCGAACCAGCTGCTCATCGCACCTTCCGGCGTCACGGTCTGCGCCGCAACGAAGATCTGCGCCACTTTCGGCGCCGGGAACGGCACCGGGGGATTCGCAGCGGACGCCGTCGCCGTCACCGTGACGGTCGCGGCGAGCGCAGCACCTGCAATCAGGACTGTTCTCATGATTCCTCCGTTACTTCGTCTTGGTGAGGGTGCCGCTGACCTTGACCGAGAAGCTGCCGTCGTCATGGCTGTAGGTACCCGTGAGCTTCAGGGTGCCCTTCGTCTTGGCGAGCTTTCCCGTCGCCTTCAGCACGGTGAGATGGGCGGTCATGGCGAAGTTGTGACCGCCTTCGTCGCCGCAGCTGCTTGCGCCCGGGGCGAGCTTGAAGACGATCGTCCCCTTGGCGCCTGTGATCGTGCCGGTGCCGCCGAAGGGGATGCAGGGCTGCTGGCTCGTGTCGCCCGTGCCCTGGCCCGAAAGCGAGCCTGCGCCGATGAGCGTGCCCTTGCCGGTGCCTTTGGCCGAGATGGTGGCGGTGGTGCCGTCCACCTGCGTCGACGCCTGGCCGGCGTACGTGCCCGTGAAGGGAACGAGGATCGGCTTCGTCCCTGTCGCGGCGCCTGCGGTCGCCGCTGTGGCGAGCACGAATGCCAAAGCAAGGACCGAGATCCGGAAGTTCTTCACTATGACTCCTTTCAAAGCCTGAAAGCGACTCTTGTTCCGCGCGCGGCCTCGCCGACTCCGTCTGGGAGTGCCGTCTGCGGTATGGAGGCATGGTCGCGGGCCTCAGAGCACGCTCCATCCGCGGTGGCGCTGCACACGTCTACGGGGAACTACGAGGGCGCCTTGCGGCGCGTCACTGAGGGGAGATCAGATCTTTTCGAGGGGGGCGTAGTCGAGCACGAGCCGCCGTTCCGAGCCGTCGCCCGCGAAACGGACGACCACCACTCCCTCGGGCTCGATCCGGGTGACGACGCCTTCGCCGAGCGTTCCGTGGCGGACGTTGTCCCCCGTGGAGAGCGACGGCACGTCTGCGCGCGGCTGCACCTGGCTCTTCCGCGGCGAGCCGTAGCCGGACCAGGAGGCCGGCCGGAGCTGCTCCCGCTCGACGTGGCGGTCCGGCAGCTCGTCGAGGAAACGCGACGGCAGGTTGTACGAGCGGCCGCCGTAGAGCATCCGCGACGACGTGTGGAGCAGGGTCAGCTTCTCCATCGCGCGTGTCATGCCGACGTAGCAGAGGCGACGCTCCTCCTCGACGCCCTGCTCCTCGATCGAGCGCGAGTGCGGGAAGATTCCCTCCTCCATGCCGATCAGGTAGACCGCCTTGAACTCGAGCCCCTTCGCGTTGTGGAGGGTCATCAGGGTCACGAGCGAGCCCTCGCCGCGGATCGCGTCCTGGTCGGAGTAGAGCGACACCTCCTGCAGGAACGCGGAGAGGTTCGGCTCCGGCGTCTGCTCCTGCCACTCGCGCGCGAGCGAGACGAGCTCCTGGAGGTTCTCGATCCGCCCCTGCGCCTCGATCGTGCGCTCGGCCTCGAGCGCGGCGATCGTCCCGGACTGCTCGAGTACCCGCTCGATCAGCTCCGGTACCTCGAGCTCGAGCGCACCCGACATACACGACTGGATGATCGTGCGGAACGCGCGCACCGCCTTCAGCGGCGCCGCGCCGACGCCGGCCTCGTCGGGGAACTCGGTCGCCTCCCAGAGGGAGATGCCCTGCGTGTCCGCGTAGCTCTGCAGGCGGGCGAGCGACGAGTCGCCGATGCCGCGGCGCGGACGGTTCGCGATCCGCACGAGCGAGACCGCGTCGTACGGGTTGTCGACGACCTGGAGGTAGGCGATCAGGTCCTTCACCTCGGCGCGCTCGTAGAAGCGCGGCCCGCCGATCACCTGGTAGGCGACACCCTGGCGCACGAGCACGTCCTCGAGCACGCGGCTCTGCGCGTTCGTGCGGTAGAAGACCGCGACCTCGCGGCCCGAGTAGCCCTGCTCGACGAGCATCGCGATCTCGGCGGCGACGTAGCGCGCCTCGGCGTGCTCGTCCTCGACCTCGACGACGCGCACCGGCTCGCCGTCGCCGAGCTCCGACCAGAGGTTCTTGTCCTTGCGCTCGCGGTTGTGCTTGATCACGCCGTTCGCGGCCTGGAGGATGCTGTTGGTCGAGCGGTAGTTCTGCTCGAGCGCGATCGAGCGCGCGCCGGGGAAGTCGCGCTCGAACTCGAGGACGTTGCGGATGTCGGCGCCGCGGAACGCGTAGATCGAGTTGTGCGTGACAAGGCCTTCGGCGACGAAGTTGTGCGTCCGCTCGATGTCGAGGTCGTAGACGGGCGCGTCCAGCGCTACTCGCTCGACACAGTCGACGAGATCGAAGTTGCCGTGTTCGTCGAACATGACCATTCCCGGCCGAACCGCCGACGCCGGCATGAACGGCAACGAGTTCCGCTCCTTGCCAACCGATCCGTCCTGTGCAGCCAGTCGCGCCGTGTAGCGAACCGAGACGTCGAGCGACTTCTGTAGCAGTCCGACCGTCTCGTGCAGCTTCCCGAAGTCGGCGTAGGACGATTCGTACCTCCAGCCGTCCGAACCCTTGTATGCCGGCCGTATGGGAAGACCGAGGCGCTCCAGGGCGACGCGGCCCTCCTCGTCGTACCCGAACAGCGAGATCCGGTGCTGAGGACCGGCGCCACGGGGGTCGCCGCAGAGCGCCACGGTGAGTCTGCGGCGGGTCCGCGCGCCGATCGTCGTCGTGGCGGCGGTGAAATGCGGGTGCGTGAAGCTCAAGCCCTCGTCCTGGAGCAGACGGCTGCCGGCGGTCTCCGTGTCGAGTCCCGCGAAGATGCCGTCGAGCAGGGCTTGGTCGGCAACGAGGCTGCGGCCGGCGTGGCCAGCGTACGGCCTCGCAACGAACGGAATCGTCGGCAACCCGTAGCGGAGCGAGAGCAGCGTCTCCGCCGCACGCGCTTCGGCCTCCGTCGCAAACGCGCCGAGGACCCATGCCGCGTCCGCGTGCTCGCCGTTCAGACGGATCGCCGGGCCGGCCAGCGTCTTCTGCTCCCGGTTCGTGTACGTCCTCGACGTCCCGATCCGGTAGCCGTGCCCGCGCTTCCACATCAGATAGGTCATCTGCAGTTGCGGGGTCTTTCCGACCTTGAAGCCCGCGAAATGGACGTGTTCGGGCGTTGAGACCAGGCGCCTGCCGGACGCAGTCGTGATGGCGATGCCGTCGCGATTCACCGATCGATGTGTCCGCGTCACGCGTCCGGGACCGAAGCTGCCGCTTCCGTAGCACGTCAGGACGTGTTCGCCGACCTGCACGTCCTCGATCGGCTTCTTCGTACCGTCTGCCATCGTCACGAGTGAACCGGCGACAAGACACTGGTCGGGATCGCCCACCGCAAACACGTTGCCGTGCTTCTTGGCGAGCAGCTGCAGGAGCCGGTACTGCGCGTGGTTCGTGTCCTGGTACTCGTCGACGAGGATGTAGCGGAACGCCTTCTGCCATCTCTCCGCCGCTTCGGGGAAGCGCTCGAGCACGTCGACGGTGAGATAGAGCATGTCGTCGAAGTCGACCGCGTTGTGCTGGAACAGGTGGCGCTGGTAGACCTCGTAGACGTCGGCGACCGTCTGGTCGTAGAAGCTCGCGACGCGCGACGCGTACTCGGCCGGGCCGACGAGCTGGTTCTTCGCGTTCGAGATCTGGGAGTGGATGCCGCGCGGCGTGAAGCGCTTCGGGTCGCGGTCGAGCTCTTCGAGGCAGCGCTTCACGAGGCGCACCTGGTCGGCCTGGTCGTAGATCGTGAAGTTCGACTTGTAGCCGAGCCTGGCGGCCTCGCGGCGCAGGATGCGGCCGCAGGCGGCATGGAAGGTCATCACCCAGGCGGCACGCGCGGGCGGGCCGACGAGATCCTCGACGCGCTCACGCATCTCGGCGGCGGCCTTGTTCGTGAAGGTGATGGCGAGGATCTCCGGCGGCTTCGCCCCGACGGCGGCGAGCAGGTGGGCGATGCGGCGGGTGAGGACGCGGGTCTTGCCGGAGCCGGCGCCGGCGATCACGAGCAGCGGCCCCTCGGTGGTCAGCACCGCCTCCCGCTGGGCCGGATTCAGGTCTTCGAGGTACGTCTCCGGCGTCGTGGCGGCCACCGACCGATCGTACCGGGGCGCCCCCTCGGCTCCGGCAGACACGTCCCGGTGTCAGACACGGCTTCCGAGCCGCGCCGGAGGCTCCATGTCGGAGCGGTACCCGCCGCGAACCCTGGTGCCAGGCACCGTGCCTGGCACCAGGGGTAGGCTCGGCTCGTGCGGGTCGCGCTGATGATCGAGGGGCAGGAGGGCGTCACCTGGGAGCAATGGTGCGCACTGGCGGACGCGTGCGAGGAGCACGGGGTCGAGACGCTCTTCCGCTCCGACCACTACATCTCGCAGAGCGACGAGGACGCGAACGTCGCGCACGACGCCTGGACGACACTCGCCGCGCTCGCCGCCCGCACGACCACGCTCCGGCTCGGCACGCTCGTCTCCCCCGCCACCTTCCGCCTGCCGTCGCTGCTCGCCAACGCCGCCGCCACCGTCGACCACATCTCAGGCGGGCGGATCGAGCTCGGGCTCGGCGCCGGCTGGATGGAGCGGGAGCACCGCGCCTTCGGCTTCCCGTTCCCCGAGACGCCTGTGCGCATGGAGATGTTCGCCGAGCAGCTCGAGATCGTGCACCGGCTCTGGACGGAGCCGCACGTCGACTTTCACGGGAAGCACTACACGCTCGAGAACGCGCCCGGCCTGCCCGAACCCGTCCAGCGGCCGCACCCGCCGATCCTCGTCGGCGGCAGCGGCACGCGCGGCACCGCCGACCCCGCGGCGCGCTTCGCGGACGAGTACAACTCCCCGTTCGAGTCGCCGGAGGACTTCGCAGCGGTGCGGGCCAAGGTCACGCGGGCGTGCGAGCGCTCGGGGCGCGACCCGGCCACGATGCGCTTCTCGACGATGACCGGCTGCCTGATCGGCGCGACGCGCGACGAGGCGCTGGAACATGCACGCGAGCTGTACGGGCGGGCCCCTCGCGACGTCGACTTCGACGCCTGGGTCGAGGCGTACGCGCACCGCGCGATCATCGGCTCGGTCGACGAGGTCGCCGCCAGGCTGCGCGAGTACGAGCAGGCCGGCTGCGAGCGCGTGATGCTCCAGCACCTGCTGCACGCGGATCTCGAGCCGGTGCGGCTGATCGGCCGCGAGCTCGCGCCCGCGATCGCCTAGAGCTCCTTCCAGCGGCCGGACACGATCTGATCCACGTCCGGCACTCCCCACTCCTCGAACCGCCCCCACTCCCACTTCGTCTTCGTCCGCTGCGGCCGGATCGGGCCGCCGAGCGCGTTCTTCGTCATCCCGGCGGCGATCACGGTGACGATCAGGTTCGCCCAGCCCGGCAGCCCGAGGTAGCCGAAGAGGAAGGCGTACCCCGTCGCGGCGGCGGGCCAGATCGCCCGGTAGAGCGCGAGGGTGACGTGACGGCGCACGAGCGCGCGCAACGCGCGGCCCGTCGACATCGCGATCAGGTACGCGAGCAGGCCGAGCCAGAAGGTGCCGGTGCGGTTGCCCGTCATCACGCCGGCGACGATCGCGAGCACGAAGACTGCCGGGCGCAGGAGCGCCGCAAGCACCCAGGAGCCGGAGGAGGGCGTGCTCATCGCACGAACTTTGTCACGAATCGGCCATGGACGAGCGCGGCACCGCACGACTCGAGGGCAACGGTCTCGGCTCGGCCCTGCTCCACCTAACCTGCCGAGCTCCGCGTTCTTCGAGCGTTAGCCCGAGCGCTCGTCGAGCCTCGCCTCGAGCCACGCCGACGCCGCCGCGAGCTCGTCCGCGTCGCCGGATTTCACGACCACCTCGACGAGTGGGCCGTCCGGCAGGAACGACGGATACGAGCCGACGAGCACGCGCGGCCAGCGCTCGCCGCACTCGACCAGCAGCGGCGCGATCGTGCTCTCGCGCGTGCGGTACGTGCGCCGCCACGCGGCGATCGGGCTGCCGCGGCGGAACTCCTCTTCGACGGCCGCGAACATCGCTTCCATCTCGGCGGGCAGGCCGGGCATCACGTAGACGTTCTCGAGCGCGAACCCCGGCGCGCCGCCGAGCGGGTTCGGCAGCGCGCGGCTTCCCCGCGGCAGGCGCGCCCAGCGCGCGGCGTACTCGGGATCGCGGGTGAAGCGCGCGCGGAGGTCGGCGGCGAGCTCGGGCACCTCGTCCTGCTCGACGGCGAACGCGTGCGCGAGCGCCTCCCGCGTCAGGTCGTCGGGCGTACCGCCGAGGCCGCCGGTGACGAGCAGGAAGTCGACGCGCGGCGCCTCGCCGCGCACGAACTCGGCGATCGTCTCGATCTCGTCGGGCAGCGCGGCGATCATCCGCACCGACACGCCCAGCGGCGCGAGCCGCTGCGCAAGCCACGCGGCGTTCGTGTTCGGAACGTCGCCCGACACGATCTCGTTGCCGATCGTGAGGATCGAGGCGCTCGCCGTCACAGCTCGATCGTACGCGTTGCGCCGAAACGCTCCAGGAACACACGGTCGTGGGTGACGACCAGCACCGTCCCCGCGTAGTCGCCCAGCGCGCGCTCGAGCTCCTCGATCGCCTCGACGTCGAGATGGTTCGTCGGCTCGTCGAGCACGAGGCAGTTGACGCCGAGCGCGGAGAGGAGGGCGAGCACGGCCCGCGTGCGCTCCCCCGGCGACAGCGACGCGGCGGCGCGGAGCACGTCGTCCGCACCGAGGTCGAACTTCGCGAGGAGCGTGCGCGCCTCCTCGGCCGGGAGCTCGCTCTCGCGGACGAACGCGTCGAGCAGCGGTTCCGCGCCGGCGAACGTCTCGCGGCGCTGCTCGAGCTCGCCGAGCACGACGCCCGGCCCGGCCCAGCGCGAGCCGCACGCGAGCGGGAGGCGGCCGAGCAGGGCGTCGAGCAGCGTCGTCTTGCCGCTCCCGTTCGGGCCGGTGAGCGCGACCCGCTCGCCCCAGCGCACCTCCAGGTCGAGCGGCCCGAGCCGGAACGAGCCGCGCCCCATCTCGGCGCGCTCGAGTCGCACGACGACGTCACCGCTGCGCGCCGCAGGCGCGAGCCCGAGACGCAGCTGCCACGGCTCGTACGGCTTCTCGACGTGCTCGAGATTGCCGAGCTTCTTCGCGAACGCCTTCTTAACGTCCTTCGACTTCTTCTTCTTGCGCCCCTGGCCGTACCCGCGCTCCTCCCACCGCTGCATGCGTCGCGCCTGCTCGGCGATCCGCTCCTTTTCGCCCGCATAGGTCTCCCAGCGCTCGTAG
>Ga0265318_10001864_pt1 | contig 11869 bp, 9 predicted proteins | sample 4821metaG_FD_192431 | JGI IMG/M metagenome (GOLD analysis project Ga0265318, IMG submission 192431) | Rhizosphere microbial communities from Carex aquatilis grown in University of Washington, Seatle, WA, United States - 4-8-21 metaG | ecosystem: Host-associated > Plants > Roots > Rhizosphere >... | reverse complement strand
AAAATATATTTTTCCAGCCATACTCTTTGGCGCCGGTGCAGTATTAAGTCATCCTGAGACGGGGTTGCACACAGCAGCGGCATGCGTACTCATCTGGCTTTTCAAAGGCCGGAACATAAGAAGCGTGTGGAATGCGTTATTGGTAGGCGTGGGCGTTTTTGTTTTAATAAGTCCCTGGTGGGGGACTGTATTGGCTCAGCATGGTTTTGAACCCTTTTTTTCCGCCCTACATACAGGAGGGAACGACACGCTATTTTGGATCCCCTGGGTTACTTTTGATTTTGGTGAGGAAAGATTTGTTACACTCTTCACCGTACTTGGCCTTTTAGGCATTGTTGTTCAATCTTTCCGGCGCGATTGGTTTCTGGTTACCTGGTTGCTGGTATCGTTTATTGTTGAGCCACGAAGCGCTACGGCAATTGCAGCGATCCCCCTAGCGATGCTGGCTGGTATCGGTCTCTCAGATTTTGTTTTGCCCAATATAGAAAATATTGCATCAAAGACCTTCGATGAGAAAAGGGATTGGACGTTTTATATGGCGGGCGGCCATGCAATACGGTTGGTACTTGGTTATGTTTTATTATCTGCATTAATTGGCGGCTTTTTTTATGATATCAGCCTTGCAAGATATGTTGTTCCTGCAAAAAGCCGGGATGCCATGAATTGGATACAAACCAATACACCACCCGATAGCAGGTTTATTGTTCTCACCGGCAGCGGTGACCCTTTTTCGGATCCGATCCTCGAATGGTTTCCTACATTTGCTTCCCGGACTAGTCAGAATACCATCCAGGGCAAGGAGTGGCTACTCGGATCTGGTTTCATGCCTTTTCTTAATCAAATCGAAATATTGCAATCCTGCTTGAACGATGCCCCTTCTTGTGTAGAGAATTGGGCCACTACAAATAACATTTCCTTTGATTACATTTATATCGAGAAATCTACAGATCGTTCGATTCCCGGATTGCTTTTATATGAATTACAGCAGGATCCAGGATATAATCAAATTTATACAAACGCAGACGTTGTTATTTTCGAACGTAAATAACCGCAACTGAATCCTCATAGGCCAATTGCCAATCAGGGGCGGTGCTGGCTGCCTTTGCCAAGTTTGTCTTGGGTGATACGAGGATCCAACTAACGTTATATTGCCTTAACTCTCCATCCCAATCGCCTTCGGCGGTAAAGACCCCAGCATATTGGCGAATCAGTGCTTCCCCGTAAAAATCACTCTGACTATCAATGAAAACTTGCTTTCCAGGCCAAAGACGGTAAAGTATATACCCTCCCCAATTTAAGTCATTGAACATATTTCCCTTTAGCGGATGATTTCCGATCCAATCAACAGCCTGGACCGGAAAAGTGCCCGGGTCGAAATGGTTGAAGGATGTTTGTGTTCTGCTTTGATAGTACGAGAATGACCCAATCGCCAGCAGGGAAATGAGAATCGGCCAAACATAACCACTCAATGTTTCATCTATCGTTGCTATCTTTTCTTCTATATTATGCCAGAAGGATATTTTGCCGAAAGGTTGGCTTATTAAACCAGCCATAACCGGCGCACAAGCAATTGCAAAAAAAGGAATATTGCGAGTCATTATCAGGCTCATTAAGGCGAACCCAAGCAATAAAAATAAATGGCTGGTTGGGATCCGTTTCCAACTCAATAATAATATAACAAATGCCAAGGCTAAAAAAATCGTGAAGGGCAGGATTTCGATCGTTAGGAGGTTTGGTGGCATTGTTTCTGTTGTGTGGCTCAAAATAAAGAGGCTGTCATTGCCAAATACTCCCTGCCAATTTCGCCAGAGATCAGGAGTGAGAATACTTGAAATCAATGAAGTACCACCAATAATCATCAGTTTTATACCGACGTTCAGGTTTGCAGATTTTCGCTGGTATTCCCACAGCCAACCTGCCAAATAAGCGATCCAAGCCAAAAAACCAAAAATAAAACCGCCGTGAGTATTTGCCCAAACCAGCATCAATCCAGGAAATAGCCAAAGATTGAAATTTTCACCATTTCGTATTTTTTCAAGCCAGGAGATCCAAATTGCAATAAGGAGAAAAGAGAAGATATGTGGACGTGTTAACCAGTGAAGGCTGGATGCGGTTGCAGCCCACAGCGTTAGTAAAGATGCCAGGATTGGCATGTTACTGCGGTGGAAAGAGTCTATATACACGATTACGAATGCAGTCGAAATAACTAGCGCCGTTAGTAAAACGACTCCGTCGAAATTAAGCAGGCGATGAGATGTGGAAAATAGAACTTCCGCCAACCATTCGTAAGGCGGGCGCGATTGGCCCGGTTTTGTAAAAGATAGAAGGTTTTGGCTTGGGATTTGATGGTTTTCGAGAATATAATTTCCAAGGGCGATATCACGACCCAGGTCGCTATCCGTATTCATCATACGAGAACCAAGTAAAAGCGTGCCAACGAAGATAACAATAAATATAAAATCACGAAATCGTGGCAATAGATAACGAGACATACCTTGATTGTACACAAAAATAATAAAGCGACACGTATTGTGTCGCTTTATTATTTTTGTGTACTTATAATTACTATTACTCACCGAGATAATCGCGCAACTTCCTCCGAATGGAAGGATGCCGCAGGCGGCTCAAAGCCTGGGCTTCGATTTGGCGGACGCGCTCACGGGTAACACCCATTTTGCGTCCAACTTCCTCGAGAGTGTAGGCCTGGCCGTCCAATAGACCATAACGTAGTTGAAGTATACGAACTTCCCGAGGAGGTAAACCATTCAACACCTCAGTCAGATGTTCGCGAAGGAGATTGTATGTGGCGGTATCATCCGGAGGGGGGGCTTCGTCATCTTCGATAAAATCACCCAAAACCGAATCTTCTTCGTCATCCGTGGGTGTTTCGAGTGAAAGTGGGCGGCGAGCCACCTGTATCATGTTCTCAACTTTTTTCGGTGGAACATCGAGTGCAGCGGCCAGTTCTTCAACGCTCGGCTCACGGCCAAGTCGTTGGGTGAGCTGGTGCTGGATACGGAGAAGCTTATTGATTTGGTCGCCCATGTGGACAGGCACACGGATGGTGCGACCCTGATCGGCAATCGCCCGGGTGACAGCTTGCCGGATCCACCACGTTGCGTAAGTTGAAAACTTGTGGCCGCGGCGATAATCAAATTTCTTTGTAGCACGGATCAAGCCAATATTGCCTTCCTGGATCAAGTCAAGGAATGGAACACCGCGCCCCATATATTTCTTTGCGACCGAAATTACCAGGCGGGAGTTGGCGGTTATGAGATGTTCACGTGCAGACCATCCGTCTTCAATCAATTTGCGTAATTCAGTGCGCCGTCGGGTACCAGCATTCCCCTTTGCAAGTTCCTCGCGGGCCATGCGCCCTCGTTCTATCCGCTGCGCAAGTGTTACTTCCTCGACAGCCGTTAATAAAGGTACGCGACTGACTTCCTTAAGGTATAGACCAATCGTATCGTCGGTGTCAATATTTGCAAGGTAATCATCCAGCGAAAGGTCGGGTTCCGGCTCCGCTTCGGCTTCTTCTACGGCTGCCAGTTCGTCTTCCGTAGGTTCGCCAGGAGTTGTATCTTCTACAAAAGGTATCCCCGCACTTAATAGGGCTGAAAAAGCCTCTTCTAACTGTTCAACATCCTGCTCGGCTTCCGGAAAGAAATGAAGAATATCGTCCAGGGTAACATAAGATTTCTGACGCCCAAGCTCGATTAAACGGGCAATTGCTGGAAATTCTTCTTCCTCGTCTACAATAATAATTTTCTCTACATCCATATTCTCATCCGCTTATGAATTTTGATTTAGAATACACGTTTTTAGCCCGAAAATCAATACCTTTTCAGGTTGAATGTGTTCTGTAATGATTTTAATGTGTATACAAAAGATGCGGTATGTCTGACGTCTCTTACGGGGTTCCGGTTACGGAGGTTGCAGGCGGTGTAAATGTGGCCTCTGGTGTCAATGTCTCTGGTGAAATCGTAGATGTGGCAGATGCTACGGGGGTAAGAGTAGCAGTGTAAGGCGGGTTACTCAGTAGTTCGAGTATGGCATCGAGGCCATCTTTATCAACAATTTGAATAGGCAAGTTGTCCAGCTGTACATAAAAACCATTCTGGATCGGTGTTACTGAACCTATCGTTAGTTTGTGTGTCTTGCCTCCGGCGTATGAAATATTTATTACATACGCCGGCTTATCCAGACCGACAACATCGGGTCCAAGTTGGACATTCGCCAGGACAGTTAGGGCATTCAACTGGGTAACTGCCGCCTCTGCTGATCCCTGGTCAGCGGCTGCTTTGATAGGGGACGTCACACTCCAAGTGCCGCTAACAGATTTGACGATTTCAACTGTATTGCCGAGATCATCAGATAACTTAAAATCAATAGGCGAACCATCGGCTGAACTGAATAAAAGAGAGGTACCGGTAGTCGGTGTTGCTTGGGCGGCTTGTTTTATTTTTTGGTTGGTAAGATAGATGGAAAATCCAACCAATGCCGCCAGGATAACGAGTAGAACCCATGTGTTTCGACGGATCATGGTTAACCTTGCCTGCGACGCGCCAGCCATGTGGAAAAGCCGGCTATCACAATTAAACCTGGGATTATGATCACTGAACTGATAAGAATAATAAGAAGGATAAGTTGGTCAGGTGGGTTGAATGTCCTGGTAATAGGGGTACGCGGAGTGATGTTGATCAAATTCCCTTGCTGCGCGGCCCAATCAATAGAATTGATGAAAATATCACCGTTCGCATAAGCGTCGAAGCCTTTGTCGGTGGCGAAAATTGAATTACCGAAAACTACCACCCTTCCCTTGGTATTTGAATTTTCGCCCGAAGCCGCCAAAGCAAGCGGTCCAGCTATATCAGTACCCTGATCAAAAGAAACTTGTTGATTGCCTTGTAGCGAGGCAAGGTTAGTCTCGCCCCAGGAATTCTGAGATGTCGTAATCAGTGGCGTATCCGTAATATTTTGAGGCGCCGATTTACTGATAGTCAAACTTCGCGCCTGTGGCATTATGGTGACTGCCGTCATGTGTTGTGTAATTGGTGCGGAAGTATTATAGGATGAAGATATGGCATTCAGGGGCTGTTGACTCGTGAGATCAATAACCACATCGTTTTCCAGCGTGATGCCCCAATCGGATTTTAGATAATCGGCCAATGGATCGGGATTAGTACCAATTTTTGTAAATGGGGTCGGATCTTCCAATATGACCATGGATCCGCCTTTATCTACATACGCTTTTAATAAAGCCACTTCCTGATCGAGGAGCGGATTCATCGGCCCTGCCACTATAATGGCTTTGGCGTCATCCGGGATCTTGTTTTCCGAAGCCAGGTTCAATGTTTTTACGGTATAGTTTTTACTTTCAAGCGTTGACCGCGCGCGCGAAAGGGCGTTGGTATCTGTGCCGTTAATGTCAGGTTCGCCATGACCGGTTAGGAAATAGACAACACGTTGTTGCGGACTGATCAAGAGTATTAGGGCCTGATCAATATCGTTTTCGCTCGCAGAAGCCGCAGTTTGGGATGATTTACCCATCGTTAATACAATTTTGCCGTCTCCCGTAATGCCGTATTGACGTGCCAGGAGGGGATCGGCGTTTGGGTCTACAAAACGAAAATCAAACTTGCCCTTGCTGTTTGATTTGTAATTGGTTAACAATTGTGAGGCGGTAGTAGTTGGAATATTCGTTGTGAAGAAACCAATTGCTGTTACCTTATCTGGGAGGGAAGCAAGAGCTTGAATTGTTTGAGGAGCGAGGGTATTTTGTTTGTCTTCTGTGAAATCAATACGGCTTGGGTTTTGATATACAAGTAAATTAATAACAAAAAGGATGCCTAAAAATGCCAAGGACATAATTAAGGTGTTTGATCCATAATGGACCTGGCGACCGGTGAAGAAGCGGCGGACACCGTTGGGGTTAAGGATCCCGTAAATTGCCAGACCTAATATAATGACCGCGGCGCTGATAGCGATCCAATTAGTGATAGATTCGGGAGTTGCCGGTGAATATATCTTTAGGGCAACCGCTCCCTGAACAATTGCCAGCAATCCGGTGGCGATGCAACCCAAGCCGGCAACTATCAACCCGATGAATGCATACCGGGCAGCGGGTATCTTTTTCTTAGCCATTTAACTCCACCTCCGCGCTTCAACTGCTGCAGTTCCGGTAAATAAACCAAGGGCGATAAGGCTTAGATAGTAAACAACATCTGAGAGGTTTATTACCCCGGAATTCATCGAATTAAAATGCGCAGTCATATCGAGATAGCTAAAAATATCGGCACCAGTACTGATTACCTGTGCTGGAATTCCAATCAGCCACCACAATAAAATAAATACTCCTAATGTAATAAAGAAAGCTGCGATTTGGTTGGTAAAAAGCGATGAAGCACCCACCCCCAGAGCAATAAAAGTCGCGGATAAAAGAATTAAACCGAGATAGGCAGACATCATTACTTTCTGGTCGATCCCGGGTGTCTCCAAGCTATTTAATATCAAGGGGAAAATCAATGTCACTGCAATTATTGTCAGCATGTAAAAGAACCCGCCTAACCACTTGCCTACGATCAGTTCCCAATCGCGAACCGGAGCCGTAAGTAGTAGCTCAATTGTACCCATCCGGTTTTCGTCCGCTACCAGTCGCATCGTCAGGGCTGGAATGGAAAGAAGGAGTAGAAATGAAAAAGGTCCGGTAATAATGTTAACTCCGGGTGCGGAAGATTGGCCACCGAGGCCGCCGCTGATGGCATTTTGATAGTAAAACTGGATGTTCAGGGCAAACAATATTCCAATGACCAGGAATATAACGAATGCTACTACGTAAGCAATTGGGCTTGTAAAAAAGCGATGATATTCTCTTCGAGCAATTGTGAAGGCGTTTCTCATCGATTACTTCTCCTTGCGGCGGGAATTGGAATCTTCGCGAGTCAATTCAAGGAATATCTCTTCAAGACTCATACCCACAGGTCGCATCTCAAGCAGGTCGTATTCTGCATTAATTACGGCTTTTGCAACTTCCGGGCGGACATCCTGCCCTGGTGCAAACTGGAATTCCACTGATCCGTCTGGCATAGCTTCCACCTTTTGCACGCCTTTTACTTTATGCAAAAGTTTGGGCAGTTCATCAGCTTCGCCGCGGACACGCAATGACACGCGTTCTGAGCCGACCAATCGTGCCTGTAAGTTTTGGGGAGTATCTTCTGCAATAATCTTTCCCTTATTGATGATCAATACCCGATCACAAATCTGCTGGGCTTCAGAAAGAATATGAGTAGATAATAAAACCGTCCTCTGTTTGCCCATTTCGCGGATCAGGTTTCGAACTTCAACCACTTGTCCGGGGTCCAACCCGATTGTTGGTTCATCCAGGATAAGAACTTCGGGATGATGGATAAGCGCCTGGCCAAGGCCGACCCTTTGGCGCATGCCCTTGGAGAGGTTGCCGATATAACTGTTCGCCCGGGATTCCAGCCCGATCATTTCCAGGGTCTCATCTGCACGATCACTTGAGTCCGGTATCTGGCGCAGATCAGCCATGAACTTCAGGTATTCAAAGGCGGTCATATCTGTATATAGCGGAACTGTCTCTGGCAGATAGCCTACCCTCTTCCGTACTTCTAGAGACTCCGTTATAACATCATAGCCGGCAACTATAGCGGTCCCATCTGTGGGGGGCATAAAGCCGGTAAGAATTCGTATGGTGGTGGTTTTCCCGGCACCGTTGGGGCCAAGGAAGCCTACTACCTCGCCTTGTTTTGCTTCGAAATTCAGGTTCGAGATGGCGCGGCGTTGGCCATAATCCTTCGTAAGACCCTCGACTCGAATCATGGATACTCCTTCAAGATAAAAAATCGCGAAACAAAAGGCACAGCGCAGATGGGCGCCAGTGCCCTATTTGTTACCGCTGATTACTATACAATAAGATGAAGAGCAGAGTCAAGTGGGTTGTTAAACTCTAATGAAACGCTAATTTATATGGTCTACAAATAAATCAGATTGCCTTCAACAATCATTTGTTGTAAACTTACAGAAACGCGGAGGTACGGTGACAGAATTGCTTTACCAATTGGATAGTTATTTAAAAGAATTCGATGGAGTAGTCACTAACTCCTACCCGGAAGAGAGTGCTATCTTGCTCGACCGTACCGTATTTTACCCGGGTGGCGGTGGACAGCCGAATGATCTTGGTACTTTGAATGGATATCCTGTAATAAGGGTCCGAAAGGCCGGCGATAAGGTCCTGCATATTATTGAAGGCGACCTGCCACCCATAGGCACAAAAGTGCATGGTGTGATCGATTGGGATCGCCGATATAAATTAATGCGGACGCACACCGCAATGCACGTACTGTGTGGAACTGTTTTCCGTGATTATGGAGCTCGTGTCACAGGTGGGGACATGGAGCCGTTAAAAGGCCGTATGGATTTTGAGTTTGAACGATTGGAAAGAGAATTGGTTTCTATTATCGAGGCCGCAGTTAATCGCGAGATCGAGACCGGCCATGAAATCAAGGTACAAATCCTGCCAAGAGAGGAAGCATTCCAAATACCGGATTTGATAAGAACGAAAATCAACTTGCTGCCAGAAGGTATTCTACAAGTTCGGACTGTGCAAATCGTAGGCCTCGACTTGCAAGCAGACGGTGGTACGCATGTTAAAAACACATTGGAGGTTGGCAAGATCCATGTGGCTGATTACAAAAGCAAAGGAGCCATAAACAAACGAATCTATATCGATGTGCAGGACAGTTAAGGTTAGGTCATTAGGTTAAAATCAACCCCGTTCCAATATCCGCATGGTTATTTGTGACTCCGGTAGCTTATCAATTACTTAATATTCACCAGGAAACGAATCCTATGACTTCGCCGCTTTAAGTGGATTATAGGCTAGTTCAGAAGTTGAGCAAAAGGGTATGTTCTCAATCCAGCGAGTGTCGAAGAAAATAGAGAAATTAACACGTCCGATTTTACATACGTGTCGGGTACTTTACATTAAGTTTATAAATTCTGATCAAATAGATATTATCCAGTCAATAGCTGATCAACAGCTGCTGTAAGTTCTCTCAAATTACTAACTTTCAATACATCACTGCATAATGGGGCGTATTTAGTCATGTCGCTATCACCGTGCCATAAGGTGGGTGGTTCAGGATTTAACCAAATTGTGCGAGCGGCTCGGCGCGCGAGAGCGGCAAACAAATCGAGTCGCGGGTCGTGGTAATTATTACGTCCATCGCCGACCAGTATCAAGGTGGTCTGGCTATTAAGTGTATCTAAATATTCACTGTTGAAATTATTAAGTGACCAGCCCAGATCGGTATTGTAATAACCGCTGGGCATTCTCCATAGGACCGTTTGAATGGCTTCGTCTGCATTTGAAACGGCAAAATCTTCAGAAATGTATTCGAGGTGGTCGATGAACGCGAATGCATGTGTTTTTCGAACCTGTCCTTGAAGAGCGAACAGGAATCCCAGCATTAGTTCGGAGCAGAAGCGCATGGAAGTGCTGATATCGCAGATGACAACGATCCTAGGTTTGCGTATGCGGTCGCGATGTTTGATTTCTATTGGCACACCTTGATATTTCAAATTGGCGCGGATCGTTGCTTTTGGGTCCATTTGTCCGTTCTTGGCGCGCTTCTGTCGCAAAGCGATGCGCGTACGCAGGACGGCAGCCAGACGCTTCACTTCATGTTGTAACAGGATTTTCTCTGTTTCGGATAGAGCGTGGAACGGTCGGTTCATCAAACTATCTACATTATCCGGTCGCTGTCGCTCGCTCAAATTCTCAGCGATCTGTTCGCCTGCATACTGGTTGATCTGCTCCTGCATACCCTGCATATTTTGTTGAATCATATTTTTGATCTGTTGGATCCGCTCACTGCTCATACCCATCTGTGCGAGCTGCTCCATCAACTCCTGCATGGCCTCACGAACCTGTGGAAATGCCAGCGCGCGCATCATTCGTTGCGCCATCCAGTTTTGATAATTAAGATTGTCAGCCTGGTCCAGCCCAATTATTTGTCCCAGCGCTTGAAGTTCAGTTCTTGATAGTTCTTCACCATTCATCAGCCTTTCCAGCTGTTGTCGGAGATTTTCGGAGAGCTGCCTCAACGCCTCGGCCATCATCTGCGCTTCTTCAGGTGTCATCTCATCTGACGGACTACCTCCCATCGCCGGCGGTTGGCCGGAACCAAAGAAGAGTGGAAATAATTTTTCAAATGTCGGAATGTCCTTAACTTCCTTGATGAGTGTTGCCCGCAACGATAATCGAAATAATTCACGGTCTTGAATCCCCAGTAAATCCACTGCGGAAAACGCTTCTGCGGACTCCGCCAACGATACGCGTACCCCGCTTGCGCGTAGTGCTGATATCAACTGTAATATTCGAGATTCCATAAATCGCCCTTTAACATATAAAGAGAGAAAATAAATCGCCGTATATTCAAATCGGATAGACTAAGGCTCATGGATAAGGTGATAAGAATTAAATAATCTGTAATTAATTACCTGAAAAGCGTTCAAAATCATTTGGGGTTTGACGCCGCGGATTAGTTTGTGGCGGCGGCGGTGCTAGTAATTGACGTCGAGTTTTTTTCAGATCGGCTTCGTGTTTTAATAGCACTGACAAAGTATCTTCAAGGGTATCTTTATCAAGGTTTTGTGAATTAAGGGTGACAAGCGCATTAGCCCAATCCAAAGTTTCACTGATGGACGGTGACTTACGCATATCGGTCTTCCTTAATCGCTGGACGAATTCCACGGCTTGCCGCGCCAGCTTTGGGTTTAGGTCAGGGACTTTTAGCCGGACTACCGCCAGCTCTTCCTCAAGAGAAGGATAATCAATGAATAAATATAGGCAACGCCGTTTGAGTGCTTCAGATAGTTCGCGTGTATTGTTGGAGGTTAGAACCACAAAAGGTTTGTGCTTAGCAGTCAATGTACCTAATTCAGGCACACTGACTTGAAAATCACTTAATACTTCCAATAAAAAAGCCTCGAATTCCGCATCAGCACGATCAATTTCATCTATTAATAATACAGTAGGTTCTTCGCTAAGAATTGCATGAAGAAGTGGACGCTGTAACAGGAAGCGATTAGAGAAGAACACGTCCTCCTCGCCGGCGAGGCGGTCCGCAGCTTCGGCAAGTGAATCGGCTTTCCCCAGCGTATCATTCAATTTATCACGAAGGAGCTGGGTGTAAAGCAGTTGCTTTGAGTATTCCCATTCATACAACGCTTTGGATTCATCCAAGCCCTCATAGCACTGTAACCGGATAAGTTCACGGTCCGTCGCGCCTGCAATCGCTTTTGCCAGTTCCGTTTTTCCTACGCCGGCAGGACCTTCCGTCAAGAGCGGTTTTCCTAATTTTTGGGCCAGATACACGATAGTTGTAATTTCATCTGTAGCAATATATTTTTGTGCGGAAAGAGAAGTCTTTAATGTAGCGGTGGTCTCAAAGATGTTTTTCATGTTTTACCTGTAACTTTATAAGAGCTGCCATTCGAGAATATTTAATAACTTCGTTCTCCAATCAGCACCTTTGTTGGTTGCTTCACAACCTTTGTTTGTATGAGGGTTGACTTTTCTGGAATTTTATCAAGTATACCCATATTGCACTTGAGCAAACTTAACATGAAATTAGAAAATCGACACCTTAATCCTAGACGATTATCAATAAATAGCGAATTAAAGGGAAATATGAAAGCTATGCTATCATTGGGCGGTCCATTAATATGAACGGATTCTAACTCAAAACCATGCGCCTCAAAGCTGACTTAACCCTGTTTGGCGTAGCCTTCATTTGGGGCACAGCCTTTATTACCCAGGGCATTGCCGGGCGATACCATATTG
>Ga0265318_10001862_pt1 | contig 11881 bp, 12 predicted proteins | sample 4821metaG_FD_192431 | JGI IMG/M metagenome (GOLD analysis project Ga0265318, IMG submission 192431) | Rhizosphere microbial communities from Carex aquatilis grown in University of Washington, Seatle, WA, United States - 4-8-21 metaG | ecosystem: Host-associated > Plants > Roots > Rhizosphere >... | reverse complement strand
GGCCTGCGGCCGGCAAGGACTAGTATGGCTGGGGAGCGCATGCGCCGAGTCGATGAGGCGATTCGACAGGTCCTCGCGGATGCGCTCGCCGGAGAGCTGTCGGATCCACGGTTCGGATTCATCACGGTGACCGATGTCAAGACAAGCCCAGACCTGCGCTCCGCGCGTGTGTTCGTGAGCGTGCTCGGCGACGACGACGCCCGCGCCGACTCGCTCGCCGCGCTCGCCAGCGCCCACGGCCTGTTGCAGGGCCGGATCGCCGGCGAGCTCTCGCTCAAGCGCACGCCAAAGCTGGAGTTCCATTACGACGGGACGACCGACCGGGCCCTTCGCGTCGAGTCGCTGCTGCGGGAGCAACGGTGACCGAGGCGACGTCGTTGGCGCTGACCACGCGCGAGCAGGTGCTGGGGGCGATCCGCGCGGGCGAGCGCTTCGCCGTCGTCACACACGAGAACGTTGACGGTGACGCGCTCGGATCGCTCGTCGCGATGCAGGCGCTGCTGCGCGCGCTTGACAAGGACGCCGTGATCGTGATCTCGGCGGAGGAGTTCCCGCTGCCGCCCGAGTACCGCTTCTTCGCGCTCGACGGCCTGGCCACGGCGGCCCCCGACGACCTCGATCGCCGGATCACGATCTTCCTCGACTGCGGCAACCTCGACCGCAACCCGCTGGCCGCGATGCGCGAGGCCGAGCCGCTGATCAACATCGACCACCATCACGACAACACGCGCTTCGGCACGATCAACCACGTCGTCGAGGAGGCCTCCTGCACGGCCGAGATCGTCTGGGACCTGATCGGCGCGCTCGGCGTCGAGATCTCCCCGACGATGGCGGAGGCGCTCTACGTCGGGCTGGTCACCGACACGGGCCGCTTCTGCTACGAGAGCACGACGCCGCGCGCGCACGCGATGGCCGCCGAGCTGATCGCCGCAGGCGTCGACGTAGGCCGGCTGTACCGCCAGATCTACGAGGACGTGCCGTACGCCAAGCTCGAGCTGCTCGGGCGCGCGCTGGCCAGCACGCGGCGCTTCGACGTCGAGCGCCTGATGACCGCCGTGCTCACCTGCGAGGACTTCGCCGCCACCGGCGCCGACGACAGCTACGCCGAGGGCATCGTCGACCATCTGCGCGCGGTCAAGGACACGAAGGTCGCGGCGCTGATCCGCGAGATCTGCTCCGGGACGCGCGCGGGCGCGCACAAGGTGTCGCTGCGTGCAAGCGACGACGACGTGGACGTCTCGGCGATCGCCCGCGCGTTCGGCGGCGGCGGCCATCGCCGCGCCGCCGGCTTCACCAGCGAGCTGTCCGCCGGCGAGCTGATCGACGCGATCCGCGCGCAGGTTTGAGCGGCGAGGAATCCCCTTCGGGGATCCTCCTCGCGGACAAGCCGGCCGGGCTGAGCTCGCACGACCTGGTCGCCCGCGCCCGGCGCGCGCTCGGCGTGCGGCGGGTCGGGCATGCCGGGACGCTTGACCCGTTCGCGACGGGGCTCCTGATCGTGCTCGTCGGTCGCGCGACGCGGCTCGCCCGTTTCCTCGCGCCGCTGCCGAAGACCTATGACGTGGTCGCGCAGCTCGGCGCGATCTCCTCGACCGGCGACCCCGAGGGCGAGATCACGCAGACCGGAGTCGTGCCGGCGGAGCTGTCGCTGCCGATCGGCGTCGTGCGCCAGCGCCCGCCCGCACACTCGGCGGTGAAGATCGACGGCGAGCGGGCATACGTTCGGGCGCGCCGCGGCGAGCAGGTGACGACGGCGGAGCGCGAGGTGACCGTGTTCGAGTCGAGCGTTCGCTGGCGCGAGGGCGACCGGGTCGCGCTGCGGTTCGTGTGCTCCTCGGGCACCTATGTGCGCTCGCTCGTGGCCGACCTCGGCGACGCCTACTGCCTGGAGCTGCGGCGCACGGCGATCGGCCCCTTCAGCGTCGAGGGAGCATGGCCCGGGCAGGGCGTCGCGACCCTCGAGGGTCTCACCGACGCCTGGGGTCGCTTCGGGTCGGTCGTCGAGCTCGGCGAGCAGGAGACGCGCGCCGCGGCCCACGGGCGGACGATCGAAGGGCGCGGCCTGACCGGACCGGCGCTGCTGGTGGACGGCGCCGGAGCGCCGATCGCCGTCGCCATCGAGCGCGACGGGACGCTCGCGGTGAGCGTCGGGTTGCGCGGGGAGTAGGTCTACCCGCCCGCCGCGGGGCTCGGCGGCGCATGCACGGTGAAGCTGAACCGCCCGACGGTGCCCAGCAGCAGGATGTAGTCGGGGCACGCCTGTCCCACCTTGCACGCCGGCGCCGCGAACTGCCGGATCCAGCCCGAGTAGGCGCCCGGGCACCACGACCTCGACGCGGCTCCCGCCCCGATCGCCCGCGGATCCAGTCGCACGCGCACCGCGGCGCCGAGCTGCGAGGGGGAGAGTGTGAGCTGGGCTGCCGCCACGCAGCCCGCGTGGTCGGCAGCGCCGTGACGCGTGACGCTGAGCGAATCCCAGCGCCGCTGGCCGCCGGCGGTGCCGGTCCGGTCGCCGGCTTGGAAGCGCACCACGAACACGGTCGCGGTTCCCCCGGCGGCGGGACTCACGCTGACCGTCGCCGCGACGCCCTGCGCTGCCGACGCGACCGCCGTTGCCGCCACACCCGGCGCGGCCGGGGCGAGCGCCGCCCCCGCGCTCAGCGCGGAACAGGCGAGGATCCAGACCGGGGCGCGCACCACCGTCGAGTCTACGCCCGACAGACACCGCGCTCGCCGCCTCCCGTTCAACGTTCCGCAACGACCCACTAGGCTTCGCAGCCGATGCGCCTGACCGAGTTCAAAGACGCGCAGCCGGGCGCGCGTGCGGTGGCGGTTGGGACCTTCGACGGCGTGCACCTCGGCCACCGCGACGTGATCGAGGGCGCCGACACGGTGCTGACGTTCGAGCCTCACCCGGTCGCCGTGATCGCGCCGGCGCGGATGCCGCAGCTGCTGACGCCGCTCGATCGCAAGGCCGAGATCATCGCCTCGCTCGGGGTCCAGGAGCTGATCGTGATCGCCTTCGACGCGCAGTTCGCGGCGCGAAGCGCCGAGCGGTTCATCGACGAGGTGCTGGTCGGCACGCTCTCGGCCGCAAGCGTGTCGATCGGGGAGAACTTCCGCTTCGGCGCGGGCGCGCGCGGCGACGCGGCGATGCTGGCCGCCGACGGGCGCTTCGCCGCGCGCGTGGTGGCGCTCTGCGAGGTCGACGGGGAGATCGTGTCCTCCAGCCGGATCCGCTCGCTGATCGCGGCGGGCGAGGTGGCGCGCGCCGCGACCCTGCTCGGCGAGCCCCACGAGCTGCGCGCGACCGTCGTGGCGGGCGATCGCCGCGGCCGCGAGCTGGGCTTCCCGACCGCCAACATGATCCCGCCTGCGGGCATCGCGTGTCCGGGTCACGGCGTCTACGCCTGCCTCGCGAACGGCACGGCGGCGGCGGTCAACATCGGCGTGCGCCCGACCTTCGGCAGCGGCCGCGCGGAGCTGATCGAGGCCCACCTGATCGACTTCGACGGCGACCTCTACGGCAGCGAGCTGCGCCTGCGGTTCCTCGAGCGCCTGCGCGGCGAGCGCCGCTTCGCGACCGCCGAGGCCCTGATCGAGGAGATGCACTCCGACGTCGCCCGGGCGCGCGCGATCTGCGCCGCCGTGCTGGGCTAGACGGCGTCTCTGCTACCGTTCACGGCCGTCCATGACCCTGACATCTGAACGCAAGCGCGAGCTCGCCGCACAGTACGGCGCGGGCGAGCACGACACCGGCAACGTCAAGGTCCAGATCGCGCAGCTCACCGAGCGCATCAACCAGCTCACAGAGCATCTGCGCGAGCACAAGCGCGACCACCATTCGCGGCGCGGCCTGCTGATGCTGGTCGGCGCTCGCCGGCGTTTCCTGAACTACCTTCAGCGCAACGACCTCGAGGGATACCGGGAGCTCCTGAAGTCGCTGGGGCTGCGCAGGTGACGGTGCTCGCCGCCGGCACGCCGGCGCCCGAATTCACGCTCGCGACCGAGGACGGCGGCACCTTCACCCGCGAGGACCTGCTCGGCCACACGAGCGTCCTGATCTTCTACCCGTTCGCCTTCAGCTCGGTCTGCAACGACCAGCTGCTGCTCTACGAAGAGGTCCTGCCCGAGCTCGGCGAGCGTGGCGCGACGCTGTACGCGATCTCGGTCGACAACCGCCGCTCCCAGGCGGCGTTCAAGGAGAAGCTCGGCAGCTCGATCACCCAGCTCAGCGACTTCGAGCCCAAGGGGGCTGTCGCGAGCGCGTTCGGCGTCATGCACGAGGGCGGCTCGTCGGAGCGCGCGCTGGTCATCGTCGGCCCCGACGCCGTCGTGCGCTGGAGCTACCAGGCGCCGACGCTCGGCGACCTCCCCGGCGCCAACCTGATCTTCGACGGGCTCGACGCGCTCTGAGCAGGGAGCCTGGGCGGTGGGTGCATGCACCCACCGCGGGGGGTGGTGCATGCACCACCCCCGGGATCGGTGCATGCACCGATCCCAACAGCCAGCCCGTTAGCCTGGTGGCTCGATGAGCGACCTGCGCAGCGCGCCGGCACCGCCGCTGCACGCGGGCGACCACCTTCGCGGCGAGGACTCCTGGCCGCTGGTCGTGATCTATGCCGACTTCACCTGCCCGCGCTGCGCGCTCGCGCACGCTCGGCTGCGCGGAGCGGCGGTGCGCGTCGCCTTTCGCCACTTCGCGATCGCCGCGAAACACCCGCGCGCGGTTGCGCTGGCCGGCGCGGCGGAGGCGGCGGGGCGCCAGGGGCGCTTCTGGGAGCTTCACGACGCGCTGTTCGCCGATCCCGCCCACACTGACGACCCGCACCTGTGGGCGCACGCCCGCGCGCTGGGGCTGGACCTCGACCGCTTCGAGCGCGACCGGCGTTCGGAGGAGGTGCTGGCGGTCGTGCGCGAGCAGACCCGCGGAGGGATGCGCGCCGGCGTCGCGGTCACACCGACGCTGATCGCCGGTGCAACGTTCGTGGCGGGCGTTCCCGACGCCGAGCTGATCGCCCGCCTGACCGGGTAGGATCAGGGTAACCCTTAACAGGAAAAGACCAGCAAGCTCCGCCGCCGAAGGCGGACAGGAAGGTATTTACATGAGCAGTAACACCGTCACCCGGCTCTCCGTGGAGATCGCCGGGAGCGAGATCTCGTTCGAAACCGGACGGATGGCAAAGCAGGCCGGCGGGGCCGTCGTGGTCCGCCAGGGCGACACGATGGTCCTCGCGACCGCGACCGCCGGAAATCTCCGCGACACAGACTTTCTCCCTCTCACCGTCGACGTCGAGGAGCGCATGTACGCGGCCGGGAAGATCCCCGGCTCGTTCTTCAAGCGCGAGGGACGCGCGGGCGAGAAGGGCACGCTCACGGCGCGCATGATCGACCGCCCGATCCGCCCGCTGCTGCCGAAGAGCTGGCGCTACGAGACCCAGATCGTCGCGATGCCGCTGTCGGTGGATCACCTCCACCCGTACGACATCCTGGCGATGAACGGCGCCTCCGCGGCGCTGATGATCTCCGACATCCCGCTCGCGACGCCGGTCGGCGCGGTCCGGATCGGCAAGGTCGACGGCAACTTCGTCGTCAACCCGCGCGAGGAGGACCTGCTCGGCGGGGCCAGCGAGCTCGAGCTGACGGTCGCCGGGACCGAGGACGCGATCCTGATGGTCGAGGCGGGCGCCCGCGAGATCCCCGAGGCCGAGATCCTCGACGCGCTCGACATCGCCCACGGCGAGATCAAGAAGCTCTGCGCGCTGCAGCGCGAGCTCGCCGCCAAGGTCGGCAAGGCCAAGCTCGAGGTGGTCGTGCCGCAGACCGACACGAACCTGCTCGAGCAGGTTCGCCGCGAACACGGGTCCGACCTCGACGCGGCGACACAGGTGCAGGACAAGCTGGCGCGCCAGGACGCCACCAGGGCGGTCGAGACGGCGGTGCTCGAGCACTACTCCGGCGACCCCGACAGCGACGGCTACGCCGAGCGGCGTGCGGCGGCGCAGATGGCGTTCGACAAGCTCGAGAAGGCGATCATCCGCGAGCGCATCGCCGTGCACAAGAAGCGCCCCGACGGGCGCGCGGCGAACGAGATCCGCGACATCACGATCGAGGTCGGCGTGACGCCGCGCACGCACGGGTCGGCGCTCTTCACGCGCGGCCAGACACAGGCGCTCAGCGTCGTCGCGCTCGGCACGCTGAAGGAGGAGATGCGGCTCGACACGCTCGGGCTGGAGACCAAGAAGTACTACTGGCACCACTACAACTTCCCGCCCTTCTCGGTCGGGGAGGCCGGCCGCCTCGCCGGTCCCAAGCGCCGCGACATCGGCCACGGCGCGCTCGCCGAGCGGGCGCTCGTGCCGGTGATCCCCTCGATCGAGGACTTCCCCTACAGCGTCCGCGTCGTCTCGGACATCCTCGAGTCCAACGGCTCCTCCTCGATGGCGTCGGTCTGCGGCAGCTCGCTGTCGCTGATGGACGCCGGTGTGCCGATCGTGCGCCCGGTCGCGGGCATCGCGATGGGCCTGATCAAGGAGGGCGACGACTACGTCGTGCTGACCGACATCGCCGGCGTCGAGGACCACCTCGGCGACATGGACTTCAAGGTGGCGGGCACCGATCGCGGGATCACCGCGCTGCAGATGGACATCAAGATCTCCGGCGTCACGTTCGAGATCCTGCGTGACGCGCTGACACAGGCCCACGAAGCGCGCAAGTTCATCCTCGGCAAGATGGCCGAGGTGATCGCCGAGCCGCGCGAGCAGCTCAGCGTGTACGCCCCGCGGATCGAGAAGGTCAAGATCGACCCGAGCCAGATCGGCCTGCTGATCGGCAAGGGCGGCGAGACGATTCGCGGCCTGTGCGAGGAGTTCGAGTCCCAGATCGACGTCAACGACGACGGCCAGGTGCTGATCTACTCCGCCAACGGCGAGCTCGCCGACGCGCTCGTCGAGCGCATCCGCACGATGATGAAGGAGGTCGAGATCGGCGACGAGTACCTCGGCAAGGTCGTCAAGACGACGACCTTCGGCGCCTTCATCGAGCTCTCCAAGGGCACCGACGGGCTGCTGCACATCTCGAACGTCTCGCCCGGCAACCGGGTCGACACGGTCGAGGAGGTGCTCAGCAAGGGCGACGAGATCACCGTTCGCGTCGTCGAGGTCGACCGCGAGCGCGGCCGCATCGGCGTGCGCCGCTCGGATGACCCCGATGTCGCCGGCAAGACCGTCGAGGAGCTGGCAACGCTTTCGGGCTCCGGCGGCGGCGGCGTAGGTGGCGGCGGCTACCGCGGTCCGCGTCGTCCGCGCGAGGGTGGCGGCGGCGGGCGAAACGGCGGCTCGCGCGGCTCCGGCCGCCCGCGCCACCGCGACAGCTGAGCACACCGCGACCCCTGTGAGCAACGCGCACGTCATCACGGAGCTTCCGGGTGGCGTGCGCGTCGTCAGCGAGCGCGTCCCCGCCGTGCGCTCGGTCGCGCTCGGCTTCTGGATCGGGACCGGCTCGCGCACCGAGACCGAGGAGCAGGCGGGCCTCTCGCACCTGCTCGAGCACATGCTGTTCCGCGGCACCGAGCGCTACCGCTCGGAGGAGATCGACCAGATCTTCGACGCGATGGGCGCCGAGCTGAACGCCGGCACCGGCAAGGAGATGACCTCCCTGTACGCGCGCGTGCTCGACGAGCACCTCGAACGCGCCTTCGACGTGATGGCGCAGATGATCGCGGCGCCAGTGATGGACGGCCTCGCCGAGGAGCGCGAGGTCGTGCTCGAGGAGATCGCGATGTACGAGGACGACCCGCAGGAGCTGATCTTCGACCTGCTCGGCGAGACGATCTTCCCCGACGACGCGCTCGGCCGCGCGACGCTCGGCCGGGCCGAGGTGGTGCGCTCGGCGAGCCGGGAGGAGCTTGCCGGCTTCCACCGCGAGCGCTACTTCGCCCCCAACATCGTGGTCGCCGCGGCCGGCAGCGTCGAGCACGAGCGCGTGCTCGAGTGGGCCGCGGCCGCTCTGGCCGTTCCGTCGAGCGGCCTCGACGCCGCACTGCTCGCGCCGCCACCGCCGCCGCAGGCCGCGGGCAGCGCCAGGTTCCGTGTGCGCGACACCGAGCAGTACCACTTCACGGTCGGCGCGACCGCGCTCGCCCGCGACGATGAGCGGCGCTTCGCGCTGCGCGTCCTCGACAGCATCCTCGGCGGCACGTCCTCCTCGCGGCTCTTCCAGGCCGTGCGCGAGCAGCGCGGGCTCGCCTACGCCGTCTTCAGCTTTCAGAGCCTCTACCGCGACGCCGGCCAGATCGGCCTCTATGTCGGTACGCGGCCGGAGAACCTCGCGGAGGTCTGCGAGGTGCTGGCCGCCGAGCTGGCCCGCATCCGCGAGCAGCCGGTCGAGGCGGTCGAGCTGGAGCGCGCCAAGGACAACGTGAAGGGACGGATCGTGCTCGCGCTCGAATCGACCGGAGCGCGAATGGACCGGCTCGGATCAGCCGTGCTCGCCGGACTGCCGATCCTGGAGCTCGACGAGACGATCGAGCGCATCGAGGCCGTCGACGCCGAGACGGTCGGCGCACTGGCGGCCGAGCTGCTCGCACCCGAGCGGCTGTGCGCCGCCGCGATCGGCCCCGACGAGGACGTCTTCCGAAGCGCGATCGCGCCACTGACGCCGGCGCTGGCGCAGACGCCGTGATCGGTGTCGGCGTCGCCGGTGCCGCGGGCCGGATGGGGATCGCGGCCTGCGCCGCAATCTCCTCCGCCACGGACATGGAGCTGCGCGGCCGTGCGGACCCGGCGCTCGGGGTGGAGCTGTCGGAGATCCTCGGCGACTGCGACGTGGTCGTCGACTTCACGCGTCCCGACGCCGCGCTCGCCAACGCGCTGGCGTGCCTGGCTGCCGGCGTGCACGTCGTGATCGGCACCACCGGGTTCGACGTGGGGGCACTCGAGGGAGTCGGCGGCGCGAACGCGTTCTACGCCCCGAATTTCGCGATCGGGGCGGTTTTGATGATGCGCTTTGCGGCGGAGGCGTCCGCGCACATGGCGGCCGCCGAGATCATCGAGTTCCATCACGACGCCAAGCTCGACGCGCCGAGCGGCACCGCCGCCCGCACCGCCGAGCTGATGGCCGCCGCGAGCGGCCGTCCGGCGCCGCCGATCCACTCGGTTCGGCTGCCGGGCCTGCTCGCCCACCAGGAGGTGATCCTCGGCGATCTCGGCCAGACGCTGACGATCCGCCACGACTCGATCGCCCGCGAGTCGTTCATGCCCGGGGTGCTGCTCGCCGTGCGGCGGGTCGCGACGCTTGCGCGTTCACCGGTCGTGGGGCTCGAAGCGCTCCTGTTCGAGGACTGACGCGCGGCGCGCCCGCTCGTTGCGAAGCCGCCTGGGATACTGAGCTTCCATGGCTGACCTCGGCACCGTGCTCACCGCAATCGTGACGCCGTTCGACGACGCGCTGGCGGTCGACGAGGACGCCTTCGTCGCCCTGATGCACCACCTCGCCGCCAACGGGTCGGACGGTTTCGTCGTCTGCGGCACGACCGGGGAGGCATCGACGCTGAGCGACGACGAGCACCTCGGCCTGGTGGAGCTGGCGGTGCGCGAACGGCCGCCGGGCGTCACGATCATCGCCGGCACCGGCTCCAACGACACGGCTCACGCCGTCGAGCTGACGGCGCGTGCGAGCGAGCTCGGGGTCGACGGTGTGCTGTCGGTCACGCCGTACTACAACCGGCCCAACCAGCGCGGCATCATCGCCCACTACGAGGCGGTCGCAGCCGCCAGCGCGGTGCCGGTCGTGCTCTACAACATCCCCCAGCGCACCGGCACCGACATGCCGAACGACCTGCTGGCGCGGCTCGCGCAGATCGAACGCATCGACTTCGTCAAGCAGAGCAACGAGGCGAACTTCGCGCCCGTCGACGGTCTGCGCGTCTACGCCGGCAACGACGATCTGTTCGCGCGCGCGCTCGACATCGGCGAGGCCGGCGGGATCCTCGTCTCCAGCCACATCGTCGGACCGCAGATGCGCCGGATGGTGGACGAGCCGGAGCACCGCGCCGAGATCGACGCCTCGCTGCAGGACGTCTATCGGACGCTCTTCATCACCGCCAGCCCGACCGCCACGAAGGCTGCGCTCGAGCTGCTGGGTCACCGTGTCGGCGGGTTGCGCCTGCCGATGGTCGTCGCCGACGACGCCGAGCGCGAGGCCGTGCGCGCGATGCTGATCCGCAACGGCCTGCTGGGGCATGTGACGGCGTGAGCGTCCTGCGCGTGCTGCCGCTCGGCGGCCTGGGGGAGATCGGCAAGAACATGACGGTCTTCGAGTACGAGGGCCGCATCGTCGTCGTCGACGTCGGGCTGCGCTTCCCGACGCCCGAGATGGTCGGCATCGACCTCGTCCTGCCGGACTTCTCCTACCTGCGCGGGCGGGTCTCCGACATCGAGGCGATCGTCGTCACCCACGGACACGAGGACCATCTCGGCGCGCTGCCGTGGGTGCTGCGCGAGCTGGGCGCGGCCGACGCGCCGCCGGTGTACGGGCGCCCGCTGACGATGGCGATGGCGCGCTCGAAGCTCGAGGAGCACAAGCTGCGCGAGGTCCGCCTGACCGACCTGGAGGACGGCGAGCCGCTCCAGCTCGGCCCGTTCTCGATCGAGCTGATCCACATGACCCACTCGATCCCCGACGCCAGCGCGGTCGCGCTGAGCACCGAGATCGGCACCGTGCTCGTGACCGGCGACTACAAGTTCGACCAGACGCCCGTCGACGGGCAGGCCGCCGACATGGCAAGGCTGGCGCAGCTCGGCGCCGAGGGCATCCTGCTGCTGTGTGGAGACTCGACCAACGCCGACCGCGCGGGATTCTCGCCGTCGGAGTCGGTCGTCGGACCGCACCTGGAGGAGGTCATCGCCCGCGCGCCGGGACGCGTGATCGTGACCAGCTTCGCGTCCAACATCCACCGCGTCCAGCAGGTGGTCGACGCCGCCGCGGCGCTCGACCGGAAGGTCGCCCTGGTCGGGCGCTCGATGCGCAAGAACGTCGCGATCGGCGGCAACCTCGGTCACATCGACATCCCCGACGGGCTGCTCGTCACACCGCGCGAGATCGAGGACTTCCCCGACGATCGGATGGTGATCATCTCGACCGGCTCCCAGGGCGAGCCGCTGTCGGCGCTGCGCCGCATGGCCTACCGCGACCACCCCCAGGTGAAGCTGCACGACGGCGACACGGTCGTGTTCTCGGCCACGCCCGTGCCCGGCAACGAACGCGCCGTCAACGAGACGATCGACCGGCTCTACCACATCGGCTGCGAGGTGATCACCACAGCCGACGCCCAGGTCCACGCCTCCGGTCACGGCTACGCCGAGGAGCTGAAGCTGATGCTGAACCTGACCAAGCCGCGCTACGTGATGCCGTTCCACGGCGACTACAAGCGCCTGCGGCTGCACGGCCAGCTCGCCGAGGCCGTCGGGGTCGACCACGACGCGATCTTCCTCGCCGAGAACGGCGACGTGCTCGAGCTCGACGGTCGCGGCGCGCGCTTCGGCAAACCCGAGCACGCCGGCATGATCTTCGTCGACGGCGTCGACATCGGCGACGTGGCCGACGCCGCGCTGCGCGACCGCCGCATGCTCTCCGCCGACGGGATCTTCATCGTCGTCGCGACGATCTCCGAAAACGACGGCGGCTCCGTCGCCGAGCCCGAGGTCATCTTCCGCGGCGTCGCCTTCCTCGACGAGGCCGGCCAGCTCGTCGACGAGATCAAGGACACGGTCGAGGACTCGCTCGACCGCGCCGCCGGCGAGGGCATCCGCGACATCGAGCACCTCCAGCAGATGCTGCACGACCACCTCGCCGCGCTCGTGTACGAGCGGTTGAAGCGGCG
>Ga0265318_10001860_pt1 | contig 11896 bp, 12 predicted proteins | sample 4821metaG_FD_192431 | JGI IMG/M metagenome (GOLD analysis project Ga0265318, IMG submission 192431) | Rhizosphere microbial communities from Carex aquatilis grown in University of Washington, Seatle, WA, United States - 4-8-21 metaG | ecosystem: Host-associated > Plants > Roots > Rhizosphere >... | reverse complement strand
GCTCCGGCCTGCTCGCCCGCGAAGACTACGGGTTCCAGACCGATGTGCTCAACGGCATCGCCTACGACGCGGCCGGCGACCGTCTCTTCCTCACCGGCAAGAACTGGCCCAAGCTCTTCGAGGTGAAGTTGCGGCCCAGTGCCCCAAGCCAGGATCGGCGCTAGCACTGCTCCGCCAGGAGAATCCATCCTGCTTGGGAAATTCCTGGGTGTGGGCCGGGTGCCCCCACCCGGCGGGTTTAAGTTTTCGCAGGCCATGCCTCGCGGGGCGAGGTCACGCCGCCCGCACCGACTCGACGGAGTAGTGTTATTGTGGGGTCCTAGAAATAACCTGCATGTGTAGGCCAGGCTTTGCGATTCCTTTTCATAAATCCCTTCCGTAACATTGAAGCAAATGAACGACCAGGCGCTCCTCGATATCATCGTAGCCGAGCATTCGCTTAAAAAACTGTATAGCCATTTTGCTACTGAGGAGGAGGCATTGCGGTTTTATGGAGATTGTATCTGTCGTGCGTATGATCAGTGACGCGAATTCAATAACTCCTCTTGACGATTCTTATCGAGGTTGCGGGCTGGCAAGTCTTCCGGCGAGTCGCCCCGCGATAGACTCGGCTTCCCTTGTTATCGACATGGGATAACCGCTGAGTTCGAGCAGTTTGATCGCATAGCGTGATTGGACCGGTCCCGCATGAAGCCGGTAGTCGAAGCCATATACCCCGTTTACGATCTGGTCGCCGAAATGGTGCATATCGAAGTCGTCGGCCAACAGGCCGGACAATTCGATGTCGTGGGTCGTTGCCAAAACAATTTGATTCCTACTTAGGCTGCGGAGGACCGCGGTTGCGGCGGCAATTCGCTCAACGGTATTGGTGCCGCGGAATATCTCATCAATGAGATAAATCTTAAGCGAAGCACCTTCGCTCAAGTCAATGAATTCGCGGAGTTGCTTGATCTCCGCAAAAAAGTAGCTCACCCCTGCGCTCAACTGGTCCTCCCGCCTGATGGCCGACCGCACAATAGCGCGCGGCAGGAGCGCGCGATCGGCGAGACAGAAGGAGAAGGTCTGAGCGAGTATGAGGTTGATCCCTACGGTGCGGATGAAGGCCGTTTTCCCGGCCATATTTGGGCCAGAGATGAGGGCAGAGCGCCCTTCGAGAGAGAGCGAGTTTCCTACCGGGGTCGCAATCAGGGGATGATATAGCCCCTCCACCTCCAGTCGGCGTGCGTCAACCATCGTGGGAACGACATGATGGGCCAAGCCCTCGACATAGGAGGCGATCGACTGGGCTGCGTCAATTGAGCCTATCTCCTCAAGCGTGCCGGCAAGGATCACCTGATTCCCGCGGATTGAACCAAGGGATCGGAGGTAGACCACGATATCGAACAGGAACAACATGTTCAGGTATTCTACGACGGCGCGGGAGATATCATCCAGCGAGGATCGGTCGAAGAGAAACCACCTGAGGCGTTTGCTGAGTCGGTCTAGTCTTACCGAATTCCCTCTTATGGACGCAAGCTGCGGCAGACCGTGCGGATCGTCGATCTTTGCAAGATCGGCCGCGGTGCGGAGAAGGGTGCTGATCTGACCGAAACCGTGAAAATGAGGAATTATCTTTTGGCCGTAGAGCAGGGATATGGCGGCATTGATCAGGGAAAGAGCCAGCGCCACGAGAAAGAGCGGATGGTAAAATACCGCGGTAACCAAACAAAGCGGACACAAGGCGCCCAGTAGATGGAACCTCCATGCAAATCTTGGGGGTTCGGGCAGCGGACTGAGAAGCAAAGGCGCAAGATAAGCGGCGCCTGGCCTGGATAATTTCCTGAAGGATGAATTTACTTTGGCGCGAAATATCGCGTCGCTGCGGAAAATCGCTGTCTGCCTGCTGCGCTCCGCCAGAATCTTGTCGTCGCTTACGTAGGTGCGCAACCTGCTATAGAGAACCTGCTGCCCGGGGATTCCAATGGCACGGTCGAGTTTTACGTAGAGATCGTCCAGGCCCAGATCGGACCAAGTTTGATCATCCACGCACTCCCGGGTTTGTTTAGTTGCGCTTAACTTATGAAAGAGACTGATAACCACCATGTCTCGTTCTCGCGGGATTTCGTTAGCCCATCCGCTCGGATCGTCGACCCCATCGTCCTGTTGCTTACTCATCGGTATTATGGCGCACGGTGATTGTGAGGGGAATAAAGGCTTCTCAGTTACTCAATTGTTTAAGGCGAGGAGGAGGGAGGGCGACAGATTTGTGACCGTATGGCGCTTCGATCTCGAGCGCAGAATGGAAGAGCTGGAAATGAGTGTCTCCATTGTAACTCGATGAACCAGCTCGCCCAGAATTCACGTCAGCGTCGCATCGAACCCTTGTCAGCGACCCGCTCGTAATCTTCAGCATTCCACTCTGTCTATGAGGCACCGGACCGGGCGCTTGCTTCGAGTCCGCTATTCGGTGGCCAATTTCAGCCGCCAGCGTTTCCAAGCCGGGATGCCCTGGCGCGTGACCGGGTGGCCTTCGCGCATCTCGGGCGGGAGTACATCGGCGTATCTCCAACCCGACTTGTGCAGGCCAATGTAGAGCCAGTGGCGCAGGTAGGTGTAGCAATATTCGCGTTCGTGCGGGCCGTTCATCCGGGCGCGGAACCGACGGTCGAGCCGGTAGAGCGCGTGGGCGCGACGGCTCAACCAGTCGGCCCAGCGGCGGTGCGGGAAACGGCGGAGATCGAGCGCGAGCATCAGTTCGCGGACGACGCACGCGGCGACGATTTCAGGGACGAGGACGTGATCATCCGACCACGGCGACTGCGGGCGGGCGAAGAAATGCCTGGCGGCCCAGCCAAAGGCGTGACGAGACCTGGGCCAGGTGCGCGGGTCGGTGGGGATGCGGGGGACGGCCGGATCAGTCCGCTTCGACCGAGGGAGCGGGAGTTCCCGCGCCTTCAACGAGGGCGATTTCTTCAGACGTGAGCGCATAGAGCTGATAGACAAGTTGGTCGATGTCCCGGTCGGTCTTGGCAAGGGCATTTTCTAGTGCGGCGCGTTCGGCGTCGTTCTTCGCCGCGCGCTAGGCGGGTGTCGGTGCGAGCAGAAGGAAGACCTATGTGTGACCTCTTGAGAATCCCCCGAAGGGTGCGAATGGTGACAGGAAGATCGAGGCCGGGGCCGGACGGGGCATCGTTCCAAAAATCCGACCGTTACAGATCGCCCGGCCGGCGGGTCCGCGAAGGACAGTACGGCGGCGCCGCCCTGGATTTCAGAGGGAAAGCGGGCCCGAAGCGGCCAAGCCGGATTCGCTCTCCAAATATGGTTCAGCTGGATCGCCGCGGGCTTGGGTCTTGCCGAACCCGACGTTTCGGTGAGATTCCCGGTCCCACCTGCCTGTCCATGCGCGCCTTCACCGCCCAATTGATCTCCGATGTCCGCGGCCTGCCCGCCGCGGTGCATGTGATGATCGGCGGCCAGTTCATCAACCGCTTCGGCGCGTTTGTCATGCCGTTTCTCGCCCTGTATCTGACGGGCCAGGGCATCGCCCTCGGCCGCGTGGCGCTGGTCCTCGGGGCGGTCAGCGTGGGCGGATTGTTCGGCCCGATCGCCAGCGGCTACCTCGCGGACGCCCTCGGGCGGCGCAACACCATCGTCATCGCCCTGGTGACGGCGGCGCTGACCACGGTGGCCCTCTATTACTGCCATACCGTGCGGCAGTTCATGGCCGTCGGGTTTTTTCACGGCTTCTGTTCCTTTCTCTACGCACCGGCGGCCAATGCGCTGCTGACCGACCTCGTGACCGCGGAACAGCGGGTCCTGACCTTCGCCCTGATGCGCCTGGCCATCAACGCGGGGTTTGCGGCGGGGCCGGCCATGGCGGGGTTGCTGTTCAGCCGCAGCCCCGCCCTGATCTTCTATGGCGACGCCTTCACCACGCTGGCCTTCGCGGTGCTGGCCTTCGGATGGCTGCCGCACGGGCTGCGCACCGTGACCGGCCGGGTGACATCGCCCGGGGTCGTCTGGCAAAGCTGGCGCGAGGCGCTGGCGGACATGGCCCGCAACCGCCCGTTCATCTTCCTGGTGGTCTGCTCGCTGCTGATGGAGATCGCGTTTGTGCAGACCTTCAACGTACTGGCCCTGACCACGGTCAACCGGGGACTGACCCCGGCGCAATACGGCGTGGTCATGGGGATGAACGGAGCGCTGATCATGCTGATCGAGCTGCCGCTGAACCAGTGGGCGCGGCGCTTCGACCTGCGGTGGGTGCTCGTGGTGGGCTACGCCCTGGTCGGGCTGGGCTGCGCCTCATTCGGGATCATGCGCACGCAGGCCGGATTTTTTGCGGCCATGGGATTGTTCACCCTGGGGGAAATGCTGTCGCTGCCGATCAGCATGAGCTACGCGAGCCACCTGTCGCCGGAGAAATTCCGCGGCCGCTACTTCGGCACCCGGGGCATGGTCTGGGCGCTGGCCGGCCTGGCCGGCAGCCTCGGGGTCTGGTGCTACGGCCGGCTGGGCGACAACTGGTGGTATGTCGCCGGCGGCATCGGCCTCCTCGGCGCGCTGCTGATGCTCATCAGCACCCTGCAGGAGGACCGGCGGCCGGCGGGGGTCTGACGGGAAAAACCAATCCCGGCGGCTGCCCGCGATCCGGCCTCAATGCAGGTAAGCCACAAGACATTCATCCAAGGCGACAATCCGTTCATGCGAGAGCTGCCCGAGCGAGCCGCGCAATCGGCCCTTCCCCACCTGACGGATGCCGGGGATCACCGCGTAGCTGTCCTTGCCGCCGAAGGTCCCAACCGCCAAACGCAGCGGCCAGATTTCCGGCGCGATGCCAGACGTGGGCACCACGACCACGGTGTTGAGTAACTCGTTGTGCGCCGTGCCGGAGACCACGATGCCCGGCCGCACCTTGCCCATTTCTGGTGGAATCGTGTCGCTCAAATCCACCCAGACTACCGTGCCGCGTTTCATGGCAAAAGCCCCAGCAGGTTGACCGCTAATTTTCGCTCATCGGCGCTGATGCAGAAGGCAGCCGGATTCCGGTCGGACCATTTTTGTTCACCGATCAGGTGGACCGGATGGTGCCTCTGCTTTGTTCCTTCGCGGGGATTAGCGTTCACGAACGCGGAATAGCGGTTCACATCGGCGTTTCGCAGACTCAGGGCTTCTTGCCCTCAACATCATCCACGAGCGGAGCCGACTCCCAAACCTCCATCGCGGCCCGCTCCTCGGGATTCTCCTGCAGAAACTGCCGATAAGCAGTCGCGGCCTCCCGATGCGCCCGTGCCCGGTGCTCCCGCTCGATCAATTCCCGTACATAACCGGAGATACTCTCGTCCTTCGGCTTTAAAGTCGTGACCTTTTTGACCAAGTCGGCCGCTAGCTTTATGGTAGTCGCTGGCATACCATATGAGTATTCTCCTGGTATGTCCTGTCAATCGCGGCCTTGAACCAATCTTCCGTCGATCCCAGACTTCCGCCGCCAGACCCGGCCGGGGGCGCCTGAAAGCCGGTGGGGTAATCGCTTGCACAGGGCAACGGCACCGTCAGCTTGGCGGCCGTGAAGTACCAGAACCGCATCCTGGGGATGCTCTCACTGCTCGCGATCATCACGTATCTGGACCGCGTGTGCATTTCGGTCGCGGGTCCGCGCATGCAGGATGAGCTGCACATCAGTCCCGAGGCGTGGGGCTGGGTGACCGGGATATTTGCACTGTCCTACGGGCTCTTTGAGATTCCCAGTGGCGCGCTGGGCGACCGGATCGGCCCCCGCAAGGTGCTCACCCGGATCGTAATCTGGTGGTCGGCCTTCACGGCGCTGACGGGAACCGTGTCCAACTACTTTCTCCTGTTGGTGACCCGGTTTTTCTTCGGCATGGGCGAGGCCGGGGCATACCCGAACGCCGCCACCGTCATCGCGCGCTGGTTCCCCGCGAAACGCCGGGCCCGTGCCTGGGGCATCGTGTGGATGACCAGCCAGCTTGGCGGTGCAATTTCGCCGCTGCTGGTGGTGCCGATCCAGGCGCACTACGGCTGGCGGGCTTCGTTTTACGTCTTCAGCGTGCTGGGATTGATCTGGGCCTTCGTCTGGTATGCGAAGTTTCGGGATTTACCGGCGGAGATGCCCGGCATAGGGGAAGCCGAGCGCACGGAGCTGGCGACCGCGGGACCTCGTCCCGGCCATGCGATGCCGTGGATGCTCGCCTTGCGCAGCGGCAATCTCTGGCTGCTCATGGGCATCTGCGCCTGTTATGTCTACGCCATTTATTTCTACTCGTCGTGGTTCCACACTTATTTGGTGAAGGGCCGGGGTTATCACGAGAGTGATCTTTGGCTGTCGGCGCTGCCCTACCTCGTGGGGGCCGGCGCCAACTGCCTCGGAGGATTCGCCAGCGACTGGCTGGTCGGCCGGCTGGGCCTGAAGACCGGGCGCCGGCTCGTCGGTTTGGTCGGTCTCGGGTCCGCCGCCCTGTTCATGGTGGCCACGATCCTGACCACCAGTGGCGCGTGGGCCCTGGCGTTCCTCTCGCTCGCTTATGGCGGGATGACGCTGCAACAGCCGAACATGTCTGCGGTCGCCCTCGATATCGGCAGCAGTTACGCGGGGGCCGTGTTGGGATTCGCGAATACCGCCGCCCAAGCCGGCGCCTTCGCCTCGTCGGTGATGTTCGGCTATCTGGTGCAGCGCTACGGCAGCTACAATGCGCCGTTGATCCCCATGGTGGTGATGCTTTTTACCGGCGTGCTGTTGTGGTCACGGGTCGACGCCACCCGCGGGATGTTTCCCCCGGCCGAGGTCCCGGTAGAATCGACCGGACCGGGCACCTACACCACCCGCGCCCACAGCACCTTGAGGTAGCGGCTTTCGGGGCAGTTCGAGTATACCGGGTGGTCGATGCCTGCGCCGGTGCGGTCGAAGAACTGCAGCCGGCGGTTCATTTGATGCGCGTCGCCACCCGGTCGAGCACTTCGCGGATGAGGGCCTGGTAGGGCATCCGGTGCTTCTTCGCCACACGGCGGAACTTCGACAAACTGCCGGCGCTAAGGTTGATGGTCACCTTTTCCCGCTCAAGGGCCCGGGCAAACTCGGCCGGTGAAGGCAGGATGTCCTCGGACACGACGAAGAGCTTGTCGGGCATTTCGCCGTGATCATCGGTGTAGTTAATTTTTTTCTTCATAGATTTTATCTCCCTTTCTCCAGTAGCCGGCGCCGACCACGCGAATCACGCCGCCCCTGAGCACAAAGCGGACCTTCAGGATGCCATGACCGTCGTGCCCGATGCACCAGTACCGTCCCTCAGCCTGACTGTGCTTGCGGTCAGCCAGCAGAACGGGACCAGGATCAGCGAACACCTGGGGCACCGTCTCAAAGCCGACCCCGTGCTTGCGCCGGTTGATCTGTTCCTTGGCCTTGTCCCACGTGAACTGCACATGGTGGAGCCATACGCTTGCAGTCAAGCCACCCTACACCACCCGCGCCCAGAGCACCTTGAGGTAGCGGCTCTCGGGGCAGTTGGAATACACGGGGTGGTCGATGCCGGCGCCCGTGCGGTCGAAGAACTGCAGCCGGCGGCCGAGCCGGTGCGCACCCTTGATCACGCATTCCTCGAAGGTCTCGAGCGACACGAGGCCCGAGCAGGAGCAGGTGACGAACAGCCCGCCGGGCTTCACGAGGCTGGCGGCGATCTGGTTCAGGTCGGAATATTTCCGCATGCCCTCCGAGGCGCCGGCGGGCTCGCGGGTCATGACGAACTTCGGCGGGTCGCAGAGCACGGCGTCGAACTGCTCGCCGTTCTTCTGCATCTGCCGCGCATAGGCGAAGGCGTCGGCGTGCACCCACTTCAGCTTGCTGGGCGGGACCTGGTTCAGGTTGGCGTTGCGCCGGCCCTGCCGGATGACGTCCTCGTCGAGGTCCACCGCCGTCACCTCGCTGGCGCCGCCGAGCACCGCGTTGATCGAGAAACCGCCGGTGTAGCTGCACAGGTCGAGCACGCGCGCGCCCTTGACGAGGGTGCCGAAGCGTTTGCGGTTGTCGCGCTGGTCGCAGAAGAATCCGGTCTTGTGTCCCTCGGCGAAATCCACCTCGTACTTCACCCCGCCTTCCCTGATGCGCACCTTGTCGGGCGCCGAGGCGGTGAGGTCCTTCAGCTGCGACGGCTTGATGCCCTCGAGGCTGCCGAGGTCGTGGTCGACATGCGCGCGGACATGCCTCGTGCCGAGCAGGGCGTGGAGCAGGGGCAGGAAAACCGGCAGGCGCTGGAACATGCCGAGGCTGTAGACATCGCAATAGAGCACGTCGGCGTAACGATCGATCGTCAGCCCGCTGAGGCCGTCGCCGTCGGAGTTGATGACGCGCCAGGCGTCGGTCGTCGCGTCGAGCTGGAACATGTCCTTGCGCAACGTCACGGCGCGGCGGATGGCCGTTGCGAAATACTCCTCGCCGATGGGCTCGCCTGAGTGGACGATGACACGCAGCGGCATCTTGGCCCGCGGGTTGAAGAGGCCGGTGCCGACACGGTGGCCGAACTTGTCGTAGACCGCCACGAGGTCGCCCGGGCGGGCGTCGCGCGAGACATCGCCGAGCATGCGCGGGAAGATGGCCGGTTGAAACGAGACGAACTTCAGCTGCGCCCACGGCTTCGACCACTGCTCCGGCGGCAGGGGTTCGCCCAGCTCGGCGCGGCCGGGATTGATCGGGGCTTTCTCTTCGGGGTCTTCCATTCGCGCCCAAACCAAGCGGCTATGCCGCGGAGCGCAAAGGAAAAGGCCGGCCGGTCCGGCGGCGGTTTTTGCTCTTTTCCGGCCGCCGGTTTGCCGCAATGTAACGGCCCGTGTCCGGCCCGGCCCCCCAACTGCTCCTTCGCCCCGCGCTCCGGGTGTTCCTGCTGGTGTGCGCCGCGGGCCTGGCCTGGGCCGTCTGCACCGGGGAGGTCTGGGAGGATTTCTACATCACCTTCCGGATCTCGAAGAACCTCACGGCCGGACACGGGCTGACCTACACCCCCGGCGAGCGCGTGCACGCCTTCACCTCGCCGCTCGGCGTGCTGCTGCCGGCGGCCGCCAATCTCATCGGCGGCGGCCGCTCGGATGCCGCCGCGCTGTGGATCTTCCGGCTGATGGGGCTGGCGGCGCTCGGCGGTGCGGGCGTCCTGCTCTGGCGGATGATGCGGGCCCTGTTCCCGGAGGCCGGGCTGGCCGGCCTGCTGGTGGCGGCGGTCGCGCTCGAGAGCAAGACGCTCGGTTTCACGGTCAACGGCATGGAGACCGGGTTGCTCCTGCTGTTCCTGGCCTGGGCGTTCTGGGCGTTGTTCACCCGGCCCCGCCGGTCCGGCTGGCATCTCGGTCTGGCGTGGGGCGGCATGATGTGGTCGCGGCCGGATGCGTGCGTCCCCATCGCCGCGATGGCCGCGGGGGTGATGCTCCTCGCACCCGCGGCCGGCGGCTATCTCGCCTCGCGGCGGGCGTGGCTGCGGGAAATCGCGCTCGCCGCCGCGGTTGGGGCCGTGGTCTACCTGCCGTGGTTCGTCTGGGCGTGGTCCTATTATGGCTCGCCGGTGCCGCACACGATCACGGCGAAGGGACTGTTCACGGACGCCTCGGCCGGACATCTGGCGGGCGAATTGCTGCGTTTTCCATTTGCGGTTCTCGGGGGAAATTCATCCGTGGGGCTGACCTTCCTGCCCTATTACGCGGGGCGGACGGCGTGGGCGGGGTGGCTGCCGCAGCTGTCCTTTGCCGTCGCCGTGATTCCCCTCGGGTTGTTCCTGCTGCCGTTCGTCCGCTGGGAGGCCCGGGTGGCTTCCTTCGTGTATGCGGCCGGTCATTTTTACCTGACCGCGCTGGCTCATCCGATGCCCTGGTATCTGCCGCCGGTCATGCTGCCAGGAGTGGTGGCGCTCTTCCTTGTCCTGGGGCAGCTCAAGGCGGAATTGGCCCGCTCCGCCGGTCGGGAATCGTCCCCGCAGGCGGTGCGGCGGTTGCAACGCGCCCTGACCGCCTTGGCCGCGGCGTTCGTGCTGGTCCTGGCCGGCCTGACCGTGGTGATGGCGCGGCAGGCCTGCCTGCAGATGCGGCTGATCGAGCGGCCCGTGCGCCAGGCCGCCGGGCTGTGGCTGCGCGACCACGCGCGCGATGCGCACGCTACCGTGTTTCTCGAGCCCCTCGGTTATATTGGCTATTACTCGGGATTGAAGATGTTCGATTATCCGGGCCTGGCGTCGCCGGAGGTCGTGGCCGTGCGCCGGCGCAACCCGGCCCGAACGTTTCCCGGCAACTGGCTGGAGATCATCCATGCGCTCCGGCCGGACTGGCTGGTGCTGCGGCCGGCCGAGGCGGACGGGCTGGCACGGCAGGACCGGCGGCTGTTGCGCGACGACTATGAGCTGGTGAAAACCTTTGACGCCACGGCCGAGGTCGCGGGCGCGCGGTGGCTGCCCGCCCCGGCCCTGCTGGAGTTCGACATGGTTTTCCGGATTTACCGGCGCCGGGAGGTGGCGCGGCCCGTTGAGGCGGCCGGGACCGCCAGCAGGAAATTTCGCGTGATTCTTGAATCCAATTGAGCCGCGGGCGACACTCACTGTTGAACCCATCCCATCCATGACAACTCATCTCCTGCCCGCCACGATCGCCCAGACCGGCCTGTTCGGTTTCCATGGCCCGACCTTCCTCGCCATGGGCCATTCCTTCTTCGCGGATTTCAGCAACCTCCCGTGGGTTGCCATCATCGCCATCTGCGGCGGCTTTCTCGTCTCCATCCTTGTCCCGATCTGCGCCATGTTTTTCCAGCATCAGAAGAAGCGGCTCTGGCACGAGACGGCCCGGATCGCCCTGGAAAAGGGCCAGCCGCTGCCGCCGATGTCCGGGCTGGACGAGCAGGATGTCCGCGAGGTGGTGCGGGAGGGGCGCGGGAAGAACAATGACCTGCGCGCCGGCCTGATCCTGATCGGCGTCGGGGCCGGGCTGTACCTGTTCTTTGTCTCGCTCGGCGCCGAGGCCGTGCGCTTTGTCGGGGCCATCCCCGGTTTCATCGGCGTGGCCCTGCTCCTGCATGCCATGCTGGAACCCCTGCTCAACCGCAAAGACCGCCCGCCGACCGACCGACCGCCGCAGTCGTGAGCCCGTCCGACACCGAATTGATCGACCGCGCGCGCCGGGCCGACGACCGCGCCGCCTTTGGCGAGCTGGTGCTCCGCCATCAATCGGCGGTCCGCCGTTTCCTCCGCCATCTCGCCGGGGGTGACGCGGCCCTCGCGGACGACCTGGCCCAGGAGACTTTCATCCAGGCTCATCGCGGGCTCGCGAGGTATGAGGGCCGGTCGGCCTTCTCCACGTGGATCCTTGGGATCGCGCACAACCAGTGGCGCAACGCCCGGCGCCGGCCGCGGCCCGTGCCGCTCGAGCCCGGGCATCTCGCGGCGCTGGATCCCATCCCCTCCGCCGCGCGCGCCAGCGACCTGAAGCAGGACCTGGCCCAGGCCCTGCGCCAACTCGCCCCGGAGGAGCAGACCGCGCTGCACCTCACCTACCAGCAGGGCCTGTCCCACAGCGAGGTCGCCGCCGTGCTCGACTGGCCGCTCGGCACCGTCAAAACCCACCTGAACCGCAGCAAGGAAAAACTCCGCCATCTCCTCGCGTTATGGAACCCACAGACCTGAAGAACGATCCGCCCGCCGATGCGCAACTCGAAGCCTGGCTCCGTTCCGGCGCCGCCTCCGCCCCGCTCCCCGACGACGGCTTCACCCGCCGCGTGCTCGCCGCCCTGCCGCCACCTCGCGCCACCTCGCACCGGCTCATGTTCTGCCTCGCCGGTGCGTCGGTCGGGGCCGCCGTCGCCTTGCTCAACGGCCGGGACTGGCCCGGATTCGCGACCGGCTTCGCCAAGGGCGTCCAGTCTCTCGCGACCGCGTTCGGT
>Ga0265318_10001852_pt1 | contig 11944 bp, 12 predicted proteins | sample 4821metaG_FD_192431 | JGI IMG/M metagenome (GOLD analysis project Ga0265318, IMG submission 192431) | Rhizosphere microbial communities from Carex aquatilis grown in University of Washington, Seatle, WA, United States - 4-8-21 metaG | ecosystem: Host-associated > Plants > Roots > Rhizosphere >... | reverse complement strand
TTGGGCAACGAGCTCGTTTGGCGGGGACTGATGGTGTACGACGACCGAGAAACGGCCGGCAATGACTGATGAATCATTGCATCTGCTCGCTCGCGTTCTCTTGCGAGTCTGCTCTCTTCCGAATACGTATACGACTCTCATTCGGCTAGGCGCGCTATTTCCGCCGCACCGCGACCGAAACAGGCTGCTACGTGCTAGCGACCGTGTGAGAGGTCGCGGCACATGCCTGACGCGCGCGCTCGCCGTGGCCGCGCGGGCGCCTGCAGCAGACGTCGTGATTGGCATTCCGCCCCGCGAGGACGATCGCTTCGTTGCTCACGCCTGGCTGGAGTTGGGCGGCGAGCCAGTTGATCCGGCCGAAGTCACGGGCCCCGAGATCGCAAGGCTTCGCAAGCGAGCGAACAAACCACGCCGATGTTTTTGATGCGCCGCGTGGCGCTGTGATACCGTAGCCCGCTATGGAGGTGGTTCGCATGGCAGGCTTACGGGGTGCGGCGCTGGCGATCGCCGGCGGGATTATCGGCACGTTTGCGCTCAGCGCGACTTTGCTCGTTGGCTGCGGCGGCGACGACAATGGTCAGGAGGAAGATAGCGGCTCCGAAGCTACCAGTCCCGAGTCATCGCCGGATACGTCAACCGCGCCCGATACTGGCACCACCGAGACAGGTGCAGACGCGAAAGACGCTGGCGGCGATGCCGCCGACGCGGCGAGCGACGCGTCGGATGCTGGTCACGACTCCAACGCGACGCCCGAAGCCGGGCCGGACAGCGCCGACGCGGGCCACGACGCGGATGCGAACGTTGGAACGAGCGACAGCGGTGACTCGGGCCACGATACCGGCTCGCACAACGATGCCTCGGACGCGAGCGATGCCTCGGACGCGAGCGATGCCTCGGATGCGAGCGATGCCTCGGATGCGAGCGATGCCTCGGATGCGAGCGATGCCTCGGATGCGAGCGACGCCTCGGATGCGAGCGACGCCTCGGATGCGAGCGACGCCTCGGATGCCTCGAACATCCCGCCAGGCTTGCTCGCGTATCCTCATCAATACGCGACGGCAATCTGTACCGGATTTGCCCATTGCTGTGGAGCCTCGTTCGACATCGCAACGTGCGAGACAGACCAATACACGGTGGGTTACGACAGTACCCTCCCTGCAAGTCCGACCGCGTACAGCGCCGGTCACCTGACGTTTGATTCGACACAGGCCGCGCTATGCATCGCGGCTCTTCAGAATTGGCCGTGCGGTACGACTTTGACGAGCGCCCAGAATGAGGCTGTCCTCACGGCATGTCACAATGTCTTGGGCGGCACCATTGCGATCGGCGACACTGGATGCGTCTCGTCGTTCGAGTGTGTAAGCGGCGCCTACTGCAAAGCTGGGACGTGTACGGCGCTTGTGGGCAGCGGCGGGACGTGCACCCCAGGCGAGACCACCGACTACCAATGCAGCTTCGTCGGCACCGGGGAGCCTGCTCTCTACTGCAACCTTTACCCGGATAACGGCGTCGGCGCCGGCCGCTCAGGCACTTGCCGTGCCGCGCAGTCTAATGGCATCAGCTCGCTATGCTCCGACGGTGTAAACTATTATTCTGATTACGCTTGTGCCAATCAGCTGTGCGATATTGCTAATACCTTTACCTGTGTTGCTACAGCGCCGAATCCTGCCGATCCGACAAACGGCTCCGAGTGCTCGAACTACGTGCTCGCCGACGCGGGGACCGACTGACAAGCGAAGCCGAGCCGGGCGCGCTGTTAGGGCGTGCCCGGCTTCTACCGGCCCCTACGCTGAAGCCGGCGGCGGCCAAGCGTAGAAAAGAACCCCATGCAGCCGCTGCCCGGGTTTCTCCGCGACATCGAGAGCACCTCCTTTTGGCGCACCGTGGCCCCTTGGCTACATATCGAAGCCCAGGGGAACGACAACGCGGCGCGGCCGTCTCCCGTCGATGGCGCCGAAGTGAGCCGTGCCGAGCACTGGCCCGCGTCCGGCTATCTCCAGATCGACGCCCTCCTCGACCGCGCGAAGGTATACTCCCTCGCTCGGGCGGTTGCGGAGATTCGTTCACGCGCCATCCACCCTACTTTCCTTTACGTCTACGACGAAGCGTGGGGAGCAGCTGACGCGCTGCGCCCCCGCCTTTCATCCTTCCTGGGCGCCGACTTCGACATCCTCCCCGATGTCTGGGCCTGGCACATCGACCCGCGCACCGATGGCGGGGGATGGCCAATCCATCGCGGCGTCTACCAAGACGTCCGCGACGCGGCCGGAACCCCGGGCCTCGTCAACGTGTGGATCGCCGTCACCGACGCCACCGAGCGAAACGCGTGCATCCACGTCGTCCCCATTTCTCGGGATCCGCATTTTCCGGCCGATCTCACCAACCTCGGGGCGCTCGATGACTTCGGGCTGGCCTTGCCAATCCCCGCCGGCAGCGCTCTCGTGTGGAGCGCCAACGTCGCTCACTGGGGCGGAACTTGCGATCCAACGTTCGGTGAGCCGCGTGTCAGCATGTCCTTCACCCTTCGGGGGCGACGCGGGCTCGAGACGGGCACCCCGGGCCTCCGCCTTCCCCTTTCCTTTCGCGATCGGCTCGACGTCATCGCGGACCAGTTTGCCACCTACGGCGAACGGGAGCTCAGCGCCGAGCGCAACGAAATGCGCTGGGCTGTGATGGTGAGCGAGATGCGGATGGCCGCCCGCCTCGTCGCGGCATCAAAGGGCTAGGTCAAAACCCCATCTGCGCGTCAATCTCGGGACCGATCGTCGGGATCAACCCGTTGCCCCCGAACGACAGATTCGCGCGCAGCGCTCCGATGAGAGCGTACCTGGCGGTCGGCGCATAACGAACGCCGCCGCCGAAGTCGATGAACGCCGGTCCGTTCGTTCTCCACATGTCCACGTTCACGGTCGTGGGCATCGTCGCCGCGCAGGCGGTGGTCGACATCGTCGGGCACAGCGTCGCGGTGCCCGAGGCATGTCCGTCGAATGACGACACGCCGGCTCCGGCGAACGCGATCGGCGCGATTCCGTCGTTCGTCAGTCCGTCCTTTGCGAACACGCCGGTCACGCGCGCCTCGAGATAGACGGGCGCGCTGAACCCGTATCCGTCGGCGGCGGCCTGCGTTCCGGGATATTGGAGAAGCACGATGCCCGCGCGCGCGCCGATGAGAACGTTGGCGTTGAGCGCATAATCCAGCGAAGCGTAGAGGCGAACGTTGGCCAAAACGACGCCTCCGTTGGAGGTTCCGGCCGTCCCAGGCTGAAGCTCGTTATTCTGGACTTTCCCGGCCGCTGAGTGCGGCGGAAAGTCGGTCCCGAGTCCTGGCGCGTAGCAGAAGACATTCAGGCTGTTGGCCGGCAGCGCCGTGTTCGGATTCAGCCGGCACAGGTCGGTTCCCTGAGGCATTTGAACGAAATCGAAGTGCGCCCCCACTCCGACCCACCACCGCCGAAGTGGCTCTCGGGTCGCGAGCCTTGCTTCGTGTTTTTCCCGCGTGTCCTCCGCGCTGCTCCCGTTCGCTTCTTTCGTCGGCGGCTCTGCCTCCTTTGCGCCCTTCGTCGGCACGCCGGTCCCTTTGGATTTCGAGTGGCAAGATTTGGGCGGGTTCTTGTTGGGCAGGTGCGGTGGGGGACCGTAGATCTCCTCCCTTACCGGAACTTGATAGGGAGTCTTTGCTTCTCCATTGCCCCCGAGGGGATCCATATCTTTATTGTACGCTTGAATATAGTAACGCATCGTTCCCGCGACCATGTCGCTACAAGGGATCAGCCCTCCCCAGCCCTTGACCAGCCGCGTGAGATCGATATGGCTCCACTCGACGTCGTCGTGTTCTTTCGAGTGCTTGTACCTCACGATGACGTGATACGTGTCGGGCGGTCCCCCATCGATGAATACGGGCAGTGGCGTATCGACTTTTTGTTCGGGTACGGGCGTATGAACGAACTCCCCTTTCGAGGGCTGTGACAAGACGGGGGGTGGCGTGACGGGCAGAGGCGCTGGAGGGGGCGGCGCGACGGGGGCGGGAGCTGGGGGCGGAACCGCGGGTGCGAGCGGCAGCGGAGCGACCGCAGGCGCGGGAGGAGGAGCGGGTGGGGTCGGCGCCGCGGCAGGAGCGGTACCCCTCTTGACCTCTTCCCACACCGCGCGCAGATCGGGGGAGTCGTAACTGGGGTTCAGATCGATCGTGGGATGAAGCTTGAGCGCCTCTCCGAAGGCCTTTAGGGCGAATCCCTTGTCGCCCGCTCGAAACTCCATCGTTCCGATGTCGCGCAAGAGCGCGGCTTGGGTACCGGTCGAGCAGTTCGCGGGCGCGCATCCGCGCAAAGCTTTGTCGAGCCGAGCGGCGCCGGACGCGTAGTTCATGCCGAGATAGTCGGTTTCCGCCTGACTCATCGCCTCGACCGCGGCAACCTCTGCCCGGGAATTGGCCGCGAGCGCCGTTCGCGGGAGTGCAAGGCAGACGAAAGGGAAGCACCCGACCAGAAGGAGAACGAATCGCACGGGCCCATTCATACACCGAATAGGGCACCGCCCGCCTCGTGCATTGGATCTCATCCTGCTGTAGATTTCACGTGCACCGCGAACTGAACGCCACGCGCGCGGAGCTCCTCGTTCGACGCGGCGAAGCACGTGCGCGAAAGAGGAGAAAAGAGAGAGCGCGAGCGGAAACGAGTCGGCCCGCACGCCGATTGCACGTCCTACGCACCATGCATTCGCACTCGGTCCGTTGGTTCGCCGCGTTCTTTATCGTCGCTCCGAGCGTCGCTCGTGGTGCTTCGCTGGCGGTTCCCCCTGCGCTTCATCCGCTTGGTCCGGCGTACGCACCCGCCTCGCCGTTTGCAAGCACCGCCATGACTCAGCCCGGACAGCAGCCTTTCCTCGAGGGCTTTTCGGGCAATCAGGGCGTCGGGTCGTCGATGAATCAGCCGGGCGTTCCTGATTTCTACGACGGCTTCGGATTCAACCGGGGCGTCACGCCTCCGAACCAGGGAGCTCAGCCCGCGAGGCCCTACCCCAACTACGCGACCGCCCCGCAGCCGGGGAGCCCCGGCGTGGCAACCGACGGCGCGTACGGCTTCTACAACGGCTTCGGCGGCGGTCAGCTGGACGTCGGCTTCTACGCCGGCTTCACGACTCCACGTTGAGCTGCTCGCCGTCCGATTGAGGGGGCGGAGGCGGGGTCCGGGGCGGTTCGAGGACGAGGGGCAGCACTTGATCGATCCGCTTGATGAGGTGAATGACGAGCTCCGCTCGAATGTCCTTGGGAACGTCGTCGAGGTCGGGCTCGTTGCGCGCCGGAAGAAGCACGACTTTAATCCCCGCTCGGTGGGCGGCCAAAAGCTTCTCTTTGATTCCGCCGACCGGAAGAACGCTCCCGCGGAGCGTAATCTCGCCGGTCATCGCGACGTCCTTCCGTACGGGGCAGCGCAGTAGTAGCGACGCGACGGCGCTGAACATCGTGACCCCCGCGCTCGGACCATCCTTCGGTGTGCCGCCCTTGGGCACGTGCAGGTGGAGATCCGTGGCCTTCAGAAACTCTGGGTCGAGGCCGAGATCTTTGGCTCGGCTACGCACGAACGACACGGCCGTCGCGGCACTTTCGCTCATGACGCTCTTCAGGTTGCCCGTGACCATCACTTCGCCGCGTCCGGGCATTTGGGTGGCCTCGATGAACAAGATGTCTCCCCCGGTAGGCGTCCACGCGAGCCCGGTCGCGACTCCCGGCGAGCTCGTTCGTTCGGCGAGATCGGGGAGCTGCCGAGGCGGGCCCAAGATGGCCTCGACTGCCTCGGCGTCGGCGACCATTCGAAGGTCCGGCTGCCCGTCCGCGATCCGCATGACGACGTGCCTGCAAACGGCGCCGATCTCGCGTTCGAGCCCGCGAACGCCGGCCTCTCTCGTGTAGGCCTCGATGATCCGCGCCAGCGCTTCCCTGGTGAACTCGAGGCGCTCGTCGGTCAATCCGTGGGCGCTCAGTTGTTTGGGACAAAGAAACTCTTTGGCGATGTTCAGCTTTTCGGCGCGCGTATATCCCGGACAATCGATGACCTCCAAGCGGTCCATCAATGCCGGCGGGATCATTTCGGGGTTATTCGCCGTGCATAAAAAAGTCACCTGAGACAGATCGTAGGGAACGTCGAGGTAGTGGTCCTGGAAGGTAGAGTTCTGCTCCGGGTCGAGCACCTCGAGGAGCGCCGCGGCCGGATCGCCGAGAACGTCCATTCCCATCTTGTCGACTTCGTCGAGGACGAGGACGGGATTCTTCACCCCTGCGCGTTTCATTGCTTGAACGATGCGGCCGGGCAGCGCGCCGACGTACGTTCGGCGGTGGCCGCGGATCTCCGCCTCGTCGCGCACCCCGCCGAGGGCGATCCGGTGGTAGCGGCGTCCCATCGAGCGGGCGATCGATCGCCCGAGCGACGTCTTTCCCACACCGGGCGGGCCGATGAAACACAGAATGGGAGCCTTCTTGCTTCCGGCGAGCTTGCGGATCGCCACATACTCGATGATCCGCTTCTTGACCTTCTCGAGACCGAAGTGATCTTCGTCGAGGCACCGCCGCGTATCTTCGACGTCCAGCTTGTCGGGGGTCGACTTGGTCCAGGGAACGTCGCTCAGCCACTCCAGGTACGTGCGGGTGACGTTGTACTCCGCCGATTGAGATTGCATCGCGGCCAACCGCCCGAGTTGCTTGCGAGCGACCTTGTGCACTTCGTCGGGTAGCCCCGCGGCACGCAGCCGGTCGCGGAGCTCTTCGACTTCGTCCTCTTCCCCGCCCTCCCCGAGCTCCTCCTTGATGGTGCGCATTTGCTGTCGCAGGATTTGCTCGCGCTGCGACCTTCCTTCGTCGGCGATCATCGAGCTCACCTCCTTCTTGACGCGTAGGAGCTCGAGCTGACGATTGACGATGGCGAGCACGGCGCGGACGCGCGCTTTGGGAATGAACGTTTCGAGAATCTTCTGTTTGTCGGCGACGCTCGCTTGCTCCGGCGCGAAGTTCGAGGCGATGAGGTCGGCCAGCGCGCCGCTCTCGCGGACGTTGTCGAGAATCCCGGCAGTCTCCCGTGGCAGGTTCGGAAGAAGGGCGAGTACCTGACGGGTCCCTTCGCGCAAGCTCGCGCCGAGCGCGTCGAGTTCGACGTCGCGCTCGAGGTCTTCGGGAATGCGGCGGGCTCGGGCACGCATGTAGGGCTCGAGAGCGGCATGATGCGTGATCCGGAACCGCGCGAGCCCGTGCAAGACGACCGAATAGTTGTTCGGGCCGAGCCGCAGCACTTTGACCACACGAGCGACCGTACCAATCTCGTAGAGGTCTTCGAACCGCGGCTCGTCGACTTCGGCGTCTCGCTGGCTCACGATACCGACGACGGCACGCTCCTGACCGACCAGATCTTCGACCAACCGGACGCTGCGGGGACGGCCGACGTTGATCGGAACCACGCTGGCCGGAAAGACGACGCTGTTGCGAAGCGGTAGGATTGGAAATAGTTCGATGTCCGCCTGCGAACGCGAATCGCTCATCATCTATGCGTATAACCTGCACGGGGGCCCGGCTCCAGGTTTGCGCAGAAACTACATTGTCGGCTCTCGCGGCGGGCTTCGGGCGCGCCCGGCTGGACCGCTCCTTGCCGCCAAGATTCCGCGAAGGCCGTGCTAGAGCAAGGGCGATGCGCTGGCCGCCCATCCTCGCGTTCGCAGTCCTCCTCGGGACGTCGGCGGCGAGCGCATGCGGCGCGGGAGCGCTGTCGTCGGCCGATCCGCAATCGGCCCTCCGCGCCTACGCGCGCGCTCTCGAGGACGGACGGGCCGACGACGCGTATCGGTGTCTCTCGGACGAGGCTCGCCGAGGAATCTCGGTCGAAGCGTTCCGGCGCATGGTCAAGGACGACCCCGAAGGCGTCAAAGAGATCGGACGGAGCCTCGAGCGACCCACAGCGCCGCCGGTCGTTACGGCGACGGTGACGAGCCCGGGAGGTCAGGACCTTCGTCTGGTGCTGGAAGACGGATCTTGGCGGGTGGACGTGTCGAGCATCGAACTCTACGCGCAAGACACGCCGCGCCATGCGGTCCAGGGGTTCGTCCGAGCGGTGGAGCGCAAACGATTCGACGTCGTCATGCGCTACGTGCCCGATGCGCACCGGGAAGGGCTCGACGCGACCAAGCTCCAATCGGCGTGGGAAGGCCACGAAAAGGACGAGATTCAGCAGGTGGTCTCGGCGCTGAAGCAAGCGCTGCCCGCGGCGACGATAGAAGAGACGGGCGAGCGGGCAACGATGCCCTACGGGGCCGGCACGTTGCAGCTCGTGCGCGAGCACGGCCTCTGGAAGATCGAAAACTTCGATTGATCTCTCGTTGGACTGCCACTGCGAGAAGCCCCCCGGGCCCCCCCGGCCCCTCTCCGCAAGCGGCCGCAAGTGGAGAGGGGTGACTTCGGGTCTCGCGATACCAAGACCTGCTCGCGCTCTGCGCTTTGCGGCACCTGCGGAAGACCTCACCCCCGGCCCCTCTCCGCAAGCGGAGAGGGGTGTCTGCGGTCTCGCGATACGGGAGCCGCTGCCCTTCTCTGCAAGCAAACCGCGATGGAGAGGGGGAGTGTGGCGTGCGCCCGCTTCGGTGTTGGCGACGGCGCTATGGCCACGTCAACCGGTCTGCAGCATCGCCACAATGCGAGCCAGTGCGCTGTCGATGTCGTGCAGGACCTGTTCGTTTTCCAATCGCAGCACGCGCTCGCCGTGGTCCAGCAGGAATTGATCGCGTTTTGCATCCAGGTCCACCCGTCCGCGATGTGACGAGCCGTCCAGCTCGACGACAAGGCGAGCTCTCGGCAGTAGAAGTCCACGATGTAGCGACCGATGGCGTGTGTTGCCTCTGCTTCTTTGACGACGTGGGACTCGGACGGCGCCGCGATCGAGCTTCTCTCTATCGCTTGAAGCGGGTAGGAAACGGTAGCGCGGCCCGCGGAGCAAGAGGTCCGTTCAGCTCGCTTGCGCTGTCACAAGGGGAACGGTGTGTGACAGGGCCGCGGTCCTGATTGAGGCCGCGCGGGGTGCTCGATCGCCCACGACCACCCGGGTGGGCCGGCGCCGGACGGCGCGGCGCTGGCGGTCGCGTTCCCGTCCTCCAATCCATCCGTCGTGGACGGCCCGGGGGCGCACCAGACCTTCGGACCGCTCACGATCATCCACGGCCACTTCGCACGCTATGACCTCGGGACGCTCGAGCTCCTGTTCACGATCGGACTCGCGCTGGTGTTCGTCGGACTGTGGCGGCGGCGACACCTGACCGGAACGTACGTGGTGATCGTCAGCCTCGTGTATGCGCCAGCCCGGTTCGCCATGGACTTTCTCCGCGTCACAGACGCCCCGGACGCCGACCCGCGCTACCTCCGGCTCACCCCCGCGCAGTGGATGTGCATCGCGCTGTTCATGACGGGCCTCTTCCTCGTCCGGCACCTCGTTCGTTCGAAGCGGCATCGAGCCCGCCCTCGCGGTCCTGGCCACCCGACGGACTAGCGCGTCTTGTCGCCGAGCTCGAAGTGGCCCTTGAAGTCGACGCACCAGGTATCGAATCGCCATCTGGAGCCGACCACGGCGGCCGTCGCCCTCACCGGCCCCCTTCGAAGCCTCCAGACGGAGCAGATCAACGAGTGCTCCCCTCGCGAACGCTCAGCGCCTAATCCTCCAGTGCGTCGCCGTTTTCACCCAGCTCAGCCAAGGAGAACTACGGGAGGCACGGCTACGGTCGCCTTGTCGTCTCTCGCAACGAAGCCTCCGGAGGGGGGGAGAACGACTCCACCATACGCGGCGGATCCACGAGGCCCGTCAACGCGAGTGCATGCCTCCTGACTACCTACGCGTGCCAGTCGAAGACCTGCTCCGACGGTTGCACCGTCGGAGCCCGCGTGAGATCGAGCCCGAAGACATCGAGCAGGTACCGGCGGAAGTCGGCGTCGAGTGGATCCGTCGAGGAAGACGTACCCGCCAACATGCGAGCGGGGTCGATCACGTCGAACACGACGATCGCATGATCGCCATTGGGCGTACGCTGAAGAAAGCCTCGCTCCGCCGTGACACCGAGACGTCGCCGCGACGCCTCGAACTCGGTCCGACGATCCACGACGAAGCGACGGTGTGCCGCACGAAACGCTTCCGTCTTGCCGGCGAGGATGGGTATCGAGAAAGCGATTACGGGCATCAGGCCTCCATCGGGAGACAGAGACAGGCACGATCCCCAGAAGTTCCCTCACGAAATGGCCGTCGACTTGAGCCGCCGCGCCAAACTTGCGCCACCATGGGTAGAAGACGATGAGGAAGCCGTCGCAGACGAGGGCGGCTCCCTCGATGTCCTCACAACAGCATCCCTGTCTCGAGCGAGAGCCGCTCGGTCACGGGGCGGCCCAGAACGAACAGTGGTGTCTCGTGGCGAAATCCGCCTCGACCTGAGGCTGCGGCGGCACGATCGAGATCACGTGCGCGTCGTCGAACCGCGGCCAGCGCAAGAAAAAATCGACGGGTCACCGTTCGCCGCGAAGCTTGCCCAGGCCGCGCGCATCGTGGCCGCGGCCGACCGAAACGCATCACCGCGGGCGTCTCGGCCACCGCGCGATCGACCCTCTTCCGCGACTCAGTGGTTCGCCAGCTGACCCATTAGTCGAGCGAAGTCCATCTCCGCGTCACGGGTCTGGAAGCCGCGCTTCATCGCCGCGTGCATTCGGCTTTCGGTCTCGGGGTTACGCACGGACCCGCGCCACAGCATCAAGTGGACGGTGACAGGCAAGGCAGAGCCTGGGACACTCCCGCCCGGGACGCATGGCCGGCCGCGCTTGGATTGTCGACAGTCTCGGACAGCCCGCGTTCGACCGGCTCGCAGCGGTGCTGCCAGGTACTCAGCTGCAGTCCGTGCTGCTGGAGGTGATGCAGCGACGGGCAAAGGTCCGCACCCCGTCGGACGTCCTCACCCAGTACCGTCGCGACGGATTCTGCAAGCCCGCGCCTGTCGACCAACGAACCGCCGTCGCGATCGACGCGCACCTGCTTGCCGCGGCGGTTGGGTTCGAAGCGATCGAGCTTTCCCCCGTCGCGCCGCTCGGCGCTTGCTCGGCCGTCGCGCTAACCGACCAGAACCGCGTGCTGTCGGCGCTGCGATCGACCGAAATCGTGTCGGACCCAACCAACGTCCTCGCTCTCGAGTGCGCGCAGCGGCTTCGCGCAGGCCCGGACTCGCCCGTGCATTTCGCCACCTCCCAGCGTGTCATTCGAGCGCAGCCAGTCCCGAACGTCCCGGGGTATGCGCCGCATTTTCGGATCTTCGTGCTCGCGAGCGGGGGTTGCGAAGCCAAGGATCACGCGTTCACGATCGACACGCTCACGCGGCACGTTCGCACGATGCTCGGCGCCCTCGATCGTCTCGAGCGACATGGCTACGGGTTCGGGGCCCGCCAGGTGGACATCCTGGCCACGCCGGAGCGCGCGAAACTCGGAGATCGAATCGCGGAAGGGCTAGGCGCGATCGCGTGGCGAGGCCCGCTCGCTCACCCGTATTATTCGGGTGGGCTCCGCTATATGCTTTGGGTCACCACATCGGATGGCGGCCGAGTCCCGCTCATCGACGGGGGCGCATTCGATTGGCTGGCCAGGCTCGCGTCGAACCAGCGCGCGGTCTTCGTGGCGACGGGCGCCGGGGCGCAGCTCATCGCAATCCGATTTCGGGTTTGAGGGATCGGCGACCTGCGACCGCTGATCCAGCGTGGTCCTGGCCAGTGAAGTCGAACGGGCGGCCGCACGCGCCGGGGCCCGACTTGTGAGCGCGACGGGTGAAGGCAACGGCGACTCGCCGGCCGATGCCTTCCTACGAACCGTCATCGACGGCGCCGCCCAGTACGAGCGGGGCCTGGTCCGCGCCCGCACGCGCACGGCGCTCGCGGCCAAGCGGGCGCGCCGCG
>Ga0265318_10001845_pt1 | contig 11978 bp, 18 predicted proteins | sample 4821metaG_FD_192431 | JGI IMG/M metagenome (GOLD analysis project Ga0265318, IMG submission 192431) | Rhizosphere microbial communities from Carex aquatilis grown in University of Washington, Seatle, WA, United States - 4-8-21 metaG | ecosystem: Host-associated > Plants > Roots > Rhizosphere >... | reverse complement strand
GCTTGTTCACCGCACCTTCGGTCTTCTCGGAGGCAACTGCCAACTTCTCAATAAGGGCATTGAGCCCTTTGAGGTCCACTGGTGGCTTTGCCTTTGAAAGTTCTGTGTGAAGACGTTGTATTTCTGCATTGTCGACTAGTTGTTGCTGCTTCAAACGTGCTACTTCCCCGCGCAGCAGCGCCGGGTTTTCCAACTTGACCTTTTCAACAGTGGCCTCGATGCGACCCTTCAACTTGTCCACGTCGACATCTCGCAGCGTGGCTATTTTCCTAGCCGCCGTACCTTTCAAGTTCTTGGGAGTTGCCCCAGAGTCGAAGGTAGTGCTCATACGGAACTTGAACCGCTTGTTGGTTTTGAGGAAATGCGGAGACCAGACGTAGGCCTCCCCGTCCTCAAGCCCCGACAGCTTGCTGAGCAAGTCGTGCCCAAAGTCGTGGTACTTAGTCCACCCCTCAATGGCTTTGATGTCCTGCGGGCCCGTCGTACGCATCACAAAAAGCGTTTCCACTTGGGTGAGCACGTCCTTATTGACCACGGCGCTGCGCTGAGTAATAAGGGTCATCCCAATGCCGCGCCCGCGCCCCCGGCGCACGATGTTCTCCCACGCGCGCTTTAGCTGCAATTCATCCTTCATGGGATTCTGAGGGATGTAGTCGTCTGCCTCCTCAAGGAAGAGGTGAATGGGATCTCGGTTCTTTTGATAGAACCGGCGCGCGAATGCGAGCAGGAAAGCCTTCTTATCGGCTTCCGAGTCAAACCCCGACAGGTCGATGATACAGGCCAAACGGTCGTTGACAATGATGTCCGCAACCAGATCACCCGATCCGCGCGTGAGCGGAACATCCCCATGGTCACCACCAAAGATGAAGATGGGCAAACCTCCTGCAGCTTTTCCATCCTTACCCGCGCGCAATCCATACCAAGACCCCACAGGATCGATAGCCACGAATGGTAGCCCTGCTGCAAACATCTCCTCAGCGAGAGCGCGCGCTGCGTTAGTTTTGCCGGCGCCCCTGACCGCGAGGAGTCCAAAAGTGCTCGTCACCGCCTCGAGCGGCAATTGCACTGTCTTTGAAATATTCAGTGTCATCGGTTCTTGTCCCAGTCTGTGGGTAAAAATCCACCGCTAGTTAGCCATGCGTCTAGCGCTTCGAAGTGCTCAATGGCCTCCAGCACGGGCTCATAATCCACGCGCGTGCTTCGACGCTCCCGCAGTTTCTTATCAGCGTCAAGTTCTGCGTCGTCCTGCAACCTGAGTGCGCGCGTTGCATCACGCATATTACGGAGTGCGGTATTGGGATCCATGCGTTGTTGCCTTTCCAATTCGTAAATGACGTGGCGCGTCTCTTCCCACTCGAGATCCCTAGCCTTCTCTGAAGCCATACGCTTTTGAAGCCAGGGCAAATCCGCGTGTCGCATCGCACGGATTATTCGATTTGCCTCAGATGAGTACCCAGTGGCTGGAGACTCAACGCCAACACTTGGGGAACTGAATGCAAGGCAATGCGCTGCTGGGACATGTGCGTAGTTGTCGAGCCCCCAGGGCCCTTGATACCGCATGATGCGTCCGTTCATAAGCAGATACAACGATCCCACCCGTAAGTCATTGACGTTCATAGTTACCTCATGCACAAAACAATGACGGGTTGTTCGCTCTCGTTTGCTCGAGCGGCGTATTCGGTCGGGTCTTCCCCAGCCATCCAAGCTTTTCTCCCTGTGTCTTTGTCAACTACGTTTGCGCCCCAAGCATTGGCGGCCTTGAACCATTCATGAAACGTCAGGCCCTCTCGGTTGGTTATCTGCTCCGGCATCAATCCTTTTGAAACCTCTCTTACGGCGAACGCAAAAATACTTGAGATTGACGAATGATCTACGATGTGTGGTCAAGTTCTCCGCCAATGCGTAGTAGCCCTTCTCTGACCAGCAGAGCGCTACAACTTTGATCCTGCGAGGAGTCCCCTCTTCGCTGCGAGATCGAATGTCCAAGTCTTCCCAAATCTGCTCAGGCATCACCCTATGCGGGTTATCTCGTTCAACTATCCGAAGAGCCTCAGCCAGCCTTTTGGACTTTAGCTGGTGAGGCGTGAGTAAGTCGTTCTTCGGCTCTTGCCGAAAGTGCCCTGCAGCTAGAAGTTGTCCGATTGCCGGAGGTACGGCTCCCTTGCCCACCGGGACTCCGTCCTTTCCCCATTTGATGCTGAACGTCTTTGCCATGTACCTCGCTTAGGTAAGCTTCCATCCCCATCGTCAGTGACGGGTCGGTGCTTACCTCAATTCGAATAAGAGCCATTGTTGCCTCACACGTTTCGTTATGCCGGATTCCTGGGCGCTTTGCGCCGCTCAACTTCTTCCTGCAACCTAACTACATCAATGTTGTAGTACCAATAAAGTAAGCCATCGATGTTCTCGAAAACTGTGGCCACTGTCAGATCGGAGTTCTCCCGCGAGAGCCAGCCTACAAACCCCTTGATGGTTTCCATCGGGAGCTTGAGTGCAACTACCTTAGCTATGGTAGGGGAACTCGCAGAGGGAATTGCTCGAAGGTCATCCATGGTTGATTCTCCTTGCCATACATGCCTTGTCACATACTGGCATTGATCGGTCTGGGCAAAGGGTGAATGTTGTACTCAACTCCATAGCTGTGCAATTCATTCAAGCCCAGCTTGACAATACTCATTGCCACGCAAGTGTGCGGAGCAGCCAAGGAAGAGTAGGAATCGCTACCAACGTAGGTAATCAGCACTAGTTCGTGGCGACCAGTGTAGCTGCCAGGGTTGTCTGCTCGATATGGATCGTACTCAGCAAGGACGAACTCGGACAGCTTCAACACATCACCAACGTGGAACTTCCTATCGTGGTTTCTACGAATCTCGTAGGTCTTGTCTCCAGCACGAATTGCTTGAAAGTGTTGTGGCCAGGTTTTCAAATCATGGGCAATGTTGATTGTATTTCCCTCAAGCAGCTTGGCTGCCAGAGGGGCCTTGTAATGAAGGATCCATCTGGGGTATCTCACGCTCTACCTCGAAGTTCTTTTCTCTCTCTTTTTCTTTTTTTTATTCTATAACGATCTGGAGTGAGGTCTCCTCTACCCTAAACCACTGAACATATGACTTGAGTATCGTTATAGATTCGAAAGAACAAAATGGTGAAGGAGATCTTCGCCAAGCGCAAACTCACGAACCAGCAGGTTCTTTGCCGTTTCCTCCCCTGGCACTCGGAGAGGACCCCTTTTCGGTCTCCTGCTTTTCATCATCCTGCACCAGGGTGATAGTGACCGACCACTGGCCTCTCATGCTGGCGTCAATGCCCCTGTGAACGTGGGGGACTAGTCGGAACCCCCTAGGTAGTTCAAGGGTGGAGGTTTGGATGTAAAGGTGAAGCCAATGATCTAACCTCCGTTCCACCTCCTGTAACGGGAGGTCCTTATCCTCTTCGCGCCCCTTAGCCATCTTGTCTAGTTCCTCTGCGACATCAATGGAGTCCAATGATGCCTGCGCCGGATGCACCTCCTGAATAACCACCCGGGTATCCGAGGTCTCCCGCATGGCCCCGATGACTTTGGCTGCTCCCCAATCAGGGGCGTCAAACTCCTTACCGACTTGTTCCCGTGTCCGCGTACTGATGGCTCGAAATCTCACCTGGTTCTCCTGTCCTGCAGCTTGGCTGCTTTGTCGATGCCGTCTTCAAGTAACTTGTTCAACTCCAGTGCTACCTCATTGTGGCTACTCACCAGAGCGTCCGAAAGTGATGTAGCTTCATCGAGCGAGATGGTGACGCTCAGAAAAACTTGCTCGTATGGCACTAGGTGAATGATCATGAACTTGCCTTACTTGTACCAGCTTGGTGGGTCTACAACTCTTATCTCGCAATACCAACCATTTTGAGGACCTCTGCGCAATATTCCCGAACTTTCGGGGATAAGAAGGTTAGAAGGAACCTACTACAATGACACAATCAAACAGCGCGATAGAACTCAAGGACCAGGACATTCAACGAAGAAACACGTTACCGCAACTTGTGCCAAACCTGCCGACGTTGGCTGAGGCCTATGCCAGAAGTTATGCAGCATTCTCTGCCTGCAGCTCGAATCCCACGTTGTTCATGGCTGATGACACTGCACCGTTCTTGGACAAAATCAGCAAGTGGGCAGACGTAGTGGTCTATGGAGCAGCACTGCGTGAGCAGGGTCTGCAGAGCCAGGCTGCGCAAGAAGTACAAAGTGAAGAAATAGAGCAAAGCGGGCAAATACTACTTGCCCCTCTGTGACGCACTGGAAGAAGCCGCAAGGCTTTTTCCTTAGCTACCTGAAATCGTTTTTACGATTAGGTGATCTCGCATCGACCTCAACAATCTCCGTGGTGTGCCTGCGCGCTCGCACGGTATCTGGAGCAGAGTCACCTAAGGCCTCGTCTCGTAGCGCCGAGAACCGTAGGTACTGGGTGCGAAGATCGATTTGATTCTGAAGGCGATTACTACAAAAATTGTCTTCGCAGCTACCGAGTACAGCAATGAGTGACTCCAAGTCTGCTAGGGGTACTCTAACCATGGTTGGCTTGGAACGGGGTTTTGATGATGGCACGCGCGCAGCTTAGCTCAGCAGCCACTCATCGGCATGCTCAAGATCAAATTTGACAAAGAGGTATAATTCATCGGTACTTCTGTTGTAGTTTCCGTTGAGTATTGACCCTAGCTAGTTTTAGTCACAGACCTCACATCGGCGTATGCCAGAAAGAGACCGTTACCTACCATGAAATGCCGACCATACCTCAAGCACGCACGTTTTCGCTTTGCAGCAACCACAAGCTCACAGTTAACTCCCAAGCAACTTGCAGCTTTCTACGGATTCCCCTCAGGGGCCACGGGGGCAGGTAAAAAGGCCGCTGTCATTGAGCTTGGTGGTGGTTTTGTTCAAAGAGACCTCGACAACTACTTCCATGGGATGGGTCTCACCGTCAAACCCGTTGTCTTCCATAGCATCGACGGTGCGCAGAATTCACCAGGCGATCCTAACGGAGCCGATGGTGAAGTAATGCTCGACTTGTGCGTGATAGGAGGCATGGCGCCAGGTGCAGAACTGCACTTGTACATGGCAGATAACACTGATGCAGGGTTTCTCGCCGCCATCAAGCAAGCTCGCCTCGACAAGATGGATGCCATCAGCATTTCGTGGGGCGCACCCGAAGATCAGTGGGGCGCAGCCACCATGCAGGCCTTCGATGCAGAATTTGCCGCGTGTGGCGCAGCTGGAATCACGGTGACCTGCGCAGCAGGGGACAACGGCTCGAGCGATGGAGAATCGGGTAAACACGTCGACTTCCCAGCAAGTTCTCCGCATGTTCTTGGTTGCGGCGGCACTGCCATCAACAGCACCCAGCCCATCAGCGAGACGGTCTGGAACGATGGAAGCAACGGCGGAGCTACCGGCGGTGGTGTTAGCGGGACCTTCCTTCTCCCCTCATGGCAGGCATCGGCCAATGTGCCAGGGGCCAAGTACCGTGGAGTGCCGGATGTAGCAGGCAACGCAGACCCCAACACCGGATGGATCGTGATCGTTGACGGTCAGCAGATGGTAATCGGCGGAACTTCAGCGGTCGCGCCTATGTGGGCAGCTCTGGCCGTTTGCCTGTCCCAAGAGCTCGGCGCCAACGTCGGTTTCATCAATCCATCCCTTTACAAACTATCCGGCTGGTCCAGAGACATCACCTCAGGCAACAACGGAACCTATGCCGCGCGCTCTGGTTACGACTGCTGCACTGGGCAAGGAGTGCCAATCGGCGCCAAGCTCTTGGCAGCCCTGCAGGGAAGTACCCCAGCTCCCACGCCTACTCCCACGCCTACTCCGACCCAGACGGTGCACACGCTTGTCGTCACCGGCGGCACGGTTACCCTCGACGGAAAGGCTGTGTCGTAAACTAAATCTCAGCCGACCAAGCTAACGATGGGCCTCGGGACATGGTGTCCTGGGGCCTTTCGTTTTAGTCGGCAACTACTGGTGCGGCTTTCAGAATAGCGAGTGGAAAAGCCTCTCGACGCAGCCCATTGTTGTAGTCGAACCAAGTGGCAGTTCCGGTCTTGGCCACTTCATCCACCACCTCCAACGACATCAACTGCGGTTTTGTCCGCGTATCCGAGTTCAAAATTACAACAGCGCCCACCTGCAGACTATCGTTAGTAGAATTCGCCATGGGCCCAAGGTAACACATCCACTACCGACCCGCCGCCCAAAAACTTGACAATGACGTGAGGACTCGCTCAAGAGCACTGGCGTACCATAGAAGGGTCTGAGTGCCATGTAGTCCCTCCCTTGCTGGGTAGAAGGGCCTCGGTTGGAAACAACCGGGGCCTTTCGCTTTCCAGTGAATGCTTACCGCACTCTACCAATGGTTGGCCCTACGTGCACCGTGGAGAGGCTACCGAATCCTCCCAAGAACACGTTCAATAACCAAAGCACTACTACGATGATGACCACTACATTCAAGATCTGCTTGATCTTGGAATCCATCGGTATGAACGAGTTGACCAGCCAAAGCAATACACCAACTACAACCAGAACGATGATGAGTGATACAAGGCTCATGCGCCGCATGAGTGCAATGCGTAGGCCACACGTGGATCCAAGTACTTGCAAGTAAAGGACATTGGGTTTTTCGCAAACTGCAAAGTGGACAACTCAATCTAAGAAAGGCATGCTGCATCTTGCCCCCGAGCTCCTCAACCAGTCATCGGAGGCGAAAGGACAGTATGGAATCATCGAAGAACAAAGTAGTTGAGAACTACACAGACAGCCCCATCCTCACCCATGGGACACAACCCAGCTACGAGCCACCTAAGGTGCTAGCAAACACGGCACGCAGCCATAGTGAGTTTGTGATGCAACTCACCCACGTGGAAGCCAGTCATGAGCGCGTCATAGAATTCCAAGTTCTCAAGTACCACAGCGAGGACGATGTCTCTGGGAAAGTAGAAGACTTTTACTCGGCAAGTACTCCATACAGAGCCATTGAGCACACGGGCAAAACCGTCGAAGAAGCTATCGGCTCTTTGTTGTTCTCCTATGCCTGTTTGTCGCGCGACGGGGCATTCAATCCGCACTTGCCTGCCGAAGAGGGCGATCCTCCAATTCAACATGTCATCCACATTCTGACAGAGCGTTTGACCTGGCACATTGAAAGACGACACCAGCATTTGACTGAATCCCAGATCGCACCAGCGGGAGCCCCCAACGACCCGTATACGGGAAATCGGGAACAAGCCCTCATAGCCACCAAGGACGACAGCAAGATTGTTGCCGCACTGGCAACAGCTATTGCCGCACTAGGCCGCGTGGAAGAGCTGTAACTGTAGAAAACCTATGCTTCCTCCAGGGATAATAACTCTGGAGGAAGTTTCACATGCATGCTGTTACAAACCAAGCACGCTGGGCATTCAATATCTCTGCCCTACGTGATCTCCTATGGCAACCAGAGAAGTCGCCATGGGTGCGTCGATACGAGTTTCATTTGCGCAGAGAGACCGAAGAACTGCGCGAGCAAATCAACGCCGGTAATGGGGCTGTGTCGGGGCCAGTCCCAACGAGCGTCAAAATGCTGCAGGGACTTACAGACGGGAAGGGCTGGTCTTGACCATGTACAACATCACCAAAACAGTAGAAGGAATACCCTTTCTTTTAGCAATAAACTCACTCATAGGTGCTGGACAGGCACTAATATCGCTGCGGGAGATATCCCGATTGATAAGTCAGCAGGATTTGAGGGTATTGAGAAGACTGGTAGATCGCAATTTATCAGAACTGGCTGAATTCGGGGACATTATCACACCGGCCACCGTGGCCACCGAGAATTCAAGCATTTCACAGACAGGAGATGTACTGCTGAATGCTCCACAGGCGATCTACCTGATGTCTCGAACAGCGACAACAGAGGGAAAGCGCCTGTGCGTAGTTCTCGTAAAAGCCTTCACTGCAATGCTGAGTCTTTATGCCGAGCACACGGCGACGGGCAAGCAACCTATTGCCATACCAAAGCACAGGGCGCTTCCAGCATTGGATGTCGTCAACCCTGCCTCGCTCCTAGTACAAGCTTCAAAGTTACTGCATGATCAAGCGCTGAAGATAGCTGACTACGAGGAGGCCATCGACGTACTAGACAGCCGCGTATTGGCCTTAGAGTTGCGGCAGATACATAAACCAACAACAACAAAAGAAGTTGAGGTTATTGAGCCATCACCCCCTGCCCCGCCTGCGCCTGCGCCTATCCCTACACCGCCAAGGCAGGCTCCCGCACCCTACACACCAATTCCTAAGAATACAAGTAATCCTAAGTCCGCTGCACGGTACACTATCCGCGGGTGGGCAAACGTGCACAAGAAGGATTTGAGTGACAAGCAAGCACAAAGTTTAGGACGAAGGGCTTCTGCTTTGTGCAGGATCCAACACCACGTTATCAAAAAGGTCAGAGACATCCGTTGGGGCAACGTGGGGTATTACCCGGCGTCTGTAGTACGCGCCGTGTTTGCGCAGCACTACGTGTTGGAGGTGTTATGAGACGCGCACGTCTAAATCTGCTGAATCCCTTCAAGGAAAGTCTACGCAAGAACTTCCCAAACCTGTACATGCGGTCCATCAAGATCCGTCTACTTGCCGTTTCCCTTTTAGACGGAAGTCTAGTGAAAGTTGATATCAAGATAGTTGAGCCCGACAGTCTGGACTACGACTATCAGTACACCACAAAGGTCAGGCAGAGTAGGCGCAGCCCAAGGAGGTGGAGCTACGTTCCCGAGAATACACCAGTGGGGGAGTACATCTTCACGCTACGAAGGAAATAGTTCGAAGAATTCGGGGATAAAAAGGTTAGAAGGAGGCAGCCATGCCAAATACCACAGAGACCTCAGAAACTTTTGAAACCTCAGAACCCTCAGTCGCTAACATCCGTAGCAATATCAGGCTCACTATTGCGTCATTGTACGCATCGCTCAACGGCGCTTCGGCCATAACTACCACGAGGGAGCTTTCCGAATTTCAAGCGACAACCGTAGAGCTATTGAACGTCGCTCAGATGATTCAAGACGCGGTAGATCAATCGGCGTTGGCTCATATGCGACCAGAGCTTCCAGCTAGTCAAGAGCCTCCTCCGGGATCTAGGCAATGCTCGATAACAATGCCGTCGGGTGCACCTGACCGTAAAGACGAAAGCCTAGAAACTCCTCGCATAGACCTTGTACGATCTATGAATATCCCCGAAATACTTGAGCTTGGCGCAACGAGAATGCGCGCGCTGTACACATGCGTGCTTACGGAACTCAACACGGATCCAGCAGCAACACGACTAACGCTAATGATTTGGGATGAAGAGCTCACCGAGATGGAGAAAGCAGCGGCACTCTGGAGCTACTGCAATCCCCAGATTCCTCAAGCAGCCCAGGGCTGACATGAGAACGATTGGGTTGGCCTAGGCCTGCCCTTTCGTTAGCTACTCAAAACTGCAGGCCTTCGGGGATAAGAACCATGAAGGAGTTCACAATGTCACATACCAAAAGCATCACAGACGTTTCTGACGAAGAGATTGAAGTTCCTGCGGCGGCCATCATCAGCGGAGCGACGATACTTCGTCTGAATGAAATCATCCAAGGCGTGTCCAACCTTAGCCGCGAAGTGCAGTTGAGTGGCGCGGACTCTGACGTTATTGATGAAGTCCCCTCGGTCGACGCCAACGATGGGGACTTTGGGGAAAACGAGCATAATGCGTTGGACTTCCAGGATGCGATGAACATCCTACGTACCTCAGGGCTGTTGGCCATGCACGGGCCCTTACTAGCGAAGCTCATCATGCTTACGGCTGCGAACTACATACGAGAGAGGCTAACGAGGCCAGACAGCGTATTCGACCTGGGTGCGCAGATATTGAATTGGATCCCATTGGAACTGAAGCATTACTCGAACTGCCTCAAGTACGACATGAAGGGCTCGAGGATCAACGAGGCCCTCGATCACCCAATGGAAATGCTAACGATGGCAATTGAGGAGTGGCTCACTATCATAAACTTGGACTCTGAAGCCTCTGACTATGAGCTGGACCAAGAAGTTGTAGCTCTGGTCGAAGAGTATGTAGCGGCTCAGGGAAACCTACACTATGCCCACTGGGCTGGAAAGACTTACTTACTGAACGAGCAGTTGGCGAACGCCGACGAGATATCGGCCATGGGCAATAATGCTCTGGGGAAGATATTCGAATGGGCTCCAAAAGTCATCATGACCGCAGTGGCTGACGCGTAGTCAGAATGAAAGGCTGGTACAACCCAGCTTTTCGTAGCTCCCCGTAACTGATCGGAGGAGGCATCCTTTGGAGTGCTCTCCTCCGTCGATCTAAATTATACCCCCAATGCTGGTGCATGGCCGCAACTCGCCGCACGTTTCGGGGATAAGAACAATAGAAGGAGCCACAATGAGACAAATTGCAGCGTTCTACGCAGATCCGCACTTCGGGCATTCCAACATCCTCAAGTACTGTGTCAGGCCGTTCGGCACTGTGGATGAGATGAATGGAGAGCTGATCGACAGGTACAACAACGTCATCGAAGACGATGACACGGTTCTATGGCTAGGAGATTGCTTCTTCCATGGGACCTATGACGGGATCCTTGAAGAACTGAACGGGACAAAAATCCTGATCATTGGCAATCACGACCGATCCATGGCGGCCATGGCCAAACTCGGGTTTGCCCTGGTTCTTCAGGAAGCCGTCATCGACATTGGCGGGGTTACCTGCCGAGTGAATCATTACCCATACAAGCCTGAGCCCACCTTTGAGAAACCCGACAAGTTCGCCCACCTGCGCCCTCGGCAGCAACCAGGAGAGATTCTCATTCATGGGCATAGCCACAGAAAAACCCCGGTTCACGACAATCAAATCGATGTTGGTGTAGACGCCTGGGATTATGGTCCCGCGATGTATTACGACGTCGAAAATTTCGTCAAGCAAATCAAAGGAGTCAAATCATGAGTATCAAAAACTGGTGTGTAGGGCAAGTGATAGTGATTCATTGCCCTGAAGGAAAACACACGACTACAGCGATAAAGGCTGTCGGAAGGAAACTAGTGACCGCGAAGCTGGCTGAGTACAGCGACAACCTTCAATTTGACACCACATTCGATCCACCCGTTTATCGTGCTCAAAGCACAGGCACACCGTACTACATGTACACGCCTGAGCAGTCTGACGAGGTCATCTACATAGAGAGAACCATCAGAGGATTGAGCAAGGTCATCGCGCATTACAGCAGCAACAATGGGAGCCAACTGCCAATTCCTATGGAGGTGCTGCTACTGATCGGTGACCACTTGAATGTTCCAAAGCCAAAACACCTACAAGACAAGGAGCGACACAATGTCAACAAAACGCCCGTACCGCCTTCTTCTCGTTCTGCTGTTTGCAACCCTAGCGGCCGCGTTGGCTAGCGCGGGGGAGAACGATAACACTTGCCGCGCCGCGCGATTCCGCTGCGAGAGTTATTGCAGCTCTCACCATGAAGTAGGTTCCGCCAAGCACCTGCAATGCAACAGCCAATGCACCGAAGAAGAAAGCATCTGCAGAAGAGTTGGTTTCTCCCCTAGCCGGAGATAATAAGTACATGACACAGCCAAGTAGAACACCAACGCCACGAATGAAGCAAATGCCACTCCCCTTTGACGGTAAATTCGTTGAAGGTTGGAAGGGCAGTCGGTACTTGAAGTGCACTGATGACCAGTGGCACCTAGTACTCGAAATTAGGGAAGGTCGCGTAGCAGACACGCAATGCTGCGAGAACGTGAAGATCCACGAACGGCCCACGTCCTCTGAAGACAACTTCCCCATGTGCCAAGAATGCGTGAAGCTACAATCAATGAAAAGTACAAAAGGGAGGTAACCTTGCTGCTCACAGATAAGCCACATTACCTGTCCGTAGATATCGACTACTGGGTGGATCTTGATCCACTGCGCATG